>Ga0265319_1001757_pt1 | contig 12444 bp, 13 predicted proteins | sample 4824metaG_FD_192443 | JGI IMG/M metagenome (GOLD analysis project Ga0265319, IMG submission 192443) | Rhizosphere microbial communities from Carex aquatilis grown in University of Washington, Seatle, WA, United States - 4-8-24 metaG | ecosystem: Host-associated > Plants > Roots > Rhizosphere >...
TCTAAAATCCAATTCCAGACCAATTCATTTTTCAAATCATTCCATTTCCATAAATCATCAGCAATCGGTTCAAAAAGATTTGTGGATTTTATTAGATGATCAAAAAAATAAATATTAAACTGGTCATCGTCCGCCAAAGTATAAAAACCTCCCTCACTTAATTTTATCTTCAGTAATATATGGAAAACAAAAGTAGCTAATAAAAGATGTTCGTTGATTGACCATAACGATTTTTTTAAAGCCCTCTTTTTACCGTGAGCAAATTGCCCACGCGATTGATAAAAATCTCTAATCCATACTTCCCTTTTATTTGTTTCCTCGTGCTCCCGCTGAATAGCCATCACTTTTAAAAACTTTGCAACCAACACATCCTCTCTGCTGGGATCAATTTCGAGCAATCTTTCAAAAGCTGAACAAATGAGTACTAACTCCACATAAGGAGTCGTTGTCTCGTTATCGGAATTAGCTCTATTAAAATTAAAAATTGCCAAATCATATTTTTCAAAGTTTTCAGACTCATAAGCAGCCATTAGACATTTTGCTAATGTTGAGTCTATTTCGTAAACTTCACCGGCTTTAACATGAAACGGGGAAGAAACTTTGAAACTTTTCCCAGAATACGCCATCATTCTTTGACCAGCGCGGGTTCTAGCAGTAACTGCTACGCCAACATGCCCCGGTTGAAAAGACTGAACAATACATTGAACAGTATCAAAATTCGTATAGAAACCAATTTGAGAAAAATATTGCCTATCTTCCAACAAGGAAAAAGCAAAAATTTCTCTAAACGAAAAAATCGATTCTCTTTCATCAACTGTTAAGTCATCAAGAAAATCCTTACCTTTGACCTTCAGTAAAGTTACTCGCTCAACACTTCGATCAGGAAACGATTCGTATGATTTCAAATATGGATCAACTACATTTCCAATGCCAAAATCGTTTCTTCCAACTAGGTAAGGATGGAGTTCAAAATCACCGATAATTATTTTCTCTTTTACAACAAACCAAGGAAAAAACGTGAAGGCACCCATTCACATCTCCGAAAATCGAATTACTTATTTTGATTTAATCCCTTTTCATTTTTTTCTTAAAATCTTCCAACTTCTTAATGGCGATTTTGTTGCCCTGATCCGCCGCCTTTTGGTACCAACTCATGGCTCTAGGAAGGCTTTGGGGTACTCCCCAGCCGTTTTCATATAATTCACCCATTCCCTCTTGGGAATTAGCGTTGCCTTGCATCGCGGCCCTGCGGTACCACATATGGGCCTTGGAATAATCCTTTTGGACTCCCAGACCATTCTGGTAATGGCAGGCGATGTTATTCTGGGCTTTGGAATTTCCCTGAGCCGCCGCTTTCATGTACCATTTCATGGCCTCTTTGTAATCCTGGGTGACGCCGCGGCCATAAGCGTAGAGGGTGCCGAGGTTAAATTCCGCCGTCGCGTTGCCCTTTTCCTTCGCCGCGGTTAAATACAGCTTGAATGCTTCCTGGTAATCCTGTTTCGTCCCGTAACCCTTGGCGTGGAGAATCCCGATTTTCGTCTGGGCCACCGCCGACCCTTGGTCCGCCGCCTCCTGGTACCACTTCATGGCTTCCTTGTAATCCTTTTTGACGCCTTCTCCCCTCTCATAGAGCCCGCCCACATTGACCGCGGCAAAAGCGTCGCCGTTATCGGCGGCCATTTGAAACCACCTCATGGCCGCTTCGTAATTTTGGTCAACACCCTTACCGTAGTAATTCAGTAGTCCAATGTAGCGTTGGGCCGGAGCGTTTCCCTTGCCGGCGGCTTTAACGAAAGAGCGCATCGCCTGGTCGTATTTCCCGGCGTTGTAGGCCTTCATGCCAATGGCGTAGGTGTCCTCGGCCTGTGAATTTTGGGCATTTGAAGGTGCGGCGAGAAGTAAAAGCGGAAGGCTAAGGACAAATAAAAGTTTCATGGTTCCCTCTTGAAGCCGAATTTGAATCACTTGCTGAAATAAATCGCCCAGACGCAAACGGAAAGGGCTCCCAGGGCGAAAAAAAGGATCGTTAGTTTTTTCATCTTTCCCCAACTTCGTTTATTTCTTGGCTTTAGTTTTCGACAGCCCCTTTAAACGTTCCTGCATTTCCAAGTAGCTTTCGTTTCCGCCGGAACTCTTCACCGATGGCGGCTTCAGGGGGCTTTCTTCACCCTCCTCCGACGCTTGAATAACCAAGGTTTTCGCCGATTTATCGTAAAGACCCTGCTTCTTTTCATCAAATGCGATCGTGAAAAAGCCGATACATAGCAATAGGCTGTGCCAAATCTTCCACCAAAACCGCTTGCTCGCCTGTGAAAATTCAATCCGCCGGCCTTCCTCATCCACCACCTTTAAGCCGAGGATTTTTTTCCCAATGGTTCCCTGCCAGTTCGATGATTCGCTAAAAGAGTAAAAAAGCCACATCTCGACCAGTGCTATTAAAATAAGGAACGGTAATAAAACCATCAATCCTTCCTTCAATGCTTCCTTAATGTCCCCACCCCTTTCCCGAACGATGGTTCCAATCGCGTATCCCGATACATAGCCCTCGATATAAAGAATGGGACTCAGAATAAGACAATCCAACAGGTAGGCCCAAAATCTGATCCAAAATCCTGCATATTTAAATCCATTTCCGATCGCCCGGTCGGGAGCGGCCGCTGGATAGGATTTTCTCCCTTTTTCAAAACGGACTGCCGAGGATGACGGCTCTGATATTTCCGATTCAGTTGGCTCACTCTTGATTACGAAGGTTTTCGCGATCTTGTCATGTAGGCCCTGTCGCTTCTGAGAAAAGGCCACCATGAAATAACCGGCACCGAAAATAATCGCAGAAAGATACTTCGACCAATAGCGGGCATTGGCTTTCGAGTAGCTGATCCTGTTGTTTCCCTCGTCAGCGACTATTAAACCAAGCCACTTTTTTCCGAAGGTTGCCTGGCGCTCGGAGGATTCCATGACCGTGAAATAAACCCACTGCAGAAAGAACATGGTGATGAACCCGAACCAACCACCCATGTTTTTGGCCTGTTCCGGGGTGAAATTCCCTCCCATCCCGCTGATGACGGCAAGCGTCACGCTAAAGATAATTAAGGGAAAGAGGTAAATGAGGAAAACAACGATTAAATCAATCAAATAGGCGGCGGTTCGGATCCAAAAACCAGCGTAATTCACTGTTTACTCCCGTAAAATAATTTCCAACTGATACCAAACTAAAACAAATACCGACCAACCGCTCCATTCCAATTTATCGCGCGAAGGGGCGCTCTTTTTTAATCATCATCCAACGTTCGGGATGGGGCAAGGGCTTAAACCCGATCTTTTCATAGACCTGATGAGCGTCCTGTGTCGCCAGAAGCCATTGATAAACAGGTTGGTGGTCCGGGTGTTCCATCGCAAAACGAATCATGGCCTGGGCGATACCCTTATTCCGGTGGGCAGGCTCCACAAACACATCCATGATGTAGGCAAAACGGGTCTTGTCCGATGCCAGCCTGGCGTAACCCACTTGAACGCCGCCTGTTTCGTAGACTCCAATCACCAGCGATGAGTTCTTCCCTCCCTTCTCCACCTCGGCCTGCCCAATGCCAGGCGACCAATAGCTGGCCGCGAGCCACTCCGTGACCCTCTTGAAGTCGATTCGTGTGATGTCATCGCTGATTCGGAAATCCTTGAAGTCGCTGTTCAAAGTCCTACTCCATAATGTTTTTCAATGGCTTTTTTGGGCTGGCCGGTGCTTGAAATAAAAGATACAGCCCAACATGAATGCCAACAAGGCCGCGCTGGCGCTATAGCGGCTCAAGGCCAATCCCCCATTGGCGATGGGCTTATCCAGAAAATCCCCCAAGACCGCGCCCAAGGGGCGGGTGAGGATAAAGGCCGCCCAGAAAAGAAAGGTGCGGGAAATATGGGTCCAAAAATAAAGCCCCGCCACCAAGGCCAGAAGCGAGGAAAATATGAGGCCGCTCCAGAGGTACCCAAGGCCTTCCGTGTCAGCCGTCCAGTCCCCCAAGGCCGTCCCTAGAGTCTGAGAGAACATGATGGTTACCCAATAAAACATTTCCGACCTCGGGTCCGTTACGGAATCCACCGCCACGGTTCCGAGGGTTCGGTACCAAATAAAAAGGGATGCCATGAGCAAACCAAAAAGAAGAGCGGAACCGCCCGGGTAGCCAATGCCCAGGGAGCGGTCGGCAAAATCCGCCATGGTCGTTCCGACCGTCGTGGTCGCCACAATCGTCGACCAATAAATGATGGGATGAAATTTTTTTGCCTTGATTTGAATGAAAACCGCCACCAGGAAAAGGACGGCGAAAATGGCCGTACCGACCAGGTACCCCAGGTTCATCGACATCGTAACGGCGTCGCCGCCGGTTTCCCCCAAGGTCGTGGCCGCGATTTTGATCAACCAAAAAAGGAGGGTCAGCTCCGGAACTTTGCTCATGATTATATTTTCCTCATCCTTATTTCGAAAGAACCCTGCCAACGGCTTCGTGCCATCCATCCCAAAGGAGTTTTCGGGTCTCATCCTTCATTTTTGGACTGAACACCTTGTCCACTTTTCGGATGCGGTTGATCTCGGCGCTGTTCTTCCAGAAGCCAACTTGGAGGCCTGCCAGGTAAGCGGCACCCATGGCGGTGGTTTCCACCACCTTGGGACGGTTGATCTTGACCTTGAGGATGTCGGCTTGGAACTGCATCAGTAGGTTGTTCTTGCAGGCCCCGCCATCCACCCTTAATTCTTTCAACTTTAAATGGGAATCCTTGAGCATGGCGTCCACTAGGTCCCTCGTCTGGTAAGCCATGGATTCCACCGTGGCTCGGACCACATGTTCCCTCTTGGTGCCGCGGGTCAGGCCCACCAAAGCCCCCCTGGCATGGCCGTCCCAATAGGGCGCCCCCAGTCCCACGAAAGCCGGGACCAAATAAACACCGCCCGTGTCCGGCACTTTTTTCGCGATGGCTTCGGATTCCGCCGAGGACTTAATCAGTTGCAGACCATCCCTGATCCATTGGACCGCGGCCCCGCCGATAAAGACGGCTCCTTCTAGGGCGTAGACAGGCTGTCCCTTCCCGTCACAGGCCAAGGTGGTCAGGAGCTTATTTTTGGAAAGAATATGCTTGTGGCCCAGGTTTAAGAGCAGGAAACATCCTGTTCCATAAGTGTTTTTGAGGGTTCCCGGTTCATGGCAACCCTGGCCGAAGAGTGCCGCCTGCTGATCCCCAGCGATGCCGGTAATGGGGATTCCCGCGCCCAGGTAGCTGCGGACGGCAGTGGTTCCAAAGGTACTGGCGGAAGCCTGTACTTTCGGCAAGAGGGAGGAGGGAACATGCAGGGTTCTCAAAAGTTCCGGATCCCATTTCTTTTTAAAGATGTCATAAAGAAGAGTCCGGGAGGCGTTGGAATAATCGGTGGCGTGGGATTTACCGCCCGTGAGGTTCCACAAAAGCCAGGTATCAATCGTCCCAAAAGCCAACTCCCCCTTGGCGGCTTTTACCGCGGCGCCGGGAACATTTTGGAGAAGCCACTCCACCTTGGTGCCGGAAAAGTAAGCGTCGAGAACCAAGCCCGTCTTATTCAGGAATAACTTTTCCCTGCCCTGGTGTTTTAATTGGTCGCATCGGTGGGCTGTGCGGCGGCATTGCCAGACGACGGCCTTATGGATGGGTTTTCCGGTCTTGCGGTCCCATAGGACCGTGGTTTCCCTTTGGTTGGTGATGCCGATGGCGGCGATTTGGGAAGGCTTCACACCGGCGCTTCGGAGGGCCTTTTTGCCCGTTGCCTCAACGGTTCGCCAAATCTCATGGGCGTCATGCTCGACCCAACCGGGTTTGGGAAAAAACTGCGTGAATTCCTGGTAGGCGCTCCCCACCACCTTGCCGGCGTGGTCGAAGAGATAGGTCCTGGTACCGGTGGTGCCTTGGTCGATGGCGAGGATTAACTTGGACATGAAGACCTCGTAATTTTTGCAAACCTGTAGGGGCAGGCACGGAGGCCTGCCCCAGCATTTAAGCGGTTCAACTATTTACCCTTTATTTTCCTCAAGGCGGCGATAAAAACCACCGCCGTGAACATCGAGAGGATAAAGGCGAAACTTCCAGGCCTAAAGTAATCGTTCCAGGCCCAGGCCAGGCAGCCGCCTGCGACCGAACCCAAGACCCCCGCGGCCAAGTCGGGGAAAATGCCGTAGCTTTTTTCCGGCATGATGATATTGGCCAGGCTTCCCACCGTGACGCCGGAAGCCAGGTACAGGATCCAATCTTGAAGCATCGCCTCGACTAACGGCGGAAATTTCATCAATTCAAGCAATCGGTCGCCACATCGCTGGCGTCCAACCTTTGGTTGGAAATCAGGACCAGGTCATCGGTGACCTTCACGGGATACCATTCCTTGATTCCTTTTTTAATGTCCGCCATGTCGCCCTGGTGGGCCACGCAGAGCACAGGCTTGGGGGACTCGAATTCCTTAGCCACTTGGTCCACCTGGGGATAAAGGGGCTGTGCCGCGTGGTCGGAGAAGAAAAGCAAGGCGTTGTTGAGACCGTAAAAATCATCCCTCAAAGCGATGACCCTGACCCCCTTCTCGGCGAAGTGCTTCACGTAAGGCGCCACGATCCTCGTGTCCTTTTCCCTGTCCCTGTCCAAGGGAAAGGGCTGGATTTGGACCAAAAGCACCAGGACCGCTCCCAGCACCATGAACCACTTGGTCCATTCGTTCCGGTCATATTCCGAAAAAACCTCGCTCAATCCCATGGCCGCGGCCAAGGCCAGGGCTGGAAAGACCTGGATCAAATACCAGGGCATCCGGTAATGCACCAGACTCATAACGATGGGAAGGGTCAGGCTCCACAACAGGAGGAACAAGGCGGTGGAATGGTTGGTGTGGATTTTCCGCGCCAAGCGCCAAAGGCCCCAGGCCATGGGAAGGATCCAAAGCCAGTTGAAGGTCACCATGTCCACCAGGAAGGAAAAATGCTGGACTAAGGGAGGAGCCTGGCCCAGGTAGAATTTATCCAGGATAACTCCCCTTAGATGTTCCTCGATGAATTTGGGAGCGTCCGTATGGTATTGGCTCCAGCACCACCAAACCATGATGGAGGCCTCCACCGCCAACCCGCCCCAAAAGGGAATCCAGGTCAACACTTTCCATTGCCGGTCCAATAGAAGGAATAATAGGGTCACGATCAGGGGAAAGAGCCCCAAGGCGCTTTTGGTCAGAAAGGCCGCGCCCAAGGCCAGGCCCCAGAGCCAGAAGAATTTCCGGTCCTTGCGCATGGCCAGGACGAAGGCGAAGAGCGCCAAGGTGCAAAAGAAGGCCAATGTCACGTCCAGCATGCAGTGTCTGGCATATTTGAAAAAGGTGTAGGTGGTGGACAAGATCACCCCCGCGGCGAATCCCGTCCAGCTGTTAAAGAGGAACTTTCCCAGAAAATAGGTCAATATCACCAAGGCTAACCCCATCAAGGCCGAAGGAAACTTTGCCGCGAATACCGTGACCCCGAAAACCTTGTAGGAGAGGGCCACCAGCCAGATATAGAGGGGGGCATTGCCGAATTGGACCACATGGTTGAAGGTCTGGACCTGCCAATTGCCGCTTTCGAACATTTCCTTGGCCTTTTGGGCGTAAAAACAGTCGTCGAAATTGGCCATGCCGTTCAGTCCCAGCTTGGCGAAGAAAATGGTGGAAGCCATGAAAACGAGGAAGGACAGCCTGATCCTTTCATCGGAAAAAAATCCGGAGGGGGCTTGGCCCCGCGGTTCCTGGGGTCTTGGTTCATGGCGCCGGGAAGGCGAGGATTCGCGGTCTCTTCTAAATCCCTGCGAGGAATAGGGTCTCAATTTATTGGCCTTTCAAAGGTAAAGAGTTGGGGCCGAAGCAGGCCCATTTTAGTGAAGCGAAACAAAAGCGCCGTCCAAAGACAACCGAGTCCGTAGGTGGTACTTCGGATGAAATTGATGGAGGAAGCCTCGGGAAAATACTTGGCGGGGCAGGTAATCTCGGCGATGGCAAATCCAAGGAAGTGGATTTGGGAGAGCATTTGATTGTCGAAAATAAAATCATCCGAGTTCCTTTCCATGGGCACGGCTTCCAAAACCCTGCGGGTGAAGGCCCTGTAACCCGTGTGGTATTCGGACAATTTGGCCCCCATCAGGGCGTTTTGGACCAAGGTCAGGAACCGGTTGCTGATGTACTTATAAAGGGGCATCCCGCCCTTCAAAGCCTGCCCTCCCAGGATCCGGGAGCCCAGGACCACGTCATATTCCCCCGAGGCCAATAGGTGCGCCATGGCGGGGATGAGTTTGGGCGTGTACTGGTAATCCGGATGGAGCATGATGACGATGTCGGCTTTTCTTCTCAAAGCCGCCTGGTAACAGGTCTTTTGGTTGCCCCCATAGCCGAGGTTGTTCGGGTGGATGATGACCGTGAGCCCTAATTTCTTGGCGGCCTTGGCGGTTTCGTCCCGGCTCGCGTCATCCACCAGGATGACCTCGTCCACGATGGTCTTATCAATCTCGTCGTAGGTTCTCTTGAGGGTCTTGGCGGCGTTGTAGGCCGGCATCACCACGACAATTTTCTTCTTGCGGATCACAATTATCCTTTTCGAGCCACGGAGTAAGACAAACTTCAACAACCCATTTTAGCCACCGATAAACACCGATTCACACCGATGAATACAGAATAAAAATATATTTTTCGGATAAATCCTTTTACTTATCGGTGGCTAAATGGACTTTGCACCCTTTAGTGGGCGGGTTTGATCAGTCGGATGACCACCAGCAGCACCACCGCGCCGAATATGGAAACAATCAAAAGACCGCCCAAGCCATCGGCGACGTGAATATGAAGTTTGTCCGCCAGGAACGTCCCCACAAAGGCTCCCAGGATGCCCACGACCATATCGGGGATAATTCCCATGCCCTTGCCATGGACCAGGACACTGGCCAGCCAGCCCACGATGATTCCCACGACGATCATTCCGATTAAACTATGCATTTCGTACATTTCGGCCTCCTTAAATTCAAAAGAGTTAAAGCACCCCTCACCCCACCCTCCCCCTTGAGGGGAGAGGTTGGGGTGAGGGTGATTAAAATAATTTAACGGACCGCCTTCAATATTTGCCCATGGGTTAAGCCGTTGCTGGACAAGGCATTGCCCCCATAGATGGATTTATTTCCTTTCAAGTCCGTGAATTTCCCTCCGGCTTCTTCCACGCAAATCTTCACGGCGGCCACGTCATAGGGCTTGACGATGGGGTCCAGCATGGCTTCCACTTGTCCTTGGATCACCAAGGTATGTCCGTAAGCGTCCCCGAAGCCCCGGTCGTCATAAGCAAGGGCTATCAAATCCGTTAATCTCTTTCGGTAGGAATGGGGCGTCAGCCGTAAGCCTCCATAAGTGAGGGTTCCACCCCTAAGATTCGGTATCTTGGAAACATGCACCCTCTTGCCGTCGGCGAAACAACCCAAACCCCTGGCCGCCCACAGTGTTTGCTTCAGGACCGGCAGTAGTATGACTCCCGCCACGACTTCCCCCTTGTATTCCAGCGCCAGCAGCGTGGACCAAAAGGGGATGCCGCGCACAAACTGGCGTGTCCCATCCACCGGGTCAATCCACCACTTGAAATCGGATTTGACGCCCTTATCCCAGCCATACTCCTCACCGCATAATTGATGGAGCGGAAAAGCCTGGTGGATGATTTTACGAATGACAAGTTCGGCTTCCCGGTCCGCCCTAGTCACGGGAGATCGGTCCACTTTCTTGATAACCGGGACGCTTTTACGGAAATACCTGAGGGCTCGGTTCCCGCCTTTTTGGGCCGCTAAACGGGCAACTTTGAGGAAACCTCGAAGCTGGGGTTGGGTTAGGGTTGATGGCATAGGGACATCATTTTACAGTGATTTTGATTAGGTTCATAAACAAAAAGCCCCCTGGCTTCCACCAAGGGGCTTCGATGCATCTATAATTCGCTTTGGCTGGGACTTGGTCCCCGGAACCCGCCTGTTACATCATCACCTTCCCCTTCAACTTGATGGTCTTTTTCCCGTCCTTCTCGACAACGGAGGCCTTTTCAGGGATCAGGATATCCTCAGCGTGAAGGTCACCCGTGACTTCCACCGTTTTCCCGACATAATCCGAAAAAACCGGGCCTGGGAAAATCAACACGTATAATTTTTTCTCCACCAAAATACCAGCCGGAAGGCCGTCCCTCAGGCAGTCTCGTCCGCATTTTTTCATGCTGTCATGGTCGTCGGTGGTATGGCCGTCCTTCAAGTAGCAATTGATATCCACCAGGGTTCCGGTGATCGTGACAGTTTTCCCCTTGCTCCCCATCTCCATACCCTCATGCGCGTAGGCAAAAGGGACCCAAAAACCGAGTACCGCCAAAAACATCCATAATTTCTTCACAATTTCCTCCTTTGGGATAACGGCACCATCGCCACATGATATTACTACCATTTGACAATCAAAGTTTCAGCTTAGTCGTAAAATCTCCTCTTGGGCGCCTGGAAACGCCTTTAAAAGCTCTTCCCGGCTCCCTATTTCAAAATCCTCAAACTCAAATCCCGGGGCCACGGTGGTGCCCATCAAGGCGTAATGGCCTCCCCCGCTCAAATACCCGCCAAACCAAGTTCCGGCCGGGACCACCATTTGGACCACTTGGCCCTCTCCCAACGACCCGCCCAGGACAATTTTCCTGATGCTTTGCCCCGGGCCCAAAAGCACCCAAGTCACAGCCCCTCCCATGTAATAGTGGAAGATCTCGTCGGACTTGAGCCGGTGCATCCGGGAGACCGCCCCAGGGACCAAGAGGTAGTAAATGGCGGTCGAATGGGCCCGCGACGGTGTTCCGGTGATGGTCCTGGAGCTCCGGTAGGTTTCCTTGTAAAAACCCCCCTCGGGATGTGGTTTCAAGTCCAACAAGCGGATAATTTCCTCAGCGGTCATACATAAAACCTTTCAACATGGGCAATCAATCCTAGCCACCGATGAACACCGATTAATTATGATGAATCCAACGATTTCTTTTGGTGGAAGCCCTAACCCCATCGGAGTTCATCGGTGGCTAAATTGCATTTGGTTTAGTCCCCGAAGGAAACGCCGATACTGCGGGCGGCTTTGATCAACTCGTGGCCGAGGGGCACTTTCCGGCATTTCCCCCCCACCTTGGACAATGGCACGGAAGACATTTGATTATGGTGGAGGGCCACCATCCTGCCGAATTTCCCTTGGCGGACCAATTCCAAAGCCTGGACCCCGAACAAGGTCGCCAGATTGCGGTCAAAAGCCGTGGGTGTTCCGCCCCTGACAACGTGACCCAAAATCACGGAGCGGGTCTCGATGCCTAATTTGGCCTCCAGGTGGTGGGCCAATTGGCGGCTGATCCCTCCTAGGCGGACCCTTTCCACCGAGAGGGGGTTAATCCGGTCCACCACCATTTTTCCTCCCCGGGGATGGGCTCCCTCGGCGATGACCACGATACTGCTTTTTTTACCCCTTTTGCGGCGGCCCAGGATCGTTTCGCCCACCTTCTTCTCGTCATAGGGAATTTCAGGGATCAGGATGATGTCGCCCCCGCCCGCGATGCCGGACCCCAAGGCCAGCCATCCGGCGTAGCGGCCCATGACTTCCACGATGATGACCCGGTGGTGGGAGTCGGCGACCGAGTGGAGCCGGTCAATGGCCTCGGTGGCCACGGTGACCGCCGTGTCGTAGCCGAAGGTCTGGTCCGTCCCCATTAAGTCGTTATCAATGGTCTTGGGAACCCCCACGATCTTGATCCCCATCTTGGAAAACCGGTGCGCCACGGTCATGCTGCCGTCGCCGCCCAGCACGATCAAGGCCTCAATGCCCTGCCGCTTGAGGTTTTTCGGGATGTCCCTGCTTCGGTCGTAATAGTGGATTTTGCCCGACCGGTCCTTCTCGATCAGGTGGAAAGGGTTGTCCTTGTTGGACGATCCCAGGATCGTTCCCCCCAGCGTCAGGATATTCGAGACGTCTTCCGGCTCCAGGGTCTTGATGGTCTTGTCGATCAATCCTAAAAAACCGTCCCGGACCCCCAACACTTGGATATCGTATTGGGAAGCGGTTTTCACCACGGCGCGGATGACGGCGTTAAGCCCGGGGCAATCGCCGCCGCCCGTCAGGATGCCGATGCATTTGACTTTGGAAAAGGACAAGGGATTCACCTTTGAGGCCGCGAATGGTGCCCCCTTTGGGAGGGGGGTACCGGTACCGGGTTAATTTTTAAGTCCTCAACTCGAAACGAAATTTTTTAAAAATTATTGGACGCCGAGCAGCTCCACGTCAAATACCAAGGTCGCGTTGGGAGGGATGGCCCCGCCAGCGCCGCGTTCGCCATACCCCAAGTTCGAGGGAATCGTGAGTTTGCGCTTCTCGCCGATCTTCATGCCGGCCACGCCCTCATCCCAGCCCTTGATGAC
>Ga0265319_1001758_pt1 | contig 12444 bp, 14 predicted proteins | sample 4824metaG_FD_192443 | JGI IMG/M metagenome (GOLD analysis project Ga0265319, IMG submission 192443) | Rhizosphere microbial communities from Carex aquatilis grown in University of Washington, Seatle, WA, United States - 4-8-24 metaG | ecosystem: Host-associated > Plants > Roots > Rhizosphere >...
AGCCGACGTCCACGGCGATCACGCGGGCCGCGCCGCGCTGGAGCAGGACGTCCGTGAAGCCGCCGGTGGACGCGCCGACGTCGAGGCAGTCGAGCCCGTCCGGGTCGATCCCGAGCTCGTCGAGCGCGTGCGCGAGCTTCTGGCCGCCGCGCGACACGTACGCCGGGCCGCGCTCGACCGTGAGCACGACGGACTCGTCGACCTGCTGCCCCGGCTTGTCGTGGCCGGGCACGAGCCCGGCCATCACGAGCGCCTGCGCCTGCGCACGCGACTCCGCCAGCCCCCGCTCGACGAGCAGGACGTCGAGGCGCTTCTTCACTGCTACCTCCCGGCCGGCTGGATCCCCCAGGTGCCAGACCAGCCGTCACCCGGCTCGAGACGGATCAGGCTTTCGCCGGTGCGGAACGCCTGGGGCGGGCAGGTCATCGGCTCGATCGCGATGCTCCGCCGCGCCACGTCGGGCAGCGGGTCGCCGGTGAAGAGGACGACGTACGGCCACGCCTCGTCCGCCCACACGGTCACGCCGCCGGCCTGGAGGCGCCAGCGGCCGTCCGCGGCCGGCTCCAGGTCGGTGAAGGCGGTGTCGAGCACCGTCGAGCCGAGCCGCTCGGGCTCGCGGCCGGGGATGCGCAGGGTCATGTCGTCGATCGTGGACACACCGGCCGGCCAGAAGTACGGATGGAATCCGCAGCCGAACGGGCACGCGGTCGTGCCGGCGTTCTCCGCCGTCGCCCGCACGGTGAGGCCGTCGGAGCCCAGGCGGTACTCGACCTGCATGAGCAGCGTGAACGGATAGCCCGGCTGCGGGTGGAGCAGGTGCTCCAGCACGATCCGCGCCTCCTCGCGCTCCACCACCGACCAGGTCGCCCAGCGCACGAGGCCGTGGATCGCCCCGTGCTCGGACGGGTCGGTCAACGCGAGCTGGTACTCGTGCCCGTCGAACGCGTACACACCCTCCGCGATGCGGTTCGGCCACGGCGCGAGGATCTGGCCGCGCCCGGACGTGGACATCTCGTCGACGGGATAGCCGTCCAGCAGGTCGTCGTACGTGCGGAGGCCCGCTCCGACCTCGACGACGACCGCACGCTGGTCGCCGAAGACGAGCTCGTACTGCTCTCCCGAGGGCGGGATCACGCCGTCCGCACCGCCAGCCCGTCCACGAGGTCGCGCAGCACCGACGTGTCCGCGTCGACCTCTGCGAGCCGCTCGCGCGCGCGCTCAGCCGCCTCGTCCGCGAGCCGGCGCGCACCGTCCGGGCCGTGGGTGAGGACGTAGCCGTCGCCGTCGAGGATGTCGTCGACGATCTGGAACAGCAGCCCGAGCTCCGCGCCGAACGCGCGCCACGCCCGCTGCTCGGCCTCGGGCACGCCGGCCGCCCACAGCCCGAGCCCGACCGCCGCGGCGAACAGGCAGCCCGTCTTCAGCCGGTGCAGCGTCGCCTCGTCGGGCGCAGTGCCCGTGATGTCGAGGTACTGGCCGCCGATCATCCCGAGTGCCGAGGCGGCGAGCTCGCGCGCGACGTGCGGCGTGTCGTACGAGGTCGCGAGGCGGAACGCCTCGGCGAACAGCGCGTCGCCGGCGAGGATGCCGACGGCCTCGCCGTACTGCTTCCACGTCGACGGCTGACCGCGCCGCTGCTCGTCGTCGTCGAGCGCCGGCAGGTCGTCGTGCACGAGCGAGAACGTGTGGACGAGCTCGAGCGCGCACGCGGCCGGCAGTGCGACCTCCGGCTCGGCGCCTGCCGCCTCCGCCGTCGCGAGACAGATCACCGGGCGGACGCGCTTGCCGCCGGCGGCGATCGAGTAGCGCACCGACTCCGCCTGGCCGTGCAGCTCGGGCCAGAGCGTGAGCGCGTCGAGGTGCTCCTCGACGAGGCTGCGCAGCTCGTCAGGAGTGCGCGGCATCGGCCTCCGCTGCGCGCTTCGCGCGCTCCAGCTCTTCTTCCACTGCCTTCGCCAGCTCGGACAGCTCGTTGAGGATCTCGAGCGCCCGGTCGGGTGAGGCGCCCTCCTCCTGCGCGAGCCGGTCGAGCTCGCCGCGCGCCGCCTCCAGCCGCGCGAGCAGCTCCTCCGCCCTGCCGAGCGAGTCCTCTGTCGTCATGCCGACGCCGCCTCCTCCCGCACGATCCTGCCAAGGATGCCGTTCACGAGTCTTCCAGCGTCGTCGGATGCATACCGCTTGGCGAGCGTGACCGCCTCGTCCACGACGACCTCGAGCGGGACCTCGCCCTCGTCGAGCTCCTCGATCGCGACGCGGAGCACGTTCCGCTCGACGGCGCCGAGCCGGTCAGCCGTCCACTCGTCCGCCGCCGCAGTGATGCGGCCGTCCAGCTCGGGAGCGTGCGCGGCCACGAGGTCGACGACCCGGCGGGTGTACGCGTCGACGTCGCCGTCGTAGAGCGAGCCGAGCGGCGTCCCGGTGACGTCCCACTGGTAGAGGACGAAGACGGCGGCGCGGCGCGCCTCGCGGCGGCTGATCGCATTCATCAGCGGTCGAGCTCCGCGACCGTCACGTCCACCGCGCGCACGTCGAGGCCGCACATGCGGTCGAGCGCGGCGGCGACCTGCGCCTGCACCTCGTGCGCCACGTCGGGAAGCACCTTCCCGTAGGCGACCGCGAGCTCCAGCTCGACCTCCGCCCGGCCGTCCTCGATCTCGAGCGTGAGCTTGCGGCGCGTGCGCCGCACGCGCGTCCCCTCGACGCCTTCCGCAGCCTGGATCACGATCTGCGAAAGCGTCCCGTCGGTGACGGTGATCGTGCCGCCGTCCTGGCGCACGACGTACGTCATGTCGCAGCCAGGGCCGGCAGGCGCGAGCCCGCCTCTTCAAGGAACGACGTCGAGTACTCGCCGCTGCGGAACTCGTCGCTGCCGAGGATGTCGATTGCGGCGTCGCGCGTCGTGGGCACGCCGCGCACGTCGAGCTCGCGCAGCGCACGGAGCGCACGCGTGATCGCCGCCTCGCGGGTCTCGTCGCGGACGACGAGCTTTGCGATCAGCGAGTCGTAGTTCGGCGGGACCGTCGTGCCGTCCTCGACGAACGTGTCGACGCGCACGCCGGGACCGAGCGGTGCGCGGAACTGCTCGATCCGCCCCGGAGCGGGCGCGAAGCCGCGGGTGGGGTCCTCGGCGTTGATCCGGATCTCGATCGCGTGCCCCGCCCGCGGGGCGCGGCCGGTGAGGGCGAGCGGCTCGCCCGCGGCGATCCGGACCTGCTGCCGTACCAGGTCGAGGGAGGTCACGAGCTCCGTCACCGGATGCTCGACCTGCAGGCGTGCGTTCAGCTCGATGAACGAGAACGCGCCGTCCAGGCCGACGAGAAACTCGAAGGTGCCCGCATTCCGATAGCCGATGTGCCGGCACGCGCGCTCCGCGGCCGCCTCCATCGCCTCGCGCTGCTCGGCGTCGAGCGCGGGAGACGGGGACTCCTCGATCAGCTTCTGGTGCCGGCGCTGGATCGAGCACTCCCGTTCGCCGCACGTGAGCACGCCGCCGAAGTTGTCGCAGAGCACCTGGATCTCGACGTGCCGCGCGGGCGAGATCGCCCTCTCGACGTAGAGCGTCCCGTCCGAGAAGGCCGCGAGCGCCTCCGCGGAGGCGCGCGCATACGCATCCTCGAGCTCGTCGGGAGCGGTGACGAGGCGCATGCCGCGTCCGCCGCCGCCGGCGGCAGCCTTCAGCAGCACCGGATAGCCGAGCGCGTCCGCGGCCGCGCGGGCCTCCGTCGGCGTCGCGGTCCCGTCGCTGCCGGGCACGAGCGGCACGCCCGCGGCCCGCATCTCGATCTTCGCCTGCGCTTTGTCCCCCATCCGCGCCATCACGTCGGCGGGCGGGCCGACGAACACGAGCCCGTTGTCCTCGCACGCGCGCACGAACTCGTCGTTCTCGGCGAGGAACCCATAGCCGGGGTGAACCGCCTCGCAGCCGGTCGTCATCGCAGCGGTGACGACCGCCGCGATGTTGAGGTAGCTCTCGGCCGCCGGCGGCGGTCCGATCCGGACCGCGCGGTCGGCCAGCCGCACGTGGAGCGCCTTCTCGTCCGCCGTCGAGTAGACGGCGACCGCTTCGACGTCGAGCTCGTGCAGCGCGCGAATGATGCGCACGGCGATCTCGCCGCGGTTGGCTACGAGGACGCGGTTGAACACGCGGGGAGTGTAGTGAGGGGCACGTGTCTACGACTGCGACCAGGTCGCGACGTGGTCGCGACCTGGTCGCTGCCGTTCAAACTGCGTCCATCGGCCGCCCGGCGAGCGGCTCCAGGTCGAACAGAACTTGACCGAATTCGACCGGCTGGCCGTTCTCGACGTGGATGCAGCGGACGACTGCCTCGAGGTCGGCCTTCACCTCGTTCATGAGCTTCATCGCCTCGAGGATGCACAGCGTCTGGCCGCGCCCGACGACGTCTCCCTCCTCGACGAAGACGGCGGCTCCCGGCTCCGGCGAGCGGTAGAACGTGCCGACCATCGGAGACTCGACGCGCACGATGCCGTTCGCCGCGGGTGCGAGCCGCACAGTCGAGGGCTCCGGCAGCGCGAGCGGCGCGTCGGAGATCGGCGCATCCGTCGGCTCGGCGACCGAGCGCACGGACACGCGCATCCCCGCCTCCTCGATCGTCACCTCGCCGATGCCGGTGTCCTGCACGATGCGCACCACCTCCCGGATGCGCTCCGCCCGCTGCTTGTCGACCACCGCCTGGTCGTCCTCGCCGCGCCGCGTCCGGCCGCGGATCCCGACCAGCAGCCGCTCCGCGTCCTCGCCGAAGAGGCCGAGCAGGAGCAGCTCCTCCTCGCTGGCCGCGATCCCCTCGGCCTGCTCGCGCACCTCGCTCAGCTGCGGCGCCACGTCCTCCTCGGTCTCCGGGTCGGCGGTGAGCGCCACCGCGCGGGCGACGGCGGGGTCGATCGCGCCCGGCGGCGTCCCGAAGCGGCCGGAGACGAGCGCGCGCAGCTCGTCCACGACGGTCAGGTAGCGGCTCGCGGAGAGCACGTTCAGGAGCGCCTGCGAGGCGAGCACCTGGCCGATCGGCGCCGCCAGCGGCGGCCAGCCGCACTCGGCCCGGATCTCGTCGAGCTCCTCGAGCACCTCTTCGAGCCGGTCGCCGGCGTCCTGCGCGCGGAGCGTCGCGTCGACGCCGGCCACGAGGCCGGCGGGGACGTCGTGCTGCGCGGCGCGGACGGCGACGCGCGGCGCCAGCGGCGCGACGGGCTCGTCGCCGATGTGCTCGTCGACGAGGTCGGACGCCTCCCAGAGCTTCGCCACGTCCACGCCGGGGTCGAGCCCCATGCCGGCGAGCGCCTCGGCGAGCGCCTCCCCGGAGACGCGATGGAGGGTGAGCGCGAGCGGATAGATCGCGCAGGCGATCAGCTCCGCGCCCGCGCGGGCGGCGGCGAGCGTGGCCGCGAGCGCACTGCCGCCGGCACCCTGGACGTAGATGCCGATCGGGAGGCCGCTCGCCTCCGCGAGCGCGCCGACGAGCTCCTCCGCCCGGTGCGGCTGGAGCGAGCCGGTCGGGTCGTGCAGGAGGACGCGGATCGCACCGAGCTCGGGCAGCAGCTTCGCGCGCTCGATCAGCGTGTCGATCTCGCCGGTCCGGCCCGGGCTGTAGACGAGTCCCGCCTCGAGGTCGCGGCCTGCGCCGACGACCGCATCGGCGGCCTCGCGCAGGTTGGAGACGTCGTTGAGCGGGTCGTGCAGGCGGAAGACGTCGATCCCGTTCTCGGCCGCGGAGTGGATGAAGCGCTGCGCGAAGTCCGCGTCCACCGGCCGCGAGCCGACGAGAAAGCGCCCACGAAGGGCGAGCCCGAGCGGCGTGGTCACGCGCGCCTTCAGGGCGCGGATCCGCTCCCACGGGCTCTCGATCCCCCGCTTCACGGCGGCGTCGAAGACGCCCCCGCCGGACACCTCGAGATACGCGAAGCCCGCCTGGTCGAGGATCCCGGCGAGACGGAGCTGCTCCGCGGTCGGCACCCGCCCCGCGAGCGGCTCCTGGCCGAGCAGGCGAATCGTCGTGTCTGCGAGCTTCGGCACGTCCGGGACCTTACCGCGCTTCCGCGTCTCAGCTACCGAGGACGTCGATCGCAGCTCCGGCGCCCGTGAGGACGACGGAGGCGGCGACGAAGACCCACCCCTCGGGCAGGTCGAGCCGCCGCCAGGCGAGCTTCGTGCCGGCGACGGCCATCAGCAGGAGGCAGAACGCGGCGGCGAACCAGAAGGCGTAGGCGATCGCGCTCGCGAGCGTCGTGCCGCCGTGGACGGCGTCGAACAGGCCGCCCGCGATCGTCGCGATCACGGCCGCAACGGCGACGAGCCGTGCGAGCGCGCCCACTAGGCGCGCGAGATGTAGCGCCGCTCGCGCGGGTCGATCTTCAGCTTGTCGCCCACGTTCACGAACAGCGGCACGTTGATCACCGCGCCCGTCTCGAGCGTCGCCGGCTTCGAGACGTTCGACACCGTGTCGCCCTTCACGCCCGGCTCGGTGTCGACGACGGTCAGCTCGACCGAGGCGGGCAGCTGCACGCTCGACGGCTTCCCGTTCACCGCCAGCACCTGGACGGTCGCGTTCGGCTGCATGAACGGAAGCTCGTCCTCGAGCTCGCCGCGCGGCACGCTGAACTGCTCGTACGACCCGGCGTCCATGAAGTGCACGTCGGAGCCGTCCTCGTAGAGGTACTGGACGTTCTTCACCTCGGTGTGCACGCGCGCGAACTTCTCGCCGGCGCGGAAGGTGCGGTCGACGACGGCGCCCGAGTCGAGCGCCTTCAGCTTCGTGCGCACGAACGCGCCGCCCTTGCCGGGCTTCACGTGCTGGAACTCGACGATCCGCCATACCTTGCCGTCGAGCTCGATGTGCATGCCGTTCTTGAAGCTGTTGGTGTCGACCATGTCGGCCATCGGCGGCGGCAGTGTAGCTAGCTGACTTGGACGAGGTCCTTCCTCAACCCCGTCAGGTTCTCGATCCCGTCCGCGGTGACGACGACGTCGTCCTCGATCCGGACGCCGAAGCGGCCGTCGAGGTAGACGCCCGGCTCGACCGTGACGACGTTGCCCGGCTCGAGCACGTCGCTCGTCTCGGTGGAGAGGCGCGGCAACTCGTGCACGTCGAGGCCGAGCCCGTGGCCGAGGCCGTGGCCGAAGGTGCCGGCGAACGCGCTCTCCTCGACGACGCGCCGCGCGACGGCGTCCGCCTCCAGGCCGGGCAGGCCGGCCCGGATCGCACCGAGCGCAGCCGTCTGGGCGGCCAGGACGACCGCGTACGCCTCGGCTGCCTCGCCGTCGAGCGGACCGGTGGCGAACGTGCGCGTGTAGTCGGACGCGTAGCCGTCGACCGTGCAGCCGGCGTCGATCACGACGAGCTCGCCCGCGCCGATCTTCCGGTCGCCGGCGCGCGCGTGCGGCCGTGAGCCCGTCGGCCCGGCGCCCACGATCGACTCGAACGCGAGCCCGTCGCCGCCCTCCTCGTGGAAGAGCCGCGTCAGGTCCCACGAGACGTCGCGCTCGGTGCGGCCGACGAACGGCAGCTGGGCCAGCCGCTCGTAGACGCGGTCGGTGATCGCGCACGCGCGGCGGATGGCCGCCAGCTCCGTCTCGTCCTTCACCGCGCGCAGCCGCTCGACCACGCCGCTGCGCGGCACGAGGTCGAGCCCGCCCCGCTCCAGCGTCTGGAAGAGGTCGTACGTCACGTGGGCGGACTCGAAGGCGATCCGGCCCGTCAGCGTCTCGGCCAGCTCGCCGATCACGGCCCGCCGCGTCTGCACCACCTCGACCCCCTGAACCGCCCGCGCGGCCTGGAGGTAGCGGAAGTCGGTGAAGAGCCGCACCCGTTCCTGGTCGACGACCAGCGCGGCATTCGAGCTCCTGAAGCCGACGAGGTAGACGACATTGGTCGGGTTCGTGACGAGCAGCGGCTCCTCGAGCTGCTCGCGCAGGCGGGCGATGCGGTCGCTCATACGTGCTCCTTCAGGTATTCGAGTCCCATCCGGTAGCCGTCCGGCCCGTGGCCGACGAAGCGGGCGGCGACGAGGTCGCGGATGACCGAGATCCGCCGCCATTCCTCGCGCTCGTCCACGTTCGAGAGGTGCACCTCGACGACCGGGATCGTCAGCGGCTCGAGCGCGTCGTGGATCGACCACGCGTAGTGCGTCCACGCGGCCGGGTTGACGATCATCCCGTCCGTGTTGTCGTGCGCGTCGTGGCACCACTTGACGAACTCTCCCTCGCTGTTCGTCTGCCGGCACTGCACGGTCAGCTCGAGCTGATGGCCCCACTCGTAGATCCGGCTCTCGAGCTCGGCGATCGAGAGGCCGCCGTACTGCTCCTGGTTGCGCCGCCCGAGGATGTTCAGGTTGACGCCGTTGAGGACGATGACGCGCACCCGGGCGACTCTACCCCGCGATGAGTTCATCGAGGGCCCGGCGGACGTCCGCTTCCGGAACGCTCACGTCCCAGCGCGGGCCGTCCTCGCCGAGCAGGACGAGCCGCAGCTCGCCGCCGACCGTCTTCTTGTCGCGCCGCATCGCCGCCCACGCGCGCTCCCGGTCGACGCGGACGGGCTCCGGATGCAGGATCTCCTCCACCTGGCCGATGTCCCGCCCGGACAGGCGTAGCGCCGCGAGCAGGCCGAGCCCGACCGCCTGCCCGTGCGTCACGTGCTCGTAGCCGGCCGCCGTCTCGAGCGCGTGCGCGAACGTATGCCCGAGGTTCAGCATCTTGCGCTCCTCGAGATCGAGCGGGTCGCGCAGGCAGATCCCGGCCTTGAAGGCCGCGCAGCGGCGGACGAGCTCGTGCGCGGGCAGCTCCCAGAGCGGCTCGCCGGCGAGCAGGCCGGTCTTCACGACCTCGCTCATCCCCTCGCGGCGCTGCGCCTCGGGCAGCGTGTCGAGCAGCAACGGGTCGACCACGACGTTGGCCGGCCAGTGGAAGGAGCCGACGAGATTCTTCCCCTGCGGCAGGTCGATCCCCGTCTTGCCGCCGATCGCCGCGTCCACCTGGGCGACGAGGCTCGTCGGCACCGGCACCCACGGGATGCCGCGCAGGTAGGCCGCGGCCGCGAAGCCGGCGGTGTCGGTCGTGCAGCCGCCGCCGAGGGCGACGATCGTGCCGCGGCGGTCGAGGCGCAGCTCCTGCCAGAGCCGGTCGAGCGACGCGATCGTCTTCGCCTCCTCGCCGGGCGGCAGCTCGTACGTCTGCGTCAGCCGGGGGCCGAGCGCGAGCTGCGCGTCCATCCCGTGGATGCCGGCGACGTGCGCGTCGGAGACGAGCGCGACCGGCCCGTCGCCCGGGACGAGCTCGCCGAGCCGGCTCAGCGCGCCCCGCTCGACGTGCACTCCGGCGGCTGCGAGCACGACGTCGTCCACGTCGCGGGCGACCGCGTCCGCGGCCGCCGCGTACAGCGGCCGCCGCTCCTCGTACAGCCGGCGGAACTCGGTCTCGTCCTGGGCGAGCGGGCGGCCGGAGCCCTGCGCCCGCTCCCAGCACGTGTCGACGTCGACGTCGAGCCACACGGTGATCGCGCGTATGCGCAGGCCCTCGCGGACTGCGCTCGACGTGACGGCCCCGCCGCCGAGGGCGATCACGCTCGGCGGCGACTCGACGAGCGCCCACAGCGTCTCCGCCTCCTCGAGCTCGCGGAACGCGGGCTCGCCGTGCTCGCGGAAGAACGTGTCGATGTCGCCCACCGCGTGCTCCATCGACTCGTCCAGGTCGTGGAAGAGGAAGCCCGTCCGCCTGGCCGCCTCCGCCCCGAGCGTCGACTTGCCCGCGGCCATGAAGCCGACGAGCACGATGTGCCGGTTCAGCCGCGCTGCCACTCGATGCGCTCGAGATAGGCCTGCCACGCGGCGACGAAGTCGCCGACGGCGTCGCCCCCGAACTTCTCGCGCGCCGCGCGCGCCAGCTCCCACGCGACCGCCGCCTCGGCGACGACCGCGAGCGCCTCGACCGCCGAGACGTCGCTCCGCTCGACGAGCGCGTGCGCCGCCTCGCCCGTCGCAAGATCCACGGACGCGAGCGGCTTCATCAGCGTCGGCAGCGGCTTCATCGCTGCGCGCACGACGATCTCCTCGCCGTTCGACATGCCGCCCTCGAGCCCGCCCGCATGGTTCGACGTGCGGTGCAGGCCGTGCTCGTCGCGGACGATCTCGTCGTGGGCGGCGGAGCCGCGCAGCTGCGCGAGCGCGAAGCCGTCGCCGATCTCGACTCCCTTCACGGCCTGGATGCCCATCAGCGCGCCGGCGAGCCGCGCGTCGAGACGGTCCTCCTTGCGCGCGTACGAGCCGAGGCCCGGCGGCACGCCGTGCGCCCGCACCTCGACGACGCCGCCGAGCGTGTCCCTGTCCTTCCGCGCCGCGTCGATCGACTCCGGGTCAGCGCCCGCCTCGGCGAGGGCGACACCCACGACTTCGATCCCGATCGAGGCCAGGAGCGCCTTGGCCACCGCGCCCGCGGCCACGTGCACCGCCGTGTGCCGGGCCGACGCCCGCTCGAGCGCGTCCCGGACGTCGGTCAGCCCGTACTTTTGCACCCCGGCCAGGTCGGCGTGGCCGGGCCGCGGCAGCGTCACGGCCTTCACGCCCTTGCCCGCGGGCTCGCCCTCGGGCGGCCACGGGTCCATCCCCCACGTCCAGTTCTTGTGGTCGCGGTTGCGGACGACGAGCGCGAGCGGCGTGCCGAGCGTGCGCCCGTGCCGGAGCCCGGCGAGCACCTCGACCTCGTCCGTCTCGATCTGCTGGCGCGGCGAGCGGCCGTAGCCCTGCTGGCGGCGGCGCAGGTCGGCGTCGATCGCCGCCCGGTCGAGGACGAGCCCGGCGGGAAGCCCGGCCACGATCGCCACGAGCGCGGGCCCGTGCGACTCGCCTGCGGTTGCCAGCTCGAGCGTCACGCCGACAAGCCTAGAGCGGCGCGCATCGCGGAGACGGGGGCAGCGATGCCCGTCCAGCGCTCGAAGCTCGCCGCGCCCTGCCGCACGAGCGCCTCGAGGCCGTCCACGACGACGCAGCCGGCGGCGCGGGCCGCGGCGACGAGCGCCGTCTCGCCCGCGCCGTACGCGAGCTCGACGACGACCTGCCCCGCCTGCGGCTGCACGAGCAGCTCGTCGCGCACCGGGGTCGCGTTGACCACGAGGTCGCAGCCCTCGGCGTCGGGCGGCCAGTCGCCGCGCCGGGAGAACTGCCGCACCTCGCCGTTCAGCCCGGGGAGCACCGTCGCCGCGGCGCCGCCGGCGCCGATCAGGCACACGCGCCGCGAAGGGATGCCGGCGACGATCTCCTTGTCGGTGTTGAAGCCGAGCACGCGCCCCTGCCGGAAGACGAGCGTGTTCACGGCGTCGCCTTCCGCCTCGTCGCAGAGGGCCGCCGCGGCGTGCTTGTGCGGAATGGTGACGTTCGCACCCGCGAAGCCGCCCGCGACGAGCCCGCGCAGCGCCTCCTCGAGCTGCGGCGGTGGCACGTCCAGCGCGACGTACGCCCAGTCGAGCCTGCACGCGGCGAACGCGGCGTTCTGCATCTGCGGCGACAGCGAGTGCGCCACCGGATGCCCGAGCAGGGCGATGAGCTTCGTCGAGGCGCCGATGGTCACTTGTGACCTTCCAGGTGGTGTTGCCGAGCTTCTGGGACGCGAGCACCAAGCGATGCAAGGACGCAGGGAGCGTCCATAGCGGTTCCTATGGACGCGACCGAGGACGCGGCAGCACGCCGCGTGATCGCGTTCCAGAAGCCGGAGGACGCCGCCTGGAGGGTCACCGAAATCCGTACTTCTGCTCGTGCGCGAGGAAGTCGTTGTAGTTCGCGGTGAAGTAGTGGTGGATCCGGTCGGGCTTGCGGACGAAGTAGAGCCAGTCGCCGGCCGCGGGATGCGCTGCGGCCTGGATCGACGCGAGCCCCGGGTTCGCGATCGGCGTCGGCGGCAGGCCGAGGATGTGCGGGTTGCGCGTGTTGTACGGGTTCGAGCTGTTCAGCTCGGATTCCGTCAGCGACTTCGTTCCCGGCACGTGCAACCCGTAGCGGGTGGTCGCGTCGATGCCGAGGTTCATGTGGGCGTGCAGGCGGTTGTAGATCACGCGTGCGATCTTCGGCCGCTCGTCCGGCGCGAGCGCCTCCTCCTCGACGAGAGACGCGATGGTCAGCACGTCGTACGGCGTCAGGTTCTTCGAGCGCGCATACGAGAGGTTCACCTTCGCCCAGTTCTCGTGAAACGCCTTCAGCTGTGCGCGCACGAGCTGCTTCGACGTCGTCTGCGTGAGGAAGTCGTAGGTCGCCGGGAACAGGAAGCCCTCGAGCCGGCGGTGCTTCTCGCCGAAGCCGGGGATCACGCGCGGCCCCGACGCCGCGAGGTAGCTCGCCTGCGACAGCTTCGGATGCACTCCCCGCTCGCGGTGCGCGATCCGCGCCACCGCCTGCACACGCTGCGCCATCTCCTCCCGGGTGAACCCTTCCGGGAAGACGACGCGGAAC
>Ga0265319_1001761_pt1 | contig 12431 bp, 6 predicted proteins | sample 4824metaG_FD_192443 | JGI IMG/M metagenome (GOLD analysis project Ga0265319, IMG submission 192443) | Rhizosphere microbial communities from Carex aquatilis grown in University of Washington, Seatle, WA, United States - 4-8-24 metaG | ecosystem: Host-associated > Plants > Roots > Rhizosphere >...
GGCGTCGGTGCTAACGGCCGCCGTGGACGAGCGCGAGGTACACGCCAACGACGTCCAGGCGGCCGCGCGAGCGCAGAACGCAAGCGGGCTGGACCGGCTCTCGCACCGGGTCTCGCCGCAGGCCACCTGGGACCAGCTCGTCCTGCCGGCGGAGGTCAGGACGCAGTTGCGCGAGCTGGCCGGCCGCGCGCGCCAGCGCGAACGAGTCATCGACGAATGGGGCGTCGGAGGGCGCGCTCTGCGCGGACGCGGAATAACCGCTCTTCTCGCGGGCGATTCGGGCACCGGCAAGACGTTATCGGCCGAGGTTGTCGCCGCCGACCTCGGACTCGACCTGTACCTCATCGACCTCGCGACGGTCGTCGACAAGTACATAGGTGAGACCGAAAAGAACCTCGATCGCATCTTTGGCGAAGCGGACCGGGTCAACGGCGTTCTGCTTTTCGACGAAGCCGACGCGATATTCGGCAAGCGATCTGAGGTCAAGGATGCGCGCGACCGCTATGCGAACGTCGAGGTGGCGTACCTGCTCCAGCGGATGGAGCGCTTCGACGGACTGGCGATCCTGACCACAAACCTGCGCGCCAACCTCGATGAGGCGTTCATCAGGCGCCTCGACGCGATCATCGACTTTCCGATGCCCGAAGAGGACGAGCGGCTCGCCCTGTGGCGGCTTCACCTGTCACACGACGTCCCCCAGTCGGACGATCTCGACCTGCGCTTCCTCGCCGACCGGTTCCGAATCTCGGGCGGCAATATCCGCAACATCTGCGTCACGGCTGCCTATTTCGCGGCGGAATCCGAAGAGCCTGTGTCGATGGCCGATCTGGTCCGCGCGACCGAGCGCGAATATCGAAAGCTCGGGCGCCTGACGGTCGAATCGGAGTTCGGGCCGTACCTGGCGCTGACCCGTCAATGAGCGTCCAGGACCTCACCCAGATCGAGGCACCGGCCCGGGCCAATTCGCCCGATGTGGCAACTGCCGCTCCCGCTCCGAGCCAGGTTCACCCCGAGGCAGCGCACCTGTTGCAGCTCCAGCGACGCGCTGGCAATCGTGCCGTGGCCAACCTCATCGCCGTGCAGCGCGCGCCCACCAAGCCGCCTCCCCCACCGGCCGGCGATCCGGCCCAGGCGACCCCCACCGCTGACGCCAGCGCATCCGGCAGCGGGTCCGTAGCCGAGGCCGAAGCGCGGCTGGTCGGCGCTAGCGCCGCACGCAAGGCTGCGGAAGCCCGGCTTGCGACACCAATGAAACCTGGACCGGGCGAGACCGAGATGGACGTCTGGGTCGCGCGGGCTGCACCAGCGCTCGAAGCCGCGAAGGCGCGCCTGGCCGAGGCACAGGCCGCCCATGAGCTGGCGAAGGCTCGCCTCAACGCAGCGCCGGCGACGGGGCCGACCCGTTCTCGACTTGGCCGCGAGGCCGCTGAAGCCAATGCGATCGTCGGCGACGCAGAGGGTGCGCTCGGCCAGGCAATGACCCAGGCGGTGCGCGCTCGCCGGGTCGGCGAAGGGCTGGCGGCGTCCCGCGCAGCTTCGGCGGCGCGCGGTGGCGCGCCAGGTGGAGGCGCGCCCGGCGGTGGCCCACCGGGCGGCGGCGCACCGGGTGGCGGAGCACCGGGTGGCGGCGCACCAAGTGGCGGGGCGCCCGCCGGTGGCGCGCCGGGCGGCCAGGGCGGCCAGGGCGGCCAACCTGCGCGGCCGGAGCTCCCGACCCCGGAAGACCTCGACGCGCGCCTGGACGCCATCGAGGCCCACGGCACCGCCGAAGGTCAGACCCTCGTGCGTGCGCCAGCCAAGGGTCTCGTCGATGCCAAGTTCTCAGAGGCGGGGTCTGAGCTCCACGTCGGCAACGTATCCGGCGCGACGGTGCACGAGGGACAGGTGCCGCTCGACGGGGCTGCGGCGCCGCCGGCCCGTAAGGCGCCCGCACCACCTGAGACGTGGCTCATGGATCCGAAGCGGGCGAATCTCACTGACCCTGACGAGATCGTCGACGAGCAATTCCGGCCAAATCGATCGGGCCGGGAATATGACGTGCGCAACGTCCAGGTCGCGGCCGGACCCGGTGGCGATCGGATCTCGACGCCGAGCGGCCCGGAGTTCGGTGAAAACCGCGTCGTCGGCGGAGCGCGCGGCGCAACGCTCGACCCGTCCGCCGGCGCATGGCAGCCGGGAGCAGCGCCATACCAGCGCCCCCACAACCCACTCGGCCAGCAGGGGGCGTTCGCGGAAAAGAGCGCAAGCGACTGGTCGGCATGGGAGCAGGGCCACGGAGCGCTCAGCGAGTCGCAGCGCTACGCCCTGTGGTTCTACAGCGACGACCTGTCCGGCCACCTGAATCCCGCGCTGCGCGGCCAGCGACCCGGTCAGTTCGTCACTGATCCGACCGCGCTCCACGCCGTTGCCTCCGACCTCGACCAGACGATGCGCCCCGTCCCGTTCGACACGATCGTTCATCGGAAGGCGTCAATGGCCGACTTCGCCGATCTCGGGATCACGGATCCTGCCGAACTACCCGGAGCCGCCGGCAAGTCGTACGCCCACGCCGGCTATACGAGCACAGCCGTCGAGCCTGGCCACTGGAGTGGCGACATCGACATAGTCATCCAGGTCCCGAAGGGAACCCGTGGCCGCTATATGGGCGGAGACTCTGCCGCTGCTCAGCCGACCAATCCCGTCAAACCAGCAGCCGGAGCACCCACCGCATCGATGCCCGGCGAGATGGAGTTCCTGGTCGAGCGTGGCACGTCGTTCAGGATCGAGAAGGCTGAGTTCGACCAGGCCTCGGGACGTTGGCGAGTCGAAGTCCGTGTCGCAGAGCAGGGCGTGAAGGCCGGGCCACTGACCAATCCGGTACCGCTGCCCGGTTCGTCCGCAAAGCCGGGGGCGGCGGCCGCAGGCCCAGGCCCCGCAGGTGGACCCACGGGCGGTTCGAAAGCGTCCCCCACCACCCCGGCCGATACGCCGGCAACGCCTGCCGAGCCCGCACAGGATGTGCGCGCACGACGCGTCGCCGAAGGGCTGAGGTACATGGGCGCTCGCAGCGCGGCGCGCACTGAGGCCATGAAGGTGGAGCCGATCGACGACCCCGAGGTTGCGGCGCGAATGTTCGTGGAGGGCAAGGGCGCAGCCGGCGGCAATGTGCCGATGTCACGACGCGTGTACGAGCGCCAGTGGCGCGACGCCCATCATCAGCTCACTGACCCACCGGCGGCCGGCTGGCAAAAGGCCGACGGGACCGTGGTCGTCGATTCCTCGAACCCGAAGGTCCGCGAGGCGATCGAGAGATTGGCGAAGGAGAGGACGGCCGCGCCAAAGGCGTCCGCGCCACAGCCACCACACGTCGCCGCGGGTCCCGTGCCTGTGCCCACCGGGAAGAGTGCAGGCGCCGCCCAGACTGATGAGGCGTCGGCCACGCAACAGCCGGCCGCGCCGGACCAGGCGCCGGCAGCGACCGGACCGAGCACCCAGAGCCCGGCTCCCAAGCGGCCGAAGGTGGCCACCGACGTCGACTTCAGCCTGAACCAGGCCAAGCTCACCGTGAAGGTGGGCGGGGGACCGGGGCCTGCGTCAACCGTTCCGGACGCCCACAAGCCCAAGGCTGCACCAAGTGTCGCGGTCAGCGTGAGCCCAACGGAGGTTGCCGCAAACGTCGAGCACATGCGGCCGACTGGCGGTGGAGGGCAGCACGGCGCCACCGCCGGCGCTTCCTACAACCCCGACACCGGCAACACACAGGCATCGGTCGGCTACAGGGTGGCGACCAAGGGCGGCACGGGGGCGAGCGTTTCCCTGACAGGCGGCAACAGCGTCACCGTCGATGACCCGGAGGAAGTCGAGGAAGGCGTCTGGATCGTTTCGTACGTGATCTCGGATAGCTCAGGCCTCGCCGCGGGTGGGACGGCAAAGGCCGGCCCCGTCGAGTTAGGAGCTGGCGGCAGTGACACGAAGGCCAAGCTGCAAACCGGGTCGCGCAAATTCAATACTGAATCCGAGGCGCTGAAGTTCAAGAAGAACATTCGCCACGAGCTGGAAGGCGAATCGACCCGTCAGGCCTTCTTCCCGCCAACGACCGCCAACGGCGCTTTGATGATCCCACCCGGCGAGTCTCGCGGTGTGGGCGCCTCGGACACGTTGGCCGGCAACGTTTCCGCAGGTTATGCGACTGGATCAATCGGCAAGAGCGGCTACAAAAGCTCGACTCAGCTGCTCTCCGTTTACCACGCTGCGGGATACAAGGTACAGGTCACGACGACCGTTTCGACCGAAAAGGGCAGTGCGTGGACGGCCGGCGGGCTCGGGTTGACGAACGAGAGCGGCGGGTCGGAGAGCGCACTCTACGCAGTCACGTTCGAGTTCGACCTGTCCAATCCGGGCGACCAGCGCTTATTCGAGACCTTCTGCAAGCGCCCCCTACCCATCGCCGACGGCCGGCAACCGCTCAGCCGGCGCAGGTTGACCACGCAGGGCGACCACGACAACTACGCCCTGGCCGGCGCTGCCAGCAGTTTCGCCGGGTCGGTGTCGCAGGAAGAGGTCGTCGACGCCCAGGGGGTGCATGACAAGTACACCGGGACGCAGACCGAGGACCATACCCCGGGCCGGATCCTGGGCGTGTTCGAGGACGAGAAGCATGCCAGCGCAGAGATCGTATCGAGCCTCGAGAACGGCAAGGAGTCGGGCTTCGCGGCCAAGATGAAGGTTTCGGGGGAGTCCGGCGAATTCAATCGCCGGCAGTTCGGCAAGATCTTCGAGGGTGCGTCATACAGTGGCACCGCGCATGAGTCCGGCAAATGGACGCTGACGGCCGCGATCCCCAAGGAGGCCCTCCGCGAGCTGGAACAGACCAACGTGTTCAAGGGCGCCAAGACTGAGGATGAGAAACTCAGGATCTACAGCGCATATGTCGAGAAGAACGGTGCTCAGATGCTCGGCGCGCAGGTCGGGATAACGAGTACCGCGTGGAACCTCGAGCTCAAGGGTGACGACAATTTCCCCGGTGAGCGGGGGCGAGCGAAACTCAACGAGCTTCGCCAACGGCTGTCGATCCAGTTGCAGGAGAAGCCCGACGACGCATATCACGTTGCCGGCGAGGCGAAGGAGACGCTCCGGAAGCTGGACGCACGCTTCAAGGCCGTCTCCGAGAAGAAGAACTACACCGATCTCCCCGACGGGCTGCGCGAGGAGCAGCTCCAGGTCATCCGCATGCACAGGAACGAGTTCGACCAGCTCCGCCAACGAGCGCTGAGCATCGCGGGCCAACACGATCCGAACGAGAAGATCGAAGATGTCGAGAAGCGGGCGACCTCGCCTCACGGGTACGACAGGTTCGATCCCCAGGAAGTCGAGCGCATCAAGCTCCAGGACAGCATGACTCTCAGCACCGCGGCGATCACCAAGACGCGCCTGGCGATACGGAGTGCCTCGAAAGCCATCGCCCAGGTCAGGACTGGGCCCGGCGCCATTCGCTTCCGTGACGGTGTGGGCTACCAGAAGATGCTCTCGGTCACAGGAAGCGTTGACGGTGCCATGAAAGAAGCGGTTCTGCTCGACAAGCAGCAGGTGGAACTCGAGCAGCAAGTCCGGCTGCTCAACGAAAAGATGGATCACGAGCTTTACCCGGAGCCGCGCCTGCGAGCGATGCATCCACTCGAGCACGCGCTCGGCGAGCACAGCGCCGTTCTCAACCAGCAACTCGATAAGCTGGTCGAAATCGGGCGAGAGCTCTACCCGGTCGCACTCTTCGCGGCGATGGAGAAGAAGCCCGGCAACAAGTTCTGGCTTTCAGTCAGCTCACCGCGTGAGGACGAGCCGGAGGAAGAGCGGGAACCAACTTCGCTGGCAATTTGATTGTGTGGCCGGGCAATCCCTTGCTGAGTACCCCGTTGAGCTCTAGATCAGGCCCTGCTTGAGCGCGTACGCGACGGCGTGCGTCCTGTTGCGCAGAGCGAGCCGGCTCGTGACGTCGTGGATGATGTTCTTGACGGTCCGCTCCGAGTAGAAGAGCCGGCCGCTCACCTCGCTCGTGTCGAGCCCGTCGGCCAGGAGCCTGAGCACACTCAGCTCGCGCTCGGTCAGCCCTGAGAAGGTCAAACCGCGCGGCGCCAGCACCTGGCGCTGGAGGTGTCCGACCTGGTCGAGCAGTCGGGCGAGCATGTCCGGCGGCACTGCCCCCTCCCCGGCCGCGACCGACCGGATGGTCGACACGAGGTTCTGGACCGTTGCCTGGTTGCGACGCAGGATGCCGCCCACGCCGGCTTCGACGGCCTGCAGCATGCCCCGATCGTCGAGCCGGGTGACGAGCAGGGCGATGCCCAGGGCGGCGCTACGGCGGAGAGCTCTGATGACCTGCAGCGTGTCCGCGTCCACCTCGTCGGCGACGATCAGCGCGACCGAACCGTCTGCCGGTTGGGTCTCCTGCAAAACGCGCAGGCCGGCCGCGTTGCGCAGTTGCGCGACGGTGCCAGCGCGCGAGAGCGGGTCGGACGCCCACACGGAAACTTCGATGCGAGCCTGTCCCTGGTCAGCTAGCGCGTACATGACGCGCAGGGTGCTACGACCGACTTATCAGCGACTGAACGCCGACTTAACGGCGGCGAGATTCGCCGCGGATCATTGGGTGCCGCAGTTGAAGAACTGGCATTGGTAGACCGTGAACTGGTACAGGTTGTACAGCTGCACTGGGGCCGCGGCGAAGGTGATCACGATGGTCGTCGTCGCGGGCGCCGTGGCGCCGATGACTTCGTCTTCCCAGCTGTTGCAGCCGGTCGTTGTTGTCCCTGGAGGGTCTCCAACCACACCCCACGTTGTCTGACCAGACACATCGCTGCACGACGTCATGTACAGCTGGTAGGAGGCGTTGGACAACGGAATGAAATCGAGCGCATCCGTCGAATCGCCCGCCGGCGCCGAGATCTGCTCCCAGACGCAGCCGACCGCGACCACGGGCGGTGCGTTCGGGTCGGCCGGACAGTTCGTGGTCGTCGGCTCAACGTCGATGTGGTGGGGTTCGAACGCCGAATCGTCGGGGGCCGTGCCGTCTGAGGCAGGTGTGGGAAGCGGTGTACCAGTCGGGCCCGGTGTGCCGGTCGGTGCGGCTGTTGGCGTGTCGGTCGGAGCGCTCGTGGGCGTCGTGCTCGGCGGCGTCGTGGGTGGCATCGTCGGCGTCTTGGAGGGCTTGGGCTTCTTGCTCGGCGCCGGCGTGATCAGGCCCCCGGGCGAGCTCGCGACCGGGAACGAGAACAGGCCGGAGCCAACCGGCAGCCCACTGCCGCTGGCGCCAACGACGAGGTTGACCACGGCCGGATCGCTCGGCGTGCCATCCGCGCGGTAGGCAATGACCTGCAGGACGTGCGGCCCGGCGGGCGTGGCCAGCCAGGTCAACGAGAACGGCACGAGTGCCGTCGGCGCCGCTGATGGAGTGCTGGCGACGCTGACGCCGTCGGCGAACAGCGCGACGTGGTCGACGCCGACCGTATCGTTCGCCGCCCCCGCGACGGTTACGTCCTGGCCCAGGCCGACGACGGCGCCGTTGACCGGCGACTGGACGACAACCGTCGGCTTGTTGCCCAGCGAACTCGCGCTCGGGCTGGCCGGCGACGAGCCGCAGGCGGCCACCAGCGCGAGCAGTACCGCGCCTGCCGCCGGCAGCCGCCAGGACCGAGCCCCCAGTTGGCTCACTGATTGGCGCAGTTCGCGAACTCGCACTGCCAGACCGTGATTTGGTACAGGTTGTAGGTCTGTACTGTGCTTTCGATGCCGACCCAGAGGTTGAGGTCGCCTGGGTCGCCACCGCTCGAGGTCATGTTGGTCAGATCCATGCAGCCGGTGGTTGCCGTGTCATCGTTGCTGGTAGACCACCAGGTAGAGTCGGACGTATCGCTGCACGAGGTCAGGCCCATCCTGTAAGTCGTATTGCGGTCCTGTTTGAACTCGAGCTGGTCAGTCATGTCTCCGGCAGGACCGGAGATCTGTTCCCAAACGCAGCCCGAGGCGGCGATGGGCCAACCCGTGTCAATTGGCGGGCAAGCCGTGTTGTTCGGTGCGAGCACGATCTCGTAGGGCTCGTTGTCGTCGTCCGCCGGCGCGTTGCCGCTGGGATCGGGCGTCAGCGAGGGCGTCGCCGTGGGCGTCGGGCCAGTGCTCGGCGTGGGCGTCGCCGGCGGTGTCGGGGTCGCCGGCGGCTTCGACGGCTTGGGCTTCTTGGTCGGTGCCGGCGTGATCAACGGCGGCGCGCTGATCACCGGGAACGAGGACAGCCCAGAACCTATCGGAATGCCGCTGCCAGCGGCACCGACGACGATGTTGAGCACCGCCGGATCGCTCGGCGTGCCATCCGCGCGGTAAGCGATGACCTGGAGGGCGTGAGGTCCCGCGGGAGTCGCCAACCAGGTGAGCGAGAAGGGCACAAGCGCGGCCGGTTGACTGGCCGGTGAGCTTGCGACACTGACACCGTCAGCGAACAGCGCGACGTGGTCGACACCAACTGTGTCGCTCGCCGCTCCGGAGACGGTGAGGTTCTGGCCGACCGGGACCACGGCGCCGTTGGCCGGCGACTGGACGACAACAGTTGGCTTGTTGCCAATGCTCGCACTCGGTGTCGGTCCCGCCCCACCGCATGCCGCGATCAGCGTGCCAAAGACGAGCGCGACGAGCGCATTACGACCTAAGTGCGTTCTGGAGGGTGACGTCATTGGCGGATGGTGGTCGGCGTCCTGCGGCCTGTCAAGCGCGTCATGGTTGCAAATCGGGCAGCGCGACCTGCCCGAAGGTGCTTATCGTCCGCGCGATTAGCGGCTGTTGCGCGATGCGCCGCGCGGCTATCCTGCGCCGACATGGGGGCTGCTGCGCATCTCGAATCCCGGCTCATCGCTGTCACGCCAGGCAGTCAGGCCAGCGTGCAGCTGCGCGTGCGCAACACCGGGTCGGTCGTCGACCAGTTCACTTTCCAGGTCCTCGGCGACGCGCAAGCCTGGTCCACCGTCACTCCCCCCTCGCTGTCGCTCTTTCCCGGCGCCGAGGACGCGGTTTCGATCTCGTTCATTCCGCCTCGTTCGGCCCAGGTTCAGGCTGGGCAACTGCCCTTCGGCGTCCACGTCATCTCCAAGGAGGACCCGCAGGGCTCGGTCGTGGAGGAGGGCGTCGTCGATGTCGCCCCGTTCAGTGACGTCTTCGCGGAGCTCGCGCCGCGCACATCGCGCGGCAGCCGGCGAGCGTCGCACGACCTGGCCATCGACAACCGCGGCAACGCACCGATCAACGCGACGCTCAGCGCGGTCGATCCGGACCGGCTGCTGAACTTCGACGTCCGGCCGCCCGGCGTCGTCGCCCAGCCTGGCACGGCCACCTTCGCCAAGGTCGGCGTCAGGCCGCGCAAGGCGTTCTGGCGTGGCCAGTCGCAGACACGGCCGTTCCAGGTCCTGCTCGAAGGCGCAGGCCCGACTCCGGTAACGGTCGAGGGCACGATGGTCCAGGAGGCAATCCTGCCGCCCTGGACGCTGCGCGCCCTGCTCCTCCTCGGGGCCGCGCTCATCGCGCTCATCCTGATCTGGTTCTTGCTGCTCAAGCCCGCCATCCAGTCGACGGCACAGCAGCAGACCGCGCAGATGCTCGCCCAGGTCGGTATCACGCCGCCGCCTGGCGGCTTCAACCAGCCGCCGGCGAATACCGGCTCCGGCGGTGGCTCGACCCCGGCGCCGGGCGCCTCGCCGGGTTCGGTGACGAACGTCGGCTCGGCGCCACCCCTGGCGGGTGGCGGCGAGCCGACCGACGGACGCATCGTCTTCGGTCAGGCGTCGCTCCAGGTGCCAGGTGGCAAGACCGTCTTCGTGACCGACCTGGTCTTCTCGAACCCATCCGACACGGCAACCGGCGAGCTGCGCCTCGAGCGCTCCGGCCAGGCCCTGCTCGTGCTCCGCCTCGAGGATTTCCGCGACCTCGACTTCCACTTCGTGACGCCCATCGTCGTCGCCGCCGGCCAGTCGCTGGGCATCGGCTGTGACGACCCCAACGCATGCGCCGGCGCGTCGGTCTACTACTCCGGCTACACACGCTGACGCGCGGCCACCGGCCAGCGACACTCGCGCTGGCGGCGCTGCTTGCCCTGGGGGCGATGGTCGTCGTCGAGCCGCGCAGCGCGCGCGCCGATCCGATCCCCGAATACCCGGTTCTGACCGTCGATCCGACGTGCGAGCCGACGCCCCAGAACTCGGACGGCGATACGATCACGCTCACCGTCCACGGCTTCAGCTTCGAAGCGGGACGCCCGGTGATGATCTATTTCAATCACAACCAGGCGGCCGGGGCTGAGTCGGTGGCGCCCGGCCCGGCGGGAGCTTTCGAGGTCGGGCTCACCGTCCAGGAAGTCGGGGCCACGGCAAGCTACGAGATCGATGCCTACTACGTGGACCAGGGCGTCACGGACAACCCGGTCGCGTTCACCTACCTCAACGTGCCCTGCGACCAGACGCTGGGCACGATCGCGATCACACCCGACTGCGGCCCGGCCAACACGTCTATCGCGATGCACGTCGACCTGAGCAACTTCCTGCCCGACCAGCCGATCACGGTCCAGGTGCTCGACCTGTTCACCACCACGACCGTCTACGGCCAGGCGGGACCGACGGTGCCGACGGATCCCAACGCGGCCAGCTTTGACTTCTCGTTCAGCGTGCCGGGCAACGGCGCGTACCGGGTTGTCGCCACACAGCCAGCTCCGATCATCCTTCTCGACACGGCAACGCCGAGCGGCAAGACGGCCACGGCAGAGTTCGTCGCGCCGTGCTCGCAGGCGGTGCTGTCGCCCACATGCAACGTCGCCGGCAGCGCGCCGGATCGCTACTCGATCCAGGTCGCCGGCAGCGGACTGCTCCCCAATCTTCCTGTCGGCATCATCTTCGACAGCGCCGCTCAGCCCGAGTTCTTCGGCGCGACGGCTCCGGTCAACGCTGACGGCACATTCGGCCCGGTCGAGATCACGCCCTACGCGCGCGGCCCGGGCACGTACGACGTCGAGCTGACACAGCAGAACGACAGCCCGATCCTGCACTACACGCATGCCACGTTCACCGTCGCGTGCCCGGCGCCCGGGACAGTGACGCTCAACCCGACGTGTGCCGCACCACAGCTGACCGGCGACCAACAGCAGACCTTCCCGCTCCAGGTCTCGGGCGGTGGCTTCCAGCCGGGCCTGCCGGTGGTCGTGACGTTCGATCCGGACGGCCTGAGCGGACCGAGCTACACGCCGGAGACGACCCAGGTTGCCGCGGATGGCTCAGGCAACATCGCCGCCGCGCTCAATGTCCTTGCCCGGCCGGCGGGCACGTATCGCATCGCCGTCGAGCAACAGGTCAACGGCCAGGTCATCCAGGGCAGCGTGCCGCCCTTCAACGTGCCCTGTAGCGCGCCGTCGCCCAAGATCACGACGGTCAAGCCGAACTGCGGCGACGACGCCGGCGTCAATCCCGCGCCTTATTCGATCGAGGTCGTCGGCCGCGGCTACATCCCTGGCTTCGTCCAGCTCATCTTCGATGTCGCCGGCACGTCCGAGCAGTTCAGCACGACGGCCAATGCCAGCGGCCGCTTCGACGCCACGATCACGCCTGCCGCCCGGCCGGCGGGCGCCTATCGCATCGCAGCCCAACAGGCCGATGCCAACCATCTGCTCAGCCAGGCGTTCGCCAACTTCAGCGTGCCCTGCACGGCCACGCTGCTGACGATCACGCCGGACACCACGTCACCCGGTTTCGTGGTCACCGTCCACGGCGCGGGATTCCCTGCGGGAAAGACGATCGAGCTGAAGTGGAGCTTTGGCATCGGTGCAGCCCAGCCGATCGCCGTGGCGGTCGGGCCCGACGGATCGTTCGACCACCAGGTCCTGATCTTCGACCACGACTTCTCCGGAGAGCGCGAGCTGACCGCTGGAACACCGGCCAATCCGAACGCCTTCCCAGGCGCGCAGGCCACGCTCCTGGTCTCCGCCGGCCAGGGCTCGCCGCCGTCGTACTCGATCTTCGGCGGCGATCCGTCCGACCAGCCGCCGATCATCCTGCGCCGCTAGGGCGCTCAGTGCTGGATCGCGACGGCGAGCTCCGGCGCGGTGGTCGAACCCGATGTCCAGGCGTCCGACGAAAGGCCGTAGCAGCCTGCGCCGTTGACGCCCATGACCACCAGCACCTGGCCTGCCTTGCGGTAGATCTGGAACTCCTGGAGCGCCTTGTAGCCGACCGATGAGCCGAATGGAGCGCTCAGCGTGACCGCGTCGTTGAACGCGAGCACGACGGCAACGGCACCCGACGACGGCCCGGGCACGCCGTAGGTCGGCTGGACCTGGTCGGGCGGCAGGATGTTGGCGTCGACGCTGGCCGTGGAGCCCGACGAGCTTGGCTGCATCTCCAGGAAGAGCAGGTCGGTCGAGCCTTTTCGGCTCC
>Ga0265319_1001764_pt1 | contig 12414 bp, 7 predicted proteins | sample 4824metaG_FD_192443 | JGI IMG/M metagenome (GOLD analysis project Ga0265319, IMG submission 192443) | Rhizosphere microbial communities from Carex aquatilis grown in University of Washington, Seatle, WA, United States - 4-8-24 metaG | ecosystem: Host-associated > Plants > Roots > Rhizosphere >...
AAACCCATCGTTTCGTTCATGGGGCGAGCCGCCATTGTCGAATACCTCGCCGATTGTTGCCCCGCCGAGGCGCGCACCGCGTTGGAAAAATTCGTCCACGATCACGACGCCTCCGCGCTCGCTGACCCCGAGGCCATCCATCGCGCTTTGGTGTCCGTCAAAATTTGTGACCCGGCCTGCGGTTCCGGTGCCTACTTGCTCGGGCTCCTCCACGAGTTGCTCGATTTGCGCACCTGCATCTTTGCCTCGCTAAAGAAGCAGACGCCCGAGACCTCCTACAAACGCCGTTTAGAGATCATCGAAAAGAATCTCTACGGCGTCGATCTCGACCCCTTCGCCGTCAACATCGCCCGCTTGCGCCTCTGGCTTTCGCTCGCGGTCGAGTTCGAGGGTGAGGTGCCGCCTCCGCTCCCTAATCTCGATTTCAAGATCGAGCGCGGCGACGCTCTCGCCGCGCCTGCACCGGAGGACATTTTCCAGCGCCCGGCCGTCGAGGAGTTTCGTGACAAAAAGGCCGCCTACCTCCGTGCCCACGGGGAGGAAAAAAATCGGCTCAAGGCGGAGTTGGAGAAGATTCGCGCCGATCTCGCGCTCTGGCAGCAGGCGGACTTGGCCAGCCACGGCTTCAATTGGGCAGTCGAATTCGCCGAGGTTTTTCTTCCCGAGGAGAGTGACCGCACGCTGCTGGATGGATTCTTGGTGAAGGAAGACGCGCCCGGTCCGATCAAAACAGGCGGCTTCGATATCGTCGTCGCCAATCCGCCCTATGTCCGCATGGAGCTGATTAAGCCGCAGAAGCCCATGCTGCGAAAACGCTTTCCCCACGTCCACGCCGAGCGGGCTGACCTCTACATCTACTTTTACGCCCGCGCCCATGAACTACTCCGGCCGGGTGGTGTCGCGGCGTTCATCTCATCCAATAAATGGCTGCGTGCCGGTTACGGTGAGTCACTGCGCCAGCATTTGCTCGACGCGCAGGCGTTTCGCCTGGTGATGGACTTCGGAGAACTACCAGTTTTCGAGTCAGCTGCGACTGATGCGGCTATCTTCCTTTGGCAAAAGAAAGGGCGAGGTGAAATCGCGACGGCGTGGGCAATGGTAAAGGATCTGCCTCGTTGCTACGCTGAAGGAGTCAGGAAGCATTTTGTCAGTCTTCAAGTCGATGTGCCGGCCGGACAATTCGGAGTAGCAAAGCCTCGATTGGCCACTGGAGCGACCGCCGACCTTAGGGGACGAATGGAGCGCAGCGGAACTCCACTTGCGCAGCTATTGAAGGGGCAAGTTAGCCGTGGCGTTGTCACGGGCCTTAACAGGGCTTTTATCATTGATCAGGCGACTCGCGACCGATTGGTCGATGAAAACAGGGCAGCCGAAGAGATTATCCATCCGCTGCTCGCCGGCGATGATGTGCGCCACTACGAAGTTCACTATCGCGGAACGTATCTAATCTACACGTTTCACGGTATTGATATTGGCCGCTATCCATCGGTTGAACGTTACCTGAAACCATTTCGCTCCTATAAAAACGATGAGGGCAAAGCGGAAGGCCTGGATCATCGGGCTACTGAACAGCCTTGGTTCGAGCTTCAACAGCCTCAGATGGCCTACAGACAATGGTTCGAAGGCACCAAGATTACCTATCCGGAAATCGGAAAAGAAGCGCGATTCGTGATGGAGGAATCGGGCCGCTACTTGAACAACAAGTGCTTTTTCTTGCCGTCTGCAGATTGGTTTATTCTCGGTGTGCTGAATGCATCGCCCGTGTTTTCCTACTTGAAGGAGGTCTGTGCATTATTGGGCGATAAGGATGATGGCGGCCGCCTTGAGTATCGCGCTCAATATCTCGAAACTCTCCCGATTCCAAACGCCAGCATAGCCGACCGAAAACTCGTCGGTGATTTGGCCAAAAAAGCCCAAGCGCTCCACTTACAGCGTCGCTCTTGTAGCGAAAAATTTCTACAAGCATTGGGCGTCGAGCCGGCCGCCAGCACCTCACGCAATCCGCTTGAGCAACCGTGGTCGCTTGCCGCGTACGATTACGCCAAACGCGCTCGCAAAGTCATGGGACGTGCGCCCGACATGAAACTCTACGAGGCCGCCCGCGACGAAACGGCCGCCCTCACCGAACAAATCACCAAGGTTGAAGCCGAGATCGATGCCCGCGTCGCCGCGCTTTACGGCCTCGACGCCGAGGACCAGCGCTGGGCCGCGAAGTCCGCAGAAGTCGATGCCAAGCAGACCATCCTGTTCCAGATTCTCGGCCGGTTGAAGGAGGCGAGTGCGCATTTTTCCCACACTGCCATCCAAGCCGCGGTCAACGACGCCGAGTTGTCGATCAACGACGTTGTGCTGAACGGCTACCTCTCCCATGCGGTCAAGCAGGGGCTCATTCACGACGCGGGTCGCGGCTGGTATTCCCGGCTGGCCGAGCCGGTCACACTGGATGCCCAGCCGGTGCAAAAGCTCATCCGGACTATCAAGAAAGCGTTTCCGCTGCTGGATTTCTGCGTTTGGAGCACCGCCCAGCTCAACCCTTGGATGCACCACTTGGTGGCCCGTCCGGTCACGTTTGTTTATGTCGCAAGGGAAACCCTCGACTCCGTCGGCGAGGGCCTGCGCGAGCTGGGCTGGGATGTGGCGGTGAATCCCGGCAAACGCGATGCCTCCCGCGTGGTTCGTCCCGGCGAGAAAATGGTCGTCCTGCGTCCCGCTCACTCCAAGCAGCCGCTTGCGGTCGAGCATCAGGCATCCCCGGAGCAGGTGCTAGTGGAACTGTTGAGCGAAACGAACGATCTCGGCTTGATGGATGTCAGCGAGGCGATGGGAGCCATCCGGCGGGTGGTGGAGTCTGGACGTTTTCAAGTTCCTGTCTTCAAGCGATTTGCTGATTTCAAGCGCATTGTAGCGCCGGACTTATAACCAACTATCCAACGCCACAAAAATGAAAAAAGTGGCGTTAGTTAACTAGCCGAAATCGATGTTTCCCTCGTCTGCATTTCAAGAGCCTTGGCTGCGCCAGCAGGCGAAAGTAATGGGAGGTTGCGCACCCCAGATCCTGGAGAAGACCCTGCATGCCCTCACCCTGCTTGGCCATCTTCAGGAAATCGGACTGCCCCTGACATTTCGCGGGGGCACCAGCCTGCTACTCCACCTTCCGCAAATTCACCGGTTGTCCGTCGACATCGACATCGTCTGCCCGGTCGAAGGAGCCGACTTGGAGAAACTCCTGGCGGAAGCTGCGAAGCGCCCGCCTTTCACGGGATTCGAGGAATCGGAACGGGACGGTGCCCGCCTGCCAAGGCGCCGACATTTCAAATTTTTCTACCCATCGGCCCTCAACGTCCGGGAATACCAGCCATCCAACGTCATGCTCGACGTGGTGGCGGAAACCGAGGTCATCCATGCGCTGGAGCAAAAACCGATCACCACCGGTTTCTTGCCGGCAGAGCGTGACGTCAAGGTCCAGCTCCCAACGGTGAACAGCCTGCTGGGCGACAAACTCACCGCCTTCGCGCCGAGAACAACCGGCGTCCTGTTTACGAAAAAGGACAAGAACGAGGCCGGCGTCGAAATCGAGACCCCGGGTGATGTGGTGCAGATCGTCAAACAGCTCTTCGATGTGGGCGTCCTATTCGACGTGGCCAACAACGGAGCAGAAGTCGCCGACACCTACCGTCGATCACAGGCGAAGGAAGCCAGTTACCGCGGCGGTGGCATTTCCTTCGAGGTAACGCTCGACGATACGCTGAACGCTTGCGCATCCGCCACGCCCTTCAAGGCGGCCCAGCAGGCGCGGTTTCCGGATTACGCTTTGTTGAAGCGGGGATACACGGGCATGCAGGGGCACGTCACCCAACGGTTCAACGAGGATGATTTCCGCCGCTCCGCCGCCCGGACTGCGGCGTTGGCGGCGCACCTCAGGACCAACACCCCGGTTGATTTTGAAGCGCTGCGCTACCGGTCCACCGCCGAGCAAAATGCCGCCATCACGGCCTGCACCTTCAACAACACACCGTGGGACTGGCTTGACGGCCTGAAGCAAGTCAACCCCGCCGCCTACTATCACTGGATGATCGCTCGGCGACTCCTCGGCACTTGAACCTCCGCTCACCCCATGGAAATCATCCCGGACAAACGCAAACTCGTCGGCTTGGTCGAACAGGCCTATGAAGGAAAAATCTGTCTGCCCGATTTCCAGCGAGACTTCGTGTGGCCGCCCGAGCAAATCGCCGACCTTTTGCGGTCCATCTTACGCGGCTATTTTGTCGGATCACTTTTGCTGCTGCGGAGTGACCGCGATAAACCACCGTTTTCCCCGACGCTTTTGCGCGGAGCCAAGTCAATCTACACCGAAGTGAAGCCCGAGTTGCTGCTCCTGGACGGACAGCAACGCCTGACCTCACTCATCTACGCGCTCACGGCTCCTGATCTCCCGCTCAAGGGAACGAAGTTGCGTCGCTGGTTTTTCATCGACCTCGACTTGCTCACCCGCGACCCCGATCACGACGACATCGTCATCGAGCGTTCAAAGCGGGACATCGACGATCTCCATTCCCCCGCGGCGCAGTATCAGCGTCATCTGATTCCCTGCACGGTGTTGCTCCGTCCGGCTGATTTCTACAAATGGCGCGACGGGTTCGAGGATTGGGTGCGAGCAAACCTCCCCGAAAAGGAATCCGTGTTCCGGTCGGAGTGGAGGCAAGCTTGGCAAAAGATCGTGGATCGGGTGCAGAACTTTGAGGTGCCGCTCGTCGAACTCCCGCGCGTCGCAGAAGACGATGCCGATGCCATGGGTCGTGTATGTGCGATTTTTGAGAAACTGAACTCCACCGGCGTCGACCTGTCGGTCTACGATCTTCTCACCGCTCGGCTCTACCGCTCGAAAATCGCTCTTCACCAACTTTGGGACGAGGCGTGCGAAAACAACCCGCTACTTGCCGAATGGTCCGGCGGCAAAGCCGACACCAACAAGTTCGGCGTTCTCGTTCTCCGCACGCTGGCATTGCTCCGCGATTTGGACCCAAAGCCCAAGATGCTCATTTCGCTCAATCCGGCCGGATTCGAGAGTGATTGGCGGCGGGCGACGCGGGCGATGAACCGGGCGCTGGAAATTGTCACTGCGATCCATGAGGACGGCATGGGGGTATTTCACCGCGATTGGCTGCCAAACTTCGGCCTCCTGCCGGTGCTGGCGGCGCTGCGCGCACTCATCGAGGAAAAGAATCTGGGCGAAGCCGCCCGCCGGCAGGTTCGGCAATGGTATTGGTGCTCCGTTTTTCTTGAGCGTTTTTCCAGCGCGGTGGAGTCGAAGTCGCGCAAAGATTATTCCGATTTCCACCGGCATTGGTTCGAGGGCGGACCAGCACCGGCGATCTTTGATGACGCGCGGCGTATCGCCTCGGCCGAATTTTCCATCCGGTCGGCGACGAGCAACGCCAGCGGCATCTATTGTGCGGTCTTCTGCCTTTTGGCCAAACAGGGCGCACGGGACTGGCAACGGGGCGAGCACATCGAGCTTCAATCGCTGCAGGACCATCACATTTTCCCGAAGGACTACCTAAAGCGCCATGGCATCCCCACCGGCGACCGGACCAACACCGTGGTCAACCGGACTCTGATCGCAGACCAAACGAACAATAAAATCCGCGCCAAGGCCCCGGCAGACTATCTCAAGACCGATGTGTTTAGCTCAGACCCGGCGCTGCTATTGTCCGCGCATTTCATCGGAGAAGACGCCCTCAATTTCATGCGGCTCGCGATTGAGGACCGTTCAGACGCTGGCAAGGCGTCAGCTCAGGCTGCCTACGACCAGTTCCTCGCATCCCGCGAGGCCGCGCTTCTTGTGAAAATCCGCGAGGTCTGCGGCGTGCTGCCGAGCTAGTCTTGCCCGACCGAAGCGACCTCATCGACCAATACGGCGCAGTGACATGGTGCTCCTTTTCAAACTTGAGGCGATTCTTGTCAGGCCGCGAAAACTGGCCGAACAAATTTCGCCTGAATCCCTAGAGGGGAAAACGTCCATCGAGTGGGAACGTCGGATAATTGCGGAGCATTTCTCCGTGTTCTGGACGCAGTCTAAGAAAATCGTTTGCCTACGTCGACGAGACTACACCGGGAAGAAACCCTTCCGCTACCACCTCCGGCCCAGCTATACCATGGCCGGCGAGCCCAAGGTCGTGGATCAATCTATCGGCCTAATCTGCGAGTATGATGAGGCAACGCGCGTGCTGCGTGCGGTGAAATGGGAGGTCGTCACTTTGATGCCTCTGTCCGAACTGGAGCGGGTTTTTGAAGGCGACATCTATGCCGCCGATTTCAATTACGGCGTGCACTATTCCGATGCCTCGGCAGTCGAGTTTCTCAACGCCCTACCTGACGAGGCAGAGGACTTGCGCGTGCCGTTGGCAAAATGGCGGGAGTATCTCGTTTGGCGTCAAAAACTCGCCGAGGAAAAGGCCAAAGTGCGGTATGAGTTTTCCGAGATCACCGTTCTATCGAATCGGAAATCGGTTCGATTGTTTCTCAAGGAGGAGCAGGTGCTGGAGCAACTGAAGACGCGGTTCGTAAATGAGGAGCTGAAGATTCTACCCTTGGTGCCGAACGCCAATCGCCGGTCATTGCAGGGCGTTTTTGAAAGCATCATCGCTGAGGGACGCCACGAAGATCGTCCTCGCGGGCGCGCGAGCAGCTACCACAGCAGCCGGGAGGGCACGCCCAAGGGAACCCCGGAAAAATTGTCGCTCGTTCTCAAGTTCGACGAAGAGTTGGACGCGGACTTCGCAAATTTCGGTGAGGGCGTGCTCCAACTTTCGATGGAGGGGGAACTCAGCACGCTCGATGTGCAAATCCAAGGATTGGCCCGCCTCGGCGAAGGCCGTGCGTTGAATCCGCGGCTCCGGACTTGGCTGTTCGATGTAGGTAAAGCCCCGCATATCTCAGGCGAAAAGCTGTCGTGGGAGCAAGATAGCCCAAGGAGACTAAACCCGGAACAGCGGGCATGCGTGGAAAAGGCGTTGGTCATGGATGATCTGCTGCTCTTATGGGGACCGCCGGGAACCGGGAAAACCACCGTGATTGCCGAGATTTGCTCCCAATATGGCCGCCGAGGCCGACGGGTGTTGGTTTCGTCCCAAGCGAATCTTGCCGTGACCCAAGCATTGGAGCGTTTGCCCCATCTGCCGCACCTCCGCCCCATCTTTATTTCGTCGGCGAGGAAAAAGGAAAATCTCCCGCTGCCGAAGGACTTCATCAAGCACTGGTTCACAGATATCAAAAAATCCGTGGCGGCGGTTGCAGGCGGCGAGGAGGATTCACCGTGGAAGGCATTCATATCCGGCTGGGACCGGCGGCTGGCGGCAATAACTTCCGACGACTTCACTGTGAGCCTGACGGAGACCTATCTGCGTTGTGCCAACGTCGTCGGCGCGACGTGCAACGAAACCGGGAAGCCTGACTTCATCACGTCAAAAGTGATCAACTCGTGCTTCGATTTGGCGATTGTCGATGAGGTCAGCAAAGCCACGCCCCCGGAAATGCTCCTGCCGATGCTGATGGGCCAACGCACGATGTTGGTGGGGGACCATCGCCAATTGCCACCCATGTTCCGGGATACGACCTTCGAGGAGGCGCGAGAAAACAAAGACATCCCCGAGGAGTCGGTCATTCAGTTTCGAGAAATGGTCACGGCTTCGTTGTTTGAACGGTATTTTCAGGAAGCCGCGGAATCGGTTCGTTCTGGATTGCGCCGCCAGTATCGGATGCACCCTCAAATCATGGCGGCGGTGAATCATTTTTATGCCGATCAGCCGTTGCTGGCCGGCGATGAAGGCAGCGATCTGGGCCGTGAAAAACAGCATGGGCTAAATCTGCGCGGAGCCAGGGGGCGGAGTTGGCTGCAAATCAACCAACATCTCATCTGGATTGATACGTCGCGGGACGGGGCTGGTAACGCAGTGAAAGAAGCGACGCAGGGGACTTCGCGAAACAACCCGGTCGAGGCCGACGTGTGCGCGGCGATTGTGCAGGATATTTTCCAGCGAGACACGAAGGGAGACTTGGAGGTAGCGGTGATCAGCTTTTACAAATCTCAAATCGGTCTCCTTCGGGAAAAATTCCGCGCGGCCGACATCGGCCAAAACTATGGGTTCAATGTCAACCGCGACATCAACACGGTGGATCAATTCCAAGGGAGCGAACGCGACGTGGTCATTGTCAGCTTGGTGCGCACCGGCCCGCGTCTGACTGGCGAGTTCGTTCGGGACTTTCGCCGCATCAACGTGGCTTTTTCCAGAGCGAAAAAACTTCTGATCGTCTTAGCGGCTCGCGAAACCTTTTCGGCTTCGGATGTCGATGTGCCGTCTGCGCTGCGCGGCACTACGGAATCAAAACGTGTTTACGCGAAAATCCACGAGCTGGCCCGAATCAAAGGAGCCGCTTTTTCCGCGGCGGACATCCTGTCCGCGAAACACGCTCAGTCTCGTTGAGCCATGGCCGAAATAAACTGTATCGAGATTCCCGTAAATTATTCGGTGGCGGCGTGTTCCCGCGCCAATCCGTTCCATTGGGCATTATTGACAGCCGTCCATTCGTTTCCGGTTGGTGCCCGACCTGATTTTTCGGCAATCGCGGAGCGTCTAAAGATTTACGAACCGGCCTTTCTTTCCCAAGCGTGGACCGAGTTGGGCGCCGAAGCCGCTGTTACCGGCGACAACTTTGACACCGCCGAGCTTACCGAGGTTGGCGCAGAGGCTCTGCGCATTGGCTATTTCCTGACGAGCCCCGTTGATACGCGCCGGGTCTCCCTCGTTTTTGGGGTTCGTGGTGACAGGTGCATCGAGCGGCGTGAATTCGATCTCATCCAGGGAAACAAGCTACAACGACCTCCGGTATGGGCACCCGATCTCAGGCTGGAGAATATCCTGAATGCGATGTCCCACCAGACGCCGCTCCAACTCCCGGTCGAAGGCGAGCGAATTATCGAATTCAAGTTGCTCTGGGACGAGGCATTTGAGGTGGTCGCAAAATGGTAAGCCGAGGTAATTATTCCATCGGTCGCGCTTCCCCAATCACGTTGAATTTGACCGCTGCCAGAGAGGTTGGGGGCAGAGGTTTTCCGGCGTGAATTTCGGTCGCCGCAGCCTCGAAACAATCATGCGCCCCTGCGGCGCCGGCAAGGACACTACGCCTGCGGCGTTCCTCCTTGCCTGCGCCTCCGGAGCGGAAGCCAGAGGCGCAATAGTCTGCGCAAATGACCGTCACCGGCGCTGTTCAAGATTTCTTCGCACGTTTCAATTCCTTCGGCAGAAACGCATCAATCTCATCTTCGGAAAAAGTCAGGTCCTCCTTGGTCTTCAGCGCTTCTTGCGCCTTGAGGTAGGCCTTGCTTGTCGTGGCGGGAGCCCCGCTGTAAATTGAGTGCAGCGACGTAAGGAGGGCGTCTCTTTCATGCTGAAGTGATTCAATGGGACGTTCGCCCATGGCAAGGTCCGTCAGCAGCGAAAGATATTTTTCGCGAACCAGCCAAAGATCGCCGGCGGTCTGTTTGTGCTTTTGCGCGAGTTCGCCATGGTCGAAATTCTTCGTGTAGGCGTTGAGGGCTAGGAGCGTCGACGAAACCACGACGCCAAAGATTGCCCCAATTGTCCCGGCACCGAAAACAGCCGCGATGAATCCTCCTGCTGTGAGCGCTGAAAGAACGATCTGCCACACCTTGATCGCGCCCCACTGTTCCAACAAAATATCGGCGCATTTTTCATGCGTCTTGTGGGAATACACCACGCGGCCGAAACATTCTCTCAGCTGCGCCTCAAGCACCCGGCGAGAGTGTTGCGTGTCGTCAGTCTGGGAATGCGGTTCCATAAATTTCGCGCCATTTGTTTTTGGCAGACCACTCCTCTTTTGCGGTGTCGTGGGCAATCGCCTCGACGGAAATGTTGTAGCAGCGCTTCGCCTTGTATTGGAAAAGCCCCTTCCCAAAGACGTATGCACCGCTGCCGGGCGCCCTCCAGTATTCCTGATTCTCATCCTGCTGGGACATCCACAAGAAGAAGTCGCGGCTCATGTAGTCGTAGTAGAGAAACGACTTGTCCCGGTATTGGTAATTTTCGATGAACTGGTAGGCGAGTGTATCGATGAGCAGACCGCCGATGGGCACGGCCCATTGGCTCTTCCATGCGCGCATCATCCGGGCGAGGCGCACCAGATTGCCGTTGGTCGCGTCGTTACGAACCCGAATCGATTCAATTTCGTTTCGTGGATCTGTCGTGCGCCATTTTCCGCCATCGTTTGAATCGGGGTGGGTGTAAGTCGAATCTGTGTTGATAAACGCCGGCACGACCTCGAAAGTCATGCCGTCATCAAACGGCACCAGGATCACCTGCCCATCGGCTTTTACCTCGGTCACAGCATATGTGTTGGCGATGGACTCCCTCACCGCTTGCAGCAGCGCGGACTGGCCGTTTCCGGCGTGAGAGTCATACTGTTGATAGAGGGCATAAGGCAGCTGGAAAATCATGTCCAGGTCACTGATTCCGGCGATGCCGGTGTTGCGACCATACGAGCCAACATAAAGGCTGTGCGATGATTCCGATGTCGTCTCCCAAAAGTCAGTGTTAAGGCGACGGGTGATACGCCGATACCGATAGGAGATATCGTCGACGTTGCGAATAACCAGATTGTCGCAGAAAGTCGAAAACCAGTCGGCCAATGGCATAGTTGAAGCGATTTTGCAGGAAGAAGACCTTCGGGAAGACCGCACTGCAACGCTCAATGCGTTGTTACTGCGCTGGCGCATGTTCGATTGGTTCCTGCGCTTCGCGCCGAAAAGAACATGTTTCACCAGGCCTCCCGGTCTCGTGCCCGTATTCGCCTCTGGCGGCTTTGGACGTTGCGACTTCTGGGCGGCAACCCGTTGGACTAAAAGTGTGCGGATTACAGCGCCTCGATTGCTGCCAATTCTTGAAACTCCTCCAACAATTCTGGATAGCGGGTTCCGAGAAACCGCTTGATCTTGGTGTTTTCGAGCAGACGTTTGACGTAACGCTGAATCGTATTCAGGTGCAGCGAATTTTCGCCGAACTGGTCCTGATAAAGTCGGTAGTCCCGTTCCAACACCTCCATTTCTTTTTCCATCCGGGAAATCTCCTCCTCGGATATGCCATGGGTTTCTTTCCGCTTCGCGCTGCCGACAAGCTGGTCGGCTGGGGTCCCGATGATGAGTGCCTCGGCATACGCCCAGGTGTAGTTGTTTCCGCTGACCATGAGGTGGGCCATATCGACCTGACGCATGGGCTTCGCCTTGCGGTATAGCCTCAATGACGAGGCCGTGATCGGCTTATCCTTCAAAAGCTCGACTGCGTCGGCATCAATCCCGTCGAGCAGGTTGAGACTCGATCTGACCTTGGCGATGTCGATACTCAGTGCCTTCGAAATCTGGTCGGCCGTGACGCCTTGGTCGATGGCCCGCACGATCATGGCGTGTTCCTGAATCAGCGACAGGCGACTGACCTTGTCATTGTAGGTAAAGGCATCGTCGTCCTTGGCTATCAGACAGAACGCCTCGGTGCGGCCCAGCTCCAAGAGGGCCTTGAGCCGGATGTGTCCGTCGAGCAGCAGGTAGGTGTCGCGCGAGCCTCGCTGCGGATACACGATCAGCGGCTCAATCACGCCTACCTCCCGGATCGAGGACACCACGGCCTTATATTTACCGAACGCATGGTCGGTCGATTTGACCTGACGGATCGGGTGGATGGAGGCGAGCGGCAGCGTGACTCCGGCTAGGTCAAAGGCCGCACGGACTACGGTCTTCATCGCGCCTGCCTCGCGCGTTCCGCCAAGAATTTTGGCATGGTGCCCAAATCTTCGGCCCGGAGCAGATTCACGTAGTCCTCATCCGCTACCAGCACCGTGACCGCCGCCGACACGGACAATAAGCGCACCTCACAAAGTTTGGCCTTCTTCACCATGATTTTCTGGCGCTGGCTCTCCAATTTATAGGCTCTGACCAAACTTTCTGCCGTGGTGCGACCGGGACCGCGACTCTTGCGCGGGCCATAACCCTTCCCGAAATATCGGCGTTGATCGACGATCCGCTTGAAGGCCGAGAGCGTTTTTTGGTTCAGGTCACCCCGGTCATACGTTTCCACGAGGAGGCGCTGCGACTGTTCGTCCGAAGTCCCGGCGATACCAATGGCAATCGTGATCGGAATCTTGCCGTGGAGCACTGCCTCCAAGAGCCGTTCTTCCCCGGTGCGGAGCAAGTTGAGAATGTCCTTCACGTATTCCTCACCGAGGCCGGTCCGGGCGGCGATGTCGCCGTGACTGTGCCCCTGCTCCTTCATCCACTGGATCATCTTCACCTGGTCCAGAGTGCGCACCCGCCGTCGAGCGATGTTTTCGATCAGACTGGCGAGCAGG
>Ga0265319_1001765_pt1 | contig 12409 bp, 9 predicted proteins | sample 4824metaG_FD_192443 | JGI IMG/M metagenome (GOLD analysis project Ga0265319, IMG submission 192443) | Rhizosphere microbial communities from Carex aquatilis grown in University of Washington, Seatle, WA, United States - 4-8-24 metaG | ecosystem: Host-associated > Plants > Roots > Rhizosphere >...
CGACGGAGATCTACGTGACCGCGGGCGGCAATCCACCGGTCGCCCCGGCGACCGAGACACTGACGTTCGCGGCCGCGGATCCCTACACGGTCCAGGCAGAGGCGTTCGCGGCGGCCGTGCTCGATGGGACGCCACTGCCCTTCGACCCGGCCGATGCGGTCGCCAACATGCGCGTCATCGACCTGCTCTTCGAGTCAGGCGCCTCCGACTGAACCGCGGTCAGCCCACCCGGCGATGGAACCACGGCACGAGGGCCGGGTAGAGCCGCACGTAGTCGGCGTAGTGGTGGGCATAGTCCGCGGCTGCCGGACCGGGCTCGGCCGCCGGCTGGGCACTGACGAGGGCGTTGCAAGCGTCGTCGACGGTTGGAAACCAGCCCGCCCCGACCGCGCCGAGCAGTGCCGCACCGAACGCGGCGCCCTCGGTCGTGCTCGGCAGCGCGATCTCTGCCTCGAGGATGTCGGCCAGGATCTGGCGCCACAGCGGGCTGGCCAGTCCGCCGCCTGACGCGCGGATCTGGCTTGGCCGCGGCATCCCCGCGTCGACCATCAGCTCGAGCCCGTCGCGCAGCCCGAACGCGACGCCTTCGAGCACGGCGCGCGTCATGTGCCGCCTGTCGTGGGTGACGTCCAGGCCGACGAACGCGCCGCGTGCGTCCGGATCCGGGTGCGGGCTGCGCTCGCCGGTCAGGTAGGGCATGAAGTACAGGCCACTGCCCGCGGCCGTGACATCGGCGGCCGGCGCGACGAGCTCCCCGAAATCCTCTCCGGGGGCGAGAGCGTCTCGGAACCAGCGCAGGCTGCCGGCCGCCGAGAGCATGACCGACATCATGTGCCAGCGGCCGGGCACGGCATGGCAGAAGGCATGAACACGGCCGTGCTCCTCGTGGAGTGGCTCATTCGTCGAGGCAAAGACCACGCCGGAGGTGCCCAGCGAGAGCGCCACGACCCCCGGCGCGACCGCGCCGACGCCGACCGCATTGGCCGACTGGTCGCCGCCGCCGGCCACGACCGGCGTGCCGGCAACAAGGCCCGTGGCGGCGGCGGCCGTCGCGCTTACCGTGCCCGTCACGACCGGTCCCTCGAACGTCGGCGGCATCAGTTCGCGCGCGATCCGGAGCGCGTCGAGGATCTCCGGCGACCAGTCGCGCGCGGCCAGGTCGAACAGGATCGTCCCGGACCCATCGGCCTTGTCCATGACGTGCTCGCCGGTCAGGCATAGCCGCAGGTAGTCCTTGGGCAGCAGGACATGCTTCGTCCGCGCCCACAGATCCGGTTCGTGGTCGCGCACCCAGACGAGCTTCGGCGCGGTGAACCCGGTCAGCGCGTCGTTGCCGGTGATGTCGATCAGCCGCTGTGCGCCGACCGCGTCGCGGATGAGCTGACACTCACGCGCGGTGCGCTGGTCATTCCACAGGATGGCCGGGCGAACGACGCGGTCGGCCGTGTCGAGCAGGACCGCGCCGTGCATCTGGCCGGTCAGGCCGACCGCGGCAACCGCGGAGCCGTCCACTCCCGCGGCCGCCATGGCGCTGCGAATCGCGGCCTGGCCACCCGCCCACCAGAGGGCAGGATCCTGCTCACTCCAACCGGCCTTGGGTACCTCGAAGCCGTACTCGGCGATGCCGATCGCGACGACGGCGCCGTGCTCGTCGGCGAGGACGGCCTTCGTCGCCGTCGTCGAGACGTCGATGCCCATGACGAGCATGAGCTCGGCCCTCAGCCCGTGGGCGGCCGGCCCGCCGACCAGACGGCTCGGTTGACCACGTTCTCGAGCATCTCCTGGTGGCCCGATCGCCGGACGGGGCTGATCTCGCCGTCGCCGACCCGGCGCTCGAGCTCCGCGAGCGACATCGAGCCGCCCAGGATTGCGGACCCAAGATCTCCGTCCCAGCCCGCGTAGCGCTCGTCGCGCATCTTCTGGAGTGAGCCGTCCTCGATCATCGCCGCTGCCGCGAGCAGCGCCTGGGCGAGCGCGTCCAGGCCGCCGATATGGGCGTAGAAGAGGTCGTTGCGGTCGGAGCTCTGGCGGCGCAGCTTGGCGTCGAAGTTGAAGCCGCCAGGCGCCAGACCGCCGTTGCGCACGATCTCGTAGAGCGGCATGCACAGGTCGTCGACCGAGTTCGGGAACTGGTCCGTGTCCCAGCCGTTCTGGGGATCGCCGCGGTTGGCGTCGATGCTGCCGAGCATGCCGTTGGCCGCGGCAAGCGCGACCTCGTGATGGAAGCTGTGGCCGGCGAGCGTCGCGTGGTTGGCCTCGATGTTGACCTTGTACTCGCGCTCGAGGCCGTTGCGCACCAGGAAGCCGTAGATCGTCGCGACGTCGTAGTCGTACTGGTGCTTGGTCGGCTCCATCGGCTTCGGCTCGATCAGCAGCTGGCCGGTGAAGCCGATCTTGGCCTTGTGCTCGACGACGAGATGGAGGAATCGCGCGAGCTGTGCCTGCTCGCGTTTCAGGTCGGTGTTGAGGAGGGTGTCGTAACCCTCGCGGCCGCCCCACAGGACGTAGTTCTCGCCGCCAAGGCGCTGGGTGACCTCGAGCATGTGCTTGACCTGGGCGGCCGCGTACGCGAACACGTCCGGGTCGGGATTCGTCGCCGCGCCGGCCTGGTAGCGCGGGTGGCTGAACAGGTTGGCCGTGCCCCACAGCAGGCGGACGCCCGTCCGCTCCTGGTAGCCCGCGGCATCGTCGGCGAGCGCATCGAGGTTCGCGCGGAACGTGGCGAAGCTGTCGCCCTCCGGGGCCACGTCGCGATCGTGGAAGCAGTAGTACGGCGTGCCCAGCTTGGTGAAGAACTCGAAGGCGACGGCCATCTTCGTCCGCGCCGCGGCCATCTCGTCGTCCGTGGCCTCGAGCCACGGCCGGTCGAGCGTGCCGATACCGAACATGTCGCGGCCGTCCCAGGCGAACGAATGCCAGAAGCAGACACCCGGCCGAAGATGATCGACCATCCGCTTTCCGAGCACGATCCGGTCCGGCTGGTAGACCTTGAACGTCAGCGGATCGGACGAGTCCAGACCACCAAATCTGATCGGGCTCGTGACATCGCCGAAGAAGGCGCTGTCCATCGTCAAGTCCTCCATCCCTCGCACCGGCCGGCGCAAATCGGACCCGCCGGGCGACCTCCTCTGCGCGCTTGGCTCAGACCTTGAGCTCGGCCAGCTCCTCGGCCGTCACCTCTCCCGGGCGCTTGCCCAGGATGATCATTCCCAGAACCTCATCCGACGTGACCTCGTTCGGCTTGACCGTTTCGACGATTCGGCCGTGGTACATCACGCTGATTCGGTCGGACATGTCGAACACGTCATGAATGTCGTGGCTGATCAGGAAAATCCCGATGCCTTCGGACTTCAGCTGTCGGACGAGCGCCTGGACCTGCGCGGTTTCTGCGGGCCCAAGAGCGGCCGTGGGCTCGTCCATGATCAGGATCCTGGCGTTGAAGTAGATCGCCCGGGCGATGGCGATCGCCTGGCGCTGGCCGCCGGAGAGCGTCATCACCGCCTGCTTGAAGCTGGTGAAGTTGGGGTTGAGACGCTTCATGATCTTGCGCGTCTCTGACTCCATGCTCGAGTCGTCCAGGTTGCCCAGGCGCGTGGTCAGCTCGCGGCCCAGGTACATGTTGCCCGGCGCGTCGATGTTCTCTGCGAGGGCGAGCGTCTGGTAGATGGTTTCGATGGCGTAGTGCTTGGCCTCGCGAGGATTCCGGATGGTGACCGCCTGGCCGTCGATCAGGATCTCGCCCGAATCGGCTGCGTGGGCTCCGGAGAGCGCACGCATCAAGGTTGACTTGCCCGCGCCGTTGTGGCCGACGAGTCCTACGAGCTCTCCGGGAAACAGGTCGATCGAGACGTCGCGGACGGCATGCAGACCGCCGAACGAGATGTTGATGTTGCGCATCTCCACGAGCGGGGTCGCTGGTGCACCGGTCATTGCTCTTGTCTCCTCCCGCTCACCGTGCTCGCCGACGGTTCCAGGTATCGAACCCAACGGCAAGGATCAGCACGATGCCCGCCACGACGTTCTGGCCGGGCGAGTTGACCCCGATGAAGCTGAGTCCGTACGCGAGCGACTGCATGACGAACGCGCCCAGCACGGCGCCGGGGATCGTGCCAATGCCGCCGGCGAACGACGTGCCGCCCACCACGGCCGCGGCAATGACGTACAGCTCATAGCTGACGCCGATGTCGAGCGTCGAGCCATTCAAACGGGCGGCGGCAATGGCCGCGGCCAGCGCGCACAGGACGCCCATGACCATATAGGTCTTCATGATCGTCCAGCGCGTGTTGATGCCGGCCAGCAGGGCAGCGTCCGGGTTCCCGCCGTATGCGTAGACGTTTCGGCCGAACTTGCGCCGGTTGGCGAGCCAGGTCATGACCAGGGTGACGCCGATGAGCAGCAGCACTGGAAACGGAAATCCGGTCGGTATCAGCAGTCCGCCGGCCGGCGGTGTGATGCCGTGACTGGCGGCATATTGGTCGGCCAGACCCTTTGGCCAGAAGTTGTTGTTCGCGAACCAGGCCAGGAAAAGGATGCCGACGCTGGCCACGGCGCCAATGACCACCTCGGCCCATATCGGACGCAGCGGGAAGCCGTAGCGCCGGCGCTGCCGCCTGTTATTCAGGAGCAGGCCGACCACCGCCAGACAGCCAACGATGCCGATCGCCCAGGTGACGACCTCGCCGGCGGAGCCAAGCGCCCCGCCGCCGATGAGCTGGAACGTCGGGTCCAGGCCGGTCACCGCCGAACCTTGCGACTGGTACCAGATCAGGCCTCGGATCGAGAGCAGGCCACCCAGCGTCACGACGAACGAGGGCACGCCGATGTAGGCGATGATGAAGCCCTGGATGGCGCCGACCACGACGCCAATGCCAATACCCAGCACGAGCGCGAGGGCCCACTGGAGCGGCACGCTCGATGACAGGCCGAGTATGTGCGGGAACCAGTCTGTCATCAGGATCGCGTAGCTCATCGAGATCAGGCCGACGAGCGATCCGACTGACAGGTCAATGTTGCGGGAGACGATGACCATGACCATGCCCGTGGCCAGGATGGCGATCCCGCAGGCCTGAACGGCCATGGTGATCATGTTCGCGGGCTGGACGAGCTTGCCGTTGCTGGCGGTATTGAAAACGAGCAGGATCACGCCCAGGGCGACGAGCATGCCGAACAGGCGCAGGTCGATCTCTGTTTGCGTAACGAGCGCGCGCATGCGTGCCAGGGCGACGCTGAAAGGCGCGCGCACGCGTGCCAAAGCGTTGCGGATGCGGGTTCTCCAGGTCGGCGGTTTGGGCTGAGCCGAGGCCGGTGCAGCTTCGGCCAGATTTGTCACCGTGAACGTCCTCCGCGCTACTGAGCCCCTAAAAGGACTGCGCCCCCGGGTCGTCCCGGGGGCGCAGTTGAGATAGCTAGATCACGCCTCGGGGCGCTACTTGCAAGCTGCCGGTGCCGTCGCTGACGACGTGTCGACGTCCTTGCAGAGATCGGCCTTAGCGACCCACTTCTGGTCGAGCACGACATTCAGGTTGTCTGCCGTGATCGGCGTCGGCTGGAGAATGAAAGAGCTCACCGTGTTGTTGCCCGGGGTCGTGAACGGCTGCGCCGTCAGGCCGGCCGTCGGGGCAACGGTTGGATCGATGAGGCCGCTCTTCAGGGTCAGGCTGGCCATGCTGCCACCCGCGCAAAGCGCGAGAGCAGCAGCGCCGGCGGCCTTGCCGAGCTCGTTGGCGTTCTTCCAGATGTCAACGTACTGCTTGCCGAGGGCCACGTTGTTCAGGTTGGCGGTATCGCCGTCCTGGCCGGACAGCGGCGCGTAGGCCATGCTCTTCGCGGTCTCAGCACCCACCACGCCCAGTGCCGTGCTGTCGTTCTCGTCGAGGATCGCATCGATCGTCTTGGAGTTCGACGTGGCGCTGTCGATGATGGCTTCCATGTTCGTCTGGGCGTTCTCGGTCTTCCAGGCATCAGTGAATGTGCCGTAGTCGGCCGGGTAAGTCGTGCCAGTCGAGTTCAAGATGGTGATGGCACCGGAGGCGACCTTGTCCATCAGGCCGGCGTCCTTATAGCCCTGCGGCAGGAACGTCGAGGCATTCGGATCGCCCGAGTCGCCCTTGATGATGACGTAGTTGCCCGTCGGCACCTTCTGCAGGATTGCCGCGGCCTGGTCCTTGCCGACGGCAACGTTGTCGAAGGTGATGTACAGGACCGAGGAATCCTCGATCAGGCGGTCATAGGCAATGACCTTGACGCCGGCCTGCTCAGCGGCCTTGATCGCCGGGAGCGCGGCAGTGGTGTCCTGGGCCAGCACGATGAGGACGTTCACGCCCTTGTTGACCATCGTCTGGATGTCGGTCGCCTGCTGCTCGCTGCTCAGGTTGGCGTCCGCGTCGGTGTACGTGCCGCCGCCGGCGGTAACGGTGTTCTGGATGCCCGGCTTGTCGTGGGCCGCCCAGCGCGGCTGCTGGAAGTTGTTCCACGAGACGCCGACGGAACAGCCGGCAGTCGTGCTCGCAACAGTGGTTGCCGGCGGCGGTGTTACCGCCGTAGTCGGCGCCGCAGTCGCAACCGGTGGATTGGTTGGCGCCGTCGTGGCGCCGTTGCCGCCGCATGCCGCGCTGACGACGATGATCGTCGCAAACAGCGCTACGGCTGGCTTGTTGAGCATGTGCTTCGTCCTCCTCCTGATGCCTGAAAGATCCCCCGCGAGACCGATGGCTTTCCCTACGCTACCACCCTCCATTCCGCTTGAGTTGTGCTCTCGGCAAGCGACGCCGGGTCGTCGAGAAGACGTTCGAAAGCCAGTTCAGCTGCTCCGAGCAGCGGCGCGTCGACTCCCAACGACGAAGAACCGATAGTAACGACCGCAGCGGACGGCCTCAGTGTCAGCCGCTGCACCTCGCTCCGCATCGCTGGCTCGACGAACGGATAGACGCGCTGGAAGAGCCCGCCCAGGACGACGAGCTGCGGGTTCAGCACGTTGACCAGGCCCGCAACTCCGCGGCCGAGCCACGTGCCGACCTGGTCGAAAGCGGCCAGTGCCTTTTCGTCTCCATTTCGGGCGTCGTCGAGAACGCGGTCGACCTCGCTCCGCCCGCCATCAACGGGGTGGCCGGCCAGCGCCAGGAGAGCCAGCTCACCCACCTCCAGCTCCCAGCAGCCAAAAGATCCGCAGCCACACGCCCCGCCAGCCGGGTTTAGGGGCATGTGCCCGATCTCGCCGCCGTAGCCGGTCGCGCCGGTCATCGGCCGGCCGTCGACTATCAGCCCGCCACCGACGCCAACCTCGCCCGAGATGAAGAGCATGTCGTGGACACCGGCGCCGGCGCCGCGGCGCTGCTCGGCAAGTGCGCCGAGGTCGGCCTCGTTGGCGACCATCACGCGCTGTCGCGTGCCCAGGGCCTGGGCCAGCAGGAGGCCCAGCGGCACCTCGCGCCAGCCCATGTTCGGGGCCATGGCGACGACATCGTCGGTGCGCCGCACGATGCCGGCGAAGGCCACACAGACGCCGACCAGCTCGTCGATCGCATCGCCGGCGTCGTCTTCGGTCAGTGTGTTCGCCAGCGCGACGAGATCGCTGATCGTCTCCTCGACGGAGACACTCGCGCGTGACCGATCGACGCGACGCGTGCGCAGGACCTGGCCGCCGATGCCGACGAGCGCGGCGGCAAGGTAATCAACGGCGACCTCGAGAGCGAGAACCACGGCACGCCCGGGCCGCAAGCGGACGACGGCAGACGGCCGCCCGGGCGTGCCGAGCAGCGGACCGTTCAGCTCGTCGACGAGGCCTGCCGCGGCAAGCTCGCCGATCAGGACGCGGATCGCGCTGCGCGTCAGGCCGGTGCGTGCGCCGAGCTCTGAGCGCGAGAGGGGACCGTCGCAGTGCAGCGCACGCACGATCGCGCTCAGGTTCGCGCGCCGGATCGTCTCGCTGCGTAGACCGAGTTCCACTCGCCGCTGATCCAAAGGTTTTGTAATCCCCTCCGCCAAATGATTGTGTAAGACTCCTACAATTCATCCCGCCACGTCAAGTCGCTTTGTCAACTGTCTTGAGGAGGGTGTCATGGAAAGCCTCGAAGGCAGGGTCGCATTGATCACCGGTGCGGGCGCTGGCATCGGCGCCGCGACGGCTCGGCTGCTCGCGCGCCATGGCGTCAGGCTCGCCCTCGCCTCGCGGCGCGGACAGGACCCGGGTGTCGAGGGCGCGCTCGTCCAGGCCTGCGACGTGCGCGATCCGACCCAGGTCCAGGCGATAGTCGATGCCGCCGTGGCGCGCTTTGGGCAGCTCGACATCGTGATCGGCAACGCGGGCGTCGGTGGCTACGGGCCGTTCCTCGACCTGCCCGCGGAGCAGATCGAGGAGATGATCGACATCAACGTCAAGGGCCTGATCTACACCTACCGCGCGGCGCTGCCGCAGCTGCTCAAGAGCGACGCGGCCGACGTTGTCACCGTGGCCAGCGAGGCCGGACGGCGCGGCCTGCCCAACGAGGCGGTCTATTGCTCGTCCAAGTTCGCCCAGGTTGGCCTGACCGCGGCACTCGACCACGAGCTGCGCACAAAGGGCGTGCGCTGCACGAACGTGTGCCCGGGCGGCGTCGCGACCGACTTTGCCATGGGTCGCGGGCGAACCCCGGGCATGCCTGAGCTTGCGGGGATGATGCGCCCGGAGGATGTCGCCGAGGCGATCCTGTTCGTGCTGACGCGGCCGCGCAACCAGCGCATCCTCGAGGTCGCCTTCAGGCCGGTTACCGAGCAGTCCTGGGGCTAGGCCGGTGGCGGCAGCTCGCCCACGTTGAGCCACCGCGCTCCCGTCGCGCGGCGGACCGCGAACATCGTGTCGAACGGCTGCGTGGCCGTGCCCTGGAGGTTGCCCGCACTGTCGTAGGTCTCGACAGTGACCGTGCCCGTGGCCACGAAACCCAGGCTCAGTCCGGTCTGCTTACCAAACGGCACGAGCAGTCTCACGCTGACGCTGTCGAAGCGATAGTGGTGAACGGTGGTCGTGCCGCTTGCCTGCGCGTCGCTCAGCTCCGACTGCATCTGGATCAGTCGATCGCCGTGGTCGACCGCCTCGAGGAGCGCTTCGTCGCGGCGCAGGAGTGCCTGGTTCTCGACCTCCAGGTTCTGGCCCAGCGCGACGAGCACCGGCTGGATACCGTCGCCCGCGAGAGTGTGGTCGAAATCGATGACGTCCTGGCCGACGCTGATCGCCGGCAGCGTCGAAGTGTCGACGTGGTATGGCACCGAGTTGAGCAGCTCGCTCGAGTCGGGCGCCACGTAGCCACGCGAGGGCGTACCCGCGAGGACCACCGCGACGGGGAACACGAGCAGCGCCAGGATCGCCGCGCCGATCCCGGCCAGCCGGCGCGAGACGCGCGGGGCGTCCGCGTCACCCAGGATCGTCCGGCGCAGGAATGGTCCGAGCTGATCCTGGGCACTCTTTGCCGCGGGCACGAGACGGTCGATAAGCGGCCGCGCGGCGCACATGACAACAAGGCCGCCAAGGAGCGTCACCTTGGTCCCGAACTCGTCGCTCTGGGTGGCCATGGCAAGGACCGAGGTGATCGCGACGAGCGTCCCGAACGCGACACGGCCGACGCGTCCTCCGGGCACGGTCTTGGGGTCCGTGATCATGAAGAAGAGGAAGATCATCGTCTCGGGCGAGGTGACGATCACGCGCCAGTAGTCAAAGCCACATACCGGCGCGAAGGCCCAGTTGGCGGTCATGCAGTGGCCCGACGCAGCGAGCACGCCGAGGCCGGCCGCGAGCACGACCCAGAACGCAGCCGCCAGGACGAGCAGCTTGAGGCGGCGCGTGATCAACAGACCGCCCACGAGGATCACCGCGTACGCCAGGAGCATCGCTGGATTCAGGGGCGCCCACCAGAAGTCGAGCGGCTCGACGCGCGAAGAGCCGAGCAGGACGAAGACCACGACGAGGCCAATGTTGGAAGGGTTGAAGACCTGGCTGCCGCGGTACTTGATGACGTACTTGCTGAGCAGCGACAGTCCGGCCACGGCAGCGAACAGCCACCATGCGTAAGTCGTCCAGTGATCGTCGACGGGCGTGCCGACGACACGCAGGATGAGCGCCACGCCGCTGCCGGTGAGCATCGCGCTCGCCGGCCAGACGATCGAGCGTGTCTGGTAGAAGGTGATGCTGACCTCGATCACGGCGCAGGTCAGGATCGCGGCCAGGATCTGGGGCACGCTGACCTGGAAACCCAGCGCGACCTGGCCCAGGACGTGGATCGTGATGATCACCGACGCGACGTGGAGGCGCGGGTCGCGCAGGCTGGGCAGAACGACCGGATAGCTGTGCCGGCCCAGGGTCAATGAATGAGCTGCCATCGCGACCGCACTATAGGTCGCGCAATTGGCCGCGGCGGGGCATCATAAGCGCGGGGGTTGGGCAGCCGATTCGCAGGGGAAGCCATGGCTCGCGACGAAGAACGTCAATTGCGCGCGCTGGAACAGCCGATCGTCGGTGGGTTGCCCGACGTACCAGGTATCGGCGTGGCCATGCGCCTGACGCCCAAGCTGGGCACGCACCTGCGCGGCCTGGCCGACCAGCTCCTGGTCGACCCGTTCCCGGGCGCCACCATCAGCCGCGGCCAGCGCGAAATGCTCGCCACGGCTGTGTCGGCTGCGAACGATTGCTTCTTCTGCATGGATTCGCACGCCGCTCACGCCACGGCCGTCTTCGAGCTCGAGGGCGGCGCTGAGGCGGTTCCGCTGCTCGAGACACTGAAGCTGGGCTCTTCCGACGGCTTCGATCCGAAGATGCAGGCCCTGCTGCACATCGCGCGCACCGTTCGCGCCAACGCCCGCCAGCTCACCGCGCGGGACACCGACGCAGCCTGCGCAGCCGGAGCCAGCGACGCGGACGTACAGCTGGCCGTGCTCATCGCCGCAGCCTTCTCGATGTACAACCGGATGGTCGACGGCTTCCGCGCGCGCACCGCGCCGAGCGTCGAGGTCTACAGCCAGCGCGCGGCCGAGATTGCCGAACACGGCTACGGCGCACCAGCGCCAGTGCCTTCCGCCGCGTCAGCGGCCGCGCCCGCCAAGCCCTAAACAGAGACGCGCGGCGCGGATTGACTCGCCGCCGCCTGGCAGCCGGAGTAGCTCTCGCGGCCGTAGTTGTGGTCGCGCTTGCGCTGGCCGTAGTGGCGCTGCCGCACCTGATCGCCCAGAACGGCGGGGCCGTGCCGCACTTTGTCGAGGAAGCACAGGCCGCCGGGGTAACCCATTCCTACGAAGGCGACTTCGATTACTACGTCGGCGGAGGCGTCGCCGCATTCGACTGCAACGGTGACGGCCTGCCCGAGCTGTACCTGGCGGGCGGGACGGCACCGGCACAGCTCTTCATCAACGACAGCACTCCGTCCGGCGCGCTCAAATTCAACCCGCTGCCCGATCCGGCCACCGACTTGACCGACGTCACGGGCGCCTATCCGATCGACATCGATGGCGACGGCATGACCGATCTGGTCGTGCTGCGACACGGCGAGAACGTGATCCTGCGCGGTCTCGGCAACTGCCGCTTCGCACGCGCGAACGAGCAATGGGGCTTTGCCGGTGGCGACGAATGGTCGACCGCGTTCAGTGCCAAGTGGGACGCCGGCGCCACGTGGCCGACTATCGCCATCGGCAACTACCTCGGCGCGGCAGAGGCAAACGGCGTCCAGCCCTGCCTCGACGACCAGCTCTTCCGACCCGACGCGTCGGGCGCGGCCTTTGGCCCATCCATCCCGCTCACGCCGAGCTGGTGCACGCTATCGCTCTTGTTCACCGATTGGAATCGCTCGGGCCAGCGCGATCTGCGCGTCAGCAACGACCGGCACTACTACGGCGAGCAGAGCGCCGGGGAAGAGCAGCTGTGGAGCGTTCCTCCGACCGGCCCGGTCAGCCAGTACACGGCGTCGGACGGGTGGCAGCCGGTGCGCGTGTGGGGCATGGGCATCGCCGACTACGACGTCAACGGCGATGGCTACCCCGACTACTACCTGACCAGCCAGGGCGACAACAAGCTCCAGATGCTCGCTTCAGGCGCCAACAGCCCGCAGTACACGGATAAGGCGCTGGCCATGGACGTCACGGCCACGCGGCCGTACGTCGGCGACACGACGCTGCCCTCGACAGCATGGCACTCCGAGTTCCAGGACGTCAACAACGATGGGCGAATGGACCTGTTCGTCTCGAAGGGCAATATCGACGCCGACCCTGCCTTCGCCAGCCAGGACCCGAGCGATCTGTTCCTGGGCCAGTCGGACGGCACCTTCGTCGAGTCCGGGCAGGACGCGGGCATCGCCGACTTCGGCAAGGCGCGCGGCGCGGTCATCGTCGACCTGAACGGCGACGGGATGCTCGACCTCGTCGTCGTCCAGCGCCTCGAGAACGTCCGCGTCTA
>Ga0265319_1001768_pt1 | contig 12404 bp, 16 predicted proteins | sample 4824metaG_FD_192443 | JGI IMG/M metagenome (GOLD analysis project Ga0265319, IMG submission 192443) | Rhizosphere microbial communities from Carex aquatilis grown in University of Washington, Seatle, WA, United States - 4-8-24 metaG | ecosystem: Host-associated > Plants > Roots > Rhizosphere >...
ACGGTGATCTGGATCATGGTCGACGGCCAGGAGGTCTTCGTCAGGTCCTGGAAGGGCGACCGCGGCTACTGGTATCAGTCCGCGACGGAGCCGCACGCGCAGGTCGCGCTGATCATCCATCGCCGGTGCGTGCCGGTGAGCGCTCACGACGCGACCGACGACGAGTCGGTCGCGCGCTGCAGCGAGCAGCTTCGGCGCAAGTACGCACGCAGCCAGTCGCTCGCGGGAATGCTCCGGCCGGACATCCTGGGCACGACGCTGCGCCTGGAGCCGATCCCAGCCGACCCAGCCGGCAGAGCTCTGACGCCGTGAGCCTCGAGCTTCGCGATGTCCCCGACCTGCCGGACCCGAACATCCGACCGCCCACGGTGGCGCAGTCGACGGATCCGTTCGCTGCGCTGCGCGTCGCGCACTTGATCGCGCGCCTGCCACGCGGGGTCCCCGCGCGCATCCGCGACGTCGTCGATCGGCTCAACGTCGACTATCTGGACTGGTCTTTTTCGCGCTCGGTGGTCATCGCGACCGCGGTCCAGCTGCAGTCGAACTGGCTTGCCGACTTCCGGACATCCGCCGGATTCGAGCTGACCGAAGGCGAGCGTGGCGAGGAGCTGGCGATCGAGGACAGCCCGCGTGCCGGGCCGTGGCTCGTGCGCCAGGTCGAGCGCCTGGCGGCGGAGTGTCGCGAAGAGCTTGCCGCGTTCGCGCGCGAAGAGGGCGATCAGGCCTGACGCGCGCGGGGTTGTCGTCGGGATTTCACTGGCACTTCCACCTCTTGCGTAACGGAATCCGTGGGCGGTCCAGACCGCTCGTGCCAGGGCGCGGCAACGCCACGGGGAGCGTCAGAACTGCGGCTCCACGCCCGCTGAGCGCTGCATGCCGCAGGACCTGGGACTGTCAGTGAAATTGGCCGCGGTTAACGACGATCGGGCGCGGCCGCAGCCACATGCTCAGGCGCTCATCGCCTCATAGGTGCCACGCAGCGCTTCGGTCTCGACGCTGCGGTCGGCGGCCCAGCGGTTGGTGAAGAAGACGAAGACGAGCTGCGCGTCGGGGTCTATCCAGAGTCGGGTCCCGCTGGCGCCGCCGTGGGAGATGACGTTGGCCGAGCCCGGGACGTCGCGCATCAGCGTCGGCTTGCCCCAGCCAAGGCCGTGGTGGACCTCGCGCATCTCGCCGTCATGTTCGCCGAGCACGCCGCGCGTGTGATCCTCGCCCATCATGGCAATCGTCTCCGCCCTCAGCGGCACAGGGCGACCATCGACTACGCGCGGCCGGAGTAGTGCCGCGCCCAACGCAGTCAGGTCGTCGAGCGTGCCGAAGAGACCGCCGCCCGGCAGGGCCGCGCGGGCCATGTAGCGCAGCACGATGAACCTTGTCAGGAAGGAGTCGACGCCCACGCCGTGAACGGCGACGATCGGCCGGCCCGCGCGGCGCGGATCGAACGTCGCGTGCATACCCAGCGGCTGCTGGAGCCGCGAATCCAGGAACTGGACGTAGCCCAGGCCTGTGACGCGTTCGATGATCAGCGTCAGCAGGTAGAACGACGCCGAGCAGTACTGCCAGCGCGTGCCTGGCTCGAAGTGCAGTGGCGACTCGATCACCATGCGCGTCATGTCGGCCGCGCCTAGCCGCTTGCGGGCGATGAAGGCTGGGTCCAGGTCGGTCACGCCCGACGTATGAGTCATCACGTGCCAGGGCGTGATCTGCTCGTGTCCGCCGCCGGCGAGGCGCGGGTCGAAATCGGCAATCGGTTGGTGCAGACCAACGAGGCCGTCCTCGACGAGCTGCATGAATGCCGTGGAGACGATCGGCTTGGTCACCGACGCGAGGAAGAAGTTGCTGTCGATGTCGATTGGCTTGCGCTCAGACGTGAAAACGGCCTTGCGGATCATCCCGTCGGCGTCGCCGACAGCAAGGGCCGCGGCCGGCAGCTCGCCGTCCGCAACCCGGCGCGACAGGCGCTCGAAGACACCGTCCAGTCGCGCCGGCTCAGCCCGCAGGAGCTTGGCGGACAACGCCCGCTCGGAAACCGTGGTCACCGTGTGACCATAGCCGCGAATGACGCGAACTGAGTTGATCGAGCGAACCCAGCGCCTCGTCGCAGAAGGCGAGCGACTCCAGAAGCAGCCCAGCTTGCCGTCGTTGCGCACCTGGCTCCAGCTGTCGGACGAGCTCCTATCGGTGGCGTGGGGCTCGATGGACCGCTATCACCTCGTCTGGCTGTCGGTCGGCCGTTCAAACGAGGTCCGTGGCCGGCCAATGACCGCGGACGAGGAGGCCGGCTACGTCAGGGAAGTGGCGTCACAGAAGACCGCGGCATTGCAGATGAGCCTCAAGGCGGCCCAGGGCAACATGCCTTTCGTGGGCGAGACGGGCGGCTAACCGCGCCTAGCCGCGCCTGACCAGTCTAGATCCGCCGGATCTCGTCGAGTGGCACGACGAAGACCGTCGCGCCGCCGTGGGTCACCTCGGCCGGGATCCAGTTCGCGCCGAACGCGCCAAGCGGCTCCGCCGGCAGCGACTCGGTCCGCGACTGGCAGTTCTCCTCGATCAGGTGCATCGCCATGTCGACCTGGTCGTCCTCGACGCCGATGTAGAGCATCGCGTTGCGCGCCTGGAGAAAGCCGCCGCGACTGAGAACCTCGGTCACGCGCAAGTCGGCCCGGCGCAACGCCTCCACGAGCTGGCCGGCATCCTGGGCGTGGACGACCGCGATCAAAAGCTTGGGCACGGCTCTCCTCTCGGCCCAATCATCGCGCGCCGCGCCAGGCCATGGAGGCCATCAGCGCGAGGGAGATGACGTGGATGAAGCGGACGATGTCCAAGCCGAAGAAATAGTCAACGAAACCGCCCACGGTGACGCGTTCGCTCAACGGCGTCGCGGCCTGCGGCAGCAGCGCCTGGCTGATCACGAAAGCGAGAACGAGGGCACCGACCCACCCGACTACGGCGAGCGCGACCGCGGTCCAGCGCAACGCCCTATTTGTCTCGTGCTCGCCCCCCGACCAGACGCCGTAGGCCAGTCCGTTGCCTATCAACCAGCCACCGACGAAGCCGACCACGATCAGCCCGAGCGTGAAGCCGAGCACTTCGGCGAACACGCCGTAGACCACGGCCGTTGCGATCGCGGCGAGGATGCCGAACGCGACTCCACGCGCGGTCGAGGCTCCGTTCACAACCGATAGACTAGGTCGCCGGATGCACCACCCCGCCCTTGGGCTGCCGCCCGACGACACGACTGCCGGTCTGCCGGCCGCTGCCGCTCGGCTGCGCGCCAACCGCGAGCGGTTGGCGCGCGTGGCGCTCCAGGAGACGATCCGCCTCGTGCCCGGGTTCGACGAGCGCTACAACCAGGAAACCCTGCGGCTGCTGCTGCGCGACTCCGACCGGCACATTGAGCAGCTCGCCCGTGCGCTCGAGACCGGTGAGGACGGCTACGTCGTCAACTACGGCGAGTGGCTCGTGCCCATCTATAGGCGCCGGCACATCCCGATGCTCGATTTCATGGCCATGCTCGCTGGCCTGCGCGACGCCTGTGCCGCCGTGCTGACGCCCGATGAGAACGAGACGGCCCTGGCGCTCTTCGCGCGCTGGGACGACAAGCTCAAGGCCCACGGCCGGCTGCCCGGTGATCACAAGGGCAACCCGGTGATCCGCTTCTTCTTCAAGGGCGCCGGCATCGGCGACGACAAGTGGATCTGATGGCCGTGGCGGTTGCGGAGCCCACGCGGTGACGATCAAATGGGTCAAGGTCGACCCGCTCGTGATGAACGGCGAGCCGTTCTGCTACGGCACCCGCCTGACGGTGCGCAACATCCTCGAGATGCGCGTCAACGGCCTATCGCCGGCGGAGATGCTGGCTCAGAACCCTGAGCTGCGTCGCGTCGGCATCGCCGAGGCGTTCCGATACGCCGCCGACAATCGCGCCCGCTACGGCGACTTTTTCGAGCCGGACGGCACATTGCGTGGCGCCGGCTTCTCGGCCGACGATGCGAGTCGGCTCCCGGAGAGTTTGCGCAGCCTGGCGGGAGTCGTCGTCAGCTAGGCACTGACCACAACCGGGCCGCGCGGCTCGTCAAAGGAAAGTGATGCGGCGAACTGCCCTCGTCGTCCTGTCCACTCTCGCGCTTGCGTGCAGCGCAATTCGCGCGACGCCCGCGCCTAGCGATCAGGTGTCCGTGGCGCCAGCAGCTCCTTCGGCGACACTCGTCGCCGCCTCTCCCTCGTCGGCTGCCCTATCTCCTTCTCCCCGCGCTTCGGATACGCCGATCCCATCTGTGAGCGCAACTCCCGCAACGCCGACGCCGTCTCCGCAAGAAACAGGGGTGGTGACGACGTCGACACCCCCACCACCTCTCGCGACGCTCTCACCCGACGCAGTCGGCTGGGTTCGGATCGACACCGATGTCTTCGCGAACGTCCCTGGGTTTGAGTCGAGCGCTACGAACGACGGAGTCACGGTCGTCTCCGGGGGTCTGATAACAGACCCCGACTCCTTGACCGGATACGGGACGACATGGTCGACACGTGATGGATCGACATGGTCCGAATCCGCCTTCTGGTCGGCTCTTGAGTCCGAGAATCCGGACCTCTTGAGTGTCACCGCCTACGGGAGCGGTTTCCTGGCATTCGGCAGCAAGGAAGCAGCCGGAAGCCGGCCTGCGCAGACGCTCATCTACAGCTCCGCGGACGGCGACGCTTGGCAACCGCTGTCATCGATCGATGGCGTCGCCGGGACGGACGTTGCGGTATCGGGCGACCATCTCATGTTGGCTGCAACCGGCGCGAACATTGAGCGCTCGCTGTGGACATCCACGGATGGCAACAACTGGACACAGCAGCTGGACGGGCCAGTGTCACGGATCGCCGACTTCGATACGACGCTCGTCGGAACTCCGCTCGCGTTCTTTGCCGTCGTCCCGACGGACACCGGCCTCGATCTCTGGCGAGGCACGGACGGCGCGGCCTGGACGAAAGCCGCGACTTTCGCCGGGCCTGCGAATTTCACCGGCGAGGCTGGGGGTGAAATAGTCGCCGGCGAGCGAGGGCTCGTTCTTACGGCCTGGTTCGAGACCGACTCGAATCCCAACGACATGTCTTGGCGCGTTAAGAACGAGGCTTGGTGGTCGTCGGATGGGACGAACTGGGAGAGAGCTCCCGAGCCACCGACTGATGTCACCGTCGCGCTCGGTTATATCGACGGCTTTATCGCCGGCGCTTACAGGGACGCCGACGGATGCTGCGACGGTACCGGCATCTGGGACGGACGTGGAACAGGCGAGACGTGGGTGTCCGACGACGGGAAGTCCTGGCACGTTCTCCAGACGACTGGCTGGAAGAACCAGGCTCCTACTGTTCTTGAGATCAACGGCGGGACGCTGATCGCGTTGTCGATCGACCCGAGGGATCTCTACTTGACGCCGCCGGCCGGATTGTGGCTCGCGAATGTCGATACGTTCGGTCGGTAGCCGACACAGCTTCCAACCAACGTGCGCAATTGAATCCCGACCCAACCGAACCACGCTCCGAGCGGGTATTAGGGATGTGGTCGTCGTGACGAGTCTCGAGGCCTCTGACGTCGTTGCCCAGGCGTCGATCGCCGGGGCCGGTGCGACGCAGTTCGCGCAACTCGTGGAGCCGTACCTGCCGAAGATGTTCCATCTCGCCGAGCGCCTCGCAGGACCCGCCAACAAGGACGACGTCGTCCAGGAAGCGCTGATCAATGCGTGGACCAAGCGTGCACAGTTCGACACGAAGCGCGGCACGCTCGGTGGCTGGCTGATGGCCATCGTGGCCGATCAGGCGCGCAAGTCGTGGCGGCGCAGGCTCGTGTTCGTCGGTCGCCTCGAGCGTCCAGACCCACCGTCGCAGGATGACCGCATGGATGTCGGAATTGCGGTGAGTCGGTTGCCTGAGCGGCAGCGCCTGGCGGTCGACTGCCTCTACTTCGCCGGCCTGACGGTCGCTGAGACCGCGATGGTCATGCGCTGCGCGGAGGGAACGGTGAAGTCGACGCTGTCGGACGCGCGCCGCAGCCTGCATGGCGCGCTCGAGGTACGCGAATGACTGACGAAGACGGCCGCATCGACCATCAGCTGCGTGCCGCGGGCGCCGCATGGCGATCAGAACGGCCGACGCCGGAGGGTGCCTTCAACCCGGCAATCTTCGCGACGGCGCCAGCCCGGGCCGGCATGCGGCGGAGGACGCTTGCCTCGTTCGCTGGAGTCGGTGCCTTGCTGGTCGTTGCCGTGGTTGTGGTCGTCTCGCTCCCGCCGAGCAACCATCAGATCGCGACCGCTTCAGGGTCACCACCGCCATTCGCGTCTCTGCTTCCATCTCTGCCGCTGCGCACGGTGACCCCTTCCGCATCGTCGCCCAGTAGAACCTCATCACCAGATGCGACCGACTCGTCAGAGGCGCCGATCTTGGCAGAGGGATCGCTGGCAGTTCCGCAAGATCGGCTCCAGTCCATCGATGTGAACTCGGTCGCCGGCAACAAGCAGATCGAGAACTTTGTCGCGGACGGCAACGTATTCCTGTTCAACGAAGGAGGTGACATCTATGTTGGGGGCACGGATCCGGATAAGTCCGTCAAGGCCAGCCGGGTCGGATCAGCGCAGCCAGGTGATCAAGTCCTATCTCTCGGATATGGGGAAAATCAGTTCTGGACAGAAGGTCACTACGACCAGAATCCGGGCAGCGCTCCATGCGCAGTCGACGGCGCACTGACGTGGTCGTTGTACGTGGTCGCCTCGAACGGAAACACGGAGAAGCTGGCAAGCGGCGTCAACTCCGAGCCCAGATCCTGCGGGGCCGCCAAACCGTTGGTTGCATCCGATGGCTTCATGGTCGCGCTCGCTCAGGAAGCACCTCGCGACGGGCATCCCGAGGCATGGCAGATAACTCTCCTGAACACGATCAGCTCGACGACGCTTCGAACAATCACCACGGATGAGGACGTGACCTCACTCGGTGTTTCTGGCGACAACGTCGCGTACACCGAGGGGACCTATGACGCGGACCAGCAGCCCGATTCGGATATCAACACCAGGCTCATGATCTCTGCGGCAGATCATCCCGACCCGGTAGATGTTGCGCCCGACGCCTACGACGTCTCATTCCACGGCGATCGACTGGCGTGGGTGAACGACCCGGCTGCGAGCCAGCAGCGAGACAGCGCCGCAGCGCCGACGCTCATGACGGCAACCACGACTGATCTCACTCCGCAGCTGCTGGCATCGCACGTTGGATCCCCGCTCCGACCGCCAGTTTCGGCCGGAGATCTGGTTGCTTGGGTCGACAGTGGTGATCTGCTCGTAGCCGACCTTGGTGCTGGGACGCTGTCCCGGTTGGCTGGGACCGGTCAAGTCGATCAGGCATTCATCGGGGCAGGTTCGGTCAACGGCGGCTACGTCGACGACGGCTGGCTGACGTGGCTTTCATTGAAGGCTGATGGGTCGCAGTCGGTCGAGTACATCGACCTGACTGACCTATTCCCGCCTGCTCCGACGCCACGACCCACCCTGTCGCCACCGGCGACGCCCATTCCTCCACAGTCGGTGGAACCCCCAGAGACGATCGCCGTTGACGGCACCACGTGGATGCGGTTTGAGCCGCCGGCGCTCCCGGACATTGGTGGCTTCTACGACGTGGAGCAGACCGGCGGTCGGTTCCTTGCCGTCGCCTATCGATGCTCGAGCAGGATGCTCTTGGGAACCACCGATTGCGCTCGTTCGGAGGTCCTGCTGGCGAGCGCGGACGGCCTGACCTGGACGGAGCTGGGCACTGTTGTGACGGAGGGCGACGGAGGCGCCGGTCTGTTCTATCAAGATCAGAACGAGATCGTGGCATTCGGTTCACGGCGCGACGGCCAGACGAGCCAAGAAGGTCAATGGCGATCAGTCGATGGTGGTCTCAATTGGGATTTCGTCAGTGACCCATCGCTTACGTCGGGGCCATGTGCCGGAGAGAACGCTGCCGGCATCAACCAGATTTACTCAGATGGGTCGCATCTCATCGGGATCGGTTCGGGAATCTGGCACTCGACCGACGGAATCACCTGGGACTGCATCGCTTCCGGGCCGCCTCTCGCGGCAACGTACGGCCACGGCACGTTCATAGGCGTCGGGTCCAAGGATCCGTCCGCGTCGCCCGAGTGGTTCTGGGTCTCCGACGACGGCATCAACTGGCGCAAGGTCCAAGACGCTCCATTCAGCACAGACACGCCACTCGTCGTCGCTGATGGCTTCGTTACGCTCGCCGGCGCTGAGGGATATGGGCCGCCGAACAAACTGCTGACCTCATCGGATGGCCAGTCATGGACCCAGCAGCCCTATCCATTCGGCGATGCCGAGGTGGAATTGGCGGCTTCTGATGGCATTCGAGCCGTGGTCATTGAGGACGATTACTCGAGCACTGGAGGAGCCGATGAGCCGGGTGCCATTTGGGTGTCGTCGAGCGATGGAGTCAGCTGGACGCGTTACCAATTGCCACGACGGATTGGCGACTCTGCGGATTCAGCATCGATACTCAGAGACAGGGTTGTCGTGACCGGCCTGACGAGCACTGGCAACACTGATGACGACGCCGTGCTGTGGAGCGCGCAGATCCCATAGGCGTTGGCCATGACTGACCACAAGCAGATGGCGCGGCTCGTCAAAGGGAAGTGATGCGGCGATCTGCCCTCGTCGTCCTTTCGGTCCTCCTGTTGATTTCGTGCACGGCTCCGACAGCGACATCTCCCTCGGACACTGGACCGGCATCGCCAAACCCAAACGCGACCATGTCGGCAGCGCCGTCGGAGAGTTCTCCGTCGGCACGGCCGGCGACGCCCAGCCCGACATCGACGCCGGCGATGGCAATGACACCGGTGCCCACCGCCACGCCTTTGCCCACGCCGAACCCGACGCGGTCGCCATCCCCGGCCTGGACGCCGTACGAGTCGCCCGGTGCGCCCGAGAAGTCGGTCGTTGACGGTATCAGCTGGCAGCGGCTAGGCAGCGGCTCTCTGTACAACTTCGATGGGATGGCCGCCTGGCCAAGCCATGGACGCTGGCTCGGTGGTGGCGTCCACGCGATCTGTCCCTCCTATTGTGTGGGACAAGAATCGTGGCTTCTCGAGAGCCCAGACGCGATCTCATGGTCGATCATCGGCAAACTGCCTGTCTCCGCAGAAGGATTGGACGTCTACGAAAGCGACACCATGGGTTTCTTCGCGTTTGGAACGCTGGCTGAGTACGGTCCCGGTGACCATCCTGCGATGTGGCGATCGAAGGACGGCGCTCAATGGAGGTCAGTTTCAAATCAGGCAGCGTTCCAGCCGGGCGAGTGCGGCTCGTCCGACAGAGAGCAGATAAGCAGTATGTATGAGACGCCGACGGGTTTGATCGCACAGGGAACGGCAAGCTGGTTCTCGCCAGATGGCGAGCATTGGACCTGCATTGACCTAAAGCCGTTGGACGTCCATCCGCTCGACGGCGAATACGTGGGATTTCGCTACGCGAACAACGGCGTGAACGTTTTGTTTTCTGCAGACGGCCTGAGCTGGAAGGCCGCGGGCAGCGTCGCAGGCGATGTCACGATCCAACCCGTCGCCGATGGGTACGTAGCAGTTGCCCAGGGCGACCCGCGCGTCGGGACATATCAATCTGTGTACACGTCATCGGACGGCAACACTTGGTCGGACATCGGTTACCCGTTCAAGCCGGCGTACGTCGACAGTCTTACGTCGGACGGAACGCGCGCTGCAACTGTCGACGAGAGTGATCCTGCGATTTACCTATCGCCTGATGGCAGCCAGTGGACCCGCTATGTGCTGCCGACCCACCCCGGTGGACAACATGCTGGCGATCAACTGGATGACGTTGCGCAGCTCGGCGCTACGGTCGTAGTGTCCGCATCCGGCGCCGGCGACCATGCCTCGGCCGCACTTTTTGTGGCGCAGATCCCCTAGCGGCGGCTCGGTGCTACGATCTATATCCGACATGACAGATCAGATATCCACCGACCCGACCGCTGTGGCTGCGGCCGCCGTTCCTGCGTTTGACCCTCAGGCGCGCGCGACCGAGCTTGCGATCCTCGACGCGCTGCGCGCCGTCGTGGACCCCGAGATCGGCATGAACGTGGTCGAGCTCGCCCTGATCAAGCAGATCATCCAGGCTCCGCAGCTGACGGAGGTCAAGATGATCCTGACCACGCCGTTCTGCCCGTATGCCGGCTCGATGATCCAGCAGGTCAAGGAGCAGGTCGAGTCGGTCGTCGAGAACGAGGTCAAGATCACGCTCCTCGCTGAGCGCTGGGATCCGCGCGACGCAGGCCTCGTCTGGTAGGTCGGGCGCGGCGCCGTTAGTCGGCCGCATATCCTGACCGCGTGACTTCGCGCCGGGACTCGATCAAGAACAGCGCAGTCGCCAGCGGCAAGGGTGACGACGGCACGACTGGACTCCTTTTCGGCGGCCGCGTTTCCAAGGCCGACCCGCGCACAGAGGCCTACGGCACGGTCGATGAAGCAGTCGCTGCCCTCGGGATGGCGCGCGTCGAGCTCACCGACCACGGGCTTTCGGACCTCGCCTCACTCATCCTCCGCCTGCAACGCGAGCTTTTCGTCGTCGGCGCCGAGCTGGCGACCAATGCCGAGCACCTTGACCGCCTGGTGGACGGCACGACGCGGGTGTCGGAGCAGATGCTCGAGTCAGTCGAGGCGGATCTTGCGCGCTGGGAGCTGGCGGTCACGATGCCGCGCGAGTTCGTTATCCCGGGCGAGACGCGTTCTTCTGCCGCGTTGGAGGTTGCGCGCTCTGTTCTGCGCCGTGCCGAGCGGCGGATCGTCGCGCTCGCAGCGTCAGAGCCGATTGGCGACTGGCTGCTGCCGTACGTCAACCGCGTCGCGGACCTGCTCTGGGTGCTCGCGCGAGCGGCCGAGCAGGCCGAAGACGTCGCTCCGACCAAACTCCACGGCTAGGCGCACAATTCGGCGCGACATGCGCTACCGACTCCTCGCGTTGGCCGCGTTTCTGGCCCTCGTCGCCTGCTTCGCGCTGGGCTGTGACAACATCGGCATCTCCGGCGACACACCGACCCCACCCTCGGGCATCAAGGGGACCGTCGTGCTGGGCCCAACCTGTCCGGTCGGCGGCGACACGAGCCAGACGGGTGCCGTGCCGTCGGCGTGCCTGACGCCGTTCGCGGCGCAGCTGGTCGTGCTCGACGACGAGAACAAGGTCGTCAAGCGCCTCTCGGCGGGCGACGACGGGACGTTCCAGGTCGATCTGGATCCGGGCGATTACGTGATCGCGCCGGCGACCGGCACGGACTCGTATCCGATCGCCCAGCCAGTGTCGGTGACCGTTCCGCCCGGGCAGTACGTCACCGTCCAGATCAACTACGACACGGGCATCCGCTAGGAGTTGGGCCGCGGCCCCTGTAGCGTGGCGCTACCAATGCTCCCAATGGGCGAAGTCAGCGCTCGGTACCCAGCCGCGCTTGAGCGAGCCTGAGCGCCTGTCCGCCAGGGGGTAGCCGACCGTGATCACGCCGATGGGCTGCTGGTCGGTCGGGATGCCGAGCTCGTTCTTCAAGTCTGTGTAGTCCGCCAGGCCCAGAAAACCAGCGGCGAGGCCCTCGTCGATCGCGGCGAGGTGGACGAGTAGGGCAGTAGCGCCGACGTCGGTGTACCAGTAGGGGATCGGCCAGTTGATCTCCGCGCCATCGTCCTGGATCTTGTCCGCCTCCTGGTAGCGTCGGTGGTAGATCTGCTCGCTGACGGTCGGGATGAACAGTGCCGGCGCGCGGCTGACCCAGGCGTCGAAGCCAGCGGCCACGTAGGCCGGCTCCTCGCAGATCTCCGCGACGCGTTGCCGGCGCGCCGGCTCGGTGACGATCACGAGGCGCTGGCCCTGGCTGAAGCCGGCGCTCGGCGCGCGCTGGGCCGCCGCGGCAATGCGCTCGAGCGACTCGCGGCTGACCGGCTTATCCGGGTCGTAGTTGCGCACCATCCGCCGCCGGCGGACCACTTCGCTGAATTCCATGACGCGAGGTTACCGCCGTCGCGCCATGCACGATTGCAGATGGTTTGCACAACTTCGCGCCTCGCGGCCACGGTTCGCTGCAGGAACTCGCGCCAGAACACCAGCTTTGTCAGGTGACCTGCAATCGTGCCCGTCTGGAGGTCTCTGCTGGCGCCAAAGCCTCCGAATCGGATCGATGTGTTCAAGTGGTCTGCAATCTCGTCGCTCAGAGATGCCAGGGCGAAGCACGCCGCCCGCGGCGATTGCGCCTCGCCAACCCGTGGTCTAGACTCAATCCTGACGTGATAACTCGGAATTCCCCCGAAGCCGAAGCTCTCGACGCGGACGTGGTCGCCATCGACGCGGCCGTCAAGCAGCCACGGTCGCGGAGCATCTTCC
>Ga0265319_1001770_pt1 | contig 12386 bp, 13 predicted proteins | sample 4824metaG_FD_192443 | JGI IMG/M metagenome (GOLD analysis project Ga0265319, IMG submission 192443) | Rhizosphere microbial communities from Carex aquatilis grown in University of Washington, Seatle, WA, United States - 4-8-24 metaG | ecosystem: Host-associated > Plants > Roots > Rhizosphere >...
AAAGAAATCCAAAATTCACTGCTAAGTGGATTCTCTTTTGGCTCGATGATTGCCCTGGGCTTAGCCGCAAAAACAAATCCCGAAAAGTTATTGTTGTTTTCACTCTCGCCCTATTTTAAAGAAGATTTTCCGTTAGCTCATGAATATACGAAGTGGGCCGGCAAAAGAAGAGTCAAAACGTTTAAAAGTTTTTCAATGAATGTATTAGCCGAAAAAGTGAATTCTCCAACTATGATTTTTATTGGCAAAAAAGAAATAGATAAGTACAAAGACATGGAAATACGCTCGCGCACCGCTCATCAAAAACTTGGTAAAAGTGAACTAATAGTAGTCAGCGACGTGGGTCATGATGTTTCTGACCCCAAATATATCGAAGCTATCAGGGGCACCCTTCAACGGTAGCAGGCGTACAATTAGACTATGCCCCCAGAAGAACAAGAACAAAATTTGCCGGAGCCAGCACATGAGCCTGAGCCTCAGCGCGAGCACGTAGCTCCGGATTACCATAAAACGGAGAACAAATCGCATAAGGGTGTGATTATAGCCATTGTGTTAGTCTTGCTGCTGGCTGCTGGTGGTGCGGCTGGGCATTTTAAATTTTATAAAACTGCCAAGCTCGCGCCTACTATCCAAACCGCGACCACCAAAGTTGCCGTGATAGAATCATCGACCAAAACTTACAGCTCGCCAAATTTTTATTTAACTTTTAAGTACCCAGCCAACTGGACAGTTAACGACACTGGCGGCGGGCAAATGTCAGTAATTTCGCCGCCCGTGCAGCTAAAATCCGCCAGTGGCCAAACTGTTACCGGCCAGGTTGAAATGCTCATCCGCAATAACCAGCAAAAATTAAGTGAATTTAACGCTGGCAACGCTACTGCGGTAATTGATTCGCAAAAAATTGCTTATACAAGTCCCAGCCAAACCCAGCGCGCCAATACCTACTTGAGTTTTTTGCAATACGCCACAGCCAGTAATAGCGGCCTAGACGGTGTTTATATAACCGGTGACTTTGGCTACCAAAAAGGCCAGGCAATCCCATTAGTAGACGTTAGCAAGGGTGACCCGATTATCAGCGTGACTTTTGTAAAGTGCTCGGACTCTAGCTGCTCCGGCAAGACTACGCCACTGAGCATCAGCCAAACTGCCTGGGACGATCCGGCATTCTCTGCTCCAATAATAAAAATGCTACAGTCGTTGTCCATAACTTAAATAATTTATGTTGGCAAGACAGGGGCGGCAGCCTATAGTTAAGCGTAAGTTAAACCATGCAAGACCAGTCGATTACGCCAGAAATTCCAACATCGCCAGCGGTTCCAGCACCCGATATATCGGCAAGCCAGCCAGAGTCACCTAAGACCAAAAAATCACATTGGCGGCACTGGCACCACTTTAAAGACTGGTATGGCGACCATAAAAAGTGGTCTATCCCGGCAACAATCTTCGCCGTTTTTGTTGTTCTGGCCCTAATCCCCTGGACTCGTTATCACATTGCTGGCCTGATTGTTAAAAAAGATTTTACGATTGAGGTTTCTGACTCTTCGTCTAACACTCCGGTAAGCGGCGCCAGTGTAAGCATGGCCGGCGTAAGTGGCACGACTAACGGCAATGGACAGGTAACCCTTAAAGCCGTTAAAGTTGGCGACCATACCGCTGTAATTACCAAAAAATACTACCAAGACAAAAGCTCCAACGTACTAGTATCGATACTCAAAGAAAAAACACGACCCAACATCGCTTTTGTGGCCACCGGCCGCCAGGTACTCATAAAAGTAACCAATACAATTAACGGCAAGGTTTTAGGCAATGTTCAGATAGATGTAGCCGATACGACCGCCAAAACCGCCGCCGATGGCACAGCAACAGTAGTTCTACCGGCAAACGCCAGTACGCAAAGGGCCAAACTCAGCCTGCCTGGCTATAACGATGCCGATGTGACCGTCAAAGTCAGCGATCAAAAAACCCAAGAAAACGACTTCAATCTCACCCCGGCCGGCAGCGTGTACTTTTTGAGCAAGCGCAGCGGTAGTCTGGACGTTATGAAGGTCAATCTGGATGGCAGCAATGCCAAAACTGTTGTAGCTGCCAGCGGCTACGAGCAAACCGACAACACTTTTCTATCGCAATCACCTGACGGCAAGTATGTCGCCCTAGTTTCTAAGCGCGCTGCCAGCCAAGCCCAACCGCAGCTTTATGTCTTTGCCGCCATCGACGACCAGTTGCTGCAGGCCGACTCCGGCAACGCTATATTTACCATGTACGGTTGGATTGGCGATTCGCTTATTTATACTGCCCAGCGCCAAGACCTGCCGGCGTGGCAACAGGGGCTTAATAAGCTTAAGAGTTACGACGCTACCAGCGGCAAAGCGACCTTGCTGGACCAAAGCGCCGGTAGCGATGCCAATGTTGGCATCAATGAGATTTATCAACTAGTAATGCTCTCGGGCAATAGCGTTATTTATAGTAAATATTGGAGCAGTAACGGTGATTTATCAGAGAGGAATGGCAGAAACTTTAGTTTACAAAGTATAGATGCTGGGGGCCAAAATCACCAATCACTCGCTACTTTTCCTGCATCACATATCGTGCAGTTTATCCAGCACAGTCCAGTGGCGGTTTATATCTCAGACACATGGCCGGTGGATAATATAGCTAACCCGAGCTACTATGACTATACATTTGGTGGCGGTTCTCCAAAGCCCGTCACCCTCAGCGGCAATCAATTCTTCTCTAGCAATTTTCTTTACGCTTTTTCGCCATCTGGCAATCAAGTTTTTTGGAGCGAGCCGCGCGATGGCAAAAACGCCCTAATCTTGGCTGATAACACTGGCGCTAACGCTAAAACCATCCTGAACCTGAGCAATTATAGCGCCTTTGGCTGGTACAGCGAGGACTATCTACTGCTCAGTAAAAATGGCAACGAACTCTACATATCGGACCTTCATGGCGCTAATCCCATAAAAGTTACTGACTATGAACCAGCGTATGGCCCGTAAACTAGCCGTGGCGGGTTGGTTTTTGCGGATTGTTATCTAGGCTTTGCCAAAGATACCAGGCGGCAACCGATTCGTACGGATGCCAATGATTTTTATTTGATATGGTCACAATGGTTGCCGGATCCGGCAGCTCTCTTAGGCCGTACATGTTCATTATGGCTTTACGAACGCCTAGGTCGCCAACCGGTAAAACATCCAGGCGCCCAAGGCCAAAAATCATAAACATATGGGCGCTCCACTCGCCAATACCTTTGACTGCTGTGAGCTGCTCAATCAACTGGTCGTTAGGCATGGTAGAAATGTGTGGCAAATCCAGCCGTCCGTCCAGCACGCGCTGGGCTAAATCTTTCATGTAGCCGATTTTGGGGTAGCTGACGCCGCAGGCTCGTACTTTATCGGCATCTATATCAATAAGCTGCTGCGGTGTAGGCATTTTGCCGTCAAACAGCTCAAGCACCCGGCGCCAGATGGTCGCGCCGGCTTTGGTGCTGAGTTGTTGGCCGACGATACTGCCGACCAACTCGCCGTAATGGTCGCTATGTGGCTTTATGCGACAAGGTCCGTAACTTTTTATAGCCGGCGCCAGCTTTTTATCACGTCGCGCCAGCTGCTGCTCGGCTTGCTTAATTTTTTGCGCCAAACTCATGTTCTTATTAAAACACAGCAGTGATAGACCATAGTTCTTGTGCTAAAATACCTCTGTAATGCAGCCTGCCAAAAGCCCCTATACCCGCGATTTTAAACCGCCAGCTAAGCCGCAACCAGCCGCAACTGATGAGTCGGTAAAAACTGAAGTAGTCAGTGATATTCCGGTTAAAACCGAGAATCAGGCTTCGCAGAGCAACAATCCAATAGCCAACTCACCGGCCCACCCGGCGGCGGCTCCAGCAGTGGATGTCCATGCCCCGGACCAAAAACCAGCCGATGCTAACCCTGAGACTAGCAAGCAATCTGACGGTAAAAAAGACACTAAATTATCCCCATCCAAAAAACCGGGCGCAAAAAAACCATCTAATCACTCGGCACGTCCGGTTGGGCCAATAATAATCGCAATAATTGTTGCCGTTGCCCTTTTTGTGGCGGCCTACTCAGCCTTTAAAAGCTCCGGGGGCTAGATGAAAATCACTAAGTATGTGCATTCATGCCTACTAGTTGAAACGCCAAAACAAACCATTCTGCTAGATCCAGGCGTTTATAGCTATGATAGCCATTTGCTATCCATTGCTGCACTAAGAACGTTGGATTTTATTGTGATTACGCACGAACATCCAGACCACTACGACCTGCCATTCCTAAAAGAGATTTGCGCCAAATTTCCGAACGCAACCATTGTCACAAACGAAGATTTGGCCAAGAAGCTGGCCGATGAAAAACTGCCCAACACAGTCAGCTCTGGTAGCCAAGAGAGCATAGAGGTGTTTACAGTCGCGCACGAGCCATTGCCACTAGACCTAATACCACCGCCACATATCGGCGTACATATTGAAGGAGTCCTGACCTGTCCAGGTGATGCCTTGGAAATATCCAGCAGGGAAGTGCTGGCGTTGCCGCTAACAGCGCCCTGGGGCAGCGTAAAAATGGCGCTGGACGCTGTCGTGAAGCTAAAGCCCAAAAAAGTTATCCCGGTACACGACTGGCATTGGCATAAAGCTGCCCGGGCTGCAATGTACGCCATGAGCAAACAACTGTTAGAGCCGCACGGCATAGAGTTTATAGAAATAGAAAACGCCGTTCCGATAGAGCTCTGATTATATTTTGGCTAGAAAATTACTTATAGTACTTTTAAGTTCCGCAACGTTTTGATATTCCGCTACTTTAACCTTGGAGCTGCCAGCAACCATTGCTGATAATCGTTTCCCGGGAATAATTCGGTGAAGTGCCAGAATTGGCTTGCCCATTTCTTCGGCTTTAGCGATCTCGTATCCCACACCCAGGCTCGGGTTTGTAACCTCTGCAACGATCGCGTCAGCTTCTTTCAGCCAGGCCATGTCACGGACCCATATCTGCCGGTCGCTTAGGTTGCTGTGGCCGTCCTGGGTTAAACTTTTATCGCCAAAGATTTCACTTAAAACGATCGCGTCAGTCTTAATAAGGGATACAATTTCTTCGTAAACCGGCTGGTCGTTGCGGCCGCCCCGGATAGAGCAGGCAAAATAGACTTTTTTCATCACTTGAATTGCTCACGGAGCCATTCGTCCAGGGAATTACCGCTGCCTGCGCTAAGGGCTAATACCAAATCCCCTTGGTCGGTGTGTTCGCGGATTTTGGCTGCTAAATCATCGTTAAGCTGCGCTGTCGCCGCATGCTCCCTAGATAAATTACTTAACAAGTTAAGTAATTTATCAGGTGTTAAAAGTTCCAAATTGGGATTCTCGCGCGCCAGATAGCTGGGCACCACATAAAGTTGTTTGACTCCGTCAAACAAGGCTGCCAGCTCGTCTTTAATAAAATGTTGGCGAGTGTTATGCAGGCCTTCGTAAACCACAACTACATTATCGCCGGCAACCTCGTGGGCCGCTTGCAGGGCGCCGCGGATTTTGGCCGGCGTATGAGCGTAATCAGTGTACAGATTTGGTGCTAGCTGCTCAAAACGCCGCGATAATCCGGGGAATTTATTAAGGGCTTCAATTAGTTCCTCCCGCGGTTTATCTAATAATTTAGCCAGGCTGCTGGCGACCAACCAGGCGTCTTGGCGGTTAACGTGGCCGGATAAATGAACATTGCTGTCTATTTCCGAATCATGCTCATCAATCAGCTCTAGTGAGTCAGAAGCCTGAACACCCAGCCGCTTGGCATCATCTTGCCAGGTGTAACTGAGTTTTCCTTGGCCTAAAAACTGCCTAAAAGCCGCGTAATATTCCTCGCGGCTAGGGTAGATATCCGGGTGGTCCCAGTCAATGCCGGTTATTAGCGACACTTCAGGGTAAAAACTCAAAAAATTACGGTCAAATTCATCCGCCTCGTAGATAAAGTATTGGCTTGCCGGGTCAAAATTCCCCATGTCACCAAAACTAATCTTGGCGCCCACAGAATAGCTAACCGGGACACCCAGCTGTTTAAATAGCCACACCGCCATGGCTGTAGTGGTCGTTTTGCCGTGGGTGCCGGCTACCGCAATCATCTTTAGCTTTTTCTGATTTAAAATTTCGCTTACGAATTCGTCGCGCTTGCTCATCTTGATGCCATTTTCCTGGCAAAAAACAAACTCCGGATTATCCGGGAAATCCAACGGCTGGGCCGAACCGTAAACGTACCAGTCTATGGGATTTTTGCTGTGGACCTCAGCGATTTGCTCACGCGCTAGGCCTACATGCGTATCTGTAACACCTTTTTGCCGCAAGTAGTCCAAGTATTGGCTGTTACGGGCATCCGAGCCACTGACATCGTAGCCGGCTTGCTTAGCAATGACCGCCAAAGCGCTGATGCCGGTGCCGCCAATACCAGAAAAATACACGTGCATAGTTATAGGTTATAAGGTTTATGGGTCAGGGTCTAGAGCGCGGTAATTTTGACGGTTTGGCCGCCTCGTGCCAACATAAGAGCGATGCACACTGTTAAAGAATTTACAAAAAGGGTTTGGCGAGCACCGCTATGGGCCTTTTTGGTTCTAGCCCTGTTTTTTGGCGCTATGTCCGTAATTGCCCTAAGGCACAACAACCAGACAATGATTGGACTACGCAACGATTTGTTCGCCGCCGATAAAGATAACGGTGATGTGAATAGCGCGCTGAATAATCTACGCGATTATGTCTACGCCCATATGAACACCGACCTATCCAGCGGCGGCAACACCATCAAACCGCCCATCCAGCTTAAATACACCTATCACCGGTTGGTGGAGGCCCAACAGCAAGAGTTAGATAGTCAAAATTCCCAGCTTTATACCCAGGCCGAAAACTACTGCCAGCAGCAGGACCCCACGGATTACTATGGCTATTACCGGATACCTTGCGTCGAGAACTATCTCACTAACCACGGTTTGAGCACGGCTAACGTGACTAATATCCCGGTGGGCTTATACGAATTTGATTTTGTCAGCCCCGCCTGGTCACCGGATTTAGCTGGTTGGAGTCTTGTAGCAACTGCGGCGCTACTAACAATTGCGATCTTTAAATTTGTATCTATCCCCTTAAAGAAAAAGTAAAACCCCTCTGTTTGACTAGAGGGGTTTTAGAACCGAACTGTTAGTTTTACTGACCGTTGCTGGTGCTAGGAGTCGTGCTCTGAGGGGTAGTAGTAGACGGGCTACTGCTTGAGCTGTTGCTTGTCTGGCTACAGTTAGGACCATTCGGGTTTTGCTTTATGTACTGCTGGATAGCTTGTACGACTTTACCGTTGTCCTGTAGGTTCTCCCAGAAAGCGACCTGGGTACGGTTGATGACCATCTGGTCATACGGCGAGTGCAATTGCTGACAACCCAACTTGACTAGTTGCGGGCTGCTAGAACTACCGCTAGTGCTAGACTGGTCGGTCAGGTAGTAGACATTGTTTAGGACCATGTAGCTGCCGGTAATCTTAGTGACATGGCCAAAGTAGGTGGAATAGGCTACCGAACCACTTGTGACGCCGCCATTAAGGAAAACAGCTTGGTATTTACCTGTATTTACAAGGTCGGATTCTGTTTTGGAATTACTACCAAACATTGTCCATCCTATAATTATTAATAGGATTATTGCTAACAGTGATGTTAATACGAACCACTCGATTCTGACGGCCCGGCCGGCCCAATCGATGTGTTTGCGTCGTCCAGATGGCTGGTGCACGCTTTGACCTTGGTGAACTTGTTGACCTGGGGGCATATTTCCTCCTCTATTAAAATCCATTTATGTGTTTGTCCCACTCTTAATTTTGATACTCCACCATAGTAACGCATAAGCACTTTGGCATGCAAGACATTAGTTATCATCTTAGGCGCATTGTGGCTGAGTTTTACTGAGCGTAACAGGGGTGTAACGGGGGTAATCATTGGCGATTTTACTACACTATAGATGCTTAAGGGGTTGACAATAGAAAAGCTAACAGGGTATGTTAGGAGTACCATTAACCTAAGTGAGAGGGACGAGATGGCTTACAAGCACACTAACAGCAAGGGCGTTACATATTACCTAAACTCTAAAGCGGTTACACTCCGCGGCGGAAAAGTTCAGACAATCTACTACTTTTCCAAGGACGAGCGCAAGGACACTGGCGTAGATCTGCCCGACGACCGCAGCGTCAACGAGAACCCACGCAACGGTTTCCTGACCCTAAAGCGCAAATAGTTCGATCTTAAAACGAAAACCAGGCACCCGGCGATTAAGCCGGGTGTTTTAGTGTCTGCAGCGCTCTTGTATAATTGTAGCCGTGAGTGAGGCAATAGTTAAAGTCCGGGATTTGCATAAGAGTTATGGCGACAAAGAGGTCGTTAAGGGTATCAGCTTTGAAGTTAAAGAGGGTGAAACCTTTGGAATTTTGGGTCCCAACGGCGCCGGTAAAACCACTACGTTAGAGATGATAGAAACCCTGCGACCAATAGATAAGGGCAAGGTAACTATTCAAGACATCAATGTCGCCGATGACCCGCAAACAATCAAATACATGATTGGCGTCCAAACTCAGTCCACGGCTTTTATGGACAAGGTAAAACTTACTGAGCTACTAGAGCAGCAGGCCGCCGCCTACGGTGAAAAAATCAATCCACATGAGTTATTAAAAGACGTTGACCTGGACGAAAAGGCCAACAGTTTTATAGAGAATCTTTCGGGTGGCCAGAAACAACGGTTTAGTATCGCCGCCGCGCTGGTCCACAAGCCCAAAGTCTTCTTTTTGGACGAACCTACTACAGGCTTAGACCCTCAAGCCAGACGGCGGTTATGGGCGCTGATAGATAAGGTGCGCAAACAAGGAGTTACGGTAATTCTTACCACCCACTACATGGAGGAGGCTGAAGTTCTCTGTGACCGGGTGGCTATCATGGACGAAGGCAAAATTGTGGCCATGGATACGCCCGAGAATCTGATTCAACAGCTCCTAAAGCGCGGTTTTAAGAAAAAACGGCGCGTAGAACAGGCTGACCTTGAAGACGTATTTATAGATATGACCGGAAAGAAGCTAGGGGGTTAATATGCCAAAGTGGTTATTCACAGTCCTGGTTTTCGCCAAAATTGGAATCCGCCGCTATTTTCGTGACCGTTTGGCAATCTTTTTTACTGTCGTCTTCCCATTAATATTCCTGTTTATATTCGGTGGGCTGGCAGGCAATAACAACGTCTCGTTTAGCGTCGCGCTCATCAACCAATCAAATAGCCAAATCGCCCAACAGCTCACGGAGCAGATTAAATCCAACAAGACTTTTAAGGTCAGTCCAGATATCAACAACCTCGACCTGGCTAAACAAAAAATGAGCCGCAGCGAAATTGACGCCACAATTCTCATTCCGCCGACCTTTGGCGACACAGCCCAAAATGGCGGCATACCCTCCGGCAAAGCGGTTGTTTACTACGACCAAAATAGTGCCGAGGCCGCCCAAGCCCTAACCTCGGTACTGCAGGGCGTTTTTAATGGCGCCAACGCAAAACTGGTTAAGCTGCAAACACCTCTCAGCGTCACTGCCCAATCAACCAATGAAACTGGCTTATCAAAATTTGACTATACGTTCTCGGGGCTCATCGGCTTTGCGATAATTGGCCTAGGCATCTTTGGCCCGGTTAACTATTTTCCGGAGATGAAGAAGCAGGGCATTCTGCGCCGGCTACACATTACGCCGCTTAAAGTTTGGCAATATTTTGTCTCCAGTGTACTTAGCAACTCGGTGGTGGGGCTTTTCTCAATCGCCATCATGTTCTTAGTAGCAATCAGCATCTTTAATTTTAAGATGGCCGGCAGTTATTTTCAGCTGATAATATTCGTAATCCTGGGGATACTCACTATATTTGGCATTGGGCTGGCAATTGGCGGCTGGGCAAAAAATGAAAGACAAGCGGCGCCGCTAGCCAACATCATAGTGTTTCCAATGATGTTTCTGTCCGGGACGTTTTTTCCGCGTTTTGCTATGCCGCTATGGTTGCAACATATCACATATTTCTTACCGCTCACGCCAATAATTGATGGCATTAGAATGATAGCCACAGAAGGTAAAACATTACTAGACCTCGGCCCGCAACTACTCTTAATAGGTGTCTGGGCAGTTATTATCTACGCCATCGCCTTCCGCGTCTTCCGCTGGGAGTAAAATCTTCCGCAAGCCAACTTTGAGCTTTAACCGCTAACCTCTAACCTTTATACTTTAGACAAGCATGATTGTCGCTACCCATCTATTTGATTGTCTAGACCCTTCGGTATATTGCGGGGTCCGTAGATGAATCGGTGGCTTACGCGCGCTAACCAGCGCATTTCACTCACCAGCGCTGCGGCCCTACTTGTAGGCGCCTCGCTCTTTGGCCAGGTACTGGGCTTTATGCGCACTATGGCGGTCAATGGTAATTTTAATTCTCCCGGCCATATAACTACCGACGCTTACTTTGCGGCTTTTAAAATCCCCGACTTCTTCTTCTACACTATCGCCGCCGGGGCGCTGGGCGTGGCTTTCATGCCGTTTTTGGCCGATAAATTGCAGCAGGGCGACCGCCAATCCGTCTGGAAACTGACCTCGGGATTGCTCAACCTGCTGGGCATAATAATGGCGATTATCGGAGTTATTATATTCGTCTTTACTGCACCACTTTTAAGGATTGTCGTTGGGCACAACCTTAGTCCAGAACAGACACACCAGGCTATTACTATCATGAGGCTAATCGCCTTTAACCCGCTGCTGTTCACAATTTCCGGCATCTTGACTAGTTTGCAGCAGACCTTTGGCCGGTTTTTCTTTTACGCACTGGCGCCCATTATTTATAACGTAAGTATTATCGCCAGTGTTTATATTTTTAAAAATAACATTGGGCTGATAGGTTTGGGCATTGGCGCTCTAGCAGGGGCAATTATTCAACTGCTCGTAGTTATGTTCGGCCTGGTTGGTATGCGCTTCCAATATAGATCAATTATCGATTTCAAAAATCCAGATTTCCGAAAAATTTTGCGTAACCTGCCGCCGCGGGCTATTGACCAAGGCATTGACTCCATTAATAGTATTGTCGAGACTAACCGAGCCAGCACGCTAGGTCAGGGGTCAATTACATTTTATGAGAACGCTTACACGCTGCATCTAGCGCCAATACTTTTGGTTGGTACGGCCATTGCCACGGCGGCTTTTCCACGGCTTAATGACCGCTTAGCCCAAGGCCGGCCCGATCTTTTTAGGCGTGATTTTTTACGGGTTCTAAGTGCCACAATCTGGATTATTATGCCCATAGCCGTAATCACTTTCTTTACCCGCGGCTACCTGGCCCGTTTAATTTATAAAAATATCGCGCCGCAAATTGCCGCAATCCTTGGTCTTTTAGTCGGGGCGATTATTTTCCGCACCCTCTACGCGTTAATATCACGCTATTTCTACTCCCATAAAGACACCCGCACGCCACTGTTTGTCTCGCTTTTTACTATCGGGCTAAACATTGTGCTGGCTTTTACCTTGGCCCGCCCGATTGATAGTGGCGGTTACGGTATTGTTGGCTTGGCCATCGCCCAAAGCATAGTGGCAACCGTAGAGGTCCTCATCCTATTTCTAATCATATCTTGGCGCGACCATCACTTTTTTACCGCCAGATTTTGGGACGGCATAGTCCGTATTATGTCTGTTAGCGGCTTTACTATTTTGACGGTGTACATCTTGGTGCACATTTTCCCGCTAGAGATTAGCGACCATGGCTTTATTGTTCTAGGTACGAAGTTACTGTTTATCGTGCTGCCGTCATTGGCGGTGCACGTGTTTATATCGTCACTCTTTGGCCTGGAAGAGGCCCAACCGGTAATCGCCAAGCTTAAGCAAATTGTCCTTAAGCCAATACGCATACAGTAATCACCTCTGTTATACTAGGGTCAATGGACCAACAACATATTCGTAATTTTTGTATCATTGCGCATATTGACCACGGCAAGTCTACGCTGGCCGACCGCTTGCTGGAGCTAACTGGCACGGTAGAAAAACGCGAAATGAAGGCGCAATTGCTAGACAAGATGGATCTGGAGCGCGAACGCGGCATAACTATCAAGCTGGCACCGGTGCGCATGAAGTACAAGGACTACGAGCTGAATCTTATAGACACACCCGGCCACGTGGACTTTAGTTACGAGGTTAGCCGCAGCCTAGAGGCAGTGGAGGGCGCGATTTTGGTAGTGGATGCCAGTCAGGGCATCCAGGCACAAACCTTAGCTAACGTCTACTTGGCTTTAGCTGCGGACCTTAAAATTATTCCGGTTTTGAATAAAATTGACCTTCCGGCGGCTGACGTGGATAAAGTTAGCGCCGAAGTT
>Ga0265319_1001772_pt1 | contig 12376 bp, 15 predicted proteins | sample 4824metaG_FD_192443 | JGI IMG/M metagenome (GOLD analysis project Ga0265319, IMG submission 192443) | Rhizosphere microbial communities from Carex aquatilis grown in University of Washington, Seatle, WA, United States - 4-8-24 metaG | ecosystem: Host-associated > Plants > Roots > Rhizosphere >...
AGGCCCAGGACCTTGACGTAGAAATCCACCGACCGATCGAGGTCCTCGACCATGAGGGTGGCATAGGCTTTCTTGATTTCGGGCATCGATGGACTCCTGGTTTTGATCTTAAATTCTCTTCTACTTATACTCCGCGTATTGGGCTTGTATCTCGCCCTGGGCATAGGTATCGCTCAATCGGTAGGACAGGACATATCGGTGGCGCTCATCGGCCCAGAGGTTCCTTTTCCCCTCGGTGGAATCGGGGGAAGCTGTGGCGTGCTCGACCGTCATTTGGTCGGAAGAAACTTTTTTCCCATCCAGGACCAAGTCCCAAGTGAGGGTCCAAAGAAGGACATCCGGTTTCGGAACGGTTTTTTTTCCACGCTTGGGCTTAGGCGCAGGCCCCTTCGGCAGGGCCTTCATCGTCAAGGTGATCACCGCCTTGTGGTCATGTTTGAGGAAGGCGTCGTCGTAAGTGGAATAGTCGGTGCTGTTGGTGAAGGTTTCCCCGTTCTTCCCATGGGCCTCGTAACCCGTGTTTCCCGTAATGCCCGGCATTCCGAAATACTCGAAGTTGGGGCGCAAGATATTCTTCCCCCGGACAACGGTGAGAGGCGAGTAATAGCGGGTGACATAGCTGACGTCGTAATAAAGGAGGTGGGAGCCTGGCTCGATCTTCGTGAGGCACTTTCGCAAATGGTCCTCGTGGGTCCCTTCTACTTGAAGCCTGGTTTTATGGTCCAGCATGATGTCCGTGTCGTTTCGCACGACCAAGTCTTCAAAAGTCACCGTGGTGCGGCTGTAGGCCACGACTCCCAAAACCGCCAGGGCGCCGAGGAGCACCAGCGCGATAGCCGGAATCATTTTGGGCCAGCCCGTTAGTTTCTTGGCGCCAAGTGGAGCGTGGGGCTTGACGGCGCCGGGACGGAATACCTCAAAGATCTCCAGGGGCTCGTCAATCCCCTTCACTTGGTAGCGCCCATGGGAAGCCCATGCCGCTTCCCCGCTTCTTCCCGCCAGATAGCTCTTAGCCGAATCGAACACGCTGTAAGTCAAAAAAATCTGGCCGCCCTCGGCCAAGCCCTCCACGCGGGAGGCCCGGTTCACGTGGCGGCCAAAGACGTCCAGGCTCATCTTGTCTTCCACCGTCACCTGGCCCATATGGAGCCCGATGCGCACGAGAAGAGGCGGCAGGTTGGAATGATCCTGGTTGTATTGGCGGAGGGCATCCTGGATCTCCAGGGCCCGCGCCACGGCGGTCGAGGGCTCGATGAAGACGGCCATCACCGCGTCACCGATATGCTTGATGACCCTTCCCCCGCCGTCCCGTTCGATAATGGGGACCAGAAGGGCGTCATGGGCCTGGCGGACCTCGTTGGAAAAAGCGTCACCCTTTTCTTCCGTCAGGCGGGTAAAACCCTGGATATCGGTGAACATGATCGTAAGCACGGACGCGTTCCGGCTCTGCCGGAAACGGTCGACTAGGTTGAGTTCGGATTCTTCGATGCGCAGTTCGAGGGGCGCGTCGGTCATGGAAGGCTCCCGGAAGAATGGCGCGAGATATCGACGGGAAATTATAACCCCGACAGACGCTCGGACAAGGCATCAAATAGGACCAGAACCCCGTGGTTTATAATATCGACGGTCCTGGACACAGAGGATGCCCCGGCGGGAGATCCACTTCCGGCCTTCTTCCTCCGCGAACCGCTTGAGGCCCTTCTCCCGAATCGAAACCAGGTTGTCGATTTCACTCATGCCGTACCGGCGGCGGTAGCGCTCATCCAGCCGCTTCAACAAGGCGCAGGGGAAATCGCGGCAATCACAGCAAAAACGCCCGTTTCTTTTTCCGCAAAGCTTGATCCGGCACCGGGAGCGGGTCTTAGGTTTTTCCCCTCTGAAGCGGCAGCCGGGGCAGGGATCTTTAGGGCGCAAATGGGCCCTGCAGATGCCGCAATTCATTCCGCAGGGCGCGATCAGTTTGGTTTTGAACTTTAGCTTTTCCATTGCTTATCCAGATTATGCCCTGGGGGAAAAGAGTCCTATGATTGGAATCATGATCGGGATTGGAATAATATTTCTTTTGAAACCTTAAAAAAGTTGGATGTTATCCACCACCACGTCCGCCACGGAAGGTTGGTTGGCGGAATTTTCATTTACTTCAAGCCCGATGGCGATCACGTTCGTGCGATCGGTGGCCCAACTTCCCCCGCTGGGGGTCAGGCTCACGGTGATCCATTGGCCCCCGGGGCTGGGAATCGGTTGGGGATTTTGGGAGGGCCATCCGTTGAAACAGCCGCCATAGATGGGGCCTGGGACTTGGATGTAGGGACAGGCATTGACCACTTCCGACGCGCTGAGCGAGAACAGGTCCGGATTCGCCCAAAGACGGCAGCGGACCCCCGTCAAATTGAGGGCGGCAAAGTCGATGGGAAAACCAGGGCAAGCGCCGCCGCTCACCTGGGCCTGGACGTCATTGACGCCCACGCTGCAGCCGGCCGGCGGAAGAATGATGTCCAAGCCGAAACTGCCGAGGCTCACCGCCGCTCCCAAAGAACTTAAAGCCGTGACGGCGGTCGAGGAACAAACCGGGTTCCAATAGGGCACGGACCAGCCCTGGGTGGTGCCGTCCTCGAAGTTCCAGATCCTGCAGGGAATCGGCGTCGGGGTGGCGGTCGGGGTAAAGTTGGGTGGGTTTGCCGGGAGGGAGGCCAGATGATAGGTCTTGGTGCAGCCGAGGAAACCGGACCCTAAGAGGGCGGCCAAGAGGTAGGTTTTCATCAAATGGTATCGAGATTTCAAATCAGTTTTCCATGCACGGATTGAAAATTCCCTTGTTTCGCTAAAAGAAACTTTAACACAGCGGATTCTCCAAACTCCTCAAAAATGAAGGTCGTACTCAAGACCCAGGTGCCAAATATCGTAATGAGCATCTCTAACATAACCAACGCGCGAATCGTAAAATTCGTGATTATAGATAATTTTGTTAAAAGAACCCGAAACCGAAATATCCGAATGGCTGTTCATTGGTATTTTCCAAAGAGGGCCTATGCCGAGAAGCCATCCACTTCCATCATAGGGGGCGAATGTCTTCGGGACATCATTGGGAAAACAATAATGGGCCTGTCCCCGAATCGAAACTTCTCCAAAAGTAAAGGAAGGATCAACATAAAGAAAGGGCCCTCTGATGTTGTATGGCTGATCTACAAAAGGACCGAGAGTGATTGTGGGGTATTGATAAGAAACAATATATCTTAACTGACTGATCAGAAATATCTGTCCCCCAGCATCAAGGGAAAACCCATTAAGTTTTTGAAATCGATAGTCAATATCAAAACTCGGTCCATACTTGAACTCGTTGTTGTACATGGGATCATGAAAGAAAGCCCAAAGGCTGAAAGATTGGGTGGCTCCGTCGTCGAAGGTTTGAGAATGAGCCACCGTGAATAAAAAGGTGTCGTTGCTTTGCGAATAATGGGAATTACCTAAAGGAATTCCGAAGGTGGAATTGAAGACTCCCGGATCCATGTACCCGGCTCCTAGGGTGAATTGCCCGTTGCCATCGGGCAGATCTACTCCAACCATTGCGCCAATTCCAAAGGTCACCCCTTGATAGGGTAAATCCACGAAACTGGGCATTATTAGTGGAAAATGGTGCCAATAAAGAACGTCTCCGGAAGGCAAATTAAAACCAACGTTGACGAAAAGATCTCCCCCAGTCAGAAACGGAAAATATTTTTTAACACCAATCGTCGTATCCGACAGTGCCACATCGGTTGATTTCGAATAAGGGTAGGCACTGTCATAGAGGGGATTTGTCCAAAAAAAATCAAGTTCTAACTCCGTTTGAGCGTAAAAGGTTAAGTGGCTAACCGGCTCTACCGAAATGGAAAAGGGAATATAGATTTCATTTGCTCTTCCCAACACAGAGAAATTTCCACTCCAACCCCAATATTGGCCCCCGATGCTCAATTCACCCGCGAATAGTCCCATCGGCAGGAATAAAAACCCCGTTAAAAATAATATTTTTTTCAATTTGCTCTCTTCCCCATTGCCGCCGCCTCATATTTTGAATCGGGGTATTTTAACGGAGGAAGCTGTTGCGCCAAGTTTTATTCGTGAAGGCATCAAGCTCCAGTGGGGAGGGTAGCTATCTGGCTGGTTCGAGGGGAATAAAAAGAAGCCTCGGGCCGCGGGGACATGGCATGAAACTAAGCGGCGAATATCCAAACGGGTTGGATATTCATTCGGGCAATGGCGCACGGATGAACGACTGCTTCCGTAAAAGGCTAAAAAGAATTGATGGCGTCCTGCTCGGTCTTGAGAAAATGAAAGATGCCGGGCAGCTCCAGGAGGTCAAAAACTTTATAGACGTCCGGGACCACGTTCACGATTTTGATGTCCCCGCGGTTTTTCCGGACTTCCTTGATGACGCTCATCAGGACGCCGATCCCGGCGCTGGAGATATAAGTCAGCTTTTCCAAGTTCAGCACAATTTTGAACCGGCGTTCCCGGAAGAGCTTGGTCAGGGCCATCTCAAATTCCTCAACGTTATTAATATCCAGCGACCCCACCAATTCCACTACCGAAACCGAGGTGTTGGACATCGCCTGGGCCTGAAGCACACTATTCGTCATAAAAGACCTCCCATTTCGACCGGATTAAAATCCAAAAAAACTTTATCGTTAAACCTTTTTAGTTAAAGTTTTTCACCGCCTTTCATTCGTCGTGGAGAATTTGAGATTCCCTTTGGGTGTTGTTGAAGCTTAAGAGGAACGAGGTCATTCGTTGGAAAAGAAAAACTACAGCGATATTTTACCTCGGGAAAACCGCCAGTGTCATCTGGATCGACCAGAATTTTTTAATTTGTAAATCCCCAATTCATTAAAGTGCAAAAAAGCGCTTTCTCTGAATTGGAAAAAAATTCATGACAATTTTCGGGACCCCTGAAGCGGTTTTTCCGGCGGATTATTTCTGAATTTCTATTTTAAAAGGTGGGCTTTCTGCAGGAATCGGTTTAAGAGTTCCTCGACCAATAGCTTATCCTTCTTCCCCAAGATCAAGGAATTTCCCTCCACCGCCAAGAAAAGGATTTCCCCGAGCATCTCATCCCGTACCTCAAAATCCGAGACCTTGGGGTTCTCGGGATGGAGGTTTTTTAAGTGATCAAACCATTTTTCATAAAGCTCGAGGCCGCTTTTCTCCAGCAAGTCCCCCACAAAACCGCTGATGCCTGAATCCCTATTCGCCTTTGTTCCCATTTTCTTTCCCCGATTCCTTGGATAACCCCTCGGCTTGCGGCTAGTCTTGAAAACGGCGTTTGAGGTTTAAACTCATCATTTTTAACTAATTCGGGAAACTCAGTGATTGGAGCACCCGGTTGGCGGCGGCTCTCCCTTCCTCCGTCGGCGAATACTGGATGAGCATATCCAATAAAGTGGAATCCTTCTGGACTTTGAGGAGTTTCATTTCCCAAGGAACCTGGCCCGGCAAATGGGCCGTCCCCTCGGCCAGAAAGCCCGGCGCGTTTCCCATGGTCACGGGATTGGTGGCGACCTGAAGATTCCTTAAGGCCTCCCCCATGGTCTTGAGCGCGTTGATTTGCTTATCGATCTCCTGGCTAAGGTCCAGGGCATACTTGACCTCCTGGGCTTGGACGCGAAGGTTGAAATCGCCCTCGGCGTTTTGGCCTTGCAGGTCGACTGTTTTGACGAGAAGCCCTACTGGCGGCTTGTTGACATCCAAGGTGATCGGAGAATCAAAAGAAAAATGCAGATCATTGTCGCTGTAGGTCGTCCATGAAACAGAAACGGGCGCCACGGTGGGCAATATGGCTAAGACAACGGGAGTGGCCATGGCCGGCTTGGAAGTTTTGGGGGACGGCTCATCCCCACATCCATTCACCAGTAGGATGGCTGGAAACCCCATCAAACCCAGTAAACCGAAGAATAAGGTCTTATTTATGGAAGCCTCCTTGACCTCTTTGCGGGCTGGAGTTTAAAACCGCTGGGTGAGGACCAATTCCGGCGTCAGGCCCAAGGGCCCCAGGTTCATGGAAAGATCCCGATCCTGGGCGACCTGGTGGTTGTAGCGGTTGACCGCGTCCCTCCGATTTTGCTCGCCCGTCGCGGTGAATATAATCCCGACCAATTCCACCACGGCGCCGGCTCCCCCGAGGATCCAGGTTGGCGTCAAATCCGGCGGGTTGGTATGGGTGATGGACTGCCCAAAGGGCAGATAGGTTGTATCTCCAGGCGTCCCTTGGGCCGCAACGCCGTAAATGATGCTGCCGATCACCAAGAGGCCGCCTCCCACGTTGAAAATCGTCCCAGCCGTTTGCTTGCCTTCCGAATCCTTCAAGAGCTTGCTGGCTTCCGGATCGCCCAGCGCGTCGACCACGGCGGATAATTCTCGGTGGTTCTCCAGGCGCTTGCCCTTGTAAAAAAAATCTTGGGAGGGTTTGTTGTCCGGGCCGATCTGCCGAAACTCAATGGGAGCCAAATTTTGACCGGAATCGTCCTGGGCCTTCACCGCCGAGTGAGGCTTGGATTTCTTTTTCCCTTTCGGAATTTCCCGGGCGAAGCCGCTTCCGCCGGCCGCCAGGAAGGCGGCCAGAAATACTAACGCGCATTTCCGCAAGGGCCTCCCCGCCGTTCCTTGGCCGGCGCTCATAGGAACCTCAAGCCGGCTTGGATGGGGATGAAGAGGGTGGGGCTGTCATCGGATAGGTTGCCGCTCTCCAGGACCGGCTGGCTCCCGGTCGCGGTAAGGGTGAAGATGTCGCCGCCGCTGTTGGTGGTGAAATCAATGTCGATCCCCCCTTGGAAATAAAACTCCAGGTCGTCGCCCAGGGCCAAGGACAGGCCCATGCCGGGGGACAGCAGGAAGCTCGTTTCGCTGCCGGTGATCTTGATCGATTGGTTCTGGTAGCCGACCGCGACGGAAGCCTGGTTGATGGCGGCGCCCATGCCCCAAAAAAGGTAGGGCCTCACCTTTTGGTTTTGGCCGATCGTGTAGCGCGCGACGGCCAGGACGGGAAAGTAGCTGTAGTCCCCCGTCAGGACCACGTTCGGCGGCAGGCTGAAACCGTACGTTTTCTGGAAGGTCGAGGCCAGAAAGGTCGTATTCACCGTCGCGTCCTGGAACCCCGCCTGCAGGCCCAGCATGAATTGGTCGCTGAGGGAATAGCCGATCAACAGTTCCGCGCCGCCGCCGACGTTGTATTGCTGGGCCGTATTGCTGCTGGCGGGGATCAACAGTGAGGGGCCGATGGAGAAGGAAAACTTGCTTTGGCCCGGCGCGGTATTCGCCGCAGGGGCCGGAGTGGGTGTTTCATCCAGTTCATCCTTGACCTGGCTCGCCGCCCAAAGGGGCGAGGTCCCTAAGGCCAAAAGGATCACGCTCAATACCAATCCCAATTTCTTCATCATAAAATCTCCCTTCATGATTTCAGTTTGAATAACGTCCCTGTCAATACAGGACCTAGGATAGCAAAAACCGGCCCTGGCGCAATTTGAGAAATGGACCATAAATACCAGCTTCCGGCAGTGGTAAATCCCAAGGCTCGGCCTTGTCTGAAACCATGTTTTTTTTTATACTTCGGCCATTGAAAATAGTGGGCCCGGAAATCACCGGGTAAAGGAAAGAGAATGGGAACCACCAAGACGGTCCTCGTGGTTGAGGACGACAATGCTTTGAGGCAGGTCGTGAAGAAAGTCTTGGAATCCAACGGTTACGTCGTCTACCAGGGCGAGGACGCGGGGGGCGCCAGCGCCAATGCCCGCTATTTCGGGGGCATCGTGGACCTGCTCCTGGCCGACATCAACCTCCCAGGCCTGACCGGGGGCGAATACGCGGAATTCCTGAGGTCCCATAACGCCAATTTAAAGGTTCTTTATATGTCCGGTTCCCTCGAGGACGGGCTAGTGCGAACCCACCTGCGCAAAAAAACGGCGACCTTCCTCCAAAAACCCTTCACCCACGTTGAGCTGGTCATCGCGGTCAAGAAAGCGCTGGGTGAAATCCCCGATACCCCCGAGATTGAGGACTAGGCCTAAGGCGTCAGGTCGCCGCCACTAATAGTTCCTCGGTATTATTGGGCGGGCGGAGGCCGTCGGTCCTGCCGGCAAAATAACGGTCGGCCAGGTTGGCCGCCGAGACATGCTCGACTTTTTTAAACCCGCATCCGCGGGCCATCTCCAACATTTCCTTCGGCGTGAAAAAACTGATAAAGGGAGTCCCGCTGGCTTGCGCCCCCTTCACCGCCCGCTCCAATCCGGGACGGACCTCCGGGTCGGCGAGCCCGATCGGCAGGAGGAAGGACATGACGAAGGTGGATCCAGGGGCGAGCGCCGCGATTCCGCGCAGGGTGGCCTCGTTGGCTTCCTTGGAAAGGTACATGCTGACGCCGGTGGAGGCCGCCACCGAAGGCTGGCCAGAGTCGAACCCCGCATCCGCCAGGCCCTGACGCCAGTCGCCGCCCGCCTCGAAATCCACCGGCACGAACTTCAGCCATTCGGGGATGCCGAAGCCAAGCTCGACCAGCCTCCGGCGTTTCCATTCCTGGGGCCCTGGCTGGTCGACCTCGAATATCGTGAGGCCCGAGGCGGCCTGCGGCCTGCGCTGGGCGAAGCTGTCCAGTCCCGCTCCCAGGATGACATATTGACGGACGCCGAGGCCCGCCTGTTCCACGACCAAATCCTCGATGAACCGCGCGCGGGCCAGGATGGAGGCCCGGAAAAGCTTCGTCCATTCGGGGTTCATGTCCGGGCGTTCCCGCCAGCCTTCCTCGGGCGCCGCCAGTTGAAACCCGATCTCGTCTTGGAGGACGTGCGGCGGCTGGTCCACTTGGACATGCAAGGCCCGCCACAGGGCCACCCTGAGGGCCGAGCTCTCCGGGGCTGGTGTCGGCTTATTTCGCACGAGGGTTCCCTTTCATCATTGAAAATTAAAATGAAACGGCGATCTTGCCCCTGGGGCTTTTTTGTTTCAGGGCCCCGAGGGCCTGGGGAATTTCCCCGAAGGAAAATGTCGCATCCAGGCAGGGTTTTAATTTTCCCTCCTCCGCCCATTGGGCGATGAGCCCCAGGTTCGCGGGGTCGGATTTGGCGATGACAAAGCGGCAGGACTTGGATGAAAAAAGGCTCCTCAGCCAGCCCCGGATCAAGAGCGGCGAGGGAAGCAGGGCCACATAGACCCCGCCGGGCGCGAGCTTGGGGGCGCAACGGGAAAATCCGGCGTTGGAAGCCACGTCAAACACCAAGTCAAAGGTCCAAAAAATCCGCTCGACCGGGGTTGCCTCGTAATCCAACGCCTGGTCCGCGCCCAAGGATTTGAGGTAGTCCAGGTTTTTGGAACTGGCGGAGGCCCAAACTTCCGCTCCCATGATCTTCGCCATTTGGATGGCCATGCTTCCCACCCCGCCCGAGGCGCCGTTGATGAACACCTTCTGTCCCGCCTTCAATTTTCCATGGTCCCGGAGCCCCTGGAGCGCCGTGCAGGCGGCGGTGGAAAGGGACGCGGCCTGGGCGAAGGAATGGGATTTGGGCTTGAGGGCGATCTCCCCGGCTTTGGCAACCACATATTGGGAAAAGGCGCCCTGCCTGGTCGAGCCGGCGTAGGGGAGAAAACCATAAACTTCCTGGCCCGGGGCGAATCCCGTGACGCCGGCTCCCGTTTGGGCGACCATACCGGCGAAATCATAACCCAGCAATATCGGGAATTTGGAATCGTGGAGAAAGCCCGCCCCGTCCTTCCCGCTCATCACCTTGATGTCGGCGGGATTCAGCGAGGAGCCTTTTACTTCCACCAGGACTGATCCCGAGCCCACCAGGGGCTTATCAACCTCAAAGATTTTAGGGACCGTTCCCTCCTGCCGTGATTCGATTCCCCATGCCTTCATCGTTCGCCCCCGGGTTCCTGATTTCGCTTTCGCGAGACAGCATCTTAACCAGAAACGCCGAAAAATAAAAAGCCCCGAGCTCGGAAAGAAAAGGGGGCTTTTAGGGCATCCAGCTTGACCCTTTTTTTATTTTTCGCCTTTAAGTTAAGTTCGTTTGCTGTTGGAGGAAGTTCCGGGAAAGCCGGTCCACGTCATCCTTGTGGAGCGCCGCCACCTGCAAGGCGCCGCGGAAGAGGTTGCGCCCCATTTCCAAGCTGGTTTTCACTTCCCCGATCCCGGCCAGGAGGGTCAAGGGCAGTTTTTGCTGGGGAAGCTGGAGAAGCACCTCCGCCCTTTCCCCCATGGTGAGGGGGTTTTGGCTGAGCAGGAACAGCTCGCTGAGGAAGAGGTCTTTCAAGATGGCCCGGTGAAACGCCGACCCCCTGGAAGGCTCGGCCAGCTGTTTTAAACCGGTCTGGCGGTAGCAGGCCTGGGCCTGCAATTCCCTGGCTTCGGCCTGGTTCAATAAGTGGAACTGCGCCCTCAAGGTCGCCGTCACCCTCCGGCGCTCGCATTTCTCAATCCATCCGTTTCTCATTTCTCCCCCTCTTTAAATCTTTCGTTTTTATTCTTGGGGAGACTATGCTCGGGCGGGAGAGGGAATGCTACGGTCCCCTGAAGGTTTAACAATGAATTTGCAAGGAGTTAAAGCCGGGGTGCCGCAATCGTTTTTTTCGGACTTAAAAGCGGCAAAAAAATTTCAAAAAACAAAAAAACCGGCGGAAAAAAATGAACCTTCCTCAGCCCTCCTCCCTTGGCCCGTCCCCTATTTTTCTGGTTCCTTCGTAAACCGGAAAAGGGATGGGCTGCCAGCCCTTTCACCAAATGATCAATGGTTGGCGATAAGATAACCCGCCATCACGATGCCGATGATCCCCAACCCGATGGCAATTCCAATGCCCAGGTAGGATGGTTTCAGCTCAGGATTTCCGCCCCGCTTGAAGATGGAAACAAACCGGACATAATCGAGAAGCACCAATATTTGGACCAAGACTCCCAATAAAACCAGGATCGTCCCAAACCACATGGACCAACCGGTTGGGGAGGGCAAGGGGGTATCGGCCCGCGCTTGGATCATCCGGAGAAACAAGTTGAAGCGGGCCACGACAAATCCAAAACCCATCAAGGCCAAACCGGTCCTGATCCAGGCCAGGAAAGTCCTCTCCTTCGCCCATAGGATCCTGGGATCGACATTTTTAAACGGTATTTTGGTGGGTGTTTTCATGGGACATTTTCTCTCATTTATCCCCGGAAAGCACCAGGGCAGATCCAAAGATGGAGAAAACAATCAGATGGCTATTGAAGGGGGCAGGAACCCTCACCAGGGCATTCACCGGGAATGCCCTTGACCCTTGTCCAGCCTATGCTTTTCGGGAAGCAGGAAGACCCGGCCCTTCTATTTTTGGAAATGACTCAGCAACAGGTCCGCAGATAGAGGGATTCCAGGCCCTTTCCTTCGAGTTCCAATCCTGTTGAAGGTCGTTCGGAGCCTTTTCTCCATGGCTTCAATAACAACCTGCCGCGTACAAGATGGCTTGGTTGGTCGCGGCCAAAGGCGTGGAGCCGGCGCTGGAAAAGGCGCTGGGCATTACCTGGCCCGGAAGGGTCGTCCTGAGGGCCGTGGAAGAGGAAGGTCCATGTAAAACCAGCGTGGGGTCGCTGGTGGATACGGCTAACCAATAATTTCCAGGGACCAGCTGAATCGGGGTGATGACGGCCGTGACAAGGGCCCAGGCCGCGGCCGCTTGGGGCGCGGTGGCAGCCAACAGTTGGTCCGGACTTCCCCCGTTATCCGAGTAGATCCCCATCGAGAGGGAGCTATTCGCGCTGGGTCCCAAAAAGGTGGACAACCGGTCCAAACGGACATTCTGCGGCACGGTATATTGCTGGAAGACCGTACCGGTGGCCACGGTCACGGCGCGGATGCCGCTCCAGTCTTCGTCACCCATCATGAAGGCCGTGGAGCAAGCCGCGTCGGAAATGGTTAAGCCATAACTATGGTACCCATAAGCCGTGGGCGTCCAATCAAATCCGTCATAGGCCGCCACCCGCGCGTAATAGGTCTGGCCCGCCGAGGCCGCCAGGGTCACCAAGTCCGCTTGGTATCCCGGATTAGTGGAAGAGCCGATCAGGTTGTAGGAGGCGTCGTAGACGAAAAGATCCAGGTTCATGGAGCTGTAGTAGCAGCCGACATTCACCTTCCAACTCCCGGACTGGGCAATCACAAACTGGTAATAATCATTGTCCCCGGAATAGGGCGTGCCTCCCCAATTGGCGATGGCCCCGCTTGCGGCCCGGTTGTCATAGGGTTGAAGAACACCCAGGTTCCTGGCCGTGGCGAAGGAATCGTCCGTGCCTGAAACGTTCCAGACTTCCCCCGTGGGAGCGGGAGTGGCTGGGAAATGGGTGCAGGCGATGGTGATGGTCGGCGTGGGGGTGGAAAAGGCCGCCGTGGAA
>Ga0265319_1001773_pt1 | contig 12364 bp, 10 predicted proteins | sample 4824metaG_FD_192443 | JGI IMG/M metagenome (GOLD analysis project Ga0265319, IMG submission 192443) | Rhizosphere microbial communities from Carex aquatilis grown in University of Washington, Seatle, WA, United States - 4-8-24 metaG | ecosystem: Host-associated > Plants > Roots > Rhizosphere >...
CAGCGCCGAAACTGGATCCGCTGTCACCAAGGCTTCAAAAAGGTACTGGAGTATTTCTTCCCTGGCGTTGCTCTCGTTGGGCTTAATCGACAGTGCTCCAATATATTGAATGATGGCCGGCAAGTTCGCCGGGTTGATGCCGGGCATCAAAGCGACCTTGAAATAGCTCCACTTGTCTTGCCAATTCCGGGTTTGATCTGCAAACAAAGCCCGGATTTCGCCGAGGTTGGTATAGTAGCCGGATGCAGCAGTCTTGGCCGCCTTGACCGAATAGCGCGGTCCGATCGAAGTTCCGTTCATTTCCGTCGCCGACTGCAGGGCCTGCCATCGGCCAAACCAATAGCACGCTCCGGTCAGACCAAGGAGTGCCGCGATGCGCAAAAAAGATTTCATCTGAAAAATTCAGGGTGTGGGCGGTTTGGCAATCATCGCATTCAGGGATTTTAGAAGTGAATCGCGTTCTGGTGCAGGCAACTTTGAGGATTGTAAACTCTTTAAGACTGCCGCCACCGCCGCATCATGCTGGCTGCCGGGCGGAAGCCCGTTTACCCAAGCCGAAAAGCCATGGATATCCTCCCACACCCATTTGGAGGCGACCGCACTCGTGGCCTTAAGCTGGACTGCCTCCGTGGGCAGCTTGTCCAGCAGCGCCGCAGCTTGCACTGGATCTTTTCTGGCCAAGGTTCCAAGCAAATTGGTTTGGATGGCTTGGGCTGTGTCCATGTCCGTCATATTCGCCGCTAAATTCCAGGCGTCAGTGAAATTGGAGGCGGACAAGCCGACCAAAAGATCATTCAGCGCCTGGTTCTTAGTATTCCCGTCAGGCAGGCTGTTTGTCCACGCCAGCGCGGCTTGGGGATCAATCGCGGCCATGGTTTGCGCAATATTCCCGGCGGCGTGCAGGAATTGGGACTGATCGGGGGAGTTTTGAATAAAGGCCAGAGCCGCCGCCGGGTCCCGGTAGGCCATTCCCTGGAGAACGTTATCTATTGCTTTGGCGCGAGCGGCTTGGTCGGAATCCGGCAACCCTTGCACCCATTTCAATGCTGCCTGGGGATCATTTTCGCTCCACATGTCGCTTATTTCATTAAGCAACTCAGCGCGAACGTCCGGCTCGGTGACCTTGTTTAGAAAAGTGGCGGATTCAGTGTACCCGCGCTCGATCAAATCAATGAAGATCTCTTTTACGGTGTCGTCATAGGTGGTCCCCGTGGCCGCTTTATCCAGCCAATCCAGGGCGGCACCCAATTCCTGAAAATTGCCGCTCATCATGGCGTCATACGTCCAGGTGTGGGCGATTTGCCCAATGACTTCATCGTGAGCGCCCTTCAGTTTGTCCACATATTGCGCTGCAAGTGCCGGCTGCTGGTTTTCATTTTCGGTATTGGAGACGACCAGCAGCGCCGCATCCATTATCCGCGCATCAGCCTCTGGCAGGCTGCTGGCCCAATCCAGGCAGGCCTTGGGATTGGTTTGACCCCATCCCACAGCGATGCCATCCAACGCGGAGTCCCGTTCCAGCCCCTTGGGCAGCGCCAGTGCTGCCGTGGCGGCGTCGGCGGAATGCTTGGGATCCTTTGCCCACGTGGCAAAGGCGTCTTCATAGCTGTCTTTCTTTCTTTGGTCAGCGGGCAGCGCCGCCAGTTTGTCCACGCCTCCTTTAAAATCTTTCGCCAAGTCAATGTCCGCCGCCGGGTGATACCAGTACTCACTGGCCTTCTTTTCTGCCAAATATTCAGTATACGCCTTCGCCCGGGCAGTCGTCCGCGCCGCCAATAAAATGCTCGCCGCACTGCGCACCCGAGGATCCGGATGCACTTCAACCGCCAGTGTTTCCTGCCACCGGCCGGCCAAATACGCCAACCCCACCAGACTGGCGAAAAGCACCGTCCGGAAAATCCAAGCCAGGTAACGCGGCTTCATTGGGGTCCCCAATGATTGCGCGAGGCCACTTGAGTAAGCAATCCCAAAGTGCCTCAGCCCGTCGGTCATCCCCAATTCCCATTATCAACTATCAACTCTCAACTATCCATTCCCTCCCAACTCCACACTCCGCCTCTCTGCCGCCGACAAATACCCCGCATAGATGACATTCACGCATTCCACCGCCAAATCTATGCCCGACTGCGGCTCCCGGTTCCCATGAATGGCACCGGCGAAATCCGCGATTTCCTGGGCAAAGCCGCGGAACCAGTCTTCATCGCAACTCGGGCGATTCCAACCGGCTTTGGTCTCGAGTTTTTCGGTAAAATATTCCTTTTCAAAAACGGCCGGGGTGGGGGCGTAGGTTTCGATGGCGTCGTTAGCCGTCATGTTGGCCTTGATGACGCCGTCGGTCATGAATGCCGTCACGCGCGTGTTCAATCCACCCAGGCCCGCGTCGGAGACGATGACCGTGGCGCGGGAACCGTCGTCAAAGCGGATGACGAGGTTGGCCCAGTTTTCCACGTCTACGGGATCGGCGCTGATCCACTGGTGGGCGCCGACTACACGGGCGCGGTCGGAAGCCTCCGTATGGATGAGGTCGGCGGTATCGGCCAAAACAGAAACCGCGCGGATGCCCTTCCCCCGGCGCTGCTGGCCCTCCCATTCCTTCAAATGCAGGCAAGCGCCGACGGAGTGCACGCCCATGCGCAGCAGGACGCCGCCGCCGGTGTTTTTCCAGTCGCGCGAGAAAACGGAATTGGAACCCGAGTGGTTTTCCTCGACCCGCAATTCAAGCACCGACCCCTTGCTGGCGGCAATCAACCGGCGCATCTTATCAATGGGCGGCGCATAGACCCAATTCTCGGCGTAGCAAAAGCGCACGCCGTTCTTCTTTACCGCATCTCGCACGGCTTCGGCATTGCGTCGCGCGCCCTCCCACATTTTTTTGCGCGAAACATACAGTCCGATGGGCTCGCGATCGCCCGGCAGGCCGAAATAGCCGGTCAATGGCTTTTCCATGATGACGTGCTTTCCGGCCTCAGCCGCGCGAATCGCGAATTCGTGGTGCAACGACGGCGGCGTGCAGATGTCAATAATGTCAATGTCCGGTCGCGCCAACAGGGCGGCAAAGTCATCCGTGGCAAAGGCCACGCCGAAATCCCGGGCATAGGCGGCGGCGCTTTCCTTGGTGCGCGAACACACGGCGCGAATTTCGACGAGGCCGGGAGGTAATTTGCCATAATTGGCCAAATGCATCCGCGCCCCATACCGGGAGCCAACCATGCCAATGCCAAGTGTTTTCATGGGGGGATTCGTAAAGTGCCGAAAAAATGAATCGAGTCAGGAATCCACCCTGATGGCAACGCCGGAGATGGGCCACACGTAGCGCGGATCCCGCCGTTGGCGGGACCGCGCTTCAGGATGTCACGATAGCCCCGAAGCGCGGGCTTAAACACGGCGCTACCTCAAAGGAGAATTCTTGGAAACTCGACCTTCGAAGGCAGGTCGGGGATATGCCAAACTGAACGGAAAGCAGAAAATTGCTTTTTCGGGGTTGCATGGATTGGGAGGTGGAGGTAACCAGCTAATTGAGGCAAATGGACATTCAAACCTATCTATCCTTTAATGGGTCGTGCGAAGAAGCGATCCGGTTTTACTGCGAGGTGTTTGGCGCCAAAGTGGCGTTCCTGATGCGTTATAAAGAGGCGCCTCCCAACCTGATGCGACCCGGCAGCGAGGAGAAAATCTTCCATGCGACGCTCAAGTTTGGCGAAACGACGCTGAACATGAGCGACGCGCTCTTGGGGGAACATGGTAATCTTGGAGGATTTGCACTGCTGGTACATTTTGCTTCGGTTGAAGACGCTGAGCGGATCTTTCTCGCCCTCGCGCAACGAGGCCAAGTGCACATAGCCCTAGCCAAGAATTTTTGGGCGCGGCGCTACGGAGTTGTCAAAGACCAGTTTGGTCTAACTTGGAAAATTCAAGTCAACGCATGATCTGTCCTTGGGCCTCAGTTCACCAGCCCTGATCCTCGCGGATTTACTAACAGGAACTTGCTATTTCGGGGGTGTCAACCTTGGGGGTGCGACGAGAGGTTAAGCGTACAGGGCGCTACGCTCACCCCGGCAACCGGTCAGCAAGCCCAGCCTCCACCCATCTGGCATGGGCGGGAACCGGCAACCGCTGCAGCAGGCTGGCATATTTGGGCGGAGGTTTTCCCGGCGCCTTTCCCTCCCCTTCAGAGACCGGAATAAAACATTGCGCCAGCAGCCCAAAACTATTTGCCGCTTTGATGAGATTTTCTTTTGTCAGCACTTCCGCCTCGGGCGGATTGGAATTCGGCGCATCGCGGCCCTGCACAATGACGTATTGGCCATTGAACTTTGACCGAGCATCCGCGAGGTAAATGACGTTCCCGTGGACGATGCGGTTGCGCGTGACCGAATAAATCTCGGCTTTCTCAATCAGTTTTTTCAAAAAACCCTTCCGCTCCGGTTCAATCCGGGCATCCTTCATCGCCGCCAGCAGCATTCGAATCCGCGGCTCAAAGCCGGCGGTCGAATAGAAGATGCGCCGCGCCAGTTCCGCGTCCATCTGCGTAACGCGGTGAAAGGATTTTTCAATTTGCGCCTCGACGAGACTCCAGAAGCTGACGCATCGCCCCATCTCCGCGAAAAATTTCTCGCGCTCATCGTCGTCACCTTCCCAGAGGGTTTTCTCTTTGGCCATCCTTAAGCCGTAATCATCGGAGTTGGCCCCGGCAACTGGAAATGGGCCACGTCGGCCGATTTAGTCCGGCCAGCGGATTTTAAGGCGAGAAAGACGGTTGCCTTGTCGCCGGAATGGAGTAAAGAAAATCCACCCCCTTTTACCCCATGCCCCAATCGAGTTTCCGCCCAGTTGCGTCCAGCCTGGTCCTTTTCCCGCTCGGCTTGAGCGCGCTTATGCTGGCGCAAAGCTGCCAGGCGCCCGGCGGCGCGGCTCCGACCCCGGCAGCAAAAGTGGCGGCCAATGCCGCCGAATTCGATTTCGCCGCCTTGAAGTCCGCCGATGCCACGCCCTCGAAGTTAAAGCATTATCTCATCACGGATTACGGTGCCGTGGCCGATGGCACCACGTTGAATACGGCGTCCATCCAAAAGGCCATTGACACCGCCACGGCCGCAGGCGGCGGAGTGCTGGAAATTCCCAAGGGAACCTTCTTGAGCGGTTCCATCTTTCTCAAGCAGGGCGTGGAACTGTATCTCGACGAGGAAGCCGTGCTCCTCGGCTCGCAAAACATTGAGGACTACCCGAAGCAAATGACCCGCATTGAGGGCCATTTTGAGCCGTGGCGCCTCGCCCTGGTCAACGCCTCAAACATGGAGCACGTGCGGATCTGGGGGAAGGGCCAGATCAACGGCAACGGCAAGCCGTTCTGGGATTTGTTCTACGCCCGCCGCGCGGCCAACCCGGCCACGACCAACCTGGATGTCGAACGCGCGCGCCTGATCTTCATTGACCATTGCTCAGATGTACGGGTCGAGGGCCTTTCGCTCCAGGATTCCCAGTTTTGGCATCTGCATTTCTACGATTGCCATGACATTCACGCGGTCGGATTGCGCGTCAACGCCGCTTCGCCCTTGACCGGCGGCCGCAGCCCGAGCACCGACGGCATCACCCTCGACAGTTGCCAGGACGCCGCAATTCAGAATTGTCAAATCTCCAACAACGATGACGACATCGGCATCAAGGGCACGAAGAGCCCCCGCGCAATGGAGGACAAGGACAGCCCGCCGAATGAGAATATTCTCATCGAGGGTTGTACCATTGGCGACGGCAATGGTCTCCTCACCTGTGGCAGCGAGGCCACCATCATTCGCAATGTCATCGTGCGCAACTGCTCCATCACCGGCAACGCCAAGATGCTCAACCTCAAATTGCGTCCCGACACCCCGCAGCATTATTCGAACATTACCGTCGAGAATATCACGCTCAGCGGGACTGGCGTCATGATTGAGGTGCAGCCGTGGACGCAATTTTTCGACCTGCAGGGCTTGCCGGGGCCGACGCGCGCGGTGGATCATGTCACGCTGAGGAACATTACCGGAAAAACCGGCTCCTTCGGCACCCTGCGCCCCAACGTACCCAATCCGGGGCGCGGAACCATGGGTGACACAATTTCAGACATTACCTTTGAGAACATCAACATTACCGCCCGTAACGGCACCTTGAACCGCGGGGAAGTGGCGAATCTCGTATTTAAGAATGTGGTGGTTAATGGGGAGGCGGTGGAGGTGCCACCCGTCGGAGTAGCCGGGACGGGGCGTGGTGGACGGGGTGGGCGGGGTGGGCGCGCAAGCGGGTCCGCGGCACCGGCAGCGTCCACGGCCGCGGTTCCGGCGGCACCCTGATTACTTGGGCCATTTATGGACCTTGCCGTCGTTGAGTGCTTTGGGATAGCGCCGTCCCGCTCGCGGTAGCGGTTATGAGTCCCGCACCAACGCTAAAACCCAAGTGAAAGGTCTTTTTACCGGGTTGCTTGGCAGTTGCCTTTTAAAGGATTGAAGGTAGAAAAAACTTTCCCCCCATGAAGTTTTCCCCTTCCGGTCTCCTCACCCCCGCCATTATTGCTCTCTTGTCGCTCGCCTTGCTGCTGGCGGCGTGCTCCACCATGGAGGTGGCAACCACCGGCGCGGGATCGTCGAATTTCGATTTTACCAGACTAAAGTCTGCCAATCCCGCGCCTTCCACGAAGAAGCATTTCCTTATTACCGACTACGGCGCGGTGGCGGATGAGACCACCATGGACACGGCGGCCATCCAAAAAACCATTGAAGCCGCGGCGGCGGCAGGTGGGGGCGTGGTCGAGATTCCCAAGGGCGGGTTTTTGACCGGCGCGCTTTTTTTCAAGAATGGCGTGGATCTCCATCTGGATGAGGGTGCCATCCTGTGGGGCTCGCAGGACATCAAAGATTTTCCCACCCAACTCACGCGCATCGAGGGCCACTTCACCGAATGGCCCGTGGCCCTGATTAATTTTACCAAAATGGACCACGTGCGCGTGAGCGGCAAGGGCCAGTTGAACGGCGAGGGCCAGCCCTTTTATGCGGCGTTTCGCGGAGCGAGGGGGGAAGGCAGGGACACGTCGAATCTCGGCACGCCCCGGCCGCGTTTAATGCTTATTGACCGCTGCACCGACGTGCGCGTCGAAGGCATTTCCTTTCAGGATTCCGGATTTTGGAATCTGCACCTCTATCATTGCAGCGACGTGACGCTGGAGGGCCTGCACATCAACGCCCCCGGCGGCAGTCCCAGCACCGACGGCATTGACGTGGACAGTTGCCAAGCCCTCGTTATCCGCCGGTGCCAAATTTCCAACAACGACGACGACATTGCGCTCAAGGGCAGCAAGGGCCCCCATGCCGACCTGGACGCCGACAGCCCGCCGGATGAAAATATTTTGATTGAGGACTGCGAAATCGGCAACGGCAACGGCCTCCTCACCTGCGGCAGTGAGGCCACCATCGTGCGCAACGTCCTCGTACGCAATTGCACCATTACGGGCAACGCCAAGATGCTCACCCTCAAGCTGCGGCCCGACACCCCCCAACATTACTCCTACATCACTTTTGACGGCATCAAGCTCAATGGCAACGGCAGCCTGATTGGAGTCGCGCCGTGGACCCAGTATTTCGATTTGGCCGGTGAACCGGCACCCCCCGGACGCAAGATAGACCACATTGTCATCCGCAACGTAATGGGAAGCATTTCCACATTCGGTTCGCTCCGCGGCAATGTGGAAAATGCGCAGAACGGCACCCATGCCGACACCATCAGCGACTTTTCTCTGGAAAACGTGAATGTCACCATGCGCGCGGCTGCTCCGCTCAGCCGCGGCGAAGTTGCGAATTTCACCTACAAAAACGTGAGGGTAAATGACGAACCGGTAGAAGCACCTCCGGCGACGGTTCCCCCCCCGCGCACGGGCCGCGGGGGCGCGCCAGGGGCCGCTGGCGCGAGCGGCGCACGTGGTTCTGGGACAAATCCAAGCCCGATGCCGACTGCGACCCCAGCTGCGACTTCGGCCGCCACCTCCATCTAAGGCAATTGGGAATCACGACTGACGGCTTCTATAATCGAATTGTTGTTGCCATTTCTGCGGCGCGAACCCAGTTTGTCGGAGTTCTTTATATGGGTGTGGCGCGCCCCGCAAGGGCGCATTGCACCTTTCAAGCCTGTCCATCAAACGGAAGTCCGTGCAAATCGGACGCGGTCGCGCCGCTGTAACTGGTCGCGTCCTCTGCAAGAGCCAATGTCCCGCATCTGTGGGATGGGAAGGCGCAGGGGGCAAGGATCGGGAGCCAGAAGACGAGGTGGATGGGATTAACCTGGGATGCTTTCGCGGTTGAACGTCCGGGCAAAGAGGATGTGGTCCTCCGGGTGGCGCGTGCGATTTAATTTGCGGCGGCACCGCTGGGCTGCGTGCTTGGCGCCGGGATGGGAGATAGCGGGGGTGTCCGCGCCAGCCCGCGCGTCACGGGCAGCCATCATCCATGACCTTCCTCTCAAATATCATTCAGTTTAAGTCTCCATTCAACTGTTGCTCCGCTGTATTGCGGAGCCGTGTTTTCATTCTCCTGGCCTTGTCCCTGGCTTTCGCCAGGCCAGCGTTGGGCCAGGTATTTAATACGATCAACCTGCCGGATCTTTCGGCCACGCCGCCGGCGGTGGCCTTTTCTCATTTATCCGATGGACGGCTTGTTTACGGGAATGCCAATTCGCTGTATTTGCAGTCAACGTTTGGGGCATCAGGCTTGACGACTTTTGCCACGCCGCCGGGAGTGGACCCGAGTTTTATTACAGTATTGTCGAATAATGCTGCGCTCGTTGGCGGCGGCGGATTCGGGCCAAGCAGCCCGATTTACCAATTCAACCCCTCAATTCCTGCCACTCCCAATTACACCCGCGTACCGCTGGCGGCCGATTTGCAGAATTTTACCGCCGCGAAGGCCGGTGCTTCGGCCGCGTATGTGGTCGGCTCCAACGGCTCGGGCACGAATGTTTTTGACGGCCCGGCTAGCGCCGTCACGTATGTTACCTTATCCGGTCAGTCGCAACCTCTCGTGGATAACGCGGGCGGCTTCAGCGCAGGCATCGCCGTGGACGGCGGCGGCAACGTCTTCGTAGGCAACGATGACGATAACTCCGTCTACAAGTTTACCTCGGCCCAGGTCGTGAACGCACTCACCAATTCCCATGTGCTTACCTTTGCCGACGGGACCTTGGTTCATACCTTCGCGGTGGATGTCGTCGGCAGCATTGCGGTGGATGCCGAAGGCCGCCTCTGGGCGTCAGGCTTTGGGGCGGACGGGTTGTTTTGGTTTAACCCCACCACCGGCGTTGGCGGGACGCTGACTCCGGAAGCACCTGGCGGCGCCTATAATCTGAGCACATTTTCAGCGGGCGGGATCGATTATGTCAGTTATGTCTGGCAGTCCGGTTTTTCACCCAACAGCACGGTGATTTATGGGTACAATGCCGTCCAGAACGTTCCTGAGCCTGCCACCTCTGCCTTGATTGCCGGCGCAGCCGCCATGGGTGCAGTGACGTGGTGGAAACGCCGCCAACCCCAGCTTCAGCCCGGTAAAAACCGTCCTTTTTGAAATGCCCTTACCCCATATCCGCGTTCGGAATTTCGGGCCGGGGCTGTTAATGGCCCTGACGGGCGCGTGCGCGCTTGCCGGGTCTCCCCTTATGGCCCAAGACGGCTCCTCCGCCAATGACGCGGCAAATAACCTGCTGTGCCTGCCGCCGGGCCCGTACTCGTCGGGGGTGGGGAACGCCACATCGCCCGCGCCGGACGACCCGATACCCGGATTCGTGAATGGTCAGGTAAACCCGAAGATTTTGGGCTGGGCCGCGCAGGTGAAGGATTATTCGCCCGCCAACCCGGCCGCCATTGATTCGTTTTGGATGAACACGGGCAATCTCCTCCAGCCGGTGACGGGAAATGTCTTCGACGTGGTTTCACTGGGTGACTTGTCTGCCGCAGATATTGCCAAGGGCGTGGCGCCTGGAAGTCTGACTTTGTCGTTTGTCCAGCCGGTGGGTGACAGTGACGGCCCGGATTTGGTGATTTTCGGGAACGCCTTTCAATTGGCGCGCTCGACCAAGGTTTTCGCCAAGCTGGCCTTCGTCGAGGTCTCGACGGACGGGGTGGTGTTTGCCCGGTTCCCCTCGGTGGACTCCAACCCCCGCCCTACGGGTACGGGATGGCCCTATGTGGTGTCCGATGCCACTAAGATCTACAATCTTTTCGGCAAGGCGGTGAATGCCTATGGAAGTTCGTGGGGCAATCCGTTTGACCTCCGCGACTTGACCAATCACCCGCTGGTTCTGTCGGGCGCGGTGGACCTGCAAAATATTCGCTATGTTCGGTTGGTGGCCATACCGGGTTCGGGCGCCTATCAGGACTCGCTGGGGCACCCGATTTACTGCCCGTGGCCAACTTATGGTTCGCCGGGCCCCGAAGTTCAGGCGGTGGGGATTTTGCATGTGGGGCATCCGGTGGCCGATGATGCCCAGACGTCAAATGCCCTTGGCCGCGACGGGGCGGGTGGGGCAGGCAGCGCCGCAGGGGTGTCCCGGACGATTGCCGCGCAATCGCGACCCAAGGTTTCAACGAAAGCCATAACCCCCTTGGCCGGTGGCGCCGTCTTTACGGCCATGTCCTCAGGCCCCACTCTTGATTCTGACATTGCTACTAATGCGCAAATCCAAACCGCTTTCGCCGGGAACGGTTTGCCGCCACCTGAGTCCAGCCAATCCGCAGACGCCGCTGTGATGGGAACGGGCACAGTCGCCGCGCGGGAATCAGCTTCCGCGCCGCCCTCGGCCATTTCTGCGCCGTTCGGACCCGGTGTAACCGTGCCGTCGGCATCATTCCCTGACCAAAGTTTGGCGCCGACCGGCCTGCCGGTTCCGGCAGGGACACCCGGCCCGGGCGGGTGGGGCCGGGCCGTGCAACGCATCGCCTACCTGACCGGTTGGGCACCGACGCCGTCAGCGGTTTTTTTTATATTAATTTTTATCGGCGTTGCCTTTTTCTCCACCTTGCGCTTGCGCCGGGCCGGCAGGAAAACCGGCGGCAGGGGGCAGAGTTAATCCATCCTTAAATCGTTGATTTTCTTCGGGCATCCGAATGCTCCGTTATCAGTTGCGGTCTCCCGGACGGCGTTCCATCACCGGCCACTGCAGTTATTCCAAAAAATAGGCAGGCAAGCAGCCTGCGCTGCTTGCCTGCTTGCAAAGGATGGTTGGCAGTCTAAACACCACCCGTTTCTTCCAATCCTTCGCGGTCCTTGATTTAAAGGGCCGACTTGAGAAACGAACCACCGGCGGAGCCGCCGGGGATCCGGTCACACGTTTGCGCCTGAATTAACCAAACCTCTTCGCGCCTTCGGCGGCTTTGACGCCGCGTTCGCCAGAGAGACCTTCGAGGACGGTGGCGATGAAGTTGGAACGGTTGCGGTTTTCCGCGTCCGCCATTTCATCGATTTTGCCGACGAGGCCTTCCGGGAGGCTGATGGAGATTTGCGTCATGCCAGGAGCACGCGCGCGTATTTTACGTTTCTTACCCATGTTGTGTTATGGTTGCTGGTTGGTTTCTTGGGGTCTGACTGTTAGTCTGTTATCGTCCTTAGGAAAAAGACGATGTGCGGAAGCTAATGCGGAAACACCAAAAGCGCAAGCAATATTCCAACGACTGTTCGAATTTAACAAAATTCCCATTCCAAGCATTTTCCCCGCCAAATTTCCATTGGGGGAAAAGAGTAACTAATATGAGCGATTATACCTATGCATGAAATAGTTAAAGGATAATTTTTTCCGTTCTGGAACACTCAACCGCGGTAGCGGGTCAGCAGCGTCCCGGCAATATCCGACGGGGTGGGGGAAATGGCAATCCCCGCATCCTGCAGGGCGGCAATTTTAGCGGCCGCGGAGCCGCTGGAGCCGGAGACGATGGCCCCGGCGTGGCCCATGCGGCGCCCGGCGGGGGCGGTGGCCCCGGCAATGAACGCGGCCACGGGCTTGCGCACATGCGCCTTGATAAACGCCGCGGCTTCCTCTTCGGCGGTGCCCCCGATTTCCCCGATCAAGATGATGGCCTCGGTCTGGGGATCTTCGTTGAACATCCGCACGGCCTCCAGGTGGCTGGTGCCGTTGACCGGGTCGCCGCCGATCCCGATGCAAGTACTCTGGCCGAGCCCACGCGAGGTGATCTGCCACACGGCTTCGTAAGTCAGGGTTCCGGAGCGCGAGACAATCCCGACCTTGCCGGGCCGATGGATGTAGCCCGGCATGATGCCGATCTTGCACTCGCCCGGCGTGATGATGCCGGGGCAATTCGGGCCGATGAGGCGGCTGCCGCTATTGAGCAGGCGCTGTTTGA
>Ga0265319_1001777_pt1 | contig 12349 bp, 8 predicted proteins | sample 4824metaG_FD_192443 | JGI IMG/M metagenome (GOLD analysis project Ga0265319, IMG submission 192443) | Rhizosphere microbial communities from Carex aquatilis grown in University of Washington, Seatle, WA, United States - 4-8-24 metaG | ecosystem: Host-associated > Plants > Roots > Rhizosphere >...
ACTTCACGGCGACCACCGGCAGCGGCTTCCCGGTGACCTTCGACAGCGGCGAGGGCCAGGTCGCGCCCGGCCCGACCGAGGTCGTGCTGGCGGCCCTGGCGGCGTGCTCGGCGATGGACGTGGTCTCGATCCTGGCCAAGAAGCGCCAGGTGTTCGAGCGCTACGAGATCCACGTCCGGGGCGACCAGCGCGACGCGTACCCACAGGTATTCACCCGGATCGACGTCGTCCACGAGGTGGTCGGGTCAGTCGACCCGGTCGCGTTGCGCCGCTCGATCGAGCTGTCGGCGACGAAGTACTGCCCCGTCGCCGCGATGCTCGCCGCCGGGGACACGGAGATCCACCACGCCTACCGCCTAGTCCGAGGCGGCGATCAGTCCATCGACGAAATGGCCGAGGTGATCGTCACCGGGCCGTATCGGCGCCCCGACGTGACGCGACCCGGCAAGGAGTAGCGGCCGCTCTGGGGGACGTGGGGCGGTCTCGGCCCCGTGGCGCGGCCGGTCCGTGGCGCGGCCTGGGCCCTGTTCGTTGCCCGGCACCTGACTAGGGACGAATGTCGCTGGCAGACGCGCTATGGCCAGGAATCGCTGATTTGGGCCCTGGAATCGGCCGCCACGGGTGGAATCCACGCACGAGCCGGGGCTCGGAGCGGCGCCTTGGCGGCCAAACTCCGCCGTAGTGTGCCCGGTGGCGACATTCGTCCCAACTTCGACAACTTGGCAACGTGGCGGCTCGGAGCTCGCGGCTAGCCGTTGCTACTGGATGATCCGCTCGACCTCGCCTCTGATCAACGCCGCGTCGAGAGGATCGTTCAAATGGAAGATGACCGAATGCGGCTGGGGTCCGGGTGCGCAGGTCGAGCCAATCGAGATGACGTGGGCTCGATAGCCGTCGATCGTCGGAAGAAGGCTGACCGTCGCCGAGTCGGCACAAGCTGTGTCTTCCCACCCGATCCCGAGCAGCCTCTCGTCACCGCCCGGGTTCCAGATCGAGATGCCGTCCTTGATGCCGATCGGGCCCTGGCCGGTATCGCCGAGATGGGCTTCGCAGCCAGCCGTCGCACCATCGAGGGACTCGCCGCGGACGCTGAATACGTTGGGCCCACCGTCGGCAGCCTCGCAGTCCATCTCCCACCCGTGGAGCCAAGTGCCGACCGCCATCGTCGGGTCAGGCCTCGGTGTTGCGGCCGGATCGGACGACGCACAAGCCTCCGTCACGGGCAGGCCGCGTTCAGGCCGTGACTCGTCATCCAGGAAGTCGGCCGGATCGTACTGCTCGACCGGGTACAGCCACCCACTCGTCAGGTCGATGCGATTGTTCCCGGGCGGCACTGGGCTGACCATCGAGACGACCCGGCATGTCACCGGGTCAAGAATCGCGATCGCGGCACGTGGATCGGGCGAACCTACGCCGGACGTGACCACACCTCCGGTGCCCTTGGACAAGAGCTGGTAGACGGCCTTGTCCCCGACGGTGGATCGAATGACATAGTCGATCCCGTTCGTCCTGCCAGTCCCGTTGTCCGCTGCGAAGGTCCAGCTGCTCGGTTGCCCGAGTCCGGCGATCGAGGCACAGCCCGCGGCCACCAGCGCCACTATCAAGGCGATCGGTAGGCACCAGGTGCGTTGGCGCGAGTCGGCGGAGGCCATGTTGTGGATCCGTTCTCGTCGGTCCGGATCTTCGAGCTCTTGTTCCAGGCGCGATTTCACCGTCGATCAGCTGACGAGTCGCGCGGGCGCCGTGTGTTGACGGGGCCCTGAACCCAGTACGGGTTCGTTCAGCCTTTTGCCGCGGCCATGGCGCGGTGACATTCCTCGCAGAGACCGGCATCGTCGAGCCCAATTCGCCCAAGCTTCTCGAGCCAAGGCTGATTCGAGAACCGGTCCGGGGTATCCGCCCGCAGCCCTGGGCGCCCACACGCGGCACAGCCGACCATCCATTTACGGCTGCGTGGATCACTTTCGAGCCATTCACTGAAGTCGGCCCATCGACGGGTCGGACTCTTCTTCATGTCTTCACGATGGTGCGATTCGGCTTGACCCGCAAGCCCCAGGTTCCGAATCCCCCGAGAAGGCTCAGCTGTAGCGGAGGGGCGTCCTCGCCGAGCTGGCGCCGCGGGTCCACAGCCGAGTGACCTGGCTCGGGACCCACCAGCGCAGGAAGTAGAGCCGGCAGCCGAGGCAATAGCCGGTCACGGCGAGGACCGTCTGGAGGGCCGCGACCGCACCCGACAGGAGCCAGCCGACGATCGGCAGGCCGACCAGGAACGACAGCAGGGCCACGGCCAGGACGACGCTTCCGAAGACCTGGGCAAAGCGCGGCGGGTACTCGTGCTCCATCTCGGCCGGCGGACCGAAGTGGGCGACCTTCACGACCCGGCGCCAGATTGCGCCGTAGATCGAGTACTTCAGGCCGAACGCTCCGCTGACCCCGATCGACAGGAAGGCGAGCAGGACGCCGAGTGGCTGGTTCAGCACGAACGAGGCAGCGATCAGGATGGCCGACAGCCCAGCCCCGAAGCGGTGGCCGCGAGGATCGATCATCCGGGCGGGCGGCAGCCCCGCGGCGGCACCCGTGGGGATGGACTGTGGCATCGAACGTGCTCCTGATCATGTCGGTCCGCGTCTGGGCGCGGCCGGAGCACGGATTGTAACTCCTACTTGTCCGCTAGGAGTAGTTTCAATTCGGTGCCGCGCTGGGTCGAATGACGGGGCCAGGCGCCGCGGTCAGCCCAGGCAGATGCCCAGGAAGTAGGCCCAGAAGGCGGGAATCTCGCGAGCAATCAGGATCGGCGAGCCACGGACAGGTTCTGGATCAACGGCCGGGACAGTCAACACGTCGATGCCCGCCTGGCCGAAGGCGAGCTGCACCCGTGGCAGGTGGAACGCCTGGCTCACCGCGATGACTCGCTCCGAGCCCAGGTTCGACCCATTCGACCCATTCGACCCATTCGACCCATTCGACCCCTTCGACCCCTTCGACCCGTTCGACCCGTTCGACGCGTTCGGACTGAGGAGGGCGACGACGTTGGCGACCGTGGACTCGGTCGAATTGCCCTCCGGGTCGACCATGATCGCCGCGGGATCGACTCCCGCCGCAACGGCCACGTCGCGCATGACCCGCGCCTCGTTGAACCCGTTGCTGTCGGTGCTGCCCGACATGATCAGCCGGGGCACGAGCCCGCTGCGGTAAAGGTCGACCCCGGTCTGGATCCGATCGGCGAGCAGCGGCGATGGTTGTCCGCTCGGAGACATTCCGGCTCCGAAGATGACCGCGACGTCGGCCGGGCGCCGGTAGTCGGTGGCCCCAAAGAAGAGCATCTGGGCGAGCGGAACGACAACGGCCCAGGCTCCGACTGCGATGGTCAGCGCGATCCCGTCGCGAGCACCGCTGATGCTTCGCGGGCTCGGGAGCCTGAGTGCCGCGAGAGCGAGGGCGACGAGCAACGCCGCGGTGAACAGGGACAGCGGCACGTCAATTGCCGGGCGGACCGTGCCTGCCACCACGACCGCATAGAAGCCGATGACGTCACGGACGGCGAAGCTCGCGAACAGCGCACACCCGACCGCCGTCGCCCAGCGCAGGCGCCGGCCGGGGGTCCGACGGATCGACCAGGCGGCAAGTAACACTGCCAGCAGGGCCAGCAGAGTGACCCGCACGACCGGGGGAAGTTCGCGCAGATCGACCCACCACAGGCTGGGGTCGATCGTTCGGCCGCGGAGCTCGCCGACGAGCCCGATCGTGGTGAACGTAGCGAGGAACAGGGCCGCTCCGCGCAAGCCGAGCAGCATGGTGTTGCGCAGCTTCACTCGCATGCCTGGCCAGACGCCTCGGGCCGGGCGCTTGTGACCCTCGGGCCGGCGGTCGGGTCGACCGTTGGTCTCTCTCACGCAACAAATCGCCCCGATTCGACATCGGAGCTGGCCAATTCGTGTTCCGGCGCCGTATTCCGCGAGTCCTGCACCGTGTGAATCTTCCGAGCTGAGCGTGGCTCGGGATAACCTGGACGGCCGAGTGGCCCTTCCCGACGCCTCGAGGCGTCGAACGGTCCGATTTGTTGCGTGAGGAAGACCAAGCGCAGAGTGAGAGGGTGTGCCAGCTCCGTGACGCGAGGCGAGCCGTTCCTCTGAAACGACAAACCGCCGATTCCGAGGCCACCGGACGCTAAGCCCAGGGCAGTCCGGTTGCACGCCGCCCGTAACGTGCTCCGGTCGAGCGCGGCTGAGCGTGGATTCGTGCGGCGAGTCGCCCAGCCGGGCCTGGAATCGAGGGCCCTGAACCCGGGAATCGCCTCCTATGTCGTTTCAGGAGAACCAAGCGGGACGGTCGCGGGCGCTGGCGAGGAGTCCCACCGAACGGCCTTGCATGACTATGCGAGCGGCATGTATAGTCATACGGTCATGACGGCGATCCTTCCCGGTTTCGGTTCGGTAGCGAGACAGCTTCCAGCGAGAAGCATCGTGCGCCTGTGAGCGCGGGCCTCGACGAAACGAAGCGGTCAACCGGAACGGGTCGCCGGCAGGGCGCATCGGGCGAGCGGCTGCGGGTCGCCGTCATCGGTGCCACTGGCTACGCGGGAGCTGAGCTGGTCCGCATCCTGGCTCGGCATCCGGCCGTGGAGTTGGTCGGTCTCGGCGGGCGGGGGCGCAACGCCGAGCCCGTCGAGACCGTCCACCCACACCTCGCCGCGACACGCCTGTACCTCGACGAAGAGGTTCCCGCGGCCGACGCCGTCTTCCTGGCCCTGCCCCACGGCGCCGCCGTCGAGCGGGTGCCGGCGATCGTCGATGCCGGCGTGACGGTTATCGACCTGGGTCCCGATTTCCGGCTCAAGGACCCCGCCGACTACCCGCGCTGGTATCGCTTCGAGCACGCCCGCCCGGACCTGCTCGGCCAGGCAGTTTACGGCCTGCCGGAGCTCCATCGCGAAGAGCTGATCGCCCTCGCCGATCGGCCGGTCCGGATCGTGGGCTCGCCCGGCTGCCACGCGACCGCGTCGATCCTGGCCCTCGCGCCATTGGCCCGGGCCGGGCTGCTGGGCGACGTGGTCGTCGACGCCAAGACCGGCGTCTCGGGCGCTGGGCGGGAGACGAAGCCGGAGTACATGTTCGGCGAGGTGAACGAGAGCGTCCGGGCCTACGGCATCGGCGGTCACCGCCATATCGCCGAGATCGAGCAGGAGCTCGCGTTCGCCGGAGCCGCGACCGGGGCTGCCAACCCCGGCGCGACGGGTGTCGACTTCCTGCCCAACCTGATCCCGATGACCCGGGGCATCCTGGCCGCGGCCCACGTCCGGCCGACCCGGCCGACGAGCCAGGACGAGCTCGACGATTTGTTCGCCGCGGCCTACACGGACGAGCCATTCGTGACCGTGGTCAGCGCGGCGCCCGCGACCAAGCACGTCACGGGCAGCAACGAGGCCCGGATCCACGCCTCGTACGACTCGCGCACGGGCCGGATCCTGGTCATCTCGGTGATCGACAACCTGGTCAAGGGCGCGGCCGGGCAGGCCGTCCAGTCGTTCAACCTGGTCCACGGGCTGGCCGAGACGGCGGGGCTCGAGCAGCTCCCGCTCGCGCCATGACGACCGCCGAGAGCGGCGCCGGCACGGCCGGCCTGCTGGCGGCCCTGCCCGCCGACCTGCCCGGCGTCGATCGCCTGGCGGTCCTGCCAGGCGGCTTCGCGGCCGGTGCGATGGCCGCCGGGATCAAGGCCAGCGGCCGCCCCGACCTGTCGGTCGTGCGCACGACGCACGGCCCGGCCGCGGCCGCGGCGGTATTCACCCAGCACCCCTTCGCGGCGGCCCCCGTCCAGCTCAGCCGGGCCAACCTGCGTGCGTCGGCACCCGCCGGCGACGGCGGCTACGGCTGGGCCGAGGTGATCGTCGCAACCTCGGGCTGCGCCAACGCAGCCACCGGGCAACCGGGCCTGGAAGATCAGCAGGAGGTCGGCCGCCTCGTGGCCCAGGCAACCGGCCTGGCCGCCGATCACGCCCTGCACCTCTCGACCGGGATCATCGGCACCCGCCTGCCGCTGCCGACGATCGCCACGGGCCTGGCCGCCCTCGTCCCCGCCAGCCTGACCGAGACCGACGAAGGCTGGGCGGCTGTCGCAGTGGCGCTCAGGACCACCGATTCCCGGACCAAGCTCGCGACAACGGTCATCGCCCTGCCCGACCTCGACGGCCTGGCCGTCCGGCCGGTGACGATCAGCGGCTGCGCCAAGGGCGTGGGCATGATCCACCCGGGGATGGCCACGATGCTGTCGGTGATCCTGACCGACGCGGCGATCGAGCCGGCCCTCCTCCACGACCTGCTCCGACCGGCCGCGGTCCGGACCTGGAACCAGCTCACGGTCGACGGCGACACGAGCACGAACGACACCGTCTTCGTGCTCGCTTCGGGTGCCAGCGGGACCGCCCCGGTCCGGGCCGGTTCGGACGCCGCGCGGCAGCTGGGCCGGGCGATCGAGGCGATCGCCCGCGACCTGGCCCGCCAGCAGGCCGCCGATGGCGAAGGCGCCACAACCCTGCTGACCTGCCAGGTATCCGGCGCGATCGACGATGCCGACGCCCGGGCGGTCGCCCGCTCGGTGGTCGGCAGCTCGCTGGTCAAGGCGGCCGCCCACGGTCGCGACCCGAACTGGGGCCGGATCGCCGGCGCCGCCGGCAACGGCCACCTCGCCGATGCGGTGGTCCTCAGGGCGTCGGGCCTGCCCCAAGCCGACGCCGAAGCCCGAGCCGGACGGCCGGTCACCCTCGATCCCGCGACGCTGCGGATCGCGATTGCCGGCCAGGCCGTTTTCGACGGCGCTCGCGGCGGACCGCAGCTCTTCGATCGGGCCGCGGCTCGGGCGGCGATGGACGCACCCGAGATCCTGATCCGGCTGGACCTCGGGCTCGGCGACGGCCACGGCGAGGCCTTCGGTTGCGACCTGACCGAGGAATACGTGATCGAAAACGCCGAGTACACGACATGAGCCAGGCCCGAATGAGGCACGCCAGGTGAGCGAGATCCTCGTCATCAAGCTGGGCGGCACGACGATCGCCGACCAGCAGCAGGTCTTCGCCGAGATCGCGGCCGTCGCCCGCCGCCGGCCGGTCGTCCTCGTCCACGGCGGCGGCAAGCGGATCACCGAATGGCTCGAGCGCCTGGGCGTGCCCAGCCGCTTCGAGGGCGGCCTGCGGGTCACCGACGCGGCGGCCCTCGAGGTGGCCGCGGCCGTCCTGCGCGGCGTGGTGAACAGCGAGCTCGTCGCCGGGCTGCACGACCTGGGCGTCGACGCGGTCGGCCTGTCGGGTGTCGACGGCGGCCTGCTGATCGCCGAGCGCGTCCCCGGGATGGGCCTCGTCGCGCACGTCGTGGGGCTGCGGCGAGACCTGATCGACGCGATCCTTGTCGGCGGCCAGGTGCCGGTCGTCGCGCCGCTCGCTCGCGACGAGAGTGGAATCGTGTGCAACGTGAACGCCGACGACGCCGCGGCCGGCATCGCGGCCGGACTGGGCGCCCGCCAGCTGGTGATGCTGACCGACGTCGACGGGATCCGCGACGCCGACGGGCGGCGGCTCGACTCACTGACCTCGGGCGAGGCCGAGGCGCTGATCGCCTCGGGCGTGATCGCCGGCGGGATGATCCCCAAGGTTCGCGCTGCGCAGGCGGCGCTCGGCTGGGATGGCGCCGAGGCGATCATCGCCGACGGCTCGGCGCCCAACGCCCTGGCCCGGGCGCTCGATGACCCAACCTTTGGAACGAGGCTGACGGCGGTCCGGTCAGCGACGGCAGGAGCGGCGTGATGAATGGACGCAAGGTGATCCTCGAGGCGAGCGCCGCCGACCGGCGCCGGGCGATCGGCGAGATCGTGGCCAGCCACCCCGTCGGCAGCCAGGCCGAGCTGGCGGAGCTCCTGCTCGCGCGCGGCCACACGGTCACCCAGGCCACCGTCAGCCGCGATATCGCCGAGCTGGGCCTGGTCAAGGTCAGCCGCGGCGACCGCCACGTGTACATCTCGACCGACGACCTGGGACCCCGGCCGGCCGCCCGCCAGGCGACCGATGCCCGGCTGCGCCGGATCCTCGGCGACATCCCGGTCAAGGTCGGCCGAAGCGGCCTGATCCTGCTCCTCACCGGCACGCCGGGCACCGCAGGGACGATCGCCCAGGCGATCGACGAATCGACCCTCACCGAGCAGGAAGGGACGCTGGCGGGCGACAATACCCTCCTCGTCCTGTTTGCCGATGAAACCCGCCTCGAAACCTGGCTGGAACGCTTCGAGGCGATCCAGGCGCAGTCCAACCTGGAGGTCTCCCCATGAAGAAGGTCGTCCTCGCCTATTCGGGCGGGCTCGACACCTCGGTCGCCGTCGCCTGGCTGCGCGAGCAGTTCGGGGTCGAGGTAGTGACCCTGACCGTCGACGTCGGCGGCGGGTCGCTCCGTTCGGGGGTCGAGAAGCGGGCGATGAGCGCGGGCGCCTCGCGGGCCTACGTCGTCGACGCCCGCGAGCGCTTCCTGACCGACTTCGTGTGGCCCCACCTCCAGGCCAACGCGCTGTACCAGGGCGCCTATCCCCTGGCCACCGCGCTGGCCCGGCCGCTGATCGCCCAGCTCCTGTGCGAGGTCGCCGCCCGCGAAGGGGCCGATGCCGTGGCTCACGGCTGCACCGGCAAGGGCAACGACCAGGTCCGCTTCGATGTGGCGGTGCACGCCCTGAATCCGAGCCTCGAGGTCGTGGCCCCGATGCGGGTCGGGATGGGCTTGTCGCGCGAGCAGGAGATCGACTACGCCAACGAGCGCGGGATCGAGATCCCGATCACGAAAGCCTCGCCCTATTCAATCGACGCCAACCTGTGGGGCCGCTCGATCGAGACCGGCGTCCTCGAGGACCCCTGGGTCGCGCCGCCTCCCGACGTCTACGAGTGGACCGTCGCCCCAGGTGCCGCGCCGGATCCCGTCGAGATCACGGTGACCTTCGAAGGCGGCGTACCGGTCGCCCTCGACGGTGACCGCCTGCCGCCGCTCGAGCTCGTCGAGCGGATCCACCAGCTGGCCGGCGCCCATGGCGTCGGCCGGATCGACCACGTTGAGGATCGGCTGGTGGGGATCAAGAGCCGCGAGATCTACGAGGCGCCCGCGGCCACCGTCCTGCACACGGCCCACCGCGCCGTAGAGGGACTGGCCCTGTCGAAGGACACCCTGCGCTTCAACCGCCTCGTGGCCGACGAGCTTGCCCGCCTGACCTATGACGGGCTGTGGTTCAGCGCCCTCCATCGCGACCTGCGCGGTTACGTTGCGTCCTCGCAGCGGGTTGTCAGCGGCGATGCCCGGATCCGCCTCGACCACGGCAACGCGGTCCTCGTCGGCCGGCGCTCACCGCTCTCGCTGTACGACCGGAGCCTGGCGACCTACGAGGCGGATGACGCCTTCGACCACGCCAGCGCCGTCGGGTTCATCGAGATCTTCGGCCTGCCCCTGCGGGTCGAGGCCGCTCGTCACGGCGCAGTGGGCAAGTTCCATGGCGCCGCCTGGTCGTGGACCGAGCCGCTTCTCGACGCGCTGCCGACGACGGTCGCCGACCCGAGCGGGGCCGTCGCCGGGTAGCTCGCGGCCGGCTGGACGGCGATCGCCGCTGCGGCATCGGCCGGTTCGACCAGCACGAACGAGGCCAGGACCCGGTTCCAGTCGAGGAGCAGGCCGGCCGCACGGCGGCTGCCGGCCTCGGCATGGTCGGCGACGAGCTCGCGCAGCTCCACGACAGCGGCCGCATCGTCACCGCCCGCGTCCCGGACCTCGAGAGCGCCCCGGGCGGCCACGCTACCCCGGTTCAGGCGGCTCCGCGCCCGGCCATCCTCGTCGTACAGCCACAGGCGCCCGCCGGTCATCCCGGCGCCTGCGTTGCGGCCGATCCGGCCCAGGACGACGACCGTCCCCCCGGTCATGTACTCGGCCCCGTGGGCGCCCATCCCCTCGATCACCGCCGTGGCTCCCGAGTTGCGGACGCCGAAGCGCATCCCGGCCGCGCCGACGAGGTGGAGCCGGCCGGCGGTCGCGCCGTACAGGCAGGTGTTGCCGGCGATCGCGTCGCCCTCGCCAAGGTCCTGGTCGGCCGCCGGCCGGACGATCAAGGTTCCGCCTGAAAGGCCCTTGCCGGCATAGTCGTTGGCCACGCCGGTCAGCTCGATCCGGACGCCGCGGGTCAGGAAGGCACCCAGGCTCTGGCCGGCGGACCCGCTCAGGCGGAAGTGGATCGCCGCCGGATGGCGCTGCCCGCGATCGCGAGCCCGCTCGAGAACGCCGCTGACGGCCGCGCCCAGGGTGCGCTCGGCGGTGGTGACCTCGGCCTCGAGGTCGATGATCCGGCCTGTCACGGGCCCGGCCAGGCGGGCGACCAGCTCCGCCTCGAGCTCGGACGCCGGCGCGACGGAACGCTCGATTGGACGACGGCGGGCCCCTGTCGCACGCCGGGCGGCCGGAACGGACCAGGCCGGCGCGCCAATCAGCCGCTCGAGCTCGAGGGGCACGGCGCCGGCCAGGCCCAGCCGGTCGGCCCGGCCGATCGCCTCGTCCAGGCTGGTGAACCCGGCCGCCGCGAGCTCGCGCCGGACGTCCTCGGCGATCGCCGTGAAGAACGCGACGACCTGCTCGGGCGTGCCGGTGAACTTCGCCCGGAGCTCCTCGCGCTGGGTCGCGATCCCGGTCGGGCAGGTGTCGAGGTGGCACTGGCGGGCCATGTCGCAGCCGATCGCGACCAGGGCCGACGTCCCGAAGCCGTACTCCTCGGCGCCGAGGAGGGCCGCGATCAGCACGTCCCGGCCGGTCTGCAGGCCGCCGTCGGTGCGCAGCACGACCCGGTCCCGGAGCCGCTGCCGGACGAGGACCTGGTGGGCCTCGGCCAGGCCCAGCTCCCAGGGCAGGCCGACCGACTTGATCGATGACAGCGGGCTGGCGCCCGTGCCTCCGGCGTGGCCGGCGACCAGGATGTAGTCGGCATGGGCCTTGGCCACTCCGGCGGCGATCGTGCCCACCCCGCTCCCGGCGACGAGCTTGACCCCGATCCGGGCGCCGGGGTTGATCGCCCGAAGGTCGGTGATCAGCTGGGCGAGGTCCTCGATCGAGTAGATGTCGTGGTGGGGCGGCGGGCTGATCATCGTCGCCCCCGGCCGGCCGCGACGGAGGGCGGCGATGAACGCGGTCGCCTTGGCCGCCGGCAGCTGGCCGCCCTCGCCGGGCTTCGAGCCCTGGGCGATCTTGATCTCGAGCTGCTCGGCCCGCGCGAGATAGCGGGCGGTGACCCCGAAGCGGGCCGAGGCGACCTGCTTGATCGCTGACTCGGCCAGCTCGCCGTTCTCGTCAGGCGTGTACCAGTCCTCGTCCTCGCCGCCCTCGCCGGTGTTCGAGGCGGCCCCCAGGCGGCGCATCCCGATCGCGATCGTGCGGTGCGCTTCGGGCGACAGGGCACCCAGGCTCATCGCCGAGGACACGAAGCGGGCCGTGATCGCGCCGGCCGGCTCGACCTGGTCCAGGGCAAGCGGCACGGCCGCCGGCTCGATCCGGAACAGGTCGCGGACGAGGGCCGGCTGGGAGCGATCGACCACGGATCGATAGGCCGGCAGTCGCCCGGCTGGGTCGCCGCCGTCGGGGCCGGCCAGGGCCTGGATCGCCTTGACCGCGACCGGCGCGAAGACATGCAGCTCGCCCTCGGACCGGAACCGGGCGAAGCCTGGGTCGTGGAGGGCCGGCGCGCGTTCGGAGCCGTAGGCGGCGGCGTGCCGGGCGAGGAGGTCACTGGCAACCCGCTCGAAGCCGGCATCGCCGGGGAATGCCGGGGCGGCCGGGAAGCAGCGCCGGGCGACCTCGTCGGACAGGCCCAGGACCTCGAACAGGTGCCCGCCGCGGTAGGCGGCCAACGTGCTGATCCCCATCCGGGCCAGGACCTTGCGCAAGGCACTGTCGAGGGCACCGATGAGATGGGCCTCGGCCGCGTCGGGCTCGAGCGTTTCATGACCCCGGCTGCCGGCCTGCTCGCGGGCTGCGGCGAGCGCCTCGCGCGGGTGGACCGCCGAGGCGCCCGCGGCCAGGAGCATCGCGACAGCGTGGATGTCGAACGCGTCGCCCGCGTCGGCAACCAGGTCGGTCCGGTCGCGGCGGCCGGCCGCCGTCAGGGCGGCGTTCAGGGCCCCGATCGCCAGCAGGCTCGGGATCGCGGTCCGCGTTGGGCCGACGCCGGCATCGCTGACGATGATCACGTCGGCGCCCCGGCGGGCCGCCCGCAGCCCGCTCCGAACCAGCCGGTCGATCGCCCGGCGCAGGCCGGCCTCGCCCGAGCGGACGGGCCAGCTGGCGTCAAGGATCGC
>Ga0265319_1001783_pt1 | contig 12328 bp, 12 predicted proteins | sample 4824metaG_FD_192443 | JGI IMG/M metagenome (GOLD analysis project Ga0265319, IMG submission 192443) | Rhizosphere microbial communities from Carex aquatilis grown in University of Washington, Seatle, WA, United States - 4-8-24 metaG | ecosystem: Host-associated > Plants > Roots > Rhizosphere >...
CTCGGCCAGCAGGACGTTCATGTGCCCGGGCATGCGCCCGGCGACCGGGTGGATCGCGTACTTGACCTCGACGCCCTTCTTCTCCAGCGCCAATGCCATCTCGCGCACCGCGTGCTGGGCTTGGGCGACCGCCATGCCGTAGCCCGGCACGACCACGACCTGGCGCGCGTAGGCGAGCTGGATCGCGGCATCCTGGGCGCTCGTGGAGCGCGCCGTGCCGCCGCCGCCCGCGCCGGCCCCGCCTCCGGCGGGTGCCTCCCCGCCACCGCCGCCGAAGCCGCCGGCGATGATCGACGGGACGCTGCGGTTCATCGCGGTCGCCATCAGGTTCGTCAGGATCGAGCCCGACGCACCGACGATCGTGCCCGCGACGATCAGCGCGAAGTTGTCCAGCGCGATGCCGGTCGCGGCCGCCGAGAGGCCGGTGAACGCGTTCAGCAGCGAGATCACGACGGGCATGTCGGCGCCGCCGATCGGCAGCACGACCATGTTGCCGAGGATCCCGGCCGCGACGAGGATGCCGACGACGAACAGCAGCTGGCTGTGATCGCCGGAGGCGATCGCGACGGCCGAGCCGACGCACACGATCAGCAGCACCAGGTTCAGCAGCTGCTGGCCCGGCAGCTTGATCGGCTTTCCGGGCAGGATCTCCTGCAGCTTCGCGAACGCGATGTTCGAGCCCCAGAAGGAGATCGAGCCGATGATCGCCGCGAACAGCGAGGCGATCGTCGTCTTCGTGTACCAATCGCCGCCCGCGCCGGGGAAGTGGCGGCGGAACTCCGCCCACGCGATCAGCGCGACCGCGCCGCCGCCCACGCCGTTGAACAGCGCGACCATCTGCGGCATCGCGGTCATCTTCACGCTGCGCGCCGACGGGATGCCGACGGCCGTGCCGATGATCACGCCGAGCGCGATCAGGATCGCCGTGTGCCCGTTCGGGACCACGCCCTCCTGCAGCAGCGTCGCGATCACCGCGATCGCCATGCCGACGGCCGCGATCTTGTTGCCCCGCACCGCCGTCTGCGGCCCCGCGAGGCCGCGCAGACCGAGGATGAACAGGATCACCGCGAGGATGTAGAGCGAGTCGATGAAGTTGTGGTCCTGCAGGAAGGACGTAGCGAGCGGCGTCACGACTTGTCCTCCCCGTCAGCCTTCGCCGGCGCCGGCTTTCTCTTGAACATGCCGAGCATCCGGTCGGTCACGAGGAAGCCGCCGACGACGTTGATCGTGCCGAACGCGATCGCGATCACGAGGATCACCTGGCCCAGCACGTCGTGCGCGCCGACCGCCTCGCCGATCACCAGCAGACCGCCGAGCACGACGATCCCGTGGATCGCGTTCGTGCCCGACATCAGCGGCGTGTGCAGCGTGTTCGGCACCTTGGAGATGACCTCGAAGCCGACGAACGCGGCCAGCACGAGGACTCCGATCTGCGTTACCAAGTCCATGTCAGTCCCTCACGTTCAGGCCGGCTGGCCGGCGGCGGCCTTCGCGCCCTCGTGGACGATCTCGCCGCCGCGCGTCACGCACGCCCCGGCGATCACCTCGTCGTCGAAGTCGAGCGCGAGCGCGCCCTCCTTCACCATCAGTCCGAGCAGCGCCTCGATGTTGCGCGCGTACAGCTGCGACGCGTGCTCCGCCATCGTCGACGGCACGTTCAGCGGCGCGACGATCTTCACGTCGTGGCGGATCACGGTCTGCCCCGGCTCGGTCAGCTCGCAGTTGCCGCCCGCCTCGCCGGCGAGGTCGACGACCACGCTGCCCGGCTTCATCTTCTTGACGGCCTCCTCGGTCACGAGGATCGGTGCGCGGCGGCCCGGCACGAGCGCCGTCGTGATGACGACGTCGACTCTGCCGATCGCCTCGGCCATCAGCTCCTGCTGCTTGGCCTGCTGCTCGGCCGTCAGCTCCTTCGCGTAGCCGCCCTCGCCCTCGAGGTCTCCCCCGAGGTCGAACTCGAGGAAGTGCGCGCCGAGCGACTCGACCTGCTCCTTGACCGCGGCGCGGACGTCGAAGCCTTGCACGACCGCGCCGAGGCGGCGCGCCGTCGCGATCGCCTGCAGGCCCGCGACGCCGGCGCCCAGCACCAACACCGTCGCCGGGCGGATCGTGCCCGCCGCCGTCATCAGCATCGGGTAGAAGCGGCCCATCTCCTGCGCGCCGATCAACGCCGCGCGGTAGCCGGCGATGTTCGACTGCGACGACAACGCATCCATCGACTGCGCGCGCGAGATCCGCGGCACCGCCTCCAGCGCGAACGTCGTCGCACCCGTCGCGGCGAGCGCACGTACGCCCTCGCCGTTCGTCAACGGCTGAAGAAAGCCGATCAGCACGCCGTCCCTGCCGAGACGAACGGTCTCCTCGGCGTTCGGGGGCGCGACCTTCACGACCACATCGCTCTGCCAGACGGTGGCAGCGTCGTTGGTGAGCGTGGCGCCGGCATCCTCGAACTGAGCGTCCGGGATCATCGCTTCGGCACCAGCTCCGCGCTCGACGACGACGTCGAGCCCGGAGCCCGTCAGCTTTTTCACGACCTCGGGAACGAGCGCGACGCGACGCTCGCCTTCGACGGTCTCCTTGGGGACTCCGATTCTCATAGGCGCGGGAACCCTACCGGCCCGGCGGACGTGAAGGAGTCAACGCAGCGGCCGGCGGGCGAGGCCGAGCATCGCGGTCGCGGTGACCCACACCGGCGTCTGCGTGCTCGTGCGCGAGTAGCGCACCGACCCGTCGGGCGCGACGAGCGAGCGCAGATAGGCGAGCGGGGTCAGCGAGCCGGCGCGCCGGACCGCGCCGAGCGGCACGCGCGCGGCGGCGAGGCCCTGGATCGCCCACGCGGTCGACTGCGCGTTGGAGCTGCCGCCGCCCTGCTGGGGCAGGCCGCCGTCGGCATTCTGCGCCGAGCGGACGTAGGCAGCGGCGCGGCCGAGCGGGACGCGGCTGCCGCCGAGCGCGGCGAGCGCCTCCATCGCCGCGGCGGTGTCGTCGACGTCGCTGCCGAACCCGCGTGTGAGGAAGCCGAAGCCGCCGTCGGAGTTCTGCTGGCGCGCGAGCCACGCGCCGGCGCGCCTCAGCGCGGGCGTGCGGGCGCCGACGCCCGCCCCGCGCAGCGCGAGGATCGCGAACGCCGTCTGGTTGACCTGCCCGAGCACGGAGCCGTCGGCGCCGAGATGTCTCCCGAGCGCCGCGACGAGATCCTGTCCCGCGAACGCACGGGGCGATCTGCCCGCGGCGACGAGCAGCAGGATCGTGCGGTCGAGGTCGCCGACGCCGGTCGCGCTGCCGTCGCGCGTCAGCCCGGCGGCGTGGGCGCGCGTCCATGCGACGGCGCGCGAGACGGCGAACGGGTGGTGCCCGTCCTGCGCCAGCGCGATCGTCGCCCAGCCCGTCGCGAGCCCGGACGCATGGCCGCCCGGCGCCATGCCGAAGCCGCCGTCGCGGCCCTGCGCGTGCGCCAGGTACTGGGCGGGCGTCGCCGCCTGCGCGGGGGCCGCGGCCGGCCCGGCGGCGCCGGCCAGCACCAACGCCGCCGCCAGCGCGACCGTGCGGCCCGCCGCCGACGGCTCCCACATGAATGACAGGCGCGTGCGGAAGCGGCGCAGCGTGCGCACGAGCGCGGGCCCGAACAGCAGGAAGAAGGCGACGTTGCCGGCGGCGTGCGCGAGGTCCCATGGCAGCGAGGTCGCCTGGTAGGCGAGGAAGCGGTGGCCGAGGTCCCCGCCGCCGAACGTCGCGACGCTGCCGAAGTTGACGATCACGCCGTACAGCAGGCCTGCCAGCCCGCACGCGAGCGCCAGCGGCACGCGCCCGAGGCGGCCGCCGCTGGCCTTCGCGAGGACCGCGCCGCCGACGCCGATCGTGCCCCACGCGGCCATCTGCCACGGCGTCCACGGTCCCTGCGTGAAGAACAGGTTCGAGGCGAGCGCCGCGACCGCGCCGACCGCGAAGCCGGGCGCGCCGCCGAAGACGTAGCCGGCGAGCAGCACGATGTCGGTCGTCGGCTTGACGTTGGGGATCGGCGCGAACGCGATCCGCCCGAGCACGGCAAGCGCGGCGAGCGTGCCGACGAGCGCCAGCACGCGGGCGGACGGGTGCGAGCGCTCGTACCAGGCGAAGCCGCCGGCGAGCGCGAGTGCGAGCAGCAGGAACGAGGCGAGTTGCCAGCTCATCGGCGGTAGACCTCCGTCGGGCGTGGGTCGGGTGGGTGGGCGACGCCGAGCTGCGCGCGCACGAGCGCGGCGCCGGCGTCGGGGTCGAGCGCGCCGCCGGCGCCGCGCAGGATGCGCGCCGTCTCGGTCGCGAAGTACCAGCCGCCGGCGAGCACGTCGGCGGCGGCGCCGTCGGCGATCGGCGCGCCGTCGGCCAGCAGCACGACGCGGTCGGCCACGGCAGCGGCGAACTCGGGGTCGTGCGTCGCGACGAGCAGGGCGGTGCCGGTCGCCGCGAGGCGGCCGAGCAGAACCGCCAGGTCGGCCTTGTGCGCGCGGTCCATCCCGCGCGTCGGCTCGTCGAGGCACAGCAGCGCGGGTGGCTCCACGTCCCCCCCACCGAGCACGATCGCCAGCGCCAGCCGCTGCCGCTCCCCGCCCGACAGGTCGCGCGGATGGCGGTCGGCCAGGTGGCTCAGGCCGACGGCATCGAGGGCGTCCCGCGGAGCCTCCTCCACGACCCGCTCGTGCACGAGATAGTCGTTCGGGTTTTGCAACAGCAGCGCGACGCGGCCGCCCGTCTGCACCTTGCCGCGCGTCGGCGACGCCAGCCCCGCGACATGGCGCAGCAGCGTCGACTTGCCCGCCCCGTTGCGCCCCATCAGCGCGACGCGCTCCCCGGGAGCGATCGACAGGTCGACGCCGCGCAGGATCGCCGGCTCGCCCTTCGGCTCGACCCACACCCCGCGCAGCCGCAGGGCCGGCCGATGCGTGACGTTCTGTACCTGCTCAGCATGTAGAGAACGTCGCGCATCGGGCAGCGCGCCGGCCGCGCGGAGAGTCGCCCGCGCTTGCTTGACGCCGACCGGCGGCGGGCCCAGTCCGGCGGTCGCGAGCAGGCGCGCGCCGGGGGTCTCCAAAGCGGGAGCGGACGAGTGCGCCCAGGCGAGGAACCCCGCGGGGTCGGCGTCGCAGGCGATCCGGCCGTCGGCCATCGCGATCACACGATCCGCCGCGGTGAGGCAGCGCTCCAAGCGGTGCTCGGCCAGCAGGATCGTCGTGCCCCACTCCTCGTTGAGCCGCCGCAGCAGGCCGATCAGCTCGTCGCCGGCGACCGGGTCGAGCTGCGAGGTCGGCTCGTCGAGCAGCACGAGCTGCGGGCGGCCGACGAGCGCGGCCGCCAGCGCGACGCGCTGCAGCTCGCCGCCGCTCAACGCGTGCGTCGGGCGCTCCAACAGGTGCGCGATCCCGAGCGCGAGCGCCGCCTCCTCCACCCCGCGCGCGATCGCCGCGGGCGACTCGCCGCGGTTCTCCAGCGGGAAGGCCAGCTCGTTGCGCACCGTCCCCATCACGATCTGCGTCTCGGGGTCCTGGAACAGCGAGCCGGTGACCGTCGCCAGCTCGCCCGGACCGTGCTCGCGCACGTCCATCCCGGCGACGCGCGCCTCGCCGCTCACGCGGCCGCCGTGCACGTGCGGCACGAGTCCGCTCGCGAGCCGCAGCAGCGTCGACTTGCCGCTGCCGGAGCGGCCGGCGAGCACGACCAGCTCGCCCTCCTCGATGCGCAGCGTCACGTCGTCGAGCGCGGGCGCGGCCGCGGCCGGGTAGCGGTACGTCAACCGCTCCAGCGCGAGCGACGTCATCGCCGCCCCCACGCCGCCGCCAGCGCTGCGGCGCGCGGCTCGACCCCGCGCCGGTCGAGGAACGGCAGCAGCGGCGCCGCGACGAGCGCGGCGGCGAGCGCCCACGCGCCCGCGCCCCAGCTGCCGTGCAGCAGCGGATAGGTGCCGAACGCCGCGGCGCCGGCCATCCGCCCGCCGACCGCCAGCGCCACCAGCGCGAGCGCGGCGGCCGCGAACGCGAGGTCGTGGCGCGACCACGGCGCGCGCACGCGCGGCGGCCGGCGCGCCGTGCCGTAGCCGCGCACCTCCAGCGCGGCGGCGACGTCGACCGCGCGGTCGAGCGCGCCGGCCGCGACCGCGCGCACCAGCGCGACGCGCGAGGGCGGCGTGCCGGCGCGGCAGCGCTGCGCGTCGGCCATGCGGCGCCCGTCGCGCTGGAGCACCGGAATCATCCGCGTCGCGAGCGTCGCCGTCAGCGCGGAGCGGAACGAGACGCGGCGGAACAGCCGCAGCACCTCGTCGGGATCGACGACCGCCGCGTACAGCGCGCAGCAGAGGATCAGCGCGAGCGCACGCAGGCCGAGCACGACGCCGTAGACGAGCGCCTCGAGCGTCACGTCGAGGCGGCCGAGCACCGGCGCCTCGCCGAGCCGCGCGATCACCGTCAGGCCGTTGCGCGTGATCAACGGGTTCAGCAGCGCGATCACGAGCACGAACGGCAGCGCCAGCAGCAGCGCGCGCCGCAGCGCCTGCCCGGCGCCGGCGGCGGCGCCCGTCGCCAGCACCGCGACGACGACCGCGCCGAGCACGAGCGGACTGTCGAACAGCAGCGCCGGCAGCGCCAGCGCGGCGCACAGCGCGCAGCCGACCGCCGCGCGCGCAGCGTGGAGCGGGCTCGTGCTGCGCCGCACGGACATCAGCGCACCACGGGCAGCCCGATCGCCTGGGAGCCGTCGAGCGCGAGCGCGAAGCGGCGCTGGAGCGTCCGCTCGTCGAGCGCGCTCGCGGCCGCCGCGACGCCGGCCGCGTCGGTGCCGGTGACGGCCCACGTCGGCGCCTGCTGCTCGAAGCGCGTCGCCGCCACGAGCCCGGCGCCGGCGCCGAGCGTCCGGACGGCGTCGCCGCGCGGGTCGAGCAGGTCCATCGAGCGGCCGTCGGCCGAGAAGCGCACGTAGACGCCGCTGGAGGCCGGGCCGTGGTCGAGCTGCTCGAGCGCCGCGTCGCCGCGCAGCTCGCTCCAGCGCCCGACGAACACGCGCATCGTGTCCTGCCCGACGCCGGTGCCGAGCGTCTGCCGGCCGGCGATCGCGCCGACCGCGCCGAGCCGGTTCGAGACGGTCGTGCAGGCGGCCTGCACGTCGTTCGCGCACTCGAGCACGACCGGGTAGCGCTTGCCGCCGGAGCCGTGCAGGAACGGCTCGGGGAAGGAGCCGACGACGGCGGGCACGTGCGGGGTCGCGCCCCAGTCGTGGCGGTCCCACCAGATCGCGTCGCCGTCGTGCAGCGAGACGTCGGCGGCGCCGACGGCGCTCTCCATCCCGTTGACGTAGATGAACCAGTCGACCGGCCGGCCGCCGGCGGTCCCGCCGGAGAGGCCGTCGATCGACTGCACGAAGCCGCCGCCGTAGCGCGTCGTCACGTGGAAGTCGCGCTGCAGCATGCGCATCGCCGTCTCCGACGACGGCAGGTTCTGGGCGATCCGCGCCCCCAGCTCGCGCGTCCCGAAGTCGCGCGTGACGAGCACGCGCGCTCCGGTCCCGCCGGCGCCCGCACCGAGCCCGCAGCCGGCGAAGCCGGCGGCGAGCAGCAGCGCGAGCGCGGCGAGCGCGAGCCGGGGGCGCGAACCGCCCACGCCGTCAGGCCCCCACGCTGAAGCGGACGCTCAGCGCGCGGCGGTTGCCCGCGCCGTCGGTCGCGATCGCGTCGAGCCGGTAGCTGCCCGGGCCGAGCTTCGCCGGCAGCAGGTAGGACCAGCGCGCGCGGTCGCCCGCCGCGAACGGGGCGCTCGACGTGCTCGTGCAGGCGCGGAACGCCCCGCGCGCGGCGTCGAAGCGCGTGCAGCGCCCGTTGACGCGGCGTGTCAGGCGCAGCGTCACGGTCGCGCCCGAGGGGTCGACCGCGGTGCCGCGCAGCACGCGCGGGGCGTGCGCCGCGGTGAACGCCTGGCCGTTCGCGATCCCCGCGAGCGTGAGCGTGGGCGGCGTGACGTCGCTGCTGCCGCACTTCGCGCCGCGCGGGCCGCGCTGGCAGTGCAGGCTCCCGGACGGCGTGTCCCCTCTGTGCGTCGCGCGCAGCGCCGACTGCCCCTGCACGAGCGTCACCCGCGCGCTGCCGTCGGCCGCGGTCGTGACCGGCCTGACGCCGCCGCTCACGGTCGCCCCTGCGACGGGCGTGCTTCTGCCGGTGCCGTCCAGCAGAACCGCCTTGACCGTCGCCTTGCCGCCCTTCACGTCGACCACCGACAGGTCGAGCGGCAGGTTCGTGCAGCTGGAGAAGTCCGGCGTGGAGGTGCAGAGGAACTCGAGGACGCTGTCCCCCGCCTGCAGCTGCGTGCCGCAGACGCCCGTCGAAGAGACTCTGCCGTCGAGCCAGAAGGCCCAGTAGGTGCTGCCGTCCGCGGCGCCTCTGACGCCGTCGATCGCGTTCACCGTGTAGTCGCCGAACGAGGCGTACCAGGTGCCGCTCCAGCGGCCGGCCGCCTGCCACAGCGCGCCGCCGGCGCTCGTGCCCGAGCAGGCGTTCGCGCCGTCGGGCTTGACCGCGGCGGTCGTCGTGAGCAGCGTGGTGTCGGCCAGCGTTCTGCCGGGCGCCTCCACGCGCACGCTGACGCGTGCCGGCGATCCGGCGTGTGCGACCGGCGCGAGGAGGCTCGCCGCGGCGAGCGCTCCGACGACGGAGCCGATGATCCTGCGAGACATTCAGCCACCCCTTTCCGCGAGGGCGTATGTGGAACGTGCGGTCGGAGGCCTGGTCTCCTGGCTCTCGGGCCTACCCTCCGCGCCTTCCCGGGAGGCGGTGCCTCTCAGTGGCTGCGCAGTCGTGCTGCGCGTGCGGCGGGCGTCCCCGATCACAGTGGCGGGTCCGCGCCGGATTCACACCGGACTTCCCATCGCCACCGACCTATGAACGGGGCTGATGCTATCGCGGGCCGCGACGGATCGCGTCGGCGGCCGGACTACACTCCGACGCCCGATGGTCAACCTCACGCGCATCTACACGCGCCACGGCGACAGAGGCGAGACGCACCTCGGCGACATGAGCCGCGTGCCGAAGACGCACCCGCGGATCGAGGCGTACGGGACGGTCGACGAGCTCAACGCGCACCTCGGCGTCGCGCTGACGAGCGCCGGCATGCCGGAGCGCTACGTCCCGTGGCTCCAGCATGTGCAGAACGACCTGTACGACGTCGGCGCCGACATCGCGGTCCCGCACGGCGGCGACAAGACGCGCCTGCGCGTGAGCGCCGAGCAGACGAGCTGGCTGGAGGCGCGCTGCGACGAGGTCAACGGCGAGTTGCCCTCGCTGAGATCGTTCGTGATCCCCGGCGGCTCGCCCGCGGCGGCGCAGCTGCACGTCTGCCGGACCGTCTGCCGCCGCGCCGAGCGCGCGGCGATCGCGTGCGGCGAGGAGGAGCTCGGCGAGGAGGTCGTGCGCTACCTCAACCGCCTCTCCGACCTGCTGTTCATCCTCAGCCGCGGCGCCGTCGAGGGCGACGAGCCGCTGTGGGAGCCCGGGCGCTTCCGCTGACCAACCGACGCACAGCGGTCGCCGGCTCAGGTAGGTTCGCCCCTTCGCGTATCAGGGGAATACGGTCGATTGGGGGAGTTGGGGGATGCGCCTCAAGCTTTGCGGTGCCGTCATCGCGGTCATGCTCGTCGTCGCCGGCTGCGGCGGCGGCTCGGGCTCCAGGACGAGCGCAACAAGCAGGACCACGGCGGAAAGCACGACGACCGCGCCGCAGCAGACGGTCGTGCACTACATCACCCGGGAAGCCAAGCCCGGGAACCCGGGTCCGCATCCAGGTGCCAGAGTCGAACGCCTGATCATCAAGGACGTCCGCAGAGGCACCGGCCCCGAGATCCACGCAGGCGACAGCGGGATCTTCGAATTCATAGCGACCAACTGGGTCACCGGCAGACCGCTCGAAGAGTCGTGGCACAAGAGAAGACCGTTCGAAACGGTGATCGAACACAACGTCGTGATCGACGGCTGGTGGCAGGGCATCCCCGGCATGAGGGTCGGCGGCCGCCGCCAGATCATAATTCCGCCGAGCCTCGGCTTCACGAACAACCCGACGCTGCAAGGCGCTACGACGTACTTCGACATCGTGCTCGTGCAGGTCAACCCGGCGAGGCCGGCCGGCCTCGGCGGGACGAGCACCGGCACGCCGAGCGGCTGACGCGCGCGCCGCGGCAGCGGCGCTCCCGGCGCGATCGGCGCATCGGCCGATCGCGCGTGCGAAGGTGCCGGGCCTTCTCGAAGCGGCTCAGGAGCTGACGCACATGGCACAAGGAACGATCGTCTCCGGCCGTACGGCCGTCATCAGCGGCGCGGGGTCCGGCATCGGGCGCGCGATGGCCCAGCGACTCGCGCGCCACGGCTGTCCCGTCGCGATCTGCGACTGGAACGAGGACGACCTGCAGGAGACGGCCGCGACGATCGACGGGCCCGTGCTCGCGCGCAGACTCGACGTACGCGACCGCGGCGGGCAGATGGCGTTCGCCGCGGCCGTGCAGGAGTGGGCGCCGCAGCCGCTCGGGATGGTCTTCAACAACGCCGGCGTGACCGTCTCGCAGCTGGCCGCCGACGCCGCCCACGAGGACGACGAGTGGGTGATCGACGTGAACATGTGGGGCGTGATCCACGGCACGCGCGCGTTCCTGCCGATCCTCCTCAGACAGGACAGCGGCGCGATCGTGAACGTGTCGAGCGTCTTCGGCCTGATCGGCTTTCCGACGCAGAGCGCCTACTGCGCCTCGAAGTTCGCGGTGCGCGGCTACACCGAGTCGCTGCGCCACGAGCTGCGCGAGACGGGCGTGCAGGCCGTCGCCATCCATCCCGGCGGCGTCAACACGAACATCGTCGAGCACGCGCGATTCCACGTCGACGACCGCGGCAACAGAGACCACGACGTGCTCAAGCGCGACTTCAGAAGAGTCGCGCGCACGTCGCCCGACAAGGCGGCGGAGATCATCCACACCGGCGTCGAGCGCGGCAAGGTGCGCATCCTCGTCGGGCCCGACGCCGGCTTCCTGTCGCTGCTGACGCGGATCGCCCCGGTGCGCTACTTCGACGTGCTCGAGCGGCTGGAGCCGTTGATGCGCCGCAACAGCTGACCGCTAGCTTGGTGGGTGGATGGCGAAGAAGCGACTCACCCCGGGCGTCGAGCTCAAGCCCAAGCGGAAGTGCTGCAAGTCGCGGCCGCGCTGCAAGCGCTGCCGCGTGACGCTGGAGCGGCTCAGAGCGATGGGCTTCGCCGAGCGGCGCGCCTCCGACGGGCGCTACGTGATCGTCGAGGTCGTGCCGAAGCGGGAGCTGAGAGCGGCGCGGGGGAAGTAGCCGTCAGGCGATCCGCAGCCGCTCGCCGACGGCCGCCACGACGTCGCCGCGGCGCAGCTGGCGCCCGCGCCGCTGCTCCGGCTCGCCGTTGACGCTGACGGCACCGTGCGCGAGCAGCTCCTTCGCCTCGGCGCCCGAGTCGACCACCCCGGCGAGCTTGAGCAGCTGGCCGAGGCGGATCGTCTCGTCGCGGATCGGGATGTCGCGCATGCGCGGAACGCTACGCGGCCCCGCGCAGCGACGACGCCCCGCAGCCGCGCAGCCCGCGGGCGAGCTGCGCCGGCGTCGGCGGATCGCCGCTCAGCAGCCGCGGCAGCGTCACGAGCCGCAGATGGGAGCGGCGCAGGCGCGGAAGGATGTAGAACTTCAGCGCACGGATCGTCTGGCCGCGGTTCTCGTGCATCAGGATGATCGAGCCGGGATGCAGGCCCGCCAGCACGTTGCGGGCGATCTGCGCGTAGTTCGCCCCGAGCGAGTCGGCGCTGTCGACGGTCCACAGCACCTCGACGAGGCCGAGCCGGCGCGCGGTGGCGTCGACGACGGCGTCGCGCCCGCCGTACGGCGGGCGGAAGAGCTGCACGCGCCGGCCGCTCGCGCGCTCGATCCCCGCCTTGGCGGAGGCGATCTCCCGCTCCACCGCGGCGGGCGCCAGGCTCGCCAGGTCCGGGTGCGTCCACGTGTGGTCACCGAGCGCGCCGATCCGCTCCTCGGCTGCCAGCGCGGAGCGGAACGGGGCGAGGTTGCGCCCCACGAGGAAGAAAGTGGCCGGCACGTGGGCGGCCGACAGGATGTGCACGGCGAGCTTCGTGTAGACGCCCGGGCCGTCGTCGAACGTGAAAGCGACCCACGGCCGGGCGCGCCCGGCGCAGTAGACCGGCTTCCCGTGCGCCGCCAGCCGGCGCAGCGCCGCCTGCACGCGCGCCGCGGCGGCGAGGCCGTGCGCGGGGTGCGTCGCGCGCACGGCGCGCGTCGTCGTCGCGGGCGGCTGCGTCGCCGTCG
>Ga0265319_1001784_pt1 | contig 12326 bp, 12 predicted proteins | sample 4824metaG_FD_192443 | JGI IMG/M metagenome (GOLD analysis project Ga0265319, IMG submission 192443) | Rhizosphere microbial communities from Carex aquatilis grown in University of Washington, Seatle, WA, United States - 4-8-24 metaG | ecosystem: Host-associated > Plants > Roots > Rhizosphere >...
CTCAGCCGAGCGCAGCAGGGCCCTGGCATCCTTCCTTCGCTACTACAACCGGCGTCGCCCCCACAGCTCCTTGGGAGACCGGCCGCCGATCAGCCGCGTTCACAACGTCTGTGGGTAGGACAACTAGCGGCACGATTGCAAGCTTCCCAGCGGCACGATTGCAAGGTCGAGAAGCAACGACACGATGGGCTGATCGCCAGGGCTGGGAGGCGGGGCGCCGGGCCGCCCCCTCGGCCTCCTGGGACAATCCGGGGGTGAACCGAGGTCGGCTCCTGCTCTGCTCGACCGCCGCACTGTGGCTGCTGGCCTGCGGCTCGGCGTCGGCGTCGCCGTGGGCCCTGACCGAACTCGGGCTCGGCAGCGAAGAAACGATCTTCGGCCTCGACTGCCAGGCGAGCGGCTTCTGCGTCGGGGTCGGGCAGGAAGGGGTGGTGATCACCTCCGCCGCCCCGACCGGCGGCGCTGGCGCCTGGGCGATCTCGCACGTCAGCCTCGGGGAAAACCTGCGCGGCAACCTGCGCGGCGTCTCCTGTCCCTCGGCGACGCTGTGCGTCGCCGTCGACTACAGCGGCGGCGTCTGGACGACGACCGAACCGGCGGCCGGCGGCGGCGCCTGGAAGCCGACCAGGATCCCGAAGGCGAAGTCCCTCTTCGGCGTCGCCTGCACCTCACCGACGCTGTGCGTCGTCGTCGGCCTGAACGGGCTGATCGTCAGCTCGAGCGATCCCACCGGCGGGCCCTCCGCCTGGACCAGCACGCACCTGGGCGAATCTCTCGCCCTGCGCGCGATCTCCTGCGCGCCCGGTCCTCTCTGCGTCGCCGGCGACATGGCGGGCAATCTCGTCACCTCGACCGAGCCTGCCGCCGGCGCCGGCGCCTGGGTGTCGGCCGGCCAGCCCGACGGCGAAAGCCCGCTGCTGGGGATCGACTGCGAGAGCACGGCCCTCTGCGTCGCCGGCAACGCCGGCAACGTCCTCGTCTCCACCGCGCCCGGCGCCGGCTCCGCGGCCTGGCCGGCGACCCCGCTCGCGGCGCGGTTCCAGATCCTCGCCGCCTCCTGCCCCTCGGCGACCCTCTGCGTCCTCGCCAGCAACAACGGCGAAGTGACGGCGACGACCAACCCGCTCGGCGGCTCGCCGGCCTGGCTGACCGAACACCTGATCAAGGGCACCACGAACGCCCTCTTCGGCCTCTCCTGTCCGACCGAAGCGCTCTGCGTCGCTGGCGGCAAGTTCGGCCAGCTCCTGACCACCACCGCGCCGGCGGCGACGGGGGTCCCGGCCCCGCCTCCACCACCACCGCCGGGCACGCGCCTGCTCGGTCCGCGCCGTCGCCTGATCCGCCTCCACGGCCAGCACGGCTCGGCGACGGTCTCGTTCCGCTTCGCGGCGACGGGAGCGGCGACCTTCTACCGCTGCCAGCTCGACCGGCGACCCTCCGGAACCTGCGCCTCACCCCGGCGCTTCCGCGTCGGTGTCGGCCGCCACGCTTTCCGCGTCCGTGCCTTCGGAACCGGCGGCGGCGACCCGACGCCGGCGATCTTCCGCTTCCGCGTCGTCAGGGTGAGGCCGAAGCCGCCGCGCCGCTCGGCCGCTCAGGCGCCGTAGCCCGACCAGGTGCCGGGGGTGACGGTGGCGGCCCAGCGGCCGTGGTGGCGGGAGAGCGAGACCTCAAGGCCGAAGGCGGCGGAGACGGTGGCGGCGGTGAGCGCCTGCTCGACCGGGCCGGCGGCGACGATCCGGCCGCCGGCGAGCAGCAGGGCGTGGGTCGAGCTGGCGGGGATCTCCTCGAGGTGGTGGGTGACGGTGACGGTGGGGAGGCCGGGGTTGGCGGCGGCCATCGTGTCGAGGGAGCCGATCAGGCGCTCGCGGGAGGGCAGGTCGAGGCCGGAGGTGGGCTCGTCGAGCAGCAGCAGCTCGGGCTCGTCCATCAGCGCCCGGGCGAGCAGCAGGCGCTGGCGCTCCCCCTGCGAGCAGTCTTCGAAGCGGCGCTCGCGCAGGTGGCTGGCGCCGACCGTCGCCAGCAGTGCCTCGGCCCGCTCGACCTGGGCCGGCTCGATCCGTTTGTGCTGCAGGGCGATGCTGCCGAAGCTGCCGGTGAGGACGATCTCGAAGGCGCTGGAGCGGCCGCGCAGGCGCCGCGCCAGGCCCGGCTCGACGGTGCCGATGCGCTCGCGCAGCGCCCGCATGTCGACCCTGCCGAGCCGCGCCCCCAGCACCTCGACGGTGCCGTTGGAGGGATGCGAGGCGGCCGCCGCCAGGTTCAGCAGGGTCGTCTTGCCGGCGCCGTTGGGCCCCAGCACCACCCAGTGCTCGCCGCGCCGCACCGTCCACTCGACCCCGTCCAGCAGCACCGCCCGGCGCTGCTCCAGCGGCACCCAGCGCCAGACGCGGACGCCGCTCATCCGGATCGCGGCGCCCGCCGCCGGCTCGGCGGCGGCGGTCAGAGGCCCGGGGGGTGGCGGGCGACGAAGCCGGCCGTCGAGGTCGGGGCGAGGTGCCAGCGCGGCCCGGTGCCGCGGGCGTCGCCGACGGTGTCCCAGCGCAGGCCGGCGATCTCGGCGAAGGTGTGGTCGGCGTTGGCGTAGACGGTGATCCACTTGCCGGGGCCGGGGGCGCCCCAGGACTCGAGCGAGCCGGAGGTCAGCGGTTCCGGGATCAGGCCGCCGCCGAACAGGGCGAAGCTGACCGAGCCGGAGCAGTCGTAGCCGAAGGAGTAGAAGGAGCCGTGGCCGCCGCCCCAGACGTAGGGGCGGCCGACGATCGTGTTGGCGTTGTTGATCACGCCGCGGACCGCTTCCGGCGCGTCGGGCGGGGCGAGGGCGATCCCGCTCAGCAGGATCGCGTTGGAAATGCCGGGGGCGCTCTGGGCGCGGCTGTGGGCGAAGATCTTCTGGCCGTCGGCGGCGACCTTGTTGGGGTCGATGGTGCCGTTGGTGCCGGCCGAGGCGGGCACCATTTCAGAGGGGTTCTTGACTTCTTCTTCGAGCGCCGGCTGCGGCGGCGGTTCCCGTTCGCGCTGCGCTTCTTCGGCGGCGATCCGCTGGCGCGCTTCGCTCAGCGCCAGGCTGGCGCCGAGGGCGCCGAGCGCCTCGTCGGCGCTGGTCGTCGTCGTCACCGCCGCGAACAGGGCGGGGCCGAGCGTGCCGCCGCCGCTCCCGCCCGCGGCCGCGGCCGAGCCGCACAGCGGCAGGGCCAGCAGCGCGGTCAGGCAGGCCAGAGTTCCCACGGCTCGGCGCATCGGCCGCAAACCTTAGCCGCCGCCGCGCCCGCCCTTGTTACGTGTTTTGGTACAGCGGCCCGTCGCCGCCCTCGGGCGGGGTCAGGCGCCCGCCCTTGGCGGTGATCGCGCCGCACTGGACGCAGTTGGTGTAGTTGACGATCACGTCGACGTCGCCCTCCGCCGGCGCCTCCTCGGGGATCTCGTAGACCCCGGCCGGGCACATCCAGGCCCAGGTCTCGGCGATCTCGCGCGGCACCCGTTTCTGCACGCGGATGTGGTTGGGGGCGTCGTCGCGGGTCGCGTTGCCGCTGATGAAGACGCTGGAGAGCTTGTCGAAGGTGTACTTGCCGTCCGGCTTCGGATAGCTCTCGGCGCTGTCGCCGATGAACATCGGCTGGGCGTCGTTGCGGTGCAGCTTCCAGCGCCCGCCCGGGAAGCGGCCCTTGGTCGCGATCATCAGGTTGACCAGCGGCCCGCCTTTCAGCAGCCCCTTCTGGAACGGCTGGCGGGTGTTGCGCTGTTCGTAGAGGTCCTTGCCGACGATCGAGTCGGCGATCGCCCCCTCGTAGGCGCTGAAGTCGTTGCTCTCCTGCCGCAGCGCCGCGTGGATCGCCTCCGCCGCCAGCATCCCCGCCTTGATCGCGTAGTGGACGCCCTTCAGCGCCGCCAGGTTGAGCATCCCGGCGCCGTCGCCGACCAGCACCGCGCCCGGTGCCGAGAGCTTCGGCATCGCCCAGTAGCCGCCGGCGGGGATCGCCTTGGCGCCCCAGCTGACCCGCTCGCCGCCGTCGAGGATCTCGTGCACCAGCGGGTGGGTCTTGAACTTCTGCAGCAGGTCGTGGGCGGAGCTGGTCGCGTCGGCGTAGTCGAGGTCGAGGACGAAGCCGATCGAGACCAGGTCGTCCCCCGTCTTCTCGTCCTTCATCGGGTAGATCCAGGAGCCGCCGATCTGGTGGTACCTGGCGCTGATCTTCAGCGGCCAGCCGGCGAGGGTGTGGATCACGCGGTCGAGCGGCTGCTTCACCTTCCAGACCTCTTTGACGCCGAGCTCCCAGACCTGCGGCTCGCGGCCCTCGGCGAGGTCGAACTCGCGCACGGCGGCGTCGGTGAGGTGGCCCCAGCAGCCCTCGGCCAGGACCGTCGCCCTGGCGGCGATGTCGGCGCCGGGCTCGAAATTGCCGAGCTCCTCGCCGTCCTTGCCGCGGCCCTTGTCGCCGGAGCGGACGCCGGCGACGGCGCCATCCGCGACGATCAGCTGGTCGGCGGCGGTCTCGGTCAGCAGGTAGGCGCCGGCCTCCTCGGCCTGCCGCTGCATGTAGCGGCAGAGGGCGGAGACCGAGATCACCTCGTTGCCGTGGTTTTTCTGCGGTGGCGGCGGCGGGATCCGGAGCTTGCGCTTGCCGTTGGGGAGGAGGTAGATCGCCTCCTTCTTCACCTCGCCGAAGCCGAAGCCCTGCTGGCGCCACTGCTCGCGGCTGAGGTCGGGGAAGAGCTCCTGCAGCGGGCCGGGGCGCATCACCGCGCCGGAGAGGTTGTGGCCGCCGCAGGTTTTCGCCTTCTCGATCACCGCCACCGGGACCTCGCCGAGGCGCTCGGCGCTCTCCGGGTCCGCGGCCAGCAACTGCATCAGCCGGTTGGCGCAGGCGAGTCCGGCGGTGCCGCCGCCGACGATCGCGACGCCGACCTCGATCCGCTCGTCCTCGCCGTCGAGCGTGCGCTTGACGAACTCCCTGCCGGGGTCGACGGGGGGCGGGTAGTCCGCCGGGGAGACCTTGTTCCTGGAAGCCATTCGTGAGCGCCCTTTCCTCGTTGACTGACTCGTCAATCAACTCTATAGACGGGCGCCCCGGATTGACCGATTTTCAGCTCTCGCTTAGGGAGATGCAGGAGGCTGGGGGAGGTGTGAAAGTCCTCCTGATCCCGTTCGCGATCGTCGCCTTCATGCTGTTCCTGCTGCTGCTGGGCGCGATCGGGCTGGGGATCTCGATGGGGGTGCTGGCCGTCTGCGGCCGGATCTGGCGCTTCCTGATGCGGACCGACCGGGCGCGCTCGGCCTGAGCGGCGGCGCTCAGCAGCGGTGGATCGGGGCGGCGCTCTTGACGACTTCGAACGCGCTGCCGGGGATCCGCTTCAGCTGGTCGAGGTTTTCGTCGTCCCAGCGCCGGTCGCTGGAGCCGCTGAAGTACCAGTTGGAGCCGTTGTCGGCGACGATCAGCCCGTAGCGCTTCATCGCCACCGCGATCGTCTTCGCCGCGCCGCTGAAGCCGCCGAGCCCGTAGCCCGGCTTCAGCCGCAGCCGCAGGCCCATCGGCGGCGCCGCGGCGCTGGCGGTGTCGCCGGCGCAGTGCGAGGCGGGGTGGACCCAGGCGTTGCGGGTGCTGTCGAAGGTGACCCGGATCGCGTGGTCGAGCTGGCCGGCGGCGACTTCTTCGTAGCGGACCAGGCCAGGGAAGATCGGCAGTCCGGCGGCGTCGGCCGAGGTCCAGCCGTCGGGCCGGCGGGCGGCGGAGCGCAGGTCCCAGGCGGTGCCGGAGGCGGCGTCCCAGTGCGGCTTCGGCGTCGCCTGGTAGCGGGCGTCGTAGAGCTCGTAGAGCGTGCAGCTGGCGCTGTCGACGGTCAGCACGTGGCGGTCGCCGTCGCTGTGCTGGCCGCCCTCGACGCGGGCGCCGGCCGGGATCGGGAACGGCCCCGGGTCGCTTTCGCTGCCGTAGGCGGTGTAGTGGACCGGCAGCCGGCGCTGGCCGGCGCCGACGACCTCGAAGGGGAAGCCGTATTCGCGCGGCGAGCCGAAGTCGGGGTGCAGGTGATCGCCGCCGTGGGAGTCGATGTAGGCGATGTAGGCGGCCGAGCGCGGGTCGCGCGGCGCCTTCGAGACGTCCTGGTTCCAGGCCGCCTCGGTGGCGAGGGAGGGGGCGTGGGGCGAGAGCGAGGCCGGCGGTGCCGGGAAGACCGGGCAGCCGTCGAGGCTGGGGCTGGGGCCGCTGCCCCAGGTCGTCGCAGTGGCGATGGCGCCCACGGTCGCGAGCGCGGCGAGGAGCGCGGCGCCTGTACGCCGCAGTCGACTTTTGCCCCAGCCGGGTGGGGTCAATGTCGGGTGCGCTTCAGCGCGCCGCATCCGCGGCTGGGCGGTCGGCGGGTGGCCAACCCTCGCGGACGCTGAGGCGGCCGACCTCGAGCTCCTCGACCTCGAGCTTGCCGAAGCTGGCGCGCTTGACGGCGAGCCGGCCGACGCTGAGGCGGCCGATCGCGAAGCCGCCGATCGCCGCGGCGCCGACGGCGAGGGCGCCGATCGCGGCGGCGCCGCGCAGCTGCGCCCCGGTCGCGGTCGCCGGCCGGGCCTCGGGCTTGAACAGGGCAATCGGGCCGAGCTGGGGCATCGCCCAACCGTAGCGCGGTTAGCCTCCGGCGGCATGAGCTCTGGACGACCGACCCTGCTGGCGGTCCAGCACGTCTCCTGGGAGACGCCGCACCGGATCCTCGACGCCTGCGGCGAGCTGGCGGTGCGGACGGTCGAGCCACTGGCTGGCGGCCGGCTGCCCGACCACGACGAGGTCGCCGGCGCGGTCTTCATGGGCGGGCCAATGGCCGCCGGCGACGTCGAGCGCCACCCGGCGCTGGCGGCCGAGCGCGAGTGGCTGGCGGAGGCGGTGCGGCGCCAGATCCCCGTACTCGGCATCTGCCTCGGCGCCCAGCTGCTGGCGCTGGCGCTGGGGGCCGAGGTGCGGCCGGGGGAGCGCAAGGAGCTCGGCTTCGCCCCGGTCGAGATCTTCGACTCCGACGACCCGATCGTCGGCGACCTCGCCCCCGGGACGATGGTCCTGCACTGGCACGGCGACGTCTTCGACCTGCCGCCGGGGGCGACGCCGCTCGCCCGCTCCGCCCAGACCGAGCTGCAGGCCTTCCGCCAAGGCTGCGCCTGGGGCGTGCTCTTCCACCCCGAGGCTGACCAGGCGCTGGTTGAGCGCTGGCTGGCGGTGCCGGAGATGGCAGCGGAGGCGGTCGAGGAGCTCGGCGCCGCCGGCGCCGGGGCGCTGCCAGGCTGGGCCCGCGAGGCCGAGCCGGCGCTGGTGCAGCGCAGCTCCCAGGGCTTCCGCACCTTTGCCGAGCTGGTCGCCGCGGCGCCCGCGGACTGAGCCGACGCTCGCGGTTTCGTAGGTTGTAGGCCGACGATGTCGACGGCGATCTCAGTCAAAGACCTGCGCAAGTCCTTCGGCGACTTCGAGGCCGTGCGCGGCGTCAGCTTCGAGGTGGCAACGGGAGAGGTCTTCGGCTTCCTCGGCCCCAACGGCGCCGGCAAGACGACGACGATCAACATGCTCTGCACGCTGGCCAGGCCGACCAGCGGCGCCGCCTCCGTCGCCGGCTTCGACGTCGTCGACGCCCGCGACGACGTCCGCCGCCACATCGGCCTCGTCTTCCAGGACCCGACCCTCGACGGCTACCTCACCGCCGAGCAGAACCTGCGCCTGCACGCCGAGCTCTACGGCGTCGAGCGCGCCCTGGTGGCGCCGCGGATGCAGCAGGTGCTGGAGATGGTCGGCCTCTGGGAGCGCCGCGCCACCCAGGTGCTGACCTTCTCGGGCGGGATGCGGCGGCGGCTGGAGATCGCCCGCGGGCTGATGCACTCGCCGCGGGTGCTGTTCCTCGATGAGCCGACGATCGGGCTCGACCCGCAGACGCGGAACTCGATCTGGGGCTACATCCGGCAGCTGCAGCAGAGCGAGGAGATCACGATCTTCATGACCACCCACTACATGGACGAGGCCGAGTTCTGCGGGCGGATCGCGATCATGGACCACGGCGAGATCGTCGCCCTCGACACGCCCGAGGCGCTGAAGGAAGAGGTCGGCGCCGACCGGATCCGGCTCGAGACCGACGACGACGAGGCGACGATCGCCGCGATCCGCGAGCGCTTCGAGCTCGAGGCCGGCGTCTCCGAGGGCGCGGTCAGCTTCGCCGTCCCCGGCGGCGAGGAGTTCGTGCCGCGCCTGTTCGCCGAGCTCGGGGTGCCGATCCGCGCCGTCAGCGTCTCGCGGCCGACCCTCGACGACGTCTTCATGAACCACACCGGGACGACGATCCGCGACGCCGAAGAGTCCGACGGCGGCGCCAAGGCCAAAAACCGCTTCGCCGCGCAGATGATGGGCGGAGGGGCGCGGCGATGAGCGCGACCCCGCAGGGGACCGCGGTCGAGGCTCCCGCCGGCGGGGCGGCCGCGCCGGGCGGCGGCGCCAACGGCAGCACCCCGGTCGTCACCGTGCGGGTGCCGAAGCGCAGCGTCCGCAGCGAGCTGCGGGCGATCAAGGTCGTCTGGCGGCGCGAGCTGATCCGCTTCCGCAACGACCGCATGCGGATCGTCACCTCGCTGGTGCAGCCGCTGCTCTTCCTCTTCGTGCTCGGCTCGGGGCTGCAGCAGCTCTCGGCGGCGAGCACCCACGGGGTCGACCTGAAGACCTTCATCTACCCAGGCGTGCTCTGCATCTCGGTGATGTTCACGGCGATGTTCTCCGCCGCCTCGATCGTCTGGGACCGCGAGTTCGGCTTCCTGCGGGAGATGATGGTGGCGCCGGTGCGCCGCAGCTCGATCGTGATCGGCAAGTGCTTCGGCGGCGCCACCGTCGCCTCGCTGCAGGGCGTGATCCTGATCCTCCTCGCCCCCACGGTCCACGTCCCCTACAGCGTCACGCTGGTCCTCGGCATCTTCTTCCTGCAGCTGCTGCTCGCCTTCAGCATCACCGCCTTCGGCGTGATGGCGGCGGCCCGGGTCAAGCAGATGCAGTCGTTCATGGGGTTGATGCAGCTGGTCGTGATGCCAATGTTCTTCATCTCCGGCGCCCTCTTCCCGGTCGCCAACCTGCCCGGCTGGCTCGCCGTCCTCAACCGGCTCGATCCGCTCACCTACGCCGTCTCGCCGATGCGCAGCCTCGTCTTCAGCCACCTCGACCTCAGCAAGGCAGCCGAACAGACGCTCAATCCCGGCATCACCTGGTTCGGCTGGGAGGTGCCGGTGGCGCTGGAGATCTTCACCGTGCTGGCGCTGGGCCTGCTGATGCTGGGGATCGCGATCTGGGAGTTCAACGCGGGGGAGTAGGGCTGGATGAACCGCGGAGCCCTCACCGCGCTCGGCCTCTGCGGGCTGGCGCTCGCCCTCGCCGGCTGCGGTGGAGGTGGCGAAGGGACCGGCGCCGAGCCGCCCGGGAGCCCCGGCGCGGGCCAGGCCGAAGTCGAAGCGCTGGCGATCCCGCCCGCCAGCTTCCGGATCCGCGACACCGGTAACGAATTCGCCGTCGAAGAGGCGCTGGTCCGCTACCTGCGCCGCCACGCGCGCGGCGCGCGGCCGGTCTGCCGGCGGGTGGGCGGCCCACCCTCGCGCGACTACTACTGCTTCTTCTCCACGCCGGGTCAGCCGGGCCGGCGGCGCTGGATCAACTTCCTGGTCGAACCGGGCTCCGGCGCGGTCAAGGTCAGCGCCGCCGGCACCGAGAAAGCGCCACGACCGGGAAGCTGAGCGGCCGACGAGCCGGCGAGCCCGTCCACTACGACCGACCCCCACGGCGGGCGAATCCTCCTCGCGGGCGCGGCGTCTGAGCGTGCGGTCGCAGCCTGGCTGGGCTCGGAGTGGCTCGACCCGGCCGAGCTTTGTGTAGGGGGACGGGGCGGGGCTGGGCGGCGGCCCCGTCGTTATGCTGCTCGACGCAGCGTGGCGGCCATAGTTCAACGGTAGAACTTCGCGTTGTGGTCGCGACAATGAGGGTTCGATTCCCTCTGGTCGCCTTTCTTCTCCTCGCCCCCTGCGAATCCCAACGAAGGCACACCCGGGTCCCCGGGCGCGCAAGTCCCCCTCAATCCGGCCGAGCTCGTGGGTTAGGCAGGCGGGGCACGCCCGAGAGTGGCGGGGCCGGCGCGTCATCTGGGCTTTAGCTAGGTAAAGGAAGTCTGTGAGTAATGTGGGAACTGCCGGAAACCCGACGACAGAAGGTTGCGGTCAATGCCCACATTCGCAAGGCCAACCCACGCGGCCCACGGATGCCGCCAGGCGGATCTTCCACCGCGGCTACCCACTCATCTCCGCTGCGACCGGCGGCGATCTCCAGCGTGGTCTGATCTTCATCTCCTTCGGCCGCACGATCACCACCCAGTTCCGAATTCATCACCCGCGGTTGGATGCGCAACCCGGAATTCCCTCGCCCCGGCGCCGGCAGGGACCGCCTGCTCGATCAAGAAGCGCTCAAAGAGACGATTCTCGGCGGCGATTACTACTTCTTTCCGCCATTCGAAAAGAAGACCGAGCCCTGGACCTGGAAGCTGCCGCCGGCCTAGCACTCTGATTGCTAAAGGCACCCGTGCTCAGCTTCACCGAGGCGCTTGAGCGCTCTGCCGAGATCCACGCCCCTCGGCGATCCATCAGGAGATGCAGAGATTGGGGCGCCGTCCCGAATGCTCTCCCCGTCGCGCGGCCGAGGCCCCCACGATTTGCCGCCCTACCGGACGGCGGAGGGTGGTCGCGACCAGGATATGCCGAAAGACATGAAGGCGACACCGTCTCCAGCACGCCGGCCGGTAGGGCCGTGCCTCTACAATCGCCGCGCTTGATCGAAAGGCGACAGACGGAGATGGATATGCAGCGGAACGGCAGCGGTGGAATGAGGCGAGCGGGGGGCATCGCGATCGCCGTCTCGATCCTGGGGCTCCTGTTCGCGGCCTCGCCGGCGCTCGCCGCCGACGGCACCGGCACGATGAGCGTCACGCCGACCAAAGCGATCGCCAGCGCCAGCGGCCTCGGCTTCGAATTCACCTTCACCGCTCCAGCTGGCGGCATGAACCAGGGCAAGCTCTCGCTGCTGGTCCCGACCGGCTGGACGACCCCCAATGCCGACCCATCCCAGCCCGGCGGCACCGACGCCATCTGCAACTTCGAACCGACCACGATCACCTCGGTCGGCGGCGGCAGCCGGGTCACCTTCACCGATATCAGCCTCATCGCCGGCGAAACCTGCGTGATCAAGTACGGCTTCCCGGGCTTCGGCGGCACCGTCACCGCGCCCTCGACCCCGGGCCCCTACACCTTCACCGCCCAGGAGGCCTCGACCGCGGGGGGCACGTTGACGGACCTGACCGCTGGCTCCCCCCAGGTGACGGTGACCAACGACGGCACCGGCACGATGGCCGTATCCCCGAAACACGCCTTCGCCGGCACCGCCGGCAACACCCTCACCTTCACCTACACCGCCGCCACCACGATCACCAACGGCGCGATCGACGTCACCGCCCCGGCCGGCTGGTCGGCCCCCTCGGCCAACGCCGCCGACCCCGGCGCGACCACCTCCACCTGCGGCACCGTCGGCGCCTCGGGCCAGACGATCGAAATCACCGGCGTCAACCTCGCCTCCGCCGGCACCTGCACGATCGTCTACGGCAGCACGGCCGGCGGCCCCGGTGCCACCGCCCCCTCCAGCGGCGGGCTGAAAGCCTTCCCGACCAAAGAGAGCTCCAGCGCCAGCGGCACCCTGACCGAACTCGCGACCGGCTCCCCGCACGTCAGCGTCACCGCCGCCGACGGCACCGGCTCGATGAGCGTCACCCCGACGACGGCGATCACCAACGCCAGCGGCCTCGGCTTCGAATTCACCTACACCGCCCCGGCCGGCGGGATGGAAGAAGGCAAGCTCTCGCTGCTGGTCCCGACCGGCTGGACGACCCCCAATGCCGACCCATCCCAGCCCGGCGGCACCGACGCCATCTGCAACTTCGAACCGACCACGATCACCCCGGTCGGCGGCGGCAACGAAGTCACCTTCACCCACATCTCCCTTCAGGGCGGCGAAACCTGCGTGATCAAGTACGGCTTCCCGGGCTTCGGCGGCACCGTCACCGCGCCCTCCACCGGCGGCCCCTACACCTTCACCGCCAAGCAGGCCGCCACCTCCACCGGCACCCTCACCGCGCTCTCCAGCTCGCCGGTGGTGACGGTCGCGGTCGACGGCACCGGCACGATGGCCGTATCCCCGAAACACGCCTTCGCCGGCACCGCCGGCAACACCCTCACCTTCACCTACACCGCCGCCACCACGATCACCAACGGCGCGATCGACGTCACCGCCCCG
>Ga0265319_1001787_pt1 | contig 12314 bp, 12 predicted proteins | sample 4824metaG_FD_192443 | JGI IMG/M metagenome (GOLD analysis project Ga0265319, IMG submission 192443) | Rhizosphere microbial communities from Carex aquatilis grown in University of Washington, Seatle, WA, United States - 4-8-24 metaG | ecosystem: Host-associated > Plants > Roots > Rhizosphere >...
GAGCCCTCGGCCATCTCGCCGTCGCCGCACAGGATCCACGTCCGGTAGTCGAGCCGATCGAGGCGCTTGGCGGTCAGCGCGATGCCCACGCCGATGGGCAGGCCCTGGCCGAGCGAGCCCGTGGCGACGTCGACGAACGGCAGCACGGGCGTCGGATGTCCTTCGAGCCGGCTGCCCTTGAGCCGGTACGTCTCCATCTCGGGCTCGTCGATCGCACCGATCGCGAGCAGGATCGAGTAGTACAGCGGCGAGGCGTGGCCCTTGGAGAAGATGAGGTGATCGTTGTTGGCCGACTTCGGCTCATCGACGCGGTAGCGGAAGTACTTGCTCACGAGCACGGCCATCAGCTCAGCCGCGGACATGCTCGACGTGGGATGGCCCGAGTTCGCGCTTGCCGCGACGCGGATCGAGTCGACCCGGAACTGCTGGGCGAGCTCCCGCCAGGCGTCGTGATCGGAGTTGTTCGCAGCCATCGCCACGTAGGCTAACTCGGACGAGGTTAGGGCCTGCGTTGCGCAGTCATAACATTGCGAGCCGCTCATGAAAAAGCCCCGACTCGTATGCATCGGCGACCTAATGCTCGACGTCGTCGTGCGTCCCTCCGCGGAGCTCGCGACCGGCACCGACATTCCTGGATCGGTGCGACTGCGCCTGGGTGGGTCCGCCGGCAACACGTGTCGCACGTTCGTTGCCCTGGGCGGCAAGGCCGCGTTCGTGGCTGCTCAAGGTTCGGACTCGCTCGGCCGGAGCCTGGCTGGTGCCATGCGCGATGCGGGCGTGACCACGCACCTGGCGCACATGCCGGGGCCGACGGCGCGCCTCGCGGCGCTGATCGCGCCGGGCGGCGAGCGCTCGTTCGTGACCGATCGCGGCGTGGCCGACTCCCTTTCGGCGGCCGAGTTGCGGGCGGCCTGGTTTGCGCGCGCGGACGCGCTTCACGTGCCCGCTTATTCGTTGCTCAACGCACCGTTGTCCGAGGCGTCGTTGCACGCCGCGTCGCTCGTCCGCGCGCGCGGCGGCATCGTCACAGTCGATCTTGCCTCGCGCGCACCGCTCCTGGCCGTGGGAGCTGACGCCGGCCTGCGTGCGGTGCGCGCCTGTGCGCCCGACATCCTCTTCGCGAACCGCGACGAGATGTCGGCCCTTGTTGGCCCGCGCGGCGCGCGCAAACTGCTCGATGTGGCACCGATCGTCGTCGTCAAGCTGGGTTCCGCGGGCTGCCGAGTGCTGTGGCGCGGACCTGCGGCGGCGGCGACGGCAGCGTCGGGCGCGGCGTCGGCCGCTCCGTCCGCCGCTCCGCTTGAGATCGAGGTCGCAACGAAGCCGATCAAGGCCGCGGACACGACCGGCGCCGGCGACGCGTTCGATGCCGGTTTCCTGTTCAGCCTGCTTGCCGGGGGCTTCGATCGCCACAAGCCGTCAGCAGCGCAGCTGCGCAAGGCGGCACTTGCCGGGCATCGCGCCGCTGCCCGCGCGCTTGCCGGGCCGAGACCGGAGCTTGCCCTGTGAACGTGCCGCTCTCGGTCGCCCCACGCGTCAGCGAGGCAGTGGCGGCCGGTCGGCCGGTCGTGGCCCTCGAGTCGACACTCATCACGCACGGCTTCGCCCATCCGCTGGGCGTCGACGCCGCGCGTCGGGCAGAAGCGGCCGTCCGTGCGGGCGGCGCGGAGCCGGCGACCGTCGCCGTTCACGCTGGCAAGCTGGTGGTCGGGCTCTCCGACGACGAGCTCGAGCAGATCGCGACGGCTCGCTCGCCACGCAAGGCGTCGCGCGCGACGCTCGCCCTGGCACTCGCGGAGGGCGGCTGGGCGGGCACGACCGTATCGGCGACGATGATCGCGGCGTCGCTCGCGGGCATCCGCGTCTTCGCCACCGGGGGCATCGGCGGCGTGCACCGCGGCGGCGAGCGCACGATGGACGTCTCGGCCGACCTCGACGAGCTCGCGCGCACGGCCGTGCTGGTCGTCTGTGCCGGGCCGAAGTCCGTGCTCGACATCGCCCTGACCCTCGAGTACCTCGAGACGCGCGGCGTGCCCGTGCTCGGCTGGCAGACGCGTGCGCTCGCCGGCTTCTACGCGCGCGACTCGGGCCGCGTGCTCGAGGGCTCTGTCGCTGACGCGGCCGACGCGGCGCGTGTCGCCCAGCTCCACTGGAACCTTGCGCTCTCGTCGGGTTTGCTTGTCTGCGTGCCGCTGCCGGCTGAGGCCGCGCTCTCCCGGGAAGAGGCGGAGACAGCGATCGCCCAGGCCGTGGCTGACTCAGAGGCCGCCGGCATTCACGGTCCGGCGGCCACGCCCTTCGTCCTGGCGCGCGTCGCCGAGCTCACCAACGGCCGTTCCGTGAGCGCGAACCTCGCCCTGATCGAGAACAACGCCCGTGTCGCCGCCTCGATCGCCCTCGCGCTAAGTCGGGGCTAAGCAGCCGCTAAGCCACCATCGCCACGATCTGCTGCATGGCTTCGGACGACGAACAGCTGGCGCGCGCTGCCATAGCCCTCAGGCGCCAGCTGAAGCTCCGACAGGAAGATCTGGTCGCGCGCGGAAGGTCGGTCCATCTGACGCACGCCATCGAGTCGGCCGGCATCGGATCACTGCGTGTCGACGACTTGAGGGCGCACTTCGCCGCACTCGGCGCCAGGGTTCGGATCACAGCGTGGTGGAACGGAGCATCGCTCGACCGGTTGATTGACGCTCGTCATGCGGCCGTCGTCGAGCGGCTGGTGACAATTCTGCGCGGGCTCGACTGGGAGGTCAGAACCGAGGTCTCCTTCTCGGAATACGGCGAGCGCGGATCGATCGACGTTTTCGCGGCACGTGCGGACGTCCGCGCGGTCTTCGTCGCGGAAGCAAAGAGCGAGTGGGGCTCGATCGAAGCGACGCTGCGCACACACGATGTCAAGACTCGGCTGGCACCCACGCTCGCCAAGGGAGTGTTCGGGTTCAAGCCGCTTATCGTTGGTAGCGCACTCGTCTTTCCGGATGAGATGACGGCGCGGCGCATCGCCGATCGGCACGTGGCGACCCTCGACGCCTCGTATCCGGATCGCGCTCGAGCATTGCGGACGTGGCTTGCGCGGCCGTCGGGCGCGATTCGGGGAATTTGGTTTCTCTCAAATCCCGACTGGCGCAAGGTTGGAATCGGCGGTTAGCCCTACTCGAGCTGGAAACGAGCCAAACGCGCCATCAAGTCCCGATCACGGCCGCCGATCTGAGGGGACACACACAGCACCAGCCAAAACCATCTGCTCCGCGATGAGGATTTGGTTGAAGCGGAAACTTGGCGGCGGTGGGCGGCGGTGGGCGGCGCGCGTGGCGGATCTAGGAGCCGTTGCGCAGGGTGGAGGTGTCGACGACCTCGAAGTCGGAGCCGTGGAGCTGCTGGAGCTGGTGCAGGTCGTCGTCGTTCCAGCCGGCAGATGGCGAGCCCGAGACGTACCACGGCGAGCCGTTGTCGGCGAGGATCATGCCGTACTGCTTGAGCGCGGTCAGCAGCACCCGTGCCTGCGGGCCGAAGCGGGAAATGTCGACCGACGCCTTGAGCCGGACGCGCAAGCCCATCGGCGGCAGTGTCGGGTCGGTCGAATCGGAGGCGTAGTGGCGTGCCGGGTAGATGTACGCCTTCTGCGTTTCGGGTGCCGTGAAGCGCAGGGCATGGTCGATCGCGCCCGCGGCGACTTCGTCGTAACGCACCAGGCCCGGCAGGATCGGCAGTCCGGCCGCATCGGCGGATGTCCAGCCGGCGGGCCGCAAGGCGTTGGACGACAGATCCCAGATCGCGCCTGAGCCGGCCTTCCAGCCACTCGCGGTCTTGTGCGCCGCGTACAGCTCGTAGAGCCGGCATGTGTTGCGCTGGACGATGAGGACGTGGCGGTCCGAGCCGCCCTCGATCTTGGGCGACTTGGGGATCGGGTACGGCCCCTTGTCGGACTGCGACGCGTACTGGAACTTCACCTTCTTCTTGGACACGCTCGACCCGACGACGTTGTACGGGATGCCATAGTCGCCGCCCTTGATCGAGGAGAAGTCGGGGTGGAGATACGCGTTGAGCCCGATCGACGCGACCATGGTCGAGGAGTCAGAAGCCACCGGTAGCGTGTCGACGCGCTCATTCCAGACGTTGTCGGAAGGAAAGATCTCGCATTTCGGTGCGCCCGGGATGGTCACCCGGGCGACGGCGTCGGCCGCGGCTCCCTGGAGCGGCAGGCACAGCGCAGCGAGGACGGCCGTGATCAGCCAGATGCCGCGCCTATTCGTCATATCCGGATGGTGGGGCCAACGAACGAGCCCGGCAAGCCGAACCGGCGGGCCATCTCGAACGTACTTTTTTCGCAACATTCCGTTGCGCCCCGGAACGCAGGGGTTTCACTACGCGTCACAGCGGGGTCGGCTAGAGTGCGGGATCAGGAGGCGGACGCCGTTTGAGTCAAGCCGTGGATCGAGGGGCCCCACGCCGCCCGGTCAACAATCAGCACAAGTCCGGCGCAGTCGCCGCGCTGCTCAGCTTCATATTCCCGGGCCTCGGCCAGGCATACCTGGGACGGAAGCGCGAGGCACTCACCTTCGCCCTGCCCGTGCTCGCGCTCTTCTTCGTCCTGGTCGCGTGGGTTGTCAGCACCGGGCTGGCCCGCGCCGGCGCGAAGCTGCTCGACCCGACCGTCGCGGGTCTCGCGGCCATCGTCTCGGTCGTTGTCGTCGTCTGGTGGGCCGCCGCGGTCGTGACGGCCTGGCGTGCCGGGTTCCACAGCTCGCAGGCGACCATCGCCGTGCCCGTGGCCCTGGTCGCCCTTCTGTTCATCGGCAGCATCTCCGACCGCGTCCCGCTCGGGGCGTCATGGCTCTACAGCATCTCAGTCGCCGACCACGGGTTTGACAGCGGACTCGACTGCACGATCCAGGACTGCAACACCGGCGACGGGCTGCCCACTCCGACAAACGGCACGGTCGCTCAGATCCCGACCGGAAGCCCGAGCCCGTACGGATCGGCGACCTTCGGACCGACGCTCGCAGCGACCCCGACGAGCACCGATGACGGCGACGACGACTACGCTCCCGACCCGACCGAGCCGCCGGCGTCGATCGAGCCGGGTCCAAGCCCTTCGTTCGACATCACCAAGATCGACGCCCAGGACGATGGCTGGCTCAACGTCCTTCTGCTGGGGCTCGATACCCGCTGCGCCGGGGGCCTCGTCACCGGCGCCAACACGGACAGCATGATCGTCGTGAGTGCTAACGCGGCTACCGGCCAGGTGTACATGTTCAGCTTCCCGCGCGACATGGCCCAGTTCCCGCTGTACGTCGGCGGAACCATGCCGGGCTATTGGAAGCTGAACACGTTCGCCGGCTACACCAAGGGCTACCCGGACACGTTCCCAGATCCCGGGCAGCCTGCTCTCGCCTACGAGATCGGCTTCCTGATCGGCATGCCCATCGACTACTACGCCTCGATCAACATCTGTGGCTTCCCGCAGCTCATCGACGAGATCGGCGGTGTCGACATCTGCAACACCAAGACGATCGATGACCCGAGCTACCCTTGGGGAAATGGACAGACGGGCTACCACCTCGATCCCGGGCCGGTGCACCTCGACGGTGCCAATGCCCTCGCCTACGCGCGCTCGCGCCATGGCAGCAGCGATTTCGCGCGAGCGCGGCGACAGCAGCAGCTGTTGACGGCGATCCGCCAGGCCATCCTGACGCCGCAGAACCTGGCGCGCCTGCCCGACATCATCACGTCGATGGGCGACATCGTGCACACCGACTACCCACCCAACCAGATCGATCAGCTACTGCAGCTTGCGAACCAGATCCAGTCCGACCCAACCGGCTCTTATGTCTTCGGTTCCTCCACGGGTTGGGCCGAGCACCTGCCGCGGACCGAAACGAATGGCCGCTCAGTCGAATTCCTCGACATGGACAAGATCGCGGCCTTATCCATCCAGGTCTTCGGCAACAAGAGCCAGTATTGGACTAATGGACCGCTGCCAAGCGTCCAACTACCCCAACCGGCCCCTTCCGATACCCCCGCTCCGGGTGGTACACAGTGTTGAATGCGCATCTATGAGGGAGCCCCACGGCAGAACTATGAGGAGGTGCTGCGCTCGATAGGCGCGGTGCTCGATCAGCGCGGCATGCGCGAGATCACCCTCATGGAGACGGACGATGGGTTCATCGTCCAGGGCCTGGCAGTGGTGCCCGGCGAAGAGCGGGCGTGGAACGATCCCAACGCCAGGCTGGCCAAGGAGACGTTTCACCTGGGCGAGGACGACGTCGGTCGATTCCTCGAAGAGGCACTCGCCCGGCGGCAGGGGCGCAGTCCACGGCCGCCCAACCAGAGCACTCCAACAGTCGCCGGCTTCTACGAGACGGCTCTGCGCGTCATCGGCGGGTACATCGACCAACAGCAGCCACGCGACGTGTTCTTCTTCGAGCAGGATCATCAGTTCGTGATGCGGCTACTGATGGCGACGCGAGCCGGCCTGCGCCATGTGCTGGTCGAGTTCACGCGCGAGGAGGTCGAGTCGATGATCGCCCAGGCCCAGAACATGCGTGGGCGTTGACGGCCGCTCCGCTCGCCCGTCGGTGCCAGTTGCGCTACCGTGTTCCCTGCCAAAAGAAATCCGACCGAATATCCCGTCGCCACCACTGACCCGGTAACGGAGGTCCACGTGAAAAGCCTGATCAAGCTCCTGGTTTTCCTTCTCGTCGCATTGCTCGCGGTGACGGTCATCGTCCCGCTCGTCGCCCTCGCCGGCCTGTTCATTTGGCTCAAGCTGACCGAGGAAGCCGACGACGAGGCGCTCGACCTCGAGCAGGACATGGAGACGACCACCGACTCGGCCTCGATCTGATCGAGCCTCCCCGGCCGGGGGACGCCCCGGTCAGCTTCCTGGTCGACTACGACGGCACCGTCTCGCTGATCGACATCGGCGACGAGCTGCTCGCGCGCCACTACCCGGACCGCGTCGAGTTCGAACGCCGTGATGCGCTGTACGACGCGGGCCAGATCGGCTCGCGCGAGCTGATGCAGTGGGACATGGACGTTTTGCCGCGCGACGGCGATCTGCTGCGGCGCGAGGCTGCACGGATGCCGCAGGACGAGGCATTCCCCGGCTTCGTGGCCGCGGCACGGGAGCGCGGCGCACTGGTCGAGGTCGTCAGCGACGGCCTTGGTTTCTATGTGGCCTCAAACCTGGCGGCGCTGGGCGTCGATGGCGTTTTCGTTGCGACCAACGCCAACCGCGTCGAGAACGGCGGGGAGGGCATGTCGTTCCCATTCAGCCACGCGACGTGCTTTGTGTGCGGGACGTGCAAGCGCGAGCGGGTTAGGCTGCACCACGCCGCGGGTCGGGTCGTCGTGTTCATCGGCGATGGGACGAGCGATCGCTTCGGCGCCGCACATGCGGACCTCGTCTTCGCAAAGCAATCACTTGCGCGCATCTGCGCCGCTGAGGGCTGGCCGTTCATCGAGTGGGGCTCGTTCGTCGATGTCTCGGCGGAGGTGGAGCGAGCCTTCAGCGACGGCCGACTGCCCGCCACGGCCGAAGATATGCCGCGCTGGCGGGCCGAACACGGGCATGGTCCGCGGCCGTTCATCTGCGGTCCGGAGGTATGGGGTCCGGGCCGGACGACGCCCGGTCCAGGACCGCGCTGACTCGTCGGTCACAGTCACGACACAGCTTGCGCGGCGGGCGAATCTGCCTCGCGCGGCTATGATCGGCGCATCGTGCGCATGTCTTTTCTGGTCACGCTCCTGCTCGCGCTCGCCTTCTGTGGCGCGGTCCTGGGTGGGGCCGTCTACCTTGGTTTCCTGTCGCTCGGCGGCGGCGCAGCAAGCACCGCCACGTCCGGCCCGCATGCGAGCTTCTCGTTCTTGCCCGCGACGCCGACTGTGCCGCCGACGCCGTCCGCGCCAGCTGCGTCGCCAACGCCGACGCCACTGCCCGTAGCCGGCGGCACATACGTCGTCCAGGCCGGGGACTCCATGTCGATCATCGCCGTGAAGCTGGGTGTCAGCCTCGTGGCCCTCGAGCAGGCGAACCCCCAGGTGCTGCCGCCCGACTTCATCATCCATCAAGACGACGTCCTGAACGTCCCGGCGACTCCGACGAGCAACCCCGATCAGTACGTCGTCCAGACGGGCGACAACATCACGAGCATCGCCTCCAAGTACGGCATTGACGCCACGACGCTGGCCGACTTCAACCCACAGGTCAGCGATTGGAATCAGATCGTGCCCGGCGAGGTGCTGAATATTCCAAAACCGGGCGACACAATCCCGCCGGAACCATCGCCGTCGTCAACCCACAGGTAACGCCGCGGAGGCATTACGGCGCGCGCCGCCGCACGGCGCTCGTGGGAGCCGTGGCGGTCGCGCTCGCATCGGCTTGTGCATCGGCCGCGCCTCCAACGAGCCCCACGGGCGGGACGCCCGCGCCGGTGGAGTCGGCTGCCCGTCCCGAGTCGCCCGCACCTTCGCGCTCGGCGGCAGGGTCGACCGTAGCGTCGACTGCAGAGTCGCCCGCGGCGACAGGAACCTCGGACTTCATCGATCTGAATGCCTCAGGCGCGCTTCAGATCGATGCCCCGCTGGGATCTGACTCCGCGGTCCTCGCCGGAGGCTTCCTGGTCACGACTGATGTCGGTGGCGGCATGGAGGTCTACGAGCTGTCGGGCAAGCTGCTCTATCCGCTGTCGGTGCCCGGCGGCGCATGCGGCGTGCCCGACGTCGGCTTCGGCGCCATCTGGACCGCGACATGCGCCGCCTCGCCGGGCCTCGTGCGTGTCGACGACTCGTCGTTCTTCGCGGCACCGGTGGACATCGGCGGCGGCGTGGCCGATCCACGGGGCAGCGTGGCCGCCGCCGAAAGTGGTGTGTGGCTGATCCGAGCCGGCGCCAGGAACGAGCTGATCGAGATTGATCCAGAGGTCCAGTCGCGTGCGGTCGTGTTCAGCGAGGCGGCGCCCACCGGCTCAACCGCGGTCCGCGCCGGGTACGGCGCGGTGTGGGTCTCGAGCCCGTCGCTGAACAGGATCACACGTGTCGACCCTGCGTCCGGCGCTGTCGTGGCGACGATCGATGTCGGTCGCTCGCCGGACGTCGTGGCAGTTGGTGAGAACGCCGTGTGGATGCTGGACGAGACCGACGGCAGCGTCTCGCGCATCGACCCGGCGACGAATGCGGTTGTCGCCACCGTCTCGCTCGGAGAGGCGATCGACAGCGGCGCCATCACCGTCGGCGGCGGATACGTGTGGGTCAGAGGCTCGACGACGCTGCTCTTCGAGATCGACCCGGCCAGCAATCAGATCGTCAAGCGCTACGGCCCGGCTTCAGGTTCGGGCGGCGTTGCCGCCGACGACTCCGCCGTATGGATCACCGCCCACGACTCGACCACGATCTGGCGCCTGGACTTGGGTGAGGCAAATGCCTCCGGTCTCGGTATTCCGCTGGAACCGACATTTCGGGCATGAACCGGGCTTAAGGCGTTCGCGCGGTCGCACACTCACGCTCGATTGGCCTGTGCCAAGCACGATATCGGTGAGATCGGGTCCCTTGGGCTGCGCTTGTCGGAGTTATGTCGGCCAGAGCGGAATCGCGATCGCGGGGGCTCGATACCAACCTCGGAGCATCGAGGCTGTGCACCGATTGGGCCGAATCGGTAACATTCGAAAAACCCCCGGAGGATCGAACCTATGGCGAAGTATGTCTTTGTGACCGGAGGCGTGACCTCCTCACTCGGCAAAGGCATCACCGCCGCCAGCGTCGGTCGCCTGCTCAAGAGTCGGGGCCTCTCCGTCAGCATCATCAAGCTCGACCCGTACATCAACGTGGATCCGGGCACGATGAGCCCGTATCAGCACGGCGAGGTTTTCGTCACTGACGACGGTGCCGAGACGGACCTTGACCTGGGTCACTACGAGCGCTTCATCGACGAGAACCTGACCCAGCTCAGCAACGTCACGACCGGCCGCATCTACCAGGCGGTCATCGCCAAGGAGCGCCGCGGCGACTACCTGGGCGGCACGGTCCAGGTCATCCCGCACATCACCAACGAGATCAAGGAGCGTATCCAGCGCGTCGCCCGCGATGGTCGTGCCGACGTCGTGATCGTCGAGGTGGGTGGCACGGTCGGCGACATCGAGTCGCTGCCGTTTCTCGAGGCGATCCGCCAGATGCGCAAGGACGTCGGCCGCGGCAGCGTGCTCTACGTCCACGTGACGCTGTTGCCGGCGCTCTCCGCAACGGGTGAGCTCAAGACGAAGCCGACGCAGCACTCGGTCAAAGAGCTGCGCGGCATCGGCATCCAGCCCGACGTGATCATCGCCCGCTCGGACCAGGAAGTACCCGACGATCTGCGCGAGAAGATCGCCCTGTTCTGTGACGTCGATCTCGACGCGGTCATCCCGGCAGCCACGGCCGAGACGATCTACGAGGTTCCGCTCCAGTTCCACGATCGCGGCCTCGACGACCTGGTCGTGCGCGAGCTGGGCCTCGAAGACAAGGTCCACGCGGCCGACCTGACCGCCTGGCGCGAGCTCGTCGAGCTGATCAAGCGCCCCAAGCCGCAGCTCGAGATCGCGCTCGTGGGCAAGTACATCGAGCTGCCCGACGCGTACATGAGCGTGACCGAGGCGCTGCGCCACGCCGGCTGGGCGGCGGGCCGCTCGATAAAGGTGCGCTGGGTCGATTCCGAGGCACTGACGCCGGAGAACTACGCAGCGCGGCTGGCCGGCGCGGCGGGCGTGCTCGTGCCCGGCGGGTTCGGCCACCGCGGCATCGAGGGCAAGGTCCTCGCCGCGCGCTATGCGCGCGAACAGCGCGTTCCGTACCTGGGTCTGTGCCTGGGCCTGCAATGCGGCGTGATCGAGTTCGCGCGCGACGTGGTCGGTGCCCAGGACGCGAACTCGACCGAGTTCGACATGTTCACCCACGACCCGGTGATCGACTTCATGCCCGACCAGCGCGAGCTGGAGGACAAGGGCGGCACGATGCGCCTGGGTCTCTACCCGGCACGCCTCACGCCCGGCTCAAAGGCGGCGCAGGCATACGGCGAAGAGGTCATCTACGAGCGCCACCGGCACCGCTTCGAGGTTTCCAACCAGTACCGTGACGCGCTGGAGCAGAACGGCATGCTCCTCTCCGGCCAGTCACCGGACGGCCGACTGGTTGAGATCGTGGAGCTGAAAGACCACCCGTGGTACGTGGCTTCCCAGTTCCATCCGGAGTTCAAGAGCCGCCCCGACCGACCGCACCCGCTGTTCACGGGCTTCGTCAAGGCCGCGATCGAGCACGCCGCGCAGGCCGCGCAGGTTGAGGCACCGACGACCGGCGAGCCGGTCCCCGCGACCGCCTGACCGCCTGCCTGCGCCCTAGCGCTCAGATGATGGCGCGGTGGAGGCGCAGGTAGAGCGGCCTGAAGCCCATCGCGTGCCACGTTCGGTTGGCCTCGACGTTGGTCGAGCGCCAGTCGCAGGCCAGCCACTCGTAGCCCTCGTCGCGCGCCCAAACGAAGAAGTTCTCGCACAGCGCGCGGCCTGCGCCCAGGCCGCGCGCGTCAGGCAGCGTCGCCGCGTACCCGAGTAGACCGGCGTGCGCCGGCCTCATCAACTGTTTCCAGGAGTCCGACACCTCGATGGCGCAGCCAACCGTGGTCGCGATCACCCGTCCCTCGTGCTCTGCTACGAAGATCGTGTACTTGGGGTTGTGGATGTCCTCGGCCGCTTCGGCCTCGGCCGCCTCGACGGTTGGTGGCGTCACGCTCGCGAACACGGGCGCCTTCCGCACGTGGTTGGGTAGCACCAGGTGGAGCCCGGCCAGCGCGCGGACGTCGCGATCCTCCGCGCGCCTGATCGTCAATCCGTCGTGGGCCGACGGCTGGAAGTCGGAGCCCACCGAGGCGCGGAACGCATACACCTGCTGGAGTCCGAAGCTGAGCGTGAACCATGCGTCGACGAGCTCGTCCTCACTGGCCGGGACCACGGCGTAGTGCCGGTTGACGCCGCGCTCCATGAGCTCACCCGAGACCATCGCGTACGCCGCGCGGATCGCCTCCGGCTCGCCGGCGCAGCCGACGTCCTCCGCCCACGCATTCGGCCCCCAGTCCTCGGCCGGCCGTGGCGTCATAAGCACGTAACCGGCCGGCTTGCCCGCAGCGTAGGCGATCGCACCCGTTGCGTCGTTCAATCCATCGAGGGCCGTCAGCGCGCTGCCGGCTCGTTCGGCCGACTCGTAACTCGGATCGAGCGCCGGCAGCCGTATCCGCGCGTGGCGGTGCCGCTCGGCGAGCAAGCCGGCCGCGTCGTCGATCCGGTCCGTGG
>Ga0265319_1001789_pt1 | contig 12304 bp, 9 predicted proteins | sample 4824metaG_FD_192443 | JGI IMG/M metagenome (GOLD analysis project Ga0265319, IMG submission 192443) | Rhizosphere microbial communities from Carex aquatilis grown in University of Washington, Seatle, WA, United States - 4-8-24 metaG | ecosystem: Host-associated > Plants > Roots > Rhizosphere >...
TTCACTCCCAAGGACGAGGGCGAACCGATCGAGCTGAACGTGTTCGACTTCCCCGGCAGCGGCATCGCGATGGCGATGTACAACCTCGACGACTCGATCCGCGACTTCGCGCGCGCCTCGATGCGCTACGGGCTCGACCGCGGCTACCCCGTCTACCTGTCGACGAAGAACACGATCCTCAAGGCCTACGACGGCCGCTTCAAGGATCTCTTCGCCGAGGTCTACGAGGCCGAGTTCAAGGCCGACTTCGAGGCCGCCGGGATCGAGTACGAGCACCGCTTGATCGACGACATGGTCGCCTCCGCGCTGAAGTGGGAGGGCGGCTACGTGTGGGCGTGCAAGAACTACGACGGCGACGTGCAGTCCGACACGGTCGCGCAGGGCTTCGGTTCGCTCGGCCTGATGACGAGCGTGCTGATGACGCCCGACGGCAGAACGGTCGAGGCGGAGGCCGCGCACGGCACCGTCACGCGCCACTACCGCCAGCACCAGCAGGGCAAGCCGACGTCGACGAACCCGATCGCCTCGATCTTCGCGTGGACGCGCGGGCTCGGCTACCGCGGGCGGATGGACGACACGCCTGAGGTCACGGCGTTCGCGGAGACGCTCGAGCGGGTGTGCGTCGAGACGGTCGAGTCCGGCCAGATGACGAAGGACCTCGCGCTGCTGATCGGCCCCGACCAGCCGTTCCTGACGACGCAGGACTTCCTCGGCGCGATCGACGCGAACCTGAAGGCCGCGATCGGCTGACAACAGGCGCGCGGGCGGTGCGCGGCGTGCTTCACTTCGAAGCATGTCCGTCGCGCCGCCACGCGCCGCCTTCGCGACGCACGCCGTCACGAACCAGCCGCCTCCGCTGGAGGGGCTGAACCTGTTCGAGCAGAACCGGCCGCTGGTCGAGGCGTTGGAGCGCGAGGGCGCCGGCTGGGGCGCCGAGAACGCCTCGACCGCCGGTGAGATGGCCGGCGGCGACGGCATCCGCCTCGGTTTCGAGGCGAACGACAACCCGCCGAGGCTGAAGACGCACGACCGCTTCGGCAACCGCGTCGACCAGGTCGAGTTCCACCCCTCCTGGCACCGGCTGATGGAGAACAGCGTCTCGCACGAGGCGCATTCGCTGCCGTGGACGGCCGACCGCCCCGGCGCGCACGCGGTCCGCACGGCGATGTCGCTCACCGGCGGCCAGGTCGAGGCCGGCCACGGCTGCCCGATCACGATGACGTTCGCGGCGATCCCGGCGCTGCGCGCCCAGCCGGACGTGCTCGCCGTGTGGGAGCCGCGCCTCATGTCGACGCAGTACGACCCGCGCGACGTGCCGGCCGACGAGAAGGCGGGTGCGCTGTGCGGGATGGGCATGACGGAGAAGCAGGGCGGCTCCGACGTGCGCACGAACGAGACGGTCGCGACGCCGCTGAACGGTGGCGGGCCGGGCGGCGAGTACGAGCTGTTCGGGCACAAGTGGTTCACGTCCGCGCCGATGTGCGACCTGTTCCTCGTGCTGGCGCAGGTCGAGGGCGCCGGAATCTCCTGCTTCGCGATGCCGCGCTGGCGCCCCGACGGCGAGCGCAACGGCTTCCAGCTCCAGCGCCTGAAGGACAAGCTCGGCAACCGCTCAAACGCGTCGAGCGAGATCGAGTTCCGCGGCGCGTGGGCGCAGCTGATCGGCGAGCCCGGCCGCGGCGTGCCGACGATCATCGAGATGGTCAACCACACGCGGCTCGACTGCGTCGCCGGCTCGGCCGCCGGCATGCGCTGGGCCGTCTCGCTCGCGACGCACCACGCCGCCTATCGCAGCGCGTTCGGCAAGCTGCTGATCGACCAGCCGCTGATGACGAACGTGCTCGCCGACCTGTGCGTCGAGTCCGAGGCCGCGACGCTGTCCGCGATGCGGCTCGCGCGCGCCTACGACGAGGACGACCACGCCTTCAAGCGGATCGCGACGGCGGCGATGAAGTACTGGGTCTGCAAGCGCACCGCGCCGCATGCCGCCGAGGCTTTGGAGGTGCTCGGCGGCAACGGCTACGTCGAGGAGTCCGGCATGCCGCGGCTCTACCGCGAGGCGCCGCTGAACTCCGTCTGGGAGGGCTCCGGCAACGTCATGTGCCTCGACGTCCTGCGCGCCCTGCTGAAGGAGCCCGAGGCGGCGCCGGCGCTGTTCGCGGAGCTGGAGGAGTCGGCCGGCGCCGACGCGCGGCTCGACGCGCACGTCGACCGCCTGCGCGCGGAGCTGACCGACTTCGCCGACATCGAGCTGCGCGCTCGGCGCGTCGTCGAGGCGATGGCCCTGGCGCTGCAGGGCTCGCTGGTCGTCCGCTACTCGCCGCCCGCCGTCGCGGACGCCTTCTGCGCGTCACGGTTGGCCGGCGACGCCGGCCACGCCTTCGGCACGCTCCCGTCGGGGCTCGACTTCGGCGCGATCGTGGAGCGGCACCGGCCGCTGTTGTAGGCGCTCCACTCAGGCGCTCGCCGAGCACGCCGCGCCGCCGGTCGGGCATCGAGGGGGAGGGAGCGGTCGCGCCACCGCCCCTTTCTCCCGAGCTGTGCGCCATAGGGTCGGTATACGCCACCCAAAGTGACACACGTAGATCCGGTGCATGCGATAGCGGGGGACGCCGGCGAGGCGGCGCGGACCGCGAGGCGCCGACCCGGCCGGGGCGCCGCAACCGCCGCACTCCCCCTCGATGCCCAACCAGCGGCGCGACGCGCCCGAGCCCCGCCGGAGCGGAGCTCAGTCCAACCCGTAGATCGGCCGAAGCTTCGCGTTGAGGTAGTCGAGGAACGGCTGCACCGCGATCGGCCCGCCGACCACCCGCGCGACCAGCTCGCGCGGCGGGTAGGTGCGGCCGAAGCGGTGCACGTGCGAGCCGAGCCACTCGCGCAGAGACGAGCAGTCTCCGGCCGCGAGCGAGGCGTCCAACCCCGGCAGGTCCGTCCGCGCCCGCTCCCACATCTGCGCGCCGATCAGGTTGCCGAGCGCGTACGTGGCGAAGTAGCCGATGTCGCCGCCGGACCAGTGGACGTCCTGCAGGACCCCGCGTGCGTCGTCGGGCACCGAGACGCCGAGGTACTCCCGCATCCGCGCGTTCCACGCCTCGGGGAGATCCTCCAGGGCGACGCTCCCCGCGATCATCGCCCGCTCCAGCTCGAAGCGCAGGATGATGTGCAGGCCGTACGTCGCCTCGTCCGCCTCGACGCGGATCAGCGACGGCTGGACCTTGTTGACGGCGCGGAAGTAGTCCTCGGCGGAGACCGCGGCGAACTGCGCGGGGAAGACCTCGGCCAGCTGCCCGTGCAGCCAGCCGGCGAACGGCCGCCCGCGCCCCACGATGTTCTCCCACAGGCGCGACTGCGACTCGTGCACGCCGAGCGAGACGCCCTCGCCGAGCGGCGTGCGCGCGAGCGCGGGGTCGACCTGCGACTCGTACAGCCCGTGGCCGAACTCGTGGATCCCGCCGTACAGCGCCATCCCGACGTAGGCGCGGTCGTAGCGCGTCGTCAGGCGCACGTCGCCGGGGCCGAAGCTCGTCGCGAACGGGTGCGCGGCCTCGTCGAGCCGCCAGCCGTCCGCGCTCCAGCCGAGCTGCCCGAGCACGCGCCGCAGCAGCTCGCGCTGCCCCTCGACCGGGAAGTCGCCGTGCAGCGGCGCGGCGTCGACCGCGTCGGCGCGCTCGGCGATCGCCGCGATCAACGGCACGAGCCCGGCGCGCAGCTCGGCGAACAGCGCGTCGACCTCGGCGCTCGTCATCCCCTCCTCGTAGTCGTCGAGCAGCACGTCGTAGGGGTCCTCGAAGCCGTCGAAGCACTCGACGTAGCGCAGCTTCAGCTCGACGTTGCGGCGCAGCGCCGGCAGGAACGCGGCGAAGTCCGACCGCTCGCGCGCCTCGACCCACGCCTGGTGGCCGAGCGCGCCGGCGCGCGCCAGCTCGGCGGCCAGCTCGCTCGGCACGCGCCGCGCCTTCTCCCAGTCGCGCCGCGTCACGCGCACGAGCGCCTCGTCGGTCGAGCCGGGCGCCGGCGAGGCCGCGTCGAGCAGCCGCCCGATCGCGTCGTCGGTGAAGCGCTCGTGGAGGATCTTGCCGAGCGTGCCGAGCTGCTCGGCGCGCTGGGGCGCGGCGCGCTCGGGCATCATCGTCTGCTGGTCCCAGCCGAGCAGACCGCCGGCGGCGTTCAGGTCGGCGATCTCGGCGAGTCGCTCGCGCAGCTCGGTCAGGGCGTCGCTCATGTGTTCCTCGTCGGGTCAGGTGGCCGGATGGTCGAGCGCGGGGCCGTGGATGCGGCGCGCGCTGTGCCACCATTCCACCATGTTCGGGCGCCCCGGATCGATACAGCTGGCGCGCATCTTCGGCATCCGCGTGGGCGTCGACTTCAGCTGGTTCGTCGTCCTCTTCCTCGTGATCTTCTGGCTGTCGGGCTCGTTCCGCACGACGCTGGGCAGCTCCGACACGACCGCCTACCTCGCCGCGGTCGCCAGCGCGCTGCTGCTGTTCGCCTCGATCGTCGTGCACGAGCTGGGCCACGCGCTCGCCGCGCGCCGCCACGGGGTCGAGGTCGCCGGCATCACGATCTCGCCGCTCGGCGGCTTCGCGCTGATGAGCCGCGAGAGCCGCACCCCGCGCGAGGAGCTTGAGATCGCGGGCGCGGGACCGCTCGCGACCTTGCTGATCATCGTCGTCAGCGTGCTCGCCGGCTTCGCGCTCGTCGGGCCGCACCGCTTCGTCGACGCGGCGCTGCTCGCCGACGGCGCCAACGTCACGCCGGTGCTGCTGACGATCGGCTTCCTCGTGACGATGAACGTGATCGTGCTCGTCTTCAACCTGATCCCCGCCTACCCGCTCGACGGCGGGCGGATCCTGCGCGCGCTCGTGTGGCGGGTCACGGGCGACCGCAACCGCGGCACGCGCGCCGCCGCGCGCTCGGGCCAGGCCTTCTCGATCGTCCTGATCGGCGGCGGGCTGTGGATCACCGTCGGGCTCGGGAGCCTGCTGGGGATCTGGTTCGCGTTCGTCGGCCTGATGATCGGCGGCGCGGCACGCGCGCTGCTCGCGCAGACGACGCTGACCGAGCAGCTCGAGGACGTGCGCGTCGGCGACATCATGGACGCCGACCCGGTGAGCGTGCCCGCGGAGCTGCCGGCTGCGCAGGCGCTCGACGAGTTCTTCCTGCGCTACCGCTGGCCGTGGTTCCCGGTCGTCGACGCCGCCGGCCGCTTCGTCGGCGTGCTGCGCGAGGAGGGCGCCCGCCACGCGGTCGAGGGCGCGGCGTCGCACGGCGACGGGGCCGGCGTGCTCGTGCGCGAGCTGATGGAGGCCGACGAAGGCAGCTTCCGCATCGACGAGGACCAGTCGCTGCGCGCGCTGCTCGACGCCGACGGCCTCCGCACGCTCGGCGCGATGATGGTGCTCGACGGCGGCGGCGTGCTGCGCGGCGTCGTCACGCTCGGCCGCCTGCGCCGCGCGCTGCGCGCGGCGGTCGGCGGTCGTCAGCTGTAGAAGAACGCGATCGTCGCGAGCTGGCCCAGCAGGCTCCACGCGACCGCCGCGGCGACGAGCGCGACGCCGAGCGAGCGGCCCCAGCGCTCCCCTGCGCCGCGGGCGCCGAGCGCGAGCAGTATCCCGAACAACGGCAGCAGCGGCAGCAGGTAGCGACCCTGCACGATGTGCAGGATGTCGCGTCTGAGGTCCGCCGAGAGTCCGATCAGCAGCAGCAGGGCGGCCGCCATCGCGAGGTAGCCGAGCAGCTCGCGGCGGCGCCAGCGCAGCTCGCGCGGATTCGCCCACAGCGAGCGCGCGGCCAGCGCGCCGGTGAGCAGCAGCACGCCGGCGGCGATGCGGTACGCCTGCGCGGGCAGCCACACGACCATCGTGCCGAACACGCCCATGAACGATCTGAAGAGCTGTTCGTAGCCGGGATGCGTGAGCGTCGTGTGCGGCTGGAACGGCAGCCGCGGCAGGAACACCTGCCAGATGTAGCCGACGTGGCTCCACAGGCTGACGTGGCTCTCCGGCGACGCCGGGCGCCCGATCGCGAACGGCCGCTCCCACACGATCCGCTCGAAGCCGATCCCGAGCGCGAACAGCGCGGCGCCGAGCAGGACGGTCGCGCCGAGCAGCTTGGCGAGGCGCCGATCCCACGCCAGCGTCGTCCGCCGCGCCGCCAGCGTGAGCCCGAGCAGCGCGCCCGGGACGAGGCCGTAGAAGTTGACCTTCGTCAGCATCCCTGCGGCGATCAGCGCGCCGGCGCACAGCGCGAGCCGCATCGTCACGCCGCGGCGCCAGGCGCGCGCGACACACAGGAAGAGGGCGGCCGAGAGCGCGTACAGCAGCGCGTCCGGGTTCACGCCGCCCGAGATGAAGCCGAGCATCGGGGCGAACGCGACGCCGAGCCCGCCGACCGTCCACGCCCACGGCCGGCCCGGCAGGCACTCGCGCACGAACAGGAAGCACAGCAGCGCGGTGACGCCGGCGAGCGCCGCCGACAGCAGCCGCATCAGCGTGAGCCGGTCGAGCAGCGTGGCGCTGCTCGCCACGCGGTAGGGGAGCGACTCGAGCGTGTAGTACAGCGGCGGCTCCGGCTCGCCTTCGCCCGCGAAGATCGACGCGCGGCGCGACAGCGAGCGCCGCATGTCGGCCGCGAGCCGGCGCTGCTGCAGCGGCGACCACGCCGCTGCGTGGAGCGTGCGCCCGACGATGCTGCCGAAGCCCGAGTCCGTCATCGCCACGGACTGCTCGGGCGACAGCACGATCGAGCGCGGCGTCGGGGGAGGCGCACCTGTCTCGCCCATGCTCTGCACGTAGGCGACGTGCGCGACCTCGTCGGGCACCTGGAACGCCGGCGTGATGAACGACCACGCGGCCGCGTTGAGGAACGCGACGACGGCGATCGCGACGGCCGTCCGGCGCCGCGGCCGGTCGGCGACGAGCGTGCGCACCACGATCCAGCCGGTCAGCGCGAGCGCCGCGACCACGAGCGCCGCGATCAGCCACGCCGCCCAGCCTGCGCTCCAGCCGCCGCGCCCGCGGCCGATGCGCGCGGCGATCCGGTGCGTGAAGCCCCACCACGAGCGCTCGCCCGGCAGCAGGTAGGTGACCGGCAGCGAGCCTTCGTAGGAGCTGCCGTCGATCGTGACGGCTTCGTCCTGCGGCGGCGTCGGCCCGCCGAGCAGCCGGGCATGGGCGCGGAAGCGGATGCACACCTGGACGTTCGGGACGTCGCGAGCGAACGGGCGGATCGGCGCCTGTATGGCGGTTCTGCCGGCCGTCGCGTCGACATCGTCGAGCACGTGCGCGCCCTGGCGCACGGTGACGAGCGGCGACCGTCTCGTCCTCCCCGGTATCTGGATCGTGACGGTGCCCGCGGGCAGCAGCTCGCGCGCCTGGCAGGCCGTGCTGCCGGCGGCGGCGGGGAGCACCCCCTGCACCCAGACGCCGTCGGTGCCCGAGCGGCGCTGGCTCCGCTGCGAGAGCACATGCGCCAAGCCGCCCGCGATCAGCAGGCACGCGAGCAGGAAGCACGCGAGCGCGCGCGGATCCCGGAACGTCGCGTTGCGCCTGCTGCCTGCTGCGGGCATCAGCCCGCGCCTCGCGCCCAGCGGCCAGCCCGCCGCCTCGCGACGGCGGCTGCTGTCGAGCAGTGCCATGGCTCCCCCGTATGTCGTATCGGCGCTGCCGCGATCCCCTCGCGTGCGAGTCGCCGTACACCGTACCCCCTACTCAACAGTAGCTTACAGCGGTCAGAGTGATGACGCGACGGTTCTTGATCTTTTGACACCGGGCCACGCCGCGGGCGGCTGCGCCCGCCGCCGCCCAGGCCGTGAAGGCCCTCCGTACGACCGGACCTGTAGGTTCCCCTCGCTCCTGCCGATGACCGGACCAGCATGCGCACGGCCCACGAACCAGACCCCCTGCTCGACTCGCTCACGGGCCTCGTCGCCGCTCGCGCGCTGATCACGGCGACCGGCCTCGGCGTCTTCGACGCGCTCGCCGACGGCCCGCTCGACGCCGAGGGCCTGGCGGCGCGGCTGGCGCTCGACCCGCTGGGCGCCGAGACGCTCCTCACGACGCTGCTCGCGATGCGCTACGTCGAAGTCGCCGAGGACGGCGCGTTCCGCAACAGCGCGGTCGCCGAGCGGCGGCTGGTGCGGTCCTCGCCCGACTCGATCGCCACGTTCGTCGGCTCCCAGGGAGACCTGCACTGGGAGGTCCTCGGGCTGATGACCGAGTCCGTGCGGAGCGGCGACGCGTACGCGATGCACGAGACGCGCCACGAGGACGCCGAGAACTGGGAGGCGTACATCCGCGGCCTGTACGAGATCTCGCGCGAGGACCACGCGCTGGACGCGAAGCTCGTCCCGCTCGAGGCGCCCCGCCGGCTGGTCGACGTCGCCGGCGGCCACGGCGGCTTCTCGATGGCGATGTGCCGCCGCCATCCGGAGCTGGCCGCCACGGTCGTCGACCTCCCGCCCAGCGCGGCCGTCGGGCGCAAGATCGTCGCCGAGCAGGGCTTCGCCGACCGCGTCAGCTACCGCGAGGGCGACGTCTTCGAGGTCGGGCTCGGCAGCGACCTCGACGTCGTGTCGTCGTTCAACCTCATCCACCACCTCACCGTCGAGCGCAACCGCGAGCTGTGCCGGATGGCGCGCGCGGCGCTGCGCCCCGGCGGATGTCTCGTGATCGGCGACGCCGCCCGGCCGGAGGCCGGCGAGCGGACGTCGGACCGCGGCGCGATCTCGAGCCTGCTGTTCTACACCTGGAGCCACAGCCAGAACTTCCGGCCGTCGGAGATCCGGCAGTGGATGCTGGATGCGGGCTTCGAGGACGTCAGCATCCACCGCAACCTGCTGGCACGGTGGCGCGTCGTCGTCATCGGCCGCTGACGCGACCGCGACCGCGACCGCGACCGCGGTAACCCCCCGCTAGAAGTCGAACGTCGGCGGGACGCCGGCGTACACCTCGGCGAAGGCGCGCTGCGCGGCTTCGGAGCGGAACATGTGGTCGAGGCGGGCGAGCTGCGTCGCCTGCTCGTACGTGCCCCCTTCGAGCTTGTGCAGCAGGCGGATCACGTCCTCGGAGAAGTCCTGTGCGAGCCACACGCGCCGCAGCGCCCGCTCGCTGTACGTCTCCAGGCCGGTGGCGTCGCCGTCGCGGTAGTGGCGGACGAGCGCGTCGGCCAGCAGCCGCACGTCGTTCATCGCGAGGTTGAGGCCCTTCGCGCCCGTCGGCGGCACGATGTGCGCCGCGTCGCCGGCCAGGAAGAGGCGCCCGTGCTGCATCGGGTCGCAGACGAACGAGCGCATCGCCGTCACGCCCTTGTCGACGATCGGCCCCTCCCCGACCTCGAAGCCCTCGGCGGCGAAGCGGCGCTGCAGCTCCGACCAGATGCGGTCGTCGCTCCAGGCGCCGGCGTCCTCGTCGGCGGGGACCTGCAGGTACAGACGGCTCACCTGCTGGGAGCGGAACGAGTACAGCGCGAAGCCGTGCTCGTGCCACGCGTAGATCAGCTCGTCCGTGTGCGGCGTGGCCTCCGCGAGGATCCCCAGCCAGCCGAACGGCAGCGGCCGCTCCGTGATCGTCAGCGCGGAGGCGGGGATGGCGGGCCGGCAGACGCCGTGGAAGCCGTCGCAGCCGGCGACGAAGTCGCAGTCGAGCCGCATCGCCGCGTCGTCGTGGACGAAGTCGATCGCGGGCCGCTCGCCGTCGATCCCCGACAGCGCGACGCCGGAGACCTCGAAGCGCAGCTCCCCGCCCTTGCCGAGCCAGGAGCCGATCAGGTCCTTCACGATCTCCTGCTGGCCGTAGATCATCGTGCGGCGCCCACCCGTGAGGGCGTGGACGTCGATGCGGCACGTGCGCCCGCGGAAGCGGAACCGGACGCCGTCCTGCTGGGAGCCCTCGCGGTGCATGCGCTCGCCCACCCCCACCTCGTCGAGCAGGTCGATCGTGTTCTGCTCGAGCAGTCCGGCGCGCACGCGCGCCTCGACATAGGGCCGGTCGCGCGCCTCCAGCACGACGCATTCGATCCCCTCGCGCTCGAGCAGGTGAGCCAGCATCAGGCCGGCCGGTCCCGCCCCGACGATTCCGACCTGCGTCCGCATGGCGGGGTATCCTAGCCCTGCGGCTCGACCGAATCGCGAGCGCCCTTCAGTTCCGCGCCGGAACGGCCGATCATGCAGGCAGAGCCGGCCATCCCCCAGACCATGAGAGACTCTTGAGCGCTGCCGCCGACATCCATGCCTTCATCATCGAGGAGCTGCTGCCCGGTCGCGGGATCGACGCGATCGAGTACGACGACGACCTGCTCGCGATCGGCGTGATCGACTCGCACGGCGTCGTCCAGCTCGTCGGCTTCCTCGAGCAGCGCTTCGGCGTGACGGTCGCGGACGAGGACCTGACGCCTGAGAACTTCTCGAGCATCACGAGCATCGAGCGGTTCGTGACGTCCCGGTCGGACGCAGGCGCCGGCCTCGGAAGCTGACCCCCGATCGGGAGCCCCAGACCGTGCTGCTCGACCTCGTGTATGCCGTCGCCGAGGACCATCCCGGCGAGATCGCGATCGTCCATGGCGACCAGCGGATCACCTACCGCGACTTCGTCGAGCGCGTCGAGCGCCTTGCAGCCGGCCTCGCCGACCGCGGCCTCGGAGCCGGCGATCCGATCGCCCTCCTGCTGCCGAACGTCCCCGAGTTCGTCATCGCCCTCTACGCGATCACCGGTATGGGCGCGGCGATCGTGCCGCTCAACCCGCAGCTCAAGCACGACGAGCTGAAGTTCCGGCTCCAGCAGAGCGGCGTGCGCGGGATCATCAGCGACGACCGCGCCGTGGGCGTCTGCGAGCGCGTCGTGGCCGGCTTGGAGCACCCCGTCGAGATCATCACCACGAGCACGGCCCACGGTCACGGCACGACGATCGCCTCCCTGATCGAGAGCGGCGAGCCCCGGCGCCTGCCCGCGCGCTCGCCCGACGAGGTCTTCGTCTACCAGTTCTCCTCCGGGTCGACCGGACGGCCCAAGCGCGTGGCGCGCACGCACGGGAACGTCTGCGCGGAGGCCCGGGCCTATCCGGCCGCGTTCGGCACCGGCGTGGGCGACGGCGTCTTCTGCGTGGCGCCGCTGTTCCACGACTACGGCATGACGTGCAGCCTGCTCGCGAGCACGCCGGCCGGCGCGACGCTCGTGATGCTCGAGGACCCCAATCCCTTCCTGCTCAAGCGCCACCGGGCGATCGAGCTGATCGAGCGGGAGCGCCCGACGATCTTCCCGGGCGTCCCGTTCACCTTCCGCCTGCTGGCCGAGGCGCCCCAGGAAGCGGACATGTCCTCGCTGCGCCTGTGCTTCTCCGCCGGCACCGCCCTCCCCCGCGAGGTCTTCGACGCGTTCCTGGAGCGCTTCGGCGTCCCCGTCCGGCAGCTGTACGGCTCGACCGAGACGGGCACGCTGGCCGCCAACCTCGACGAGCACCCGATCGCCACGTTCGCGTCGGTCGGCAAGCCGATCGGCGACGTCGAGATCGCGGTGGTCGACGAGCACGGCGCGCCGGTCGCGACCGGGGCGGTCGGCGAGCTGCTCGTCGCCAGCCCCGCCTTGACGTCCGGCTACCTCGACCAGCCCGAGCTGACCGCCGCCGCCTTCCGCGACGGCCGCTACCTGACCGGCGACCTCGGGCGGATCGACGAGGAGGGCCGCGTCTACATCACGGGCCGCAAGAAGCTCCTGATCCCCGTCGGCGGCTACAAGGTCGACCCGATCGAGGTCGAGGACGTGCTCAACACGCATCCCTCCATCGCCGAGGCGGTCGTCGTCGGCGTGCCGGGCGACAACGCCGGCGAGGAGGTCGTCAAGGCGGCGGTCGTCCCCACTGCGACCTGCGACGCGCAGGACGTCATCCGCTACGCGCAGGAGCGGCTGGCGAACTACAAGGTGCCGCAGATCGTCGAGTTCCGCGACGAGATCCCCAAGAGCCCGACCGGCAAGATCCTGCGCCAGTACCTCCTCTAGCGGCACGCGCGCGGCCGGCGCTCAGCCGTAGTAGTAGGCGACCGTCACGAGCAGCCCGAACAGGCTCCAGCCGATCGCGAGGACGACGATCGCCACCCCTGCCGACCGCCCCCACCGGTCGCCGGCGCCGCGGGCCGCGAGCGCCAGCAGCGCCGCGAAGAGGGACAGGAGCGGCAGCGCGTACCGGCCCTGCACCGCGCCCTTGATGCCCGGCACGCCCCACCCGCGCAGTCCGGCGACGGCCACCAGCAGCAGCAGACCCCCGGCGATCGCCGCATAGCTCGCGAGCTCCGCGGCGCGCCGCCGCAGCGCGG
>Ga0265319_1001791_pt1 | contig 12293 bp, 12 predicted proteins | sample 4824metaG_FD_192443 | JGI IMG/M metagenome (GOLD analysis project Ga0265319, IMG submission 192443) | Rhizosphere microbial communities from Carex aquatilis grown in University of Washington, Seatle, WA, United States - 4-8-24 metaG | ecosystem: Host-associated > Plants > Roots > Rhizosphere >...
AATTTATCGATTTGGTTGAATGTGGGTGGGCCGTTGCTGTTGGCCTGGTGGATGGCGAGGGGGTTGGGGCGGGCGAAGATTTCGGTGGAAGATGGGGACGATAGGACGGCGGCGGTGGCGTGAGGGGGGGTGGAAATTTGGGATTTGGAAGGGGCTGAGGAGGGGGATTTAAGATTTGGAATTTGGGCATGGCGAGTCGAGCATTGTGGTCATGTTTGGGCCAATCCGCCTTTCGCCGTAATGAATTGTCAAATGGGGAATCTCCATTATCCATGGAGCCACCTTCCATGCGCAACGAATCCCTGCCTGTCCCCACGCCTGGAGGCCAGTTCCTCGTCTATCCGGCGGAAGACGGGGAGCTGAAGATTGAGGTGCGATTTCAAGGGGATACCGTCTGGCTGTCGCTCAATCAATTGGCCGAATTGTTCCAGCGGGACAAGTCGGTGATCTCCCGCCACATCAAAAACGTGTTTGACGAGGGGGAACTGCGACCAGAGGGAACTGTTGCAAAATCTGCAACAGTTCAAATCGAGGGGGGGAAGCAGGTTACCCGGGAAATCGAATTCTACAATCTGGACGTCATTATTTCCGTCGGTTACCGGGTGAAAAGCTCCGTGGCTACGCGCTTCCGCATCTGGGCCACCCAGCGTCTGCGGGAATACATTGTCAAAGGATTCGTCCTGGATGACGAGCGGCTGAAGAACCCCGACCTCCCGTTCGACTATTTTGAGGAACTGACGAGGCGGGTACAGGACATCCGCACTTCCGAGCGGCGCTTTTACCAGAAGATCACGGATATTTACGCCACGAGCATTGATTACGACCCCACCCAGGAGGTCAGCATTCAATTCTTCAAAACGGTCCAGAACAAGGTCCACTGGGCGATCACCGGGCAGACGGCCGCCGAAATCATCCACGACCGGGTGGATGCGGCCAAACCGAGTCTGGGCCTGACCAACTGGCGCGGTGCGGCCATCCGCAAACAGGACGTGGCCATCGCCAAAAATTATCTGCAGGAGCCGGAACTGGCAGCTTTGAACAACCTGGTGGAGCAATACCTGGTTTTCGCCGAGGGCCAGGCAATGCGAAGGGTACCCATGCACATGGCAGACTGGGTAAGGAAGCTGGACGGCTTCCTGACGCTTAACGAGCGCGCCATTCTCACCCACGCCGGGCGCATTTCCCATGAGGTGGCGAGAGCGAAGGCCGAGTTGGAATACGATAAGTTCAAGGTCCTGAGCGCCGCATCGCCCCGGCCGGTGGATGCGGATTTTGAGCGAGCGGCAAATCAAATCCAAAAGTTGCCGCGCGGGAAAAGTCGCAATTCCAGGAAGGTATGATTTGCCGGAGGAATGGGGTGAGGCGATTCGGAGTTTACGGTTTACGGTTTACCGTTTACGGTTGAATTGAACACGGCGGGTGGCGGGGCAATCGATAACTGCAAACCGTAAACCGCAAACCGTAAACCCTTCATGCCAACTTCCTCCCCGTCCCCCGGCCAGCCGATTGAATTTTTCAACCGGCACACGGGGCGTGTCGAGACGGAGCAGGTCTATGGCGAGTGGTGGCTGCGGTGGGGCTATGAGACGCGGCTGGGGCGGCTGGCGATTTGGACTTTCGCCCAGCGGGCCTGGTTTGGGAAATTCTATGGCTGGCGGATGCGCCGGCCCGTGAGCCGCGAGCGGATTGCACCGTTCATTCAACATTATGGGCTGGATGCCGCGGAATTTGCGCGGGCGCCAGAGAGTTTTGCGAGCTTTGATGATTTTTTCTCGCGGACGTTGCGTCCGGGCGCGCGGCCGCTCGAGGGTGATGCGGATACGGTGGTCTTTGGCGCGGATGGGCGGCATTTGGGCTTTCAAGACGCGTCCCAGGCGGAGGGCGTGTTTGTGAAAGGGCAGAAGTGGGACATTGCGGCGCTACTGGACGACGCGGAGCTGGCGAGGATTTATGGGCGGGGGACGCTGGTGTTGTCGCGATTGTGTCCGGTGGATTATCACCGATTTCATTTTCCGATGGATGGCACCCCGGGGCCGGCGCGGTTGATTAACGGGACGCTGGCGAGCGTGAACCCGATTGCGTTGCGGCGGCGGCTGGAACGCTTGTGGGAGAACAAACGAGTCGTTACCATTTTGGAAACGGCGCGATTTGGCAAGGTGCTCGTGCTTGAAATTGGAGCGACCAATGTCGGCAGCATCACCCAGACGTTTGTCCCGGGGAAGCCGGTGGCCAAGGGCGCCGAAAAGGGATTCTTCTCCTTTGGCGGTTCGGCAACGATGACAATTTTTGAACCAGGTCGCGTGAAGCTGGCGGAGGACTTGGTCGAGCAAACGAAAGCGGGGCGGGAGTTGTACGCGAGGATGGGGACGAAACTGGGGGAGTGCTTTAGTGCTTAGTGTTTTAGTTCTTAGTACTGAATACAGAATACCGAATTTGGAATTTGGAATTTGGAATTTGGAAACAGAACATCGAACATCGAACATCGAATATCGAATATCGAATATCGAATATCGAATATCGAATATCGAATATCGAATATCGAATATCGAATATCGAATATCGAATATCGAATATCGAATATCGAATTCTCGCCCTTCGGTTGGCGAAGAAATGCTCGGCGGGCAAGCACTAAGCACCAAAAAACTAAGCACTAAAACACTTTGCCTTTCCCCCGCTCCTCTTGATACCTTCTGCCTCCTACCCCCAAACCCATGCTTGTCCGAGAAACCGATTTAGCCTCGATTGTCGGGGCGATGCATTCGCAGCCGCATGCTGTGCTGGGCATGCATCCGGTGGCCAAGGCGGGAAAGAAGGGACTCATGGTGCGGGCGTTTTTGGACAATGTGCGCTCGTGCGAAGTGGTGGATTTGACGTCGGATCCGGAGCGGCGATACCCGCTGAAGTGCATCCACCCGGCGGGATTTTTTGAGGGATTCATTGAGGGGCGCACGGAGGTGTTTCCGTACCGGTTGCGCGTGGCGCGCGGGAATGGCGAGATTCGCCAGTTTTACGATCCCTATGGATTTTTGCCGACGTTGTCGGAGCAGGATCTTTATTTGTTTAATGAAGGGAATGATCACTTCGTTTACCGCAAGCTGGGGTCGCATGTGCGCGAGCATGGGGGGGTGAAGGGCGTGTCGTTTGCGGTGTGGGCGCCGGGCGCGCGGCGGGTGTCGGTGGTGGGGGAATTCAACCGGTGGGACGGGCGGTACCATCCGATGCGGTCCATGGGCGGGTCGGGGGTGTGGGAAATTTTCATTCCGGGGCTCGAATCGGGCGCGAAATACAAATATGAAATCTTCACGGGTGGGTCGAAGTTGATCCTGAAGACGGATCCGTATGCGCTGTATTTCGAGCCGCCACCGCACAATGCTTCGATCGTGTGGGATTTGTCCGGCCACACTTGGGGCGACGAGGAGTGGATCAAATGCCGGGCGGCAACCGACTGGGCGAAGGCGCCGTTGTCGTTTTACGAGGCGCACCTGGGTTCGTGGAAAAAAATTGCCCAGGATGGAAATCGCGCGCTAACGTACCGGGAGACGGCGGCGGAAATGGGTGCGTATGTAAAGGAGATGGGCTTCACGCACGTCGAGTTCATGCCGTTGGCGGAATATCCGTTTGAGGGTTCGTGGGGTTACCAGGGAACGGGATTTTACGCGCCGACGCACCGCTATGGCCGGCCGCAGGATTTCATGGCGATGGTGGACGGTTTTCACCAACTGGGCATTGGCGTCATCATGGACTGGGTGCCGGCACATTTTCCACGCGATGCGTTTGCGCTGGCCGAGTTCGACGGCACGCATCTTTACGAACACGCCGACCCGAAACAGGGCGCCCACCAGGACTGGGGCACGCTGATTTTCAACTACGGGCGCCATGAAGTGCGCGGGTTTCTCGTCGGCAGCGCGCTGGCGTGGATGGACCGCTACCACATTGACGGTCTGCGCGTGGACGCCGTGGCTTCGATGCTCTACCTCGATTACTCGCGCAAGGAAGGCGAGTGGATTCCCAACAAGTACGGCGGGCGGGAGAATATTGAAGCAATTGAATTTTTGCGGAAAACGAACAATCTGGTGCACCAATATTTTCCGGGCACGCTGATGATTGCCGAGGAATCCACGGCGTTTGGCGGGGTGTCGAAGCCGACCAGCGAGGGCGGGCTGGGGTTTGACTTCAAATGGAACATGGGCTGGATGCACGACACGCTGGAATATTTCCAAAAGGACCCGATTCACCGGCGGCACCACCACAACCAATTGACGTTCCCGATGCTGTACCAGTACACGGAGCGGTTCATTTCCGTGTTTTCGCACGATGAAGTGGTGCATGGGAAAGGCTCGCTGATTTTGAAGATGGGTTCGTGGGGGATGACGGACAAGGCGCGGACGCTGCGGGCGCTGTATGCGCTGATGTGGTTGTGGCCGGGGAAGAAGTGCCTGTTCATGGGGCAGGAGTGGGGACAGTCGGCGGAATGGAAATACGACGCTCCGCTCGAATGGCATTTGCTGCAATTTATTGACCACGAAGGCACGCGTCTGGCGGTGCGGGATCTGAACCGGATTTACCAAAGCGAGCCAAAGATGGCGGAGTGGGACCTTGACGGGCGCGGGTTCGAGTGGATCAACGCGCATGACGGCGAAAACAGCGTGATCACTTTCCTGCGCATCGGGCCGGGATGGGAGCCGATTTACGCGGTCGCATGTAATTTTACGCCGGTGCCGCGCCAGAATTTCCGGATGGGCCTGCCCCGGGCGGGACGGTGGCAAGAAGTTTTGAACACCGACGCCTCGTGCTACGGCGGGACGGGCTTGGGAAATATGGGCGGGGTGATGGCGGAGGCGAAGTCCTGGGACCACCGCGAATTTTCCGCGCCGGTGGTGTTGCCGGGATTGAGCACGGTGATTTTCAAGTGGGAGCAGCCGGCGAAGCCGGTGAAGGAGCAAGGGACGGCAGGCGGGGTGGTTGTAATTCCGGAGAAGAAGGCGACGGTGGTCGTAAAGGGGCCGGTGAAGCCAACGCCTGCGGCGAAGAAACCTGCGGCGCCGAAGAAGGCGGGTGGGTCGCGGGAGAAGTCGAGCTAGGCGGGTCCGGAGGCCCCGCCCTACCAGGCACGCTCAGATAAAATTCTGGACAGACTGACCAGAATCAGGGAAAATGCCCCCGTGAAAGACTCCTGGCAATTACAAGAGGCGAAAGGCCAATTTTGCGCGGTCGCGGAGAAAGCCGCGGGCGGGGGGCCGCAGCTTGTGACCAAGCATGGGCGGCCGTTTGTATATATTGTGGGAGCGAAGACCTGGCAGAAGTCAAAGAAGCGGCCCATGACCTCATTGGAGGCGTTGCGTTCCTGTCCGGAAGATTTGACCAAACTCGTATCCCGCGATCGGGATTATCCCCGCGATATTGAGTTGTGAACTTCTTGATTGATACGAATGTCGCCAGCGACATCACCAAGCCGCAGCCGAACGCGCGGGTATTGGGTTGGTATGGCGCACAGCCTCCGGAAGCGCTGTTTATTTCGGCGCTAACTCTGGGGGAAGTGCGCAAGGGCATTTTACTTTTGGATGAGGGCGCTCGCCGTCGCTCGCTGTTTCGCTGGCTGCAAGATGTGTTGGAGCCGTCGTTTGAAGGGCGCATTTTGAACGCCGATTTGGCCGTTGCGCATACTTGGGCAGAGATGCAGGCAAAATGCCGCCGACAAGGCCGGATTTTGCCAACGATGGACAGCCTAATTGCTGCAACCGCCTTGACCAACGGCTTTACAGTGGCGACCCGCAACACGGCAGACTTTATGGCGACGGGCGTGCCGGTGGTGAATCCGTGGGAGGCGTGACGGAAGAGAAAAGGGTAAAGAGTGAAGAGTAAAACCAGGGATAGGACGACCACCCCGCTAATTAAAATCAATCTCGAAATGGCTCATGCCCATTTGGCAGGCGCCCTGGAGGGACGAACCGGGGGGTTGCGCGGGGATTTCGAAAATGGTTTCACCGGTGGGCGGGAGGGTGGCGACAATGCCGAGGGCGGGGATGCGGAATTCAACGGAGCAATCCGTGGTGTCTTTGGTCTTAACCTTGAGCAGGGCTGGCTGGCCGGCGCGGGCTTGTATCAAGCCGGGGGTGTAGCCGAAATTGGCGGTGAGTTCGATAGTTTGGGTATTCTTCGCCGGATTGGTGCCAGCGACCGTTGGCGGAATGGGTGCGTTCGCGGTGGAGCGGTAGTAATTGAAGGCCATCACGATCACGCCAGTCACGGCAAGGAGGGCGAGGAGCCCGGAGATTTTCGTCCGCGGGGACATGGAGGGAATCGAGCCGAGCGTGGTGGCCGCTACTTTTTCCGGCTGGCGCGGATGGTTTCGTAGAGGAGCCAGAAACCGAAGAGCACGGCAAACACAAAGCCGAGCGTCCCGAAAATATAGGGGAACGAAAATAGATCCTCCTCCTTGACCCGCGAAACGATGAGCGCAGACGACAGCAGGGTGGCAGCGATGATGATGGCGAGGACCAGGCGGTTGACCCCGTTGATGAACGAGTCGCGCAGTTCATCCAAGCCGCGGTGGACGAAGTTGATGCTGGCCTCGCCCTCCTCGAGATTCCTCAGCAGGCGCATCATCGTGCCGGGAATCTCGCGGGCCTGGCGAATGGCCGTGCGCCAGTCCCAATAGAACAGGCTGGCGATGGTGTGCGGGTGCCAGCGCTCGAGATTCAGTTCCTTGAGGAATGGTTCGGCGACGCTACGGAGGTCGAATGCGGGGTCGAGGACCTTGCCCGCCTCCTCATAGGCGAGCGCGGCTTTGGCGAGCAGAGAATAGTCGCGCGCGAGGCGGATGCCGTTCGAGCCAAAGATGTACAGCAGGTCAAGCACGATGCGGCCAAAGTCGCCGCTGGCGGTGTCAAAGTGCTGATACTTGCGCAGCATGAGGCTGACTTCCTTCTCCAACTTCACCGGGTCCACCCAGCGCTTGGTCACCGCATTGGCCAGGGTCACCTGCACCACTTTTTCCGGATTCTGGTCGGCGATGGCGGCGAACAAATCGGCGAGGAAGTAGCGCATGTGGCGCGTGAGCTGACCGGCCATGCCCCAGTCAATCAGGCAAAGACGCCCGTCCGGCATGACAAAGAGATTGCCGGTGTGCGGGTCGGCGTGGAAGAAGCCCGCGATCATGATTTGATGGAAAACGGAGCGCCCCCCGTTTTGCGCGGCCCGGGCGCTGAGTTCCGGCGACAAGCGGGCCTGTTCGGGCGGGACGCCATCAATCCAATCGAGGACGAGCAGGCGCTTCGTGGTGAACTGTTCGAAAACCCTGGGGGAGAAGACCTGCTCGGGATGGGGATTGGAGGCGTTGAAATGGGTGGTGTTACGCGCTTCAAAGGTAAAATCCAGTTCGCGCATCATGCTCTCGCCCGCTTCCCTGACGATGGCAGGCAGGTCGTAAGGATTCAATTCGGGGAGATGCTGCTGCATCTTGAGGGCGAACCAGCCGATGATTTCGAGGTCGGATTTAATCTCCTTGCGCAGGCCGGGGCGCTGGACTTTCAGCGCGACCTTTTCGCCGGTGCGCAGCTTCGCGCGGTAAACCTGCGCGATGGAGCCGGCGGCGACGGGCGTCTGGTCAAATTCATCAAACGTCTCCTCAATCGGCCCCTTCAACTCGCGCTCGAGCAATGGGCGCATTTGTTCCCAAGGCGCGGGGCGGACTTGGTTGCGCAGGAGTTTAAGCTCCTCGATCAGCGGCTCGGGCAGAAAGTCCGCCCGGGTGCTGATAATTTGGGCGAATTTGACGAAGACCGGACCGAGTTCTTCGGCGGTGACGCGAATGCGCTGCCAGACGTTCAGGCGTTCCCTGCGGGTGGGAACGAGGCGTGAAAGCCAGGAAGACGGGACTTCAATTTGCTCGAGGAACTCCAAAAAGCCGTTGCGGCCCAGGACGGCGAGGATTTTCGCCAGCCGGGCCGCATTGACGCTGAAATGGATGGGGTTCAAGGGGGTGGGAGAACATCGAACATTGAACGCCCAACGTTGAACATCGAATTAATGGCCACGCAATAACACAATGACTGGCCGCCCACTCCGGGCTGGGACCTCGTGCCGTCGGTCCGGCAAATCAAATGTCAGGTGTTCGATGTTCGAAGTTGAATGTTCGAGGTTCGAAGTTGCAGGCGTTCAGGAATTTTTGGCTTCGAGGGCGGCGACGCGTTTTTCCAGGGCATTCAACTCCTCGCGCGTGGCGAAATTGGATTTCTTCAGCAGTTCCTGGAGGCGATGGCTGAGGTCGGTCTTGGCCTGTTCGAATTCCTGTTTGCCGTCGGCGATGATGCGGTCGGCCAGATTTTTGGCATCCTGGGTGGAGAGCTTGCCCTTTTCGACGTATTCGTGGAGGACGCCCTCGACTTTTTCCTTGGTGGTCACGGTGGCGCCGATGCCGGCCAGCATGGTCTTTTTGATGAGGTCAATCATGTTAAGAATGGGTTGGTTGTTGGGCGGGAGGCCGTGGATACGCCATCCCATGGCAATAAGTTACGCCGGACAAATGGAAAAGGCAAAGACGTTCGCGAGGACTTTGGAAGTTTCGGACGCGGATTGAAAAGCAGGGCGGCCAATGGCCTTACAGCAACTTCGGCACGAGAAACCAGCCGAGAATCCAGTGACCGAGCGGGCGGTTGCGGCCGGGGTCTTCGGCGCGTTCGAGGTGGAGGAGGCCGCATTTCTTAAAGTCAATGAGGACCGGGTCGGTCTGGCCGCTCAGCAGGCAGGAGGCGAGGGCCTCAAAATGGGGATTGTGCCCGACGACGAGGACGGATTTGCGCGAACAGGCGAGGCGGAGGGCCATCGGGCGGGGGTCATCCTCGGGGCGAAGGCCGGGGGCTTCGTGCAGAAGCGTGTCGAGACCAAGCTCCTTGTGAAAGATCTCGGCCGTTTGAACGGCGCGTAACAGCGGGCTGTGCCAAATTTCGGCAATATCGAGTTCGACCTCGCGTTTGCGGAGGAAGGAGGCGAGCTCGTCCACCTGTTTTTCACCCTTGCGCGTGAGACGCCGATCGGCGTCGGCATCGCCGGGCTCGGCTTCGGCATGGCGCAGGAGGTAGAGGTTCACGGCCCGGCGACTATGGGCCATCGACCGGTGCAAGGCAAGCGCGCAGCCGGGACCGGTCTCACCCTGGCTATTTTAACCTTTGGCCAAAAACGGATAATCTGTGTATCCCTTCGGCCCGGAGCCATAAAAGGTGTCCGCCTCTGGCGGGTTGAGCGGCGCGTTCAACTTATACCTTAGCGGGAGATCGGGGTTGGCGATGAACGGCTTGCCGAACGCGACGGCATCCGCCTCGTCGGCGGCCAGTAGTTTCTCCGCGGATTCTTTGGCGAATCCTTCGTTGGCGATGTAGACTCCGCCAAAGGCCGCTTTGAGTTGCGGGCCGAGGCGGTTGGGGCCAAGGGACTCGCGAGCGCAGAGGAAGGCGAGCTTACGGCGCCCAAGTTCGCCGGCGACGTAGCCAAAGGTGGCGGCGGGGTTCGAGTCGCCCATGGATTGTGCGTCACCCCGGGGGGCCAAGTGCATGCCGACACGTCCGGGACCCCAAACCGAAATAACCGCATCGGCCACTTCGAGCATGAGGCGGGCGCGGTTCTCAATGGGGCCACCGTATTCGTCGGTGCGGTGGTTGACACTGTCCTGGAGAAATTGGTCGAGGAGGTAGCCATTGGCTCCGTGAATTTCGACGCCGTCGAAACCGGCGGCCTGGGCGTTTTGGGCTCCTTGGCGGTAGGCGGCGATGATGCCGGGGATTTCCTTCGTTTCGAGAGCGCGGGGAACGGGGTAGGGTCGCTCCGGTCGTAACTGGCGCACGTGGCCGGCAGCGGCGATGGCGCTGGACGAGACCGGTTGCGCGCCATCCAAGAAAGATGGGTCCGAAATGCGCCCAACATGCCAGAGTTGCAGCAGCATGCGCCCACCGGCCGCGTGGACCGCCGTGGTGATGGCCTTCCATCCCTGAACCTGTTCAGCCGACCAGATGCCAGGGGTATCGGGGTACCCAACGCCCATGGGCGTGACAGAGGTGGCTTCCGAAAAGATGAGCCCGGCGGACGCGCGCTGAACGTAGTACTCCCTCATGAGTTCGTTGGGCACCCGGCCTGGCCTGGCACGGCAGCGGGTGAGCGGGGCCATAAGGATGCGGTTGGGCAAATGCAGTTCGCCAACGCGGAGAGGGTCAAAAAGGTTGGGCATGAGAGTCGGTCCCACGTTAATCCAAAAGCGGGGGCACCTTTTCGTTTTTGCGGGACCGGCGGGAAAGAAAGACAAAGAGCCCGACAAGCAAAATAAGCACCGCCAGCGCGGTGCCGGTGGCAAGAGGTAGAAGGAGCGGGGTAGCGTTGCCGGTGGATACGGTGGGGGAAGCGGGCGCAGCAACGTTCGGATTGGTGTCGAATTCGATGATGAACCCCTTTTTCGGATTCCCGGCCGAAGTATCGTTCCATTGGGGTGAGCGGGCGGGGGCGTGGAGGGAATAAAATTCCAGAGCCTCTTCGCCGGGGTCGGAGTTATCGGGCTGGCCGGGCGACCAATTGGTATAAGTAAAGGTGCCTTGGTTGGCGACCCAATGCCAGCCTTGGGCAGGGCTGGGTGAGCCGGCGGGCTGAGAGCCACCGAGCCAGGGCCCCATCAGATTTTGGCCGCTGCTGGTGGGTCGCCAAAAAATGGGGTCATCGACGAGGGCGAAGACGAAGTCGTTTTCGCTTTGGGAGGCAATAGTGGCAAGGTAGCCGCCATGGGCCTGGGCATATGCATCAGCGTCCTTCCAGCTAATGCCGAGGCCAGGGTCAACGGCGACGGCTTGGTAAAAGTGGCCGTTGCCGCCGTCGCTCCTCTTCCATTCGACCACGGGCCGCGGTTGGATATCGCCGGGGCTCGGGGCGGTCGCGGCCAAAGGAAGGGCGCAGAAGAAAAGGGAAACGGGGTTCATGGCTGGCAGCAGGATGTTAAGTGCATCTTTTCGGCCACGGCAACCGTGAAAGGGCGGGTTGGGGCCGGATAATTTACGGTTGCACTGGGGCCGGCAGGCTGCCAAGCTGGCGGGCTAACCTTTATCAAACCATGGCCGCTGAACTCATTTGTTTGGAATGCTCCGAAGCCCGCAAGGAAGGCAAAACGCCTTCCCGATATTTCGCTGCGCGCAATAAGCGCGTGAAGCAGGAAAAAGTCGAGAAGATGAAATACAACAAGTTTCTCCGCCGGCACACGCTGCACAAAGAAGTGAAGCTGTAGAGGAAAGGCAAGTTTGCGGTTTACAGTTTTCGGTTCGCCGACGCCGCGGCGGGAGCCCATCGCGTTGCAGATGTTTCTGATGCTCGGCCAACCGGTTTGGCGGTTGGATTAACTGCAGACCGCAAACCGTAAACAATCTCAATTTCCACTGAGGATGTTCGTGGGCAGGACTTTGGCCGGGTCCACGTTGGCGGTGACGGAAGTAACGAGCCATTTTCCGCCCGATTTACTGCAGGCGAAGGCCAGGTACAATCCGCCTTTCTGGTATTTCGCAAAGACATAAACCAGCGTTGAAGACGGCGACAGGGAAACGGATTTGATTAATTCCGCACCGGCGAAGGTTCCGGCGGTATTTTCCGCGTCGGAAAGGCTTTTGGTGATCGCGTTGCGGGAAGCCGCATCAATTTCGAGGCTGGAGCCCTTGGACCAGGCGTCAATGGCTGAGGCGTAACCATTCTTGGCGTAAATGGCAAAACCGGCGGCAACGGTGTCCGGCATGCCGGCTGCTGCGGCGGGAGCGGCCGCCGCAGCCCCATGGGCGGGAGTCAAGGCGGCAAAAAGCAAGGCGAGGGCGAGGAGTATTTTCTTCATGGGAATGTAGGGGCCGGCCACAAAACGAGCCGGGTCGGAGGAGGGATAAGGTTGAGCCAGGGGCATGCATGCACCAAGCAAGGTCAATCTATAGGCAATTCCATGAAATTGTAAATGGCAACTAATGCGATATTTCGTCAGGTGATTTCCCCACCTAAAGGGGCCAGTGCCGGGAAGATGGGACCATCTGGCGCCGGCGGAGGGGACGAATATCCCGGGTTTCCAAAAAAACGACGCGGTGGCCGGGCTTTACTTAGTTACTTTGATTCAGTGGACTGGCGGTGGCAGGGGGGCGGCGGCTGGCGCGCCATTTGTCACGATGATTTCGCACCCAGTCAATCAGGGCGGTTTCGAAGCCGATATCATGCCCGGCTTTTTCGGACTGAATCCACTTGTGGCGGAGGATTTCCTCCCGTTCCGCCAGGTATTCCTGGTAGAAACTGGA
>Ga0265319_1001793_pt1 | contig 12291 bp, 13 predicted proteins | sample 4824metaG_FD_192443 | JGI IMG/M metagenome (GOLD analysis project Ga0265319, IMG submission 192443) | Rhizosphere microbial communities from Carex aquatilis grown in University of Washington, Seatle, WA, United States - 4-8-24 metaG | ecosystem: Host-associated > Plants > Roots > Rhizosphere >...
CGCCGCGTCGTCTTCGACGCGACCGCGCGCCTGCCGCTCGACTCGCAGCTGGTGACCGCCGCGTCGGAGATCCCGCTCACGGTCGTCGTCTCGCGCGCCGCGCCGCGCGCCGCGACCGACGCGCTCGAGACGCACGGCGCCGAGGTGATCGTCGCCACCGGCGAGCACGAGCAGGCGCGCGTCTGCTCGGCGCTCGACCAGCTCGGCGCCGCCGGCGTGACGTCGATCCTGCTGGAGGGCGGCCCGAGACTGGCGGGCGCCTTCTTCGACGCGGGCGAGATCGACGAGCTGCGGCTGTTCCTCGCGCCGCTGGTGCTCGGCGGCCGCACCGCCCGCGACCCGCTCGAGGGCGAGGGCGTCGAGACGATCGCCGAGGCGCTGCGCGCGCTGACGCTCGAGTGCGAGCACGTCGGCGAGGACCTGCTCGTGTCGGCGCGGTTGCGGGAATGGTGAGCTGAGCGATGTTCACCGGCCTGGTGCAGGAGCTAGGGATCGTGACCGCGGTCGAGCCGAGCGATGACGGCGTGCGGCTGACGGTCGCCGCGCCGCTCGCGGCCGAGCTGAGCGCGGGCGACTCGGTCGCCGTCAACGGCGTCTGCCTCACCGCGGTCGAGCCGACTCGCGAGCAGTTCGCCGCCGACGTGATGAACGAGACGCTGCGCCGCTCCTCGCTCGCCGCCGCCGAGCCGGGCGCGCGGGTCAACCTGGAGCTGCCGCTGCGCGCGCACGACCGCCTCGGCGGCCACGTCGTGCAGGGCCACGTCGACGGCCTCGGCACGGTCGCCGCCGTCGAGCCGGACGGCTTCGCGCGCCGCATCCGCATCGCGGCGGAGCCCGAGCTGCTGCGCTACGTCGTCGAGAAGGGCTCGATCGCGATCGACGGCGTGAGCCTCACGGTGGCGGCCGTCGACGACGAGTCCCTCACCGTCTCCCTGATCCCCGAGACCCTGGAGCGCACCAACCTCGGCGTGGCCGAGCCGGGCGCTACCGTCAACCTGGAGGTGGACGTGCTCGCCAAATACGTCGAGAAGCTGGTGGCCCGATGAGCGGTCAGGAGACGAAGGCCGCCTTCGCCGCCGTCGAGGAGGCGATCGAGGACATCCGCGCCGGCAAGATGGTCGTCGTCTGCGACGACGAGGACCGCGAGAACGAGGGCGACCTCACGCTCGCAGCCCAGTTCGCCACGCCCGAGGCGATCAACTTCATGGCGAAGGAGGGGCGTGGGCTGATCTGCCTCGCGCTCACGCCCGGCCGCTGCGACGAGCTGGGGCTCGACCTGATGGCGGCCAAGAACGAGTCGCCGTTCGAGACCGCCTTCACCGTCTCGATCGAGGCGCGCGAGGGCGTCACGACGGGCATCTCCGCGCACGATCGCGCCCGCACGATCCAGGTCGCGATCGACCCGTCCGCGCGCCCGCGCGACGTCGTGCAGCCGGGGCACGTGTTCCCGCTCAAGGCCAAGCCGGGCGGTGTGCTCGAGCGCGTCGGCCAGACGGAGGCGGCGGTCGACCTCGCCCGCCTCGCGGGCCTCAACCCGTCCGGCGTGATCTGCGAGATCATGAACGACGACGGGACGATGGCGCGCGTCGACGACCTCGTCGGCTACTGCGCCCGGCACGACCTCAAGATGATCACGGTCGCCGACCTCGTCGCCTACCGGCGCCGCCACGACAAGCTCGTCGAGCGCGTCGTCTCGACCGGCCTGCCGACCGCGTTCGGTGACTTCGAGGTGATCGGCTACCGCTCGCTCGTGGACGACAAGCACCACGTCGCGATGGTCAAGGGCGACGTCGCGGGGGAGGACGACGTGCTCGTCCGCGTGCACTCGGAGTGCCTGACCGGGGACGTCTTTCACTCGTTGCGCTGCGATTGCGGCGAGCAGCTCGAGTCGGCGCTGGCGATGATCGAGGAGGCCGGCCGCGGCGTGCTCTTGTACCTCGCGCAGGAGGGTCGCGGGATCGGCCTGCTGAACAAGCTGCGCGCGTACAAGCTGCAGGAGGAGGGGCTCGACACGGTCGAGGCCAACCTCAAGCTCGGCCTGCCGGCTGACCTGCGCGACTACGGCATCGGCGCCCAGATCCTCACCGACCTCGGCCTCAGCTCGATCCGCATCCTCACGAACAACCCGAAGAAGATCATCGGCCTGGAGGGCTACGGCCTCTCGGTCACCGGACAGGTGCCGATCCAGCCGACGCCCAACCCGCACAACGAGGCCTACCTGCGCGCCAAGCGCGACCGCATGGGCCACACGCTGCACCATCAGGGCCTGCCGCTCGACGAGGAGATGATCCAGGAGGAGCGCCGCGATGCCTGAGCAGCGCTTCGCGCTCGTCGTCGGGCGCTTCTACGCGGAGCTGGCGGAGCGGCTCGTCGCGGGGGCGACCGAGGCGCTCGCGCCGCACGGCGAGATCGACGTCTACGACGTGCCGGGCGCGTTCGAGCTGCCGCTGGCGGCGAAGTACGCGGCCGAGTCGGGCCGCTACGCCGGCGTCGTCGCGCTCGGCGCGGTGATCCGCGGCGAGACCGACCACTACGACTACGTCTGCGGCGAGGCCGCGCGCGGGATCCAGCAGGTGCAGCTCGCGACCGGCGTCCCCGTCGGCTTCGGCGTCCTCACGGTCGACTCGATGGAGCAGGCGCTCGCCCGCGTCCAGGGCGGCCCCAAGCGCGACTCCGGCGCCCACGCCGCCGAGGCCGTGCTCGCCTCGCTCGCGATCCGCGAGCAGCTCACCGAGCGCAAGGCGCGCGCCGACTTCAGCGTCTAGTCGATCGTCCCGCGCGGCGCGACCCAGACCGACGCGAAGCGCAGCGACGTGTGCTCGGCGATCGTGTCGTAGTCGCCGTCGTAGTGCAGCACCCCGAGGCCTTCGCTCGCGGCGACCGCTGCGATCAGCAGGTCGACCGGCTTGACGCGGTGCGAGATGCCTGGGGCGACGGCGAGCTCCTCCTGCGCCTGCACTGCGGCGTCCGCCGCCGCCGACGTGAGCGGGGCGTGGGGGAGGGCGGCCAGGCGTCTCGCCGTGAGCTGGAAGCCGGCCATGTCGCGACCGCTGAAGCGCATCTCCAGCAGCGAGGGCGGACAGGTCCATAGCTCTCCGCTAGCGAGCGCCTGGTCGAAGTGCTTACGTCGCTGCCCGGCGACCCGGCCATCGAGCGTGCGTGCCCAGGCCGAGTTGTCGAGCACCACGGCGCCGCCGTAGGACTTCAATGGATCCACCCGGTCTCACGGACCTCGTAGGCGGCGGCGACGTCGAGGCCCTCACCGGTGTGGAGTTGCTCCACGAGTTGCAGCCGCAGCTCGCGTCTGCGCTCCTCTTCGGCCTGCTCGGCCTCGAGCTGGCGCAGGCGCTGCTCGGCGCCGAGCACGAGGAGGTCCGACAGGTCGACCTTCAGGCCGCGGTGGCGCAGCGGCTCGAGCGCCTCGCGGACGCGCGGGGTCTCGGTGATCGAGTGGCGGCGGTGTCTCGTGGGCATGCGACGAGTGAAGCAGGTGGCGTACCGCGGTGCAACACCAAGGATGTGGGATCGCGCTGCGGATGTGCGGCACGAGGCCGCTCCGCGCCCGCCGGCCAACCGTGCGTATACTGCCCGAGCCATGCCAAAGGTCTGTCACGTCTGCAACAAGGGCCCCGCCTTCGGGCAGAGCCGCAGCCACTCGATGGTCGCCACGAAGCGGCGTTTCGACCCGAACCTCCAGCGGGTTCGCGTCGACCTCGGCGGCACTCCCAAGCGCGTGTACGTGTGCACGCGCTGCCTGAAGGCCGGCAAGGTCACCAAGGCATAGGAGGTACCGCGCCGCCGGGCGTTTCGTCGCCCGCAGCCGGTACGGTCCCCGCGCCCGTGTCCGATCCGAGCCTTCTCCGCTTCCGTGCCGCCGTCGAGGGCGCGCTCGCCCAGCTCGAGGCGCGCCGCGACGAGGTCAACGAGCTGAACGTCTTCCCGGTCGCCGACGGCGACACGGGCGACAACATGGCGCTCACGCTGCGCGCGGTGCTGCAGGAGCTGGACCGCCTCGCCGCCGCCGAGCAGCAGCGCACGGTCGACGAGATCGGCCGCGACGAGATCGTCAGATCGGTCGCGCGCGCGGCGCTGCTGGGCGCGCGCGGCAACTCCGGGGTGATCCTCTCGCAGCTGATCCGCGGCGCCGCCGAGGAGCTGGCGAGCCGCCCGGGCGAGCTGGTCGACCCGGTCCTGATCGGCGCCGCGATGGCACGCGCGGCCGAGCAGGCGTACGGCTCCGTGCGCGAGCCGGCGGAGGGCACGATCCTCACCGTCGTGCGCGAGATGGCGAGCCGCATCGCGAGCGAGCTGGCGCACATGCAGGAGACGCGGCTCGACGCCGACGCCTCCGACGAGCACCAGGACGCGCTTATCGCCGACGTGCTCGAGCGTGCGCTGGAGACGGGCCTGCAGTCGGTCGAGCGCGGCCCCGAGCTGCTGCCGGTGCTGCGCGAGGCGGGCGTCGTCGACGCCGGCGGCTACGGCCTCACGGTCCTGTTCGCGGGGGTGATCGCGGCGCTGCGCGGCAGCGAGCCGCCGGAGGTCGCGCACCATCGCGCCGCGCGCGTGACGCACCCGCAGCACGAGTCCTCGACCCACCGCTATTGCACGAACTTCGCCGTCACCGGCAGCGGACTGAGAGCCCGCCGCTTCATCGAGGCACTCGAGCGGATCGGCGACTCGGTGCTCGTCGTCGGCGACGAGACGACGCTGAAGGTCCACGTCCACACCGACGACCCGGACGCGGCGACCGCCCTGTTCGGCGCGGCGGGCACGATCTCGCACCTCGACGTCGCCGACATGCACGCGCAGGTCGAGGAGCGCGCCGAGCGGCTCGCCGCCGCTGCCGGGAACGGATCCGGCGCCGCTCCGGCCGCCACCGCCTGCGGCGTGCTCGCGGTCGTCTCCGGCGACGGCATCCGCGCGCTGTACGAGCAGCTCGCCGTCCACACGCTCGACGGCGGGGCGACGCTCAACCCCTCGACCTACGACCTGCTCGCCGGGATCCACGCCGTCCCCGCCGAGGAGGTGGTCGTGCTGCCGAACAGCTCGAACGTCTTCATGGCCGCCGAGGAGGCGGCGCGGCTGTCGGAGAAGCGCGTGCACGTCGTGCCGTCGCGCTCGCAGCAGGCCGGGCTCGCCGCGGCGATCGCGTTCGACCCCAGCCGCGACGGGGCAGCCAACGCCGCTGCGCTGACGGACGCCCTTGAGCGCGTCCGCACCGGGGCCGTCGCACCGGCCGCGCGCGACGACGCCGGCGGCCGCTTCCGCGCCGGCGAGGCCGTCGGCTTCGTCGGCGACGAGCTGGTCGCCTGGGGCGAGCCGGCCGCGACGCTGCGCTCGATCCTCGCCGCGCTCGCGGCCGAGGCCGAGCTGGTCACCTGCCTGAGCGGCGACGGCGCCCCGCTCGACGCCGACGCCGTCGCCGCCCTCCACGACGGCAGCCCCGCCGAGCTGGAGCTGACGCAGGGCGGCCAGCCGGCGTACTGGTACCTGCTCTCCGCCGAGTGACCTCAGCCGCGTGAGGGAACCGTCTCGCGGCGCCGGATCGCGCGGCGATTCCATTCACGGGCAACCAGCCCGCTCTTGGAATCGCCGCACGCCCGGCATCCACGATCCGGCCACCCTCACACGGCCGATCGGCGCGGCATAGTGTCGGCTGTGTCCGTGGCGCTGCCGGTTGCGTTCGCCAGTTCCGAGCCGCTCGATGCGGGCTCGCTGAGCACTGCGCCGATCCGCCTCCCGCGCCCGAGCCGCCTCGCCGCCCCGCTCCCGGGCGCGAGCGACCTCGGCCCCAGAGCCGCCAGAGCGCTCGAGACGCTCGGCCTCCACACCGTCGGCGAGCTGCTCGAGCACCTGCCGCGCGCCCGCGGCGAGGCCCGCACCGTCGCGACGCTCCGGCGCGGCGAGACCGCCACCGTCCTCGTCGAGGTGCAGAGAATCGACACGCGCAGCGTCCGCCGCCGCGGGATGAAGCCGCGCGTCGCGGCGACGGTCGCCGACGCGACCGGCTCGATGGAGGTCTCGTTCTTCAACCAGCCGTGGCTCGCGCAGCGCTACCCGCCGCGCACCCGCCTGCTGCTGACGGTCCGCACCGACGAGCGCGGCCGCGTCTCCGTCACCGCACACGCCCCGACCGACCTGCAGGTCGCGGCCGACGCCCAGGTCGCGCAGTATCCGGCCAGCGAGGGGATCGACTCGACGCGCATCCTCGCGCTGATGCGCGAGCACCGCGATGCGATCGCCGACACGCTCGAGCCGCTGCCGGCTCGGCTGCGAACGCGGGAGCGCCTGCCCGACCGCCCGGCCGCGCTGGCCGCGCTGCACTTCCCCGGCAGCGAGGACGACGCCGAGGGCGGCCGCCGCCGGCTCGCGTTCGACGAGCTGCTGCTCGTCCAGCTCGCGCTGCTGCGTCGCCGCGCCCGCCGGGAGCGCGCGGCCGCCGCTCCCTCGCTCGATGCCGAACGAGATCTCACGAAACGCTGGCTGGAGAGCGGCCTGCCGTTCCCGCTCACGGACGACCAGGCCAACGCGCTCGAGGACATCGACCTCGACCTCTCCCAGACCCACCCGATGCAGCGGCTGCTGATGGGCGAGGTCGGCTCCGGCAAGACCGTCGTTGCCCTGTTCGCGCTGCTGCGCGCGGTCGAGCAGGGGTGGCAGGGCGCGCTGATGGCCCCGACCGAGACGCTCGCCGAGCAGCACTTCGCGACGATCCAGGCGCTGATGCCGGGGGAGGCGGTGCCGGCTGCGCTGCTCACCGGCTCCACCACCGCGTCGCGCCGCCAGGACGTCCTCGGCAAGCTCGCGAACGGCGAGCTGAGCCTCGTCGTCGGCACGCACGCGCTGATCGAGCCCGACGTCGAGTTCGCCCGCCTCGCCGTCGCCGTCGTGGACGAGCAGCACCGCTTCGGCGTCCGCCAGCGTGCCGCCCTCGATGCGAAGGGACCCGCCGGCGGCGACGAGCAGCTCACCCCGCACGTCCTCCACATGACCGCCACGCCGATCCCGCGCACGCTCGCGCTCGTCGAGCACGGTGACCTCGACCACACCGTCCTGAAGCAGCTCCCGCGCGGCCGCCGTCCGATCGAGACGCACGTCGCCGGCGGCGAGCGCGAGCGCGAGCGCGCCTACGAGCGCATCCGCGAGGAGCTGCGCGCCGGGCGCCAAGCGTTCGTCGTCTGCCCGCTCGTGGAGGAGTCCGAGACGCTGCAGGCGAAGGCCGCGCGCGCCGAGTTCGAGCGGCTGCGCGACACGGAGTTCAAGGACTTCCGCGTCGTGCTGATGCACGGCCAGCTGCGCCCGCGCGAGAAGCAGGAGGCGATGGCGGCGTTCGCCGCGGGCGGCGCCGACGTGCTCGTCGCGACGTCTGTGATCGAGGTCGGGATCGACGTGCCGAACGCCAGCGTGATGCTGGTGGAGGACGCCGAGCGCTACGGCATCAGCCAGCTGCACCAGCTGCGTGGGCGGATCGGCCGCGGCGAGCATCCCTCGCTGTGCCTGCTGTTCGGGCCGAAGGACTCGGCCCGCCTGAAGGCGCTCGCCGCCCACCGCGACGGCTTCGAGCTGGCGCACATCGACCTCAGACTGCGCCGGGAGGGGGAGCTGATCGGCACGCGGCAGCACGGCCTCGCGCAGTTCAAGATCGCCCAGCTGCCGGACGACGAGGCGCTGCTGGAGCGCGCGCGCGTGCGCGCCGCCGCCCTGCTCGACGCCGATCCCGAGCTGGCTGCGCCCGAGCACGCGCTGCTGGCTGCGGCGCTCGCGGACGCCTACGGCCCCGAGGCCGCGGCGAAGATCGCCGCATGAGGATCGTCGCGGGACGCTACGGCGGCCGCCGCCTGACCGCGCCCCCCGGCGACGCCACCCGCCCGACGAGCGATCGCGTCCGCGAGGCGCTGTTCCAGCGGCTCGGCCCGCTCGACGGCCAGGCCGTGCTCGACCTGTTCGCCGGCTCCGGCGCGCTCGCGCTGGAGGCGCTCTCGCGCGGCGCGGCGCACGCCACGCTCGTCGACTCGGCGCCCGCCGCGATCAAGGCGATGCGCGCCAACGTCGCCGCACTCGCGCTCGCCGAGGAGCAGGCCGACGTGCGCCGCCAGGACGCGCGTGCGTTCCTCCGCAGCGCACGGGCGGCCGGCCGCCAATACGATCTGGTGCTGCTCGACCCTCCATACCGACTCGCGACCGAGCTGGGACGCGAGCTGGCGCCCCTGATCGCAGCGGTGCTCGCCCCCGGCGGGCGCGTCGTGAGCGAGAGCGACCGGCGCGCTCCGCTCGACCTCGAACCGGACCTTCCGCTGACCGACGAACGACGCTACGGCGACACCCTGATCCGAACCCATGACCGAACTGAGTAACCGCATCGCCGTCTGCCCGGGCTCCTACGACCCGATCACGAACGGCCACCTCGACGTGATCGGCCGCACCTCGAAGCTGTTCGAGGAGGTCATCGTCGCGGTCGTGAACGTGCCGATCCGCAAGAGCAAGACGCTGTTCACGACCGAGGAGCGCATCAGCTTCGTGCAGCGCGCGACCGCGCACATGGGCAACGTGCGCGCGGAGCCGTTCAGCAACCTCGTCGTCGAGTTCGCGCAGAGCGTGGGGGCGCGCGCGATCGTGAAGGGCCTGCGCGCGATCTCCGACTTCGAGTACGAGCTGGAGATGCACCAGCTCAACCGCCGCGAGGCGCCCGAGATCGAGTCGATCTACCTGATGGCCAGCTCGCAGTACAGCTTCCTGCGCTCCAGCGGCGTCAAGGAGTTGGCGACGTTCGGCGGTAACATCGACGATCTCGTCCCCGACTACGTGGCAGCACGCTTGAAGGAAGAGCTCGGCCGCTGACGAAACAGAGGTTCCGATGGACGTCCTGGTTCTGATCGACAAGTTGGACGACACCGTCCACAACGCCAAGCCCGTTCCGCTCACGGATCAGGTGCGTGTCGACAAGGAGGAGATCTACGACATCCTCGACCAGATGCGCGCCACGATCCCCGAGGAGATCAAGCAGGCGCGCTGGATCGTCAAGGAGCGTCAGGAGATGCTCGCCGAGGCCAAGCGCGAGGCTGAGCGCATCGTCAGAGAGGCGCGTGAGCGCCAGGAGCGCCTGATCTCCGAGGAGGAGGTCACCAAGCAGGCCGAACGCGGCGCCGAGGACATCATCGAGGACGCCCGCGCCCGCGAGCGCGAGATCCGCCTCGGCGCGGAGGACTACGCCGACGAGATCCTCAACACGCTCGAGGTCAACCTCTCGAAGTTCATCGCGGCCGTGCAGCGCGGCCGCGAGCGCTTGCAGGGCAAGGACGAGCCCGCAGAAGTCTCCTAGCGCGCTGCAAGCGCGCTTGCATGGTGTCCGAGGGTGACGCGACCCTCGCTGCGTGACGCTCGTCGCCCTTCTGATCGGCCTTGCGCTGGGCGGTGCGTTTGCACTGCTCGCCTCGCGGCGCCGTCCGCCTGAGCCTCAGCACGACCCGATCCACGACGCGCTGGCGCGGATGGACGCGAAGCTGGGGGAGATCGAGCGCGATCGCGCCCACGCGCGCGGCGCGCTCGACGAGCAGCTGCGCGCGCTCGCGGCCGGGCAGGAGCGGCTCGACACGCGGACCGGCGCGCTCGTGTCCGCGCTGCGCCAGCCGCACACGCGCGGGCGCTGGGGCGAGCTGCAGCTCAGACGCGTCGTCGAGCTGGCCGGCATGACGGCGCACTGCGACTTCGTCGAGCAGGCTTCGGTCGAGACGGACGAGGGCGGGCTGCTGCGGCCGGACCTGATCGTCCGGCTGCCCGGCGGCAAGCACGTGATCGTCGACGCGAAGGCGCCGCTGCACGCCTTCCTCGACGCCTACGAGGCGCAGGACGAGACGGCTCGCACCGCCGCGCTCGCGGCGCACGCGCGGCTGCTGCGCGAGCACGTCAGGCGTCTCTCGGCCAAGTCCTACTGGGAGCAGTTCGAGACGGCGCCCGACTTCGTCTTCCTGTTCCTGCCGGGCGAGCACTTCTGGAACGCCGCGCTCGAGGCCGACCCGTCGCTGCTGGAGGAGGGCGCGCGCCAGAGCGTGCTCGTCGCCACGCCGACGACGCTGATCGCGCTGCTGCGCGCGGTCGCCTACGGCTGGCAGCAGGAGCGCGTCGCGCAGGACGCGCGCGCGGTGGCGGAGCTGGGACGCGACCTGCACCGGCGGCTCGAGGTCTTCGGCGAGCACCTGGAGCGGGTCGGCAGAGGGCTGCGGTCGGCCGTCGGCGCCTACAACGGCGCGGTCGGCTCGTTCGAGCACCGCGTGCTGCCGGGCGCGCGCAAGCTCGCCGAGCACGGCGTCGTCTCGCCCGAGCGCGGGCTGGCCGCGCCGGACCCGATCGACGTCACGACGCGCCGGCTCGCCGCGGCGCCGCCGGAGCCTGACCACGAGGTCGCGCCGATCTCATAGGGTTCGCCGCGTCCGCCGGCCCTGGGGATCGCCATCCACGCTTCCAACGAACTCCCGACGACCCGCCTCGGCAGCGTGCTGGCCGACGCCGGCGGTCTGGCCGCGCCGCGCGAGCGCGCGGCGCAGATCCGCGCCGAGCTGCTCGACGCGCTCGCCGCCGGCGCGCGCGAGCTGGAGCTGACGCGCTCCGGCTACGAGACGCCCGTGCCGGTCGCGCTCGCCGCGTTCGGCGAGGCGCTGCTGGCGATCGCGCCGGTCGATCCCGCCCTGCGCGCCGACCCGAACGCCGCCAACGACCGCGCCTGGACGCTCGTGGCGGTGCTCGTCGGCGCGCTCGTCGAAGGCGCCGCCGCGATGGCGGCCGGCGCCGCGCAGGATCTCGCCCTGCACGCCGGCGAGTGGGAGGGCTGGCTGACGCTCGCCTTCCCGGTCGCCGCCGCCGACGTGCTCGTCGCCGTCGAGCTTGCGGCGGAGGGGTTCGAGGAGGCGATCGCCGACGTCGACCGGCTGAAGGCCCGCGCGTACCCGATCCCGACCGTCGCGCTCGGCGACGTCGGCGACTTGAAGCTGCCGATCGGCGAGCTGCACCCGCTGCTGATCGCCGAGGCGGTTGCGCGCTTCGGCGGCCGCCCGGCCGACGCGGCCTCGATCGAGCAGCACGAGGAGGCGGTCCTCGCCGTCCTCGACCCGACGCCCGAGATCGCCCGCCCGCACGAGGAGGCCGACCCGTCGCTGCGCGTCGCGCGGCGGATGCTGCAGCGGCTGATGGGGATGGGGAAGTGGGGCGGCTACCACACCGAGATCGCCCATCTCGCACGCGGCTTCGCCGGCCACGACCGTGCGCTCGCGCTGGCGATCGGCGAGCGGCTCGTGAACGCCGGCCTGCTCGTCGAGAAGCAGAGCGTCCATCAGCGCCACGTGCGGCTGAACCCGCGCCGCGTGGCCGAGATCCACGCGCTCGCCGACCGCGGCGAGCTGCCGCCGGGCCTCGAGCTGCCGGAGCCGTGAAGCGGGCGCGCCTGTCACCGTCACGGTGACTGGCACGTCACCGTTCGCGTTCGTGCTGGAATACCGCCCCGTGCCCGGATCGACCGACCGCATCCTCCATCACGCCCGCGTCGTCAAGACGCTCGTCGACGCCGGCCTGATCGCCCCGATCCGGCCCGACCGCCTCGCGCTCGCCGGCCGCTCGCTCGTGCGCTGGGGGACGACGTCCTCCGGCGCGATCGCCGTCGCCGCCGCGCGCGCGCCGCACCAGCCGGCCGTGATCGACGAGCTCGGCACGCTCAGCTACGGCGAGCTGAACCGCCGCGCGAACGCGCTCGCCAGCTCGCTCGCCGCCCGCGGCATCCGCCCCGGCGACGGCGTCGCGATCATGGCTCGCAACCACCGCGGCTTCATGGACGCCTCGATCGCCGTCTCGCGGATCGGCGCCCACGCGCTCTACCTCAACACGATGTTCGCTGCCCCGCAGCTCGCCGACGTCGTCGCCCGCGAGGGCGCGAGAGCGATCGTCTACGACGAGGAGTTCGCCGCGCTGCTGGGCGGGGTCAGAGGGATCGACAAGCGCTTCGTCGCCTGGCACGACGGCGAGGGCGCCGCGGCCGAGGCGGGCGGGGACCCGCTTATCGAGGATCTGATCGCCGAAGGCGACTCGGCCGGCGTCCCGGCGCCCGGCGAGCCCGGCCGCGTCGTGATCCTGACGTCCGGGACGACCGGCACGCCGAAGGGCGCGCGCCGCAGCAGCGCCGGCCTCAGCTCGGCCGCCGCGCTGCTGTCGAAGATCCCGCTGCGCGCGAGAGGGACGACGCTGATCGCCGCGCCGCTGTTCCACTCCTGGGGCCTGGCGCACTACACGCTCGGCGTGCCCCTG
>Ga0265319_1001794_pt1 | contig 12291 bp, 14 predicted proteins | sample 4824metaG_FD_192443 | JGI IMG/M metagenome (GOLD analysis project Ga0265319, IMG submission 192443) | Rhizosphere microbial communities from Carex aquatilis grown in University of Washington, Seatle, WA, United States - 4-8-24 metaG | ecosystem: Host-associated > Plants > Roots > Rhizosphere >...
GATCAAGTGCATCTCGAAGGCCCCGGCGTGGATTTGCATTTTTCGATCAAGGGCATCGGCGCCATCCCCTGCGGCGGCGACCGCAACATCCCCGACGGCGAAGTCTTCACCGCCCCCGTCAAGGATTCCGTCGAGGGCGAAATCACCTACAACGCTCCCACCGTTTACCAGGGCGTGGCCTTTGAAAAAGTCCGCCTCGTGTTCAAAGCCGGAAAGATTATTGAATGCGGCGCCGCCACGAACGGTGACCGCCTGCAAAAGATTTTCGACAGCGACCCCGGCGCCCGCTACGTCGGCGAATTCGCCATCGGGTTCAACCCGCACATCCTCGAGCCCATGCGCGACATCCTCTTCGACGAGAAAATCGCCGGCTCCTTCCACTTCACCCCCGGCCAGGCCTACGAAGAGGCCGATAACGGCAACCGTTCCCAAGTCCACTGGGACCTCGTCAGCATCCAGCGCCCTGAATACGGCGGCGGGGTCATCCGTTTCGACGGCCAGGTTATCCGCCGCGATGGGATGTTCGTCCCGGCGGCGCTGCAAAAGTTGAATCCGGAATATTTGCTGGGGAAGAAAAGGTAATAATTCGAGATTTTCCTTTTCCAACCGCTCACGTTGAGCGAAATCAAAGACTTTGGTTAATGCTTGATTAGCGCCATGCGAGCATACTCCTTCCCCCCTGATATTGAGGCGGAGACAAGGTTTTTGACTGCAGAAGAAGGTGGCCGAAGAATGCCGGCATTTTCAGGATATCGTCCGCAATTCTACTACGAAGGGCAGGATTGGGACGCGGAGCATGAATATCCCGACGCTAATTCCGTGGTTCCAGGCCAGACCGTTCGAGCTTTTTTAAGATTTTTCAGCCCCGATAAACACTTGGGCCGTGTGCATGTTGGAATGGAGTTTCAAATTCGCGACGGCGCACGCGTGGTTGGTCACGGCCACATTACGAAAGTAATGAATCTCGAAGATTCCGCAAAGCGAGTTAGGGACAACCCTTAAGGTCCGCTGCAAGATTTTTCAACTGAGTCGGCGTCAATGCAGGACCGTAATTTGAGTGGCTGATCAGGTGTCACTTCAGTGCGCCGGACGCTCCGAATAGGGGTGCGAGCGAATCGTCTGTTTTCCGACCGAGGAGGTTTCTTTTGCGTAAAATATACAAATAACCCCTTGACGCCCGGTTTCTTTAGTGTACATTATACACAAAAGAAACCCTCAACTCCCTTCCTCCCATGCTTGGACTCAAATACCTCAAAGCGCCGCCCACGGTGCACGTTATTCAGTACGTTGGTGGCAAACCCACGCGCCGGGGTGCCGGCCTGAGTTTCTTCTACTATGGACCCACCACCTCGCTGGTCGCCGTGCCCACCGCCAGCACCGAGGCGCCATTTATCATTGATCAGGTGACCAATGATTTCCAGCAGGTCACCATCCAGGGCCGCTGCACCTACCGGGTGCGCGACCCCGAGCGCCTCGCCGCCATGATGGATTTTACCCTGCAGGCCAACGGTACCGACTACGCCACCGACGACCCGAAGAAATTGCCCGAGCGCATCGTGAATATCGCCAAGGTAATCATTCAGCGGGAAGTCAAAGCCCGCGACTTGCGCGGCGCCCTTGCGCTGCTCGACAAGCTCGCCGACATCGCCGGTCCCCAAATGGCGGCCAACAAGGAGATTGAAAGCCTGGGCATTGAAGTTTTGGGGGTGGCGATCGCCGCCATCAAACCCAATCCGGAAACCGCCCGCGCCCTCGAAGCCCAAGCCCGCGAGCAAATCCTCAAGGAAGCCGACGACGCCATCTATGAGCGCCGCAATGCCTCGGTCGAGCAGGAGCGCACGGTGAAGGAAAACGAATTGAACACTGAAATCGCAGTGGAGAACAAACGCCGGGAAATCGCCGAGGCCAAGATGGAGGCGCAACGCGCCTTGCAGGGCCGCGAGCACGACATGCAAAACATCCAGCGCGAGTTCGACATCAAGCAGGAGGAAAAACGCAAGGCACTCGTCGCCCTCGCCGCAGCCAATGCCCAGAAGGAGGCGGAAGCCCGCGCCTATGGCATCCAAGCGGTGGTCAAAGCCTTCGCCGACGCCGACCCGAAGTTGGTCCAAGCGCTGACTATGGCCGGACTGAAACCGGAAATCATCATCGCCAACGCCTTCCAGGGTCTGGCAGAGAATGCCGGGAAAATCGGCACCCTCAACATCACCCCCGAACTGCTCCAGGACCTGATGAAACGCAAGTAATCCGCCCGCCATGATCCACGAGAGCGACCATAAGATCATCCTCGTCAAGCGGGCCACCCGGTTGGACAGCCTGGTGGCCCGCTACAACACCCTCGGTCAGGCCAAATTCGTCGTCGAAAGCCAGCGGCAGGACTTCGCCGATTACCTCACCGAGCATGACAACTATTACCGCCAACTCGACGTGGCCCGCACCCAAATCGCCGCAGTCGGGCGCTTGCAGGAGGTGGACCGTCTATTCCTGCCCAACTTCATTTTTGGCCCGCAGGATGTGGTGGTCGCCTTGGGCCAGGATGGTTTGGTCGCGAACACCTTGAAATATCTCGAAGGCCAGCCACTCGTGGGCGTCAACCCCGACCCCAAGCGCTGGGATGGAGTGCTGCTGCCGTTTCAAGCCGCCGATTTGGCCAAGGCGTTGAACGAATATTTTTCCGGCCAGCGTCGCAGCCGAAATGTGACGATGGCGGAGGCGACGCTCAACGACGGACAGAAGCTCCGGGCCGTCAACGACCTGTTCATTGGCCAGCGCACTCACCTGTCGCACCGTTATACGCTCGAGCACCAAGGCCAGCACGAACATCAATCGTCGAGCGGCATCATCGTCTCGACCGGGCTCGGTTCGACCGGTTGGTTTCGCAGTCTCATCACTGGCGCAACCCTGATTGCGCATCGGGTGGAAGGCAAAGATGCGGCTCCCCGCCCGGCGCGGGCTTTTCCGGCAGACGCGAACTATCTCTATTACACCGTGCGCGAACCGTTCCCGAGTCGCCATTCGCAGACTAACCTGGTGTTTGGCAAGGTCACGCGCGAAGAACCGCTGCGCCTCATCTCGGAATCGCCGGAAAACAGCGTGATCTTCAGCGATGGCATCGAGCAGGATGCCCTGACTTTCAATTCCGGCTCGGAAGCCATCATCTCGCTCGCCACCGTCCGCGGCCAGCTTATCCTCTAAGTCATGTCCTCCCGGATTACTTTGCCCAAAAAGATTTTTGTTTCCGTGGACTCGGTGATTTTCGGTTACCGCGACCGGCAATTGTTCGTGCCCCTGTTTCGGCGCCGCGTGCAGGGTGGGGGCGAACCCTTTCCCGATTGCTGGTCCCTGCCGGGCGGTCCGCTGCTGGATGGCGAAACCTTTGAGGCCGCCTGCCGCCGTAAACTCGAAGAGGACATCGGCCTGAAAATCGAATATTTGGAACAACTTTATACGTTCGGCGCCCCAGAACGCGACCCGCGTGACCGCGCCATTAGTGTCAGTTACTTTGCCTTCATTCGCTGGCCGGAAAATCCCCTCGTGGCCGGGCGCGACGCCCGTGAGGCCCGTTGGTTTCCCCTCGATGCCATCCCGACCGGCCCCTTTGCCTTCGACCACCGCGAAATTCTCGACACCGCGATTCAGCGCTTGCGGGGCAAATTGCTCTACCAACCCATCGGGCTGAATCTCCTCGACGATGAATTCAGCATGGCCGATTTGCTTGCCATCTACGAAGCCGTTCTTCCCCGCAAGTTGGACCGGCGGAATTTTTCCAAGAAGATTCTCTCGTTCAAATTGCTCACCCCTTCGCGGGTTGTGGCGCGGGCCCGCGGACGCCCCACCCAACTCTTTCGCTTCGACCGAAAAATCTATCAATCCCTTCAACGTGAAGGTTTTTCCATTGGAACTTGAGATGCAGCCTACGGGAAGTTTTACCCGCTTGCTGCTGGGAACGGCGGTGGGCGACAGCCTTGGTTTGCCGGCCGAGGGATTGTCCCCGCAAGCCATCGCGCGGCGTTGGTCCGGGCCATGGCGCCACCGGATGTTATTTGGCCGCGGTTTGGTGAGTGACGACACCGAACACGCGGTCATGGTGATTCAGTGTTTGTTGCAAAATCGGGAAGACGCCGGGAAATTTTCCCAATTGCTGGCCCGCCGCCTGCGTTGGTGGCTGCTTTGCCTTCCTCCCGGAGTCGGTTGGGCCACCGCCCGCGCCATTTTCCGGTTGTGGAGGGGAATTCCGCCAGCGCGCAGTGGAGTCAATTCCGCCGGCAATGGACCGGCCATGCGCAGCGCCGCCCTCGGGGTTTGTTTCGCGCGCGACCCCGCCCGCCTGCGCGAATTTGTCCGGGCTTCGACCCGCCTGACCCATACTGATGTCCGCGCTGAGATCGCGGCCCTGGCGGTGGCCCTCACTGCAGCGGATGCGGTCAACCACCCGCAGGACCGTCCACAGCCACTCTCCGAGTTGGTTGAACTCTGGCAGTCGGCCGGGGTGGGGGACCAGGATTGGCAGGACAGCATTGCGCGCCTGGCGGGCCATGGACGCGAAGGCAAATCCGTGGCCGAGTTGGCGGCTGCCATGAGTTTGCAACGGGGCGTTTCGGGCTATGCCTATCATAGTGTTCCGGTTGCACTCTATGCCTATTATTTGCATCAGGGCGATTTTCGCAAAACGGTTGAGGCCCTTTTGAACTGCGGCGGCGACACCGATTCCACTGGAGCCATCGCCGGGGCGCTGGCGGCGCTCCGTACGGACATTCCCCGCGAATGGGTTCAGGGAATCGTTGATTGGCCGGTCTCCGTTGACTGTCTGCGGCAAGTGGGCGCAGCGGCCGACGGCACGGGGGTTCCGCCCGGCGTTGTTCGTTGGCTGGCCCTTCCCGTGCGCAACTTTTTCGCCCTTGCGGTAATACTTTGCCATGCGGGCCGAAGATTGCTTCCGAGTCAAACCTGAGAACCCACCATCCGGTCATGAATATTTCACTCTCCAACCGTTATCGAGGATGCCTGCTTGGGCTGGCCTGTGGTGACGCCGTGGGCGCGGCCGTTGAGTTTCTTTCGCGCGGCGGTTTTCAGCCCGTTACCACCATGACCGGCGGTGGTCCCTTCGGTTTAAAGCCAGGCCAATGGACGGACGACACCTCCATGGCATTGTGCCTCGCCGAGTCCCTTTTGCACTGTTCCGGATTCAACCCACTCGATCAAATGCAGCGATACCGATTATGGGCGTAGACCGGCCACCTGAGCAGTACTGGCACCTGCTTCGATATTGGCGGAACTGTGGCCTCGGCCTTGAGAAGTTTTCGGGAAACGGGCGATCCGTTTTCCGGGCCGGTTAGTCCCGGTTCGGCTGGCAATGGCTGTATCATGCGTCTGGCCCCGGTGATTTTATTTTGCCATCCTGATCAGGCGCAAGCCATCGCGTGGGCGTCCGAGAGTTCGCGCACCACGCACGGCACGGCGGAATGTTTGGAGGCCTGCCGCCTGCTGGCTGCGGTCATCAGCGATTTGCTGGAGGGAAGGTCACGCGAAGAATTGTTCGATCCGACACGGTGGACCGCCTTGCTGTCCAGCGTTACCAGCCCCCGATTGCGGGAGATTGCGGAAGGTTCATTCCGGGTCAAAGTAGAACGGGAAATTCGCAGCGGTGGCTATGTGGTTGAGACGCTGGAGGCGGCACTCTGGTGCTTCCAGCGGACGAAGAATTTCCGGGAGGCCATTCTTGCGGCCGCCAACCTGGGTGGCGACGCTGACACCACTGGCGCCGTCTGCGGCCAACTGGCTGGCGCCGCCTACGGCTACGAGAACATCCCGGACGAGTGGTTGGAGAAATTGGCCTTACGGTCCCGCATCGTGGATTTTGCCGATCAGCTGCTGGCCGCTGCGGAGAAGCCAGGAAAGAAGGGTTGAAACTCGGAGAGCGCGGAGCACACTGAGGGGGATGGTTTACAGTTTACGGTTGGCGGTTTTCCGTTGAAACTTCCTCCCTTTGCTCCGTGAGCTCCGTGATTAAAATCTTTTTCTGCAATGACTCCCGCTGCGCCATCTCTGCATGCCGATTTTATCTGCCGCCTGCCCAAGACGGAGACGCATCTCCACCTTGAGGGCGCGCTGCCGTGGGAGCTTTTGCACGGATTGGAGGCAAAGCGATTTGCCAAGCCGCCGGCTTCGTGGGCGGCCGATTTTCGTTTTGAATCCTTTGCGCACTTCGAACGCGAGTTGCTCGACATGGCTTTTGCATGGTTCACCTCGCCGGAGCGCTACCATCAGGCCGCGAAATTGGTCTTCCAACGTCACCTCGACCAAAACGTGCGCTATGTGGAGATCAGTTTCGCCTCCGGCGTGATCGAATTCGGTGGGGTCAATGGCCGCGAGGTCCTCGACGCCATCCTCGCGGCCGTGCCCAAGGGACTCGTCGTGCGGGTATTTCTTGGCATTCATCACAATGGCTGCCCGCCCAAGATGCGGCCCATCCTCGAGGACAGCCTTTCGTGGAAAGGGCTGGCGGGTCTGGATCTCCACGGCGTCGAAAGCGTGCCGTTGGAAGATTGGACGCGCGAATTGTGGCCGGCCGCGCGCAAAGCCGGCAAATTCACCAAGGCCCATGCCGGGGAATTCTGCGGACCGGAGTTTGTCCGCCAGGTCATCGAGGAACTTGGGGCCCAGCGCATTGAGCATGGCGAACGCGCCGATGAGGACCCCGCAGTCATTGCCCTGGCCGTCAAGCATGGCATCGCCTTTGACCTCTGTCCGATTTCAAACGTCAAACTCGGCGTTACCCCTTCGCTACGCGAACATTCGTTGCGCCATCTCCGCAAGGAGGGCGTCATTTGCACCATCAGCACCGACGACCCGCTTTGCTTTGGAAATACACTGCAGGACGAATACGAAGCGCTCGCGCAAGAAATGGGCTTCACCCGCGCCGAGCTGGCTGACGTCGCCCGCGCGGGATTCAAAGTTGCACTGGTGGACGAAAATCTGCGCGCCGAATGGATGAGTGAGCTTAACGCCGTGCAGGAGCCCGCATAGCGCGGTTCGATAATAGCGGCCCGGCTATTTTCGTTCGACCACTTCGCGGTCTTTTTCTGATTCACGTCCCAAGAAGCGGCTGCAGTCGCCGTCATCTTGAACCTGTTGTTATGTCTTAATCTCTGAAGGATGAAGAATCTTGATTTCGCGCCAGAGATGCGGCGGAACGTCATCCACCATCAATTCCGGTTTCGGCAGGAACGCCACAAAACATTGCTCAATACCCAATTCCTTGGCGGATGTCTTCGCGTATTCCGCCCCCCCACTGCTCCAACAATAAAGTTCCCATCCTTTTGCCTTCAAACCCTTCACGTAGCCAATGGTGGGCACAATCGGAATCCGTTTCGTTCCCACGGAACGAACCAACGTGTCATCAACGTCTATAAATGCGACAGTCAAGATGTCACTTTCAAAGATTACCATAGGGGTAGTTATTCGGCAGGACGAGCTTGAATTTGTTCATTCCGTGCTTCAGGGTAAAACCATGTATTTGATAATGAAGCGGCTCGCATCGATGCCGGTGGTTTTGCTTTCGCTCCTGGCCGGCGTGTGCGCCATGCCCAGCGCAACTTTCACGGCTAAAGGCCCCATTCCCGGCCAGCCCTGGAGTGTCCCCTTCGCCGGCAATGTTTTCACCGACCTGGCCTGGATTCCCGCCGGTGCCTTCACGATGGGCAGCCCCGCCAGCGAAGCGCCCAACAGATCCGATGAACGTCCCCAAACCCAGGTGACCCTCACTCAGGGCTTTTGGCTGGGAACGACGTTCGTTACCGTCGGCCAGTGGAAGAGCATCACCGGGCGCGGCGTGCGCGAGCAACTGATGAAAGGCATCAACGACGAGACTATCTATGACTTTGGCAGCGGCAAACCACCACAACTCCTGCGCAGCTACATGGGCTGGTCCAAGGACACGGACCCAACGACTTACCTCGCCAATGACGACGACAATTTGCCGATGTATTACGTGAGTTGGAACGACGCCATGGAGTTTTGCCAAAACCTCACCGCGCGCGAACGCGCCGCCGGTCGGCTGCCGGCCGGATACGCCTACACGCTGCCGACGGAGGCCCAGTGGGAATACGCCTGCCGCGCCGGCACCTCAACTCCAAACTACGCTGGGGCCAACAGCGCCGAAATTGTCGACCGCATCGCCTGGTATTCCGGCAACGGTGGCGACGGTTATGTTGGCCGCGCCGCGCCCAAGAGCAAGTTTGGGCCGCGTTTTGTCGCGCAGAAGGAGCCCAATTCCTGGGGTCTCTATGACATGCTGGGTGATATATCGGAATGGTGCCGCGATTGGTATGGTCCCTATCCTGGTGGCAGCGTCACCAACCCCGCCGGGCCGGCGAGTGGCACCGGCCACGTCAACCGCGGCGCCAATTTTGGCGTGGGCCTTGCCGATGTGCGTGCCGCCCGCCGTGCCACCAACCCACCTGCCGAGGAGAGCGCCTACCGTGGCTTTCGTCTCGCGCTGGCCCCTTCGCCATGAGCAATTCCTTTGAAGTTATCGTCGTGCCCAAAAAACTTGCCGGTGAACGCGCCGACAAGGTCCTTGCGCAGATGCTAACCCAAATCAGCCGGTCGCGGGTGCAGGCCGCATTTGCGGAGAAAAAGGTCTGGCTCTACGAAGAGTTGCTCACCCAATCGTACCGGGTGGCAAAGGGCGACGTTTTGACGATTGAAGTCCCCGACCCGCCATCCGACGAGGTCGCGGCCGTCGATGGAAAGTTGGTGATTCTGCACGAAGACCAAGATTTGCTGGTGGTCAACAAGCGCGCGGGCGTGATCATGCACCCAGGCGCCGGGACGGGGGACGACACACTCGTGCATTTTGCGCTGCACCACACTGGCGGCCGATTGAGCAAACTTGGCGGCGCCCGACGACCCGGCATTGTGCACCGATTGGACAAGGATACCTCGGGCGCTGTCGTGCTGGCCAAGAGCGACCGCGCCTATATGGCGCTGACGAAATTGTTCTCCGATCGCGAGGTAATGAAGGAGTATCTGGCCCTGGTGAAGGGGGTGCCGGATTTGCGCTCGGGGAGCATTCGTGAGCCCATTGGCCGGAATCCCGTTGTGCGCGTGAAAATGGCGGTGGTGCCCGACAGCCGCGGCCGGCCGGCGCACACCGACTGGGAGGTCGAGGAAACTTTTGGGAAAAACGCGGCGTTGGTGCACTGCTGGCTGTACACCGGTCGCACGCACCAAATCCGCGTCCATCTTGCCCACCTTGGCCATGTCCTCCTTGGCGACCAGACGTACGGGTGGAAACCGGTGGGCGGGGTCGTTGGCTCGGCGAAGCGCGTGATGCTTCATGCCGCGCTGCTCGCATTTCCGCATCCGGGTGATGGCTCCGCATTGGAATTTCGCCCGCAATTGCCGCCGGATTTCCTAGAGCTCGCCGCGCAGTTGCGCGAAGAAGCGGGCCGCGATGCCAAAGCGAAGGTTGTGAAACGAATGCACCACCCCAGCCACCTGCGCGAGGTCCATTAGCACCAGGATGGTGGTGAGCGCGGCCGGCAGGATGTCCGCCCGCTCGGGGGTGAGTTTCGGAATGTGGGCGCGTCCGGTGGCGTCCAGCGGGGCAATTTCCTCGAGCAGCGCGGCGAGGTCCGCCCGCGACATTTGTGCGGGCCAGGTTTCCTTGCTTTCGAAGCCACGGCGATGGGCCAGGATTGCCCGCGCCACGGTGAACGCGCCGCCCGTGCCCACCAGCAATCCGCCCGACCGGAAATGAAAACCGCTGACGGCCAAAACCCGGCGCGTGTCCGCCTCAATTGCGGCGCGGGCGGCATCGGGAAACGGCGCCTGCGCGTGCGGCACGAATTTTTCGGTCAGGCGCACAGCGCCCAGTGGCAGGCTCACGGCCTGGGTGATTTTCCCCGAGGTGAAGCGGATGCATTCGAGACTCCCGCCACCGAGATCGGTCAGGCAAAATTCCGTCGCGCCGTGGAGGGCGGGATCGGTCTGGATACCCCGGGCGATCAGCAGGGCTTCGTCGTCGCCACTCAATACTTCTAGCGGGCTGCCGGTGGCGGTCAGGATGCGTGTGGCAAATTCGGCGCGGTTGGCCGCATCGCGCACGGCACTGGTGGCCACCAAGACCCGCCGGGTCGGCGCGTAGGGTCGGGCCATTTCCAGCAGGCGGGCGACGGCGCCCACCCCGACAATCATCCCGGCCTCACTGAGCGAGGATTTATCCCGCCCAATCCCGCCGCTGATGCGGGTTTCGAGGGCTTCCTGAAAAAGCACGCGCAAGGACGAATTGTCGTCCGCGCCACGTGCGGCCACCAGCAGCTTGATGGAGTTGCTGCCGATATCAACGACGGCGATGGTGGGTTCGGACATGACGGTAAAACTAAACCACAGATGGCACGGATGGCACGGATATAGTAATTGGAAGACCCGTGGCTTGGATCCATGCATCCGGGCGGTCCGGGGCATCCGTGGGAAAACCATGCTACAATTCAAAATCCGCCGGGGCGATGACCACGGTGAATTCGCCCCGCAACTGGTCACCCAGCAATTTCGCCCGCACCTCCCCAGCGGGGCCGACGAGGACCGTTTCAAACTTTTTCGTCACTTCCCGCGCGACGGCAATCGGGCGCCGCGGACCGAGGACGGCGACGATGTCATCGGCGAATTTGGCAATACGGTGGCACGACTCGTAAAGCACCAGCGTGTACTCGAAGTCCCGGTATCTCTCCAAAAAGCGCTGGCGGGCGGACGTTTTGGGCGGCAGGAAACCAGCGAAGAGAAAGCCGTTGGTGGGCAGGCCCGAGGCGCACAATGCCGCGAGCACGGCAGAGGGACCCGGCACGGGGATGATGTTCAGTCCCGCCCGCCGGCAGGCACGCACGAGGCGGAAACCGGGATCGCTGATGTTCGGGGTTCCGGCGTCTGAAACCAGGGCGATGGACTGGCCGGCGCGCAGTTTTTCAATCAAATGTACGGCCTGAGCCTCTTCCTTGTAATCCTGGTAGGAAAACAGGGGGCGATTGCTGCCTGCTTGCGCGAGCAGCGTGCGGGTCACGCGGGTGTCTTCACACGCCACCAAATCACAAGTCCGGAGCAGGTGGGCGGCGCGGGGGGAGAGATCGCCGAGGTGGCCAATGGGCGTCGCCACCACATAGAGCGTGCCGGGCCGGGGCGCTTGGAGCGTGGGCGCGAGTTCGTCAGGCATGACGGCGGAGAATAGTGACCTTCGCGCCAAAAAGCGAGGCGCACGCATTCAAAAAGAACCAGCCGGCCAAACTAAAACATAGCCGCCAACCGCCGACTCGCCGCACCCTGCTCTCAGCGAACGATTAAAATGCGCCATTTTGGTTTGGCGTCGGCATATTCAAGGGGTTGCCTTCGAACTTCGCCGGCGGCACCGAGGGCGTGTGCTCGTCGTCGCGATTGGCAATCCAAGCGTCAGAGCATCCGGCCAAGCCACTGGCCAGCGCGGTGGCGAAAAGGGCAATGAGCAATCGGGCAAGCGGGCGCATGGGCGGTCTCAAATGTCGGGCGCAGTCAGCGGCAAAGGCCGCCCGGCGCATTACTGGGCGTGTTGGTAATCAACCTTCAATCCCTTGAGGGCAATCTTGGAGAAATTGCCCGGCTGAATGTCCTGCGTCGAAACAATGGCCGCCGTGGTCGTGGACGGAGTGGTATTGAGCACTTTGACAATCGCGAGGTTTTGGTCGCCAACTTTCAAGTACAATTCGGAATCCGCCTTGACGCCTTTGTCAGAACCCACGTCGAGGGCAATGAGCCACTGCTTCGTATCCACGGAAAGAATGCTGGCCGGCTCGCGGGCGGAAAGATTGGTCGGAACGACCGCAGCCGCTGGCGTGGAGTCGGAAATGACGGTGCCGGGCTTGGCCACATCGCCGGGAACGATAATTTTCGGTCCCGCGATTTGGAGCTCCTTGATCTGCGTGTTAAGCGTGGCCACTTGGTTCTGCAAGTCAGCGATTTGCTGGTTGAGCGCCGGCACGTTATCCGCGATCTTTTGGACATCAGCGGTTTTGCCTTCGGCATCGGCCACCTGGCGTTTCAGAGCCTTGATTTGATCTTCGTTGGCCGATACGGCCTTCTGGGCTTCCTCGGAGGTGCTGGACAGGGTGTCAATGTTTTGCTTGTCGGCCTTCAAGTCCGCACTCATTTTATCAACGGCACTTTGGGCACTTGTCTTGGTGTCATTCAGGTCGGCGGTGGCCTTGGCCAGCTTTTGCTGGTTCGAGTCAGCCGTCTGCCTGGCCGCAGCCAAGTCGGAAGTCA
>Ga0265319_1001795_pt1 | contig 12285 bp, 10 predicted proteins | sample 4824metaG_FD_192443 | JGI IMG/M metagenome (GOLD analysis project Ga0265319, IMG submission 192443) | Rhizosphere microbial communities from Carex aquatilis grown in University of Washington, Seatle, WA, United States - 4-8-24 metaG | ecosystem: Host-associated > Plants > Roots > Rhizosphere >...
ACGCGGAGATCGCCCGTCTGCGTGCGGGAAATCAGATATTGGAAGCCGCCATGCGCCGCGCGGCCAGTCTGCAGCAGCTCAGCGATGCCGAGTTCGCGCGCTTGCGCGTGCAGCAGGAACGTCTGGCGATGTGGGCCGAGCGGACCGGAACAAGTCCGCAAACCGCATCCCGCGAACTCCCCGGCTCATCCGCAACCGAGACGCTCGACATTCCGAATGCCGACCGGCGGCCGACGCCTGTCCTGATGGAAGATCCCGTCTATCCCCCGGAGATGCTGGCCGCCGGGATTGAGGGCACCGTCGTGGTCGCGTTCACGATCGACGCCGAGGGCAACGTGCATGGAGCCCGCGCCACGCAGTCGACGCGGCCGGAGTTCGAGGCGGCGGCCGTGGACGCGGTGTCCAAGTGGCAGTTCAAGCCGGGCCAACATGGCGGACGGTCCGTGAACGTAAGGGTCAGCCAGCAAGTGGTCTTCAACCAAAAGACCGCCGCCCAATCGCCGGCGAACTGGTTCTGAGCCATGCGCCCGCGGTTCTGGCAGTTTGCTGTTCCCGCCCTCCTGGCCGCCGCGGTCTGGGTGGCGATCGACCGGCAAGGTCGGACGGGCCGGGAACTGCGCGACGAACTCGCGCGCCAGCACGCCAGGGCGGACGAGCAAGCGCAACTGCAGGCGGAAAACCAGCGGCTGGTCGCCGCGCAGCCGACCGCGGAGCAGCTTGCCGCCCTGCGGGCTCGCCGGGAAGCGCTGGAACAGCTGCGGGCGCAGCTCGCCGCCCTGCGTCGCCGCGAGGCCGAGTCGGCGAGGGCTGCCGTCGGGGAGGCAAAGCCGGTGGCGGGTTTGCTGAACGGTGCATCGGCCAGTTACCTGCTTTGGCAGGATGTCGGCCAGGCGACACCGGAAGCTGCGTTCGAGACGACCCTCTGGGCGGCGGTGCACGGCAACATCGACTCGCTCGCTGAGCTGCTCACGTTCGACGCCGAGGCGCGGACCGAGGCCACGGCCACATTCGACCGCCTGCCCGCCGCCGTGCAAAACGAACTCGGCACGCCCGAGCGCCTGATCGCGCTCCTGACCGCTCTTGACGTTCCCCTCGGCCGCGCGTCGATTTCGGGGCAGACGCCAATCCCCGCGGGCATGAATGTCACCACCAGGCTGATTGACGCCGAGGGTCGCGCGAAAACGGCGGTGTTCACCCTGCAAGCCGACGGCGACCGCTGGCGCCTGCTGGTCCCCGCGAGCGTCGTGAAGCGATACGACGGCTGGCTCAGCGCCGCGGCCGTGAGCGCCACGGTGGTGAAGTAGGGCGGCTTCCGCTTTCTCTTTGCCCTTCGCTCCCTTCGCGGTTCAGTTGCAGTCAAAGGATGACTGCCCCCCTCGAACTGCCCGGCCTGCACGTCGAACTCGACAAACTGGTCTACCGTCACGGCGGCGACCAGCTGCCCCCGGACCGGCCGCACGCGTTCATCTATTACCTGACGATCCGCAATGATTCCGAACGCACCGTGACCCTGCTGGGGCGCAAATGGGTCATCGAGAACGCCGACGGCACCCGCCTGGTGGTCGAGGGCGACAAGATCGTCGGCGAAACGCCGGTCCTCGCCCCCGGCGGCCATTTCTCCTACAACAGCTACCACGTCGGCAGCGGCGACAGCCGGGCCCACGGCAGCTTTCACGGCCACGATGACACCGGCGCGCGCGTCTTTGTCCGCATTCCCGCGTTTGACATGGTGATTCCGGCCGGCTGACTCGCCCCACGGCATGAAGCTCATCGACCTGAACAGCGACGGGGGCATCGGTGCCAATTCCCTCTATGTTCAGCTGGGCGACTTCCACCTGGTGGTCGACAGCGGCCTGCACCCCAAGAAAATCGGGCGCCTTGCCGCCCCCAACCTCCGGCCGCTGCAGGGGGTGAAACTCGACCTCATCGTCATCACCCACTGTCACCTTGACCACATCGGCTCGCTCCCGCTGCTGATGCGGGCCCAGCCGGACGCGCCCGCCATCATGACCCTGCCGAGCCGCATGCTCATCGAGCGCATGCTGCACAATTCCGCCAACGTCATGCTCCGCGAGCGCGAGGAGAAGGGCATCGCCGAATATCCCCTCTTCACCCACGACGAGGTCGACCGGGTCGCGCCGCGGATGTATCCGCACCCGTTCAGCCACCCCAAGCGCTTCAGCGGGGCGCGCGACGAGATCGAGCTCACCTTCCACCCCGCCGGCCATGTGGCCGGTGCCGCGGGCGTCGAGATCGTGCACAAGCACCGTCGCGTCTTCTTCACCGGGGACGTGCTCTTCTCCACCCAGCGCATCCTCGACGGCGCGAAGTTTCCCGCCGGCCGTTTCGACACCCTCGTCACGGAAACCACCCACGGCGCGACCGAGAAACCCCCGGGCAACGTCCGTTCGGGCGAGATGATCCGGCTCATCGAGACCATCAACGCCACGCTGCAGCGCGGCGGCTCCGTGCTCATCCCCGTCTTCGCCCTCGGCCGCATGCAGGAGATCCTCGCCATCCTGCACGACGCCCGGAAATTCAACCGGCTCGCGCCGGCGCCCGTCTTCGCCTCCGGACTCGGCATGGATCTCTGCGACTACTTCGACGACATCACCCGGAAGACCGGCCTGGTGCATTTCACCCGCACCATCCTCAAGGACCTCAAGATCAGGAAATCCCCCCGCGACCTCGTGCCCGGCAAGGAGCCGGCCATCCAGGGCATCTATGTCGTCAGCAGCGGCATGATGGTCGCGAACACCGCGTCCTACACCCTCGCCTCCTGCCTCGTGGGCAATGCCAGGCACAGCATCTGCTTCGTCGGCTACTGCGATCCCGACACGCCCGGCGGCCACCTGCAGGCCGCGCATAACGGCGACCAGTTCCTGTTTGACGCGGTGAACGTCAAGACCCGCATCCGCGCCCACGTCGAGCGCTTCGAGTTCAGCGGGCACGCCTCGCGTGACGAGCTCCTCGACTACGCCTTACAACGCAACCCGCGCTCCATCGTCCTGACCCACGGCGATCCTCCCGCCCGGGCTTGGTTCGCCGCGCAGCTGGCCGAAAAGCTGCCCGCGGCGAAAGTCCTCGATCCGGTCCCGCTCCAGGCCTACCAGGTCTGACCGGACTCAGCCGGCGAGCGCCCGGCTCCGCTTGGCCGACACCTCGTCAAGCCAGGCCACGGCTTCCGCGACGGAGATGAACACCTTCACGTTGGCCCCGCGGTTGCGGGCCATGGTTTCCCCGAGGCGCTGGGGATCCAGGGTGGTTTCGGAGACGACCCCGGCCACGCGGAAGCTGTGCAGCCGGGCCACGAAGGCCAGGACCATCTGCAGCCGCTGGATCATGGTCAGGGGCCGGGTGTAGGCGCTGGCATCGATGAGCAGGTCCGTGACCTTGGCCGCCACGGCCTGGAGGCGGATGTCTTCAAACAGGCGGTGGAGGTCCTCCATTCTGACCGTGTCCGCGAAGCGGACGTGTAACCGGCCGTCGGCGTTGGAAACCGTGATTATTTCCGGGTGATTCATGACGCTCTGCCTGTCAGCCAACTGCATTTTTCGCCGCGGGTCGAGTCCGCATTGCGGGGGGGGCCGCGGGGCCGGGTCGCTGCGCGATCGCGCGGGCCTAACGGCCAAGCACTTCCCGCAGCCGCCGGACCATCGCGGGGGTGCCGGCCGCATACTGGACCCGCGGCGCCTTGAGCGTGAAGCTGCGCATCGGGAACGGCGGATTCTCCAGGTAGTCGATCTCGATGCCCGCCTCGGCACAGAGGGCGCAGGCGGCGGCGATGTCCCAGACCTTGTTGTTGTGGTCCACGACGCCGTCGAGCAGGCCGATGGCGGCGTAGGTCAGGTGCAGCGTGCTGCTGCCGAGCCCGCGGATCTTGAAGTTCTCGATCAGCCGCTTGCCCTCGGCCGCATGGCTCTTGTCGGACGGTGAATGAAATCCGATCAGGCTGTGGTCGTTCGGGGCCTCGCCCCGCGGGCGCACCGCGTGGTCGCCCTCCCACACGCCGCGGCCGGGTCCGCCCTGGATGAGCACCCGGCGGGCGAGGTCGTAGACCACCCCGTAGGCCGGCTCGCCGTTTTCCAGCAGCGCGAGCGAGATGGCGCAGTGGCTGATGCCGTTGATGTAATTGTTCGTGCCGTCGATCGGGTCGAGCACCCAGCAGAAGCGGGAGGTGACGGGCACCGTCGCCTCGCCGGGCGCCAGCTCCTCGCTGAAAAACTGGTCGGCGGGAAACTGCGCCGCGATCGCCGCCTGGATGTGCTGCGAGATGGCGATGTCCACCGCCGTCACCTTCGTGCCGTCATGCTTGATCTCGCTCCGGGCCCGGCCGAATTCCCGGTGCATGAGCCCGGTCTCGGCGAGGACGGCCAGCTTGGCGGCGGCGAGGCGTTGTTCGATTTCGTTGTCAACCACGGCTAACACGGATGAACACGGATCGGGAAAGCGAAAGCCTTATTTGTACCCTTCCTGAAATCCGCGGTCCTGCGCCCCGCCAAGCTGGTGCCCGTGGCGGACGACCTCCTTCCTGCCGCGGTCATTGAGCCGGTCCAGCACGGCCGCCAGCCGGCGCTTCTTTTCGTCGGCCTGCCCGAACATCTCCAGCTGGCTCCCCTTCCCCTCCACGCCCGAAAACCGCACGCTGACGAGCCGCAGCGGCCGGCGCTTCGTCCACGCCGCCCGGAGCAGCGGCTGCACCAGCGGATAAAACGGCGCCTCCAGGTCGGACGCCTCGGCGAGGCTGCGGCCGGTCGAGCTGTCCTCCATCCCGGGATAACGCACCTTGATGGTCATTGTCCTCGCCCGCTTGCCGTCCGCCCGGATCTTGGGCATCAGCTCGTCGATCATCCGCTTCGCGATGCGCTCGATCTCGGCCGGATCGGCGATGTCCCGCCCGAAGGTCTCCTGCGTGGAGTAGGATTTGGCGTCCTCCTCGGCCGTCTCAACCGTCCGGTCATCCTCGCCGCGGGCCATGGCGAGCACCTCCGCCCAGCCGTCGCCGAACAACGCCTTCAGCTCCGCCTCCGTCAGGGCGAACAGGTCCCGCACCCGCCGGATCCCCGCGGCTTCCAGCCGGGCCTCGCTCTTTTTGCCCACGCCGGGGATGACGCCGATCTTCAGCGGCGCGAGGAACTCCGCCTCGGTGCCGGGCGGCACCACGGTGAAGCCCCGCGGCTTGTGCGCCTTGCTGGCGATGGCCGCAACGAGCTTGTTGGCCGCAACGCCGAACGAGGCGGTGATCTGCAGCTCGTCCCAGATGCGCTGCTGCACGGCGCGGACGCGGGTTTCGATCTCCGCCGCGGACTTGAAGCCGCAGGGCGCCAGGTCGAGATAGCCTTCATCGATCGAATTGCGCTGCACGACCGGCGTGAGCGTCTCGCAGAGGTCAAACATCCGCCGCGAATACGGCCCGTACTGGCCGTGCCCGTGGCTGACCAGGATGAGATCGGGGCAGACCTTCAGCGCCAGTTTGGTCGGCATCGGCGTATACACGCCGCAGGCCCGCGCCTCATAGCTGGCCGAGGCGATGATGCCGCGTTCCCGCCCGCCCACGGCCACCTTCTTGCCGCGCAACGTCGGATCAAACGCCTGCTCGACGGATACGAAAAACGCGTCGGCATCGAGATGGACGATGGTCGGCAGCAGGCGGGACATCCGCCACGACTGACACCAACCGGGGCGGAATTCAACCCCGGGTCAACCCGGGATCCGCGCCGCCGCCGCGATTCAAAGCCGCAGACCCGCGAGCTGCAACGGTCCGTTGCCCTCACCCGGCGCATGCCGGGCCGCCAGTTCCGCCAGCAGGACCGCATCCACCGTGGTCGAGACCACCACCAGCTTCTGCTTTTCCACCACGGCCACGCAGATCGCCACCGGCTCGTCCGGGGCGAGGTCACGTGCCGCATAAACCAGCACCGTGTGCCTGGGATCAGCCACCCCGACGAGTCGCGTCCAGCCGCGCTGTCCCATGGCGCGGTCGGCCGCGGCGAAAAGCTGCGGCCGCGACCAATCGGCCTTGCCGGCGGTGCGCGCGTAGACCCCGACGCTGGCGTGCCGGACCGCCGCCAGCGCCAGGCGGGCATCGGCGAGGTTCCGGTCATGCACCAGGCCCAAGCCGCAGCGGATCGCCCCGAGTGTCGTGCGACCGACATCCAGCTGGAATTTGGTGCCCCAGCCCTCTGGGCTGGCCGCCATGACCTGCCGGCGCAGCACGGCGGCATCGCGATCCAGGGTGATGTAGCTGAGCGCAACGAGGGCCAGCAGCAGCACCGGGGCCAGGCAGAGACCGACGCCAAACAGCAGCCACCTCCAGAAGGAGCGGCGGGGTGCGGCGTTTTGCCCGGGTGAGTTCATGGCAGGTTCGGGTAGGTCAGCGACCTTGGTCGCGCCGGCTCAGGCGCCCGCGCCCTTGTGCTTCGCGTCGAGCTTCACGTGCACGTGTTTCAGCGCGTCGATGTCATACTTGTCCGCGATCTTCGCGATCTGGTCCGCGTTGATGTTGCCGACGATGTTCACGAAGACGGCCTGGCCCTGATGATCGATGACGGTGACCACGAGGCCGTCGATGGACTCCTCGCCCCGCTGCAGGACGTGGACGTTGACATTGTCGCCGCCTTCCTTCTCGCGGACGGTCACCATCTTTGTCCAGCCCGCGGCCTCCAGCTTGCGGCGGACGGACTCGATCTGCTCGGTCGTGGCGGCGCGGTTGGAGTCGTCCATGCTGACGACATTGACGCGGATGCTTTTCAGGTTGCCGACCAGTTCGGCGGCATCCGGCTCCTTGCGCGCGGCCAGTTTGGCCGCGAACTTCAGCATGGCGGGGGAAAGGTTGACTTCGACAAACTCGCCCTTCGCGGAAGGCATCAGCTGGCCGATGTCGATGGCGCCGGGTTCCTTATCGGCGGCGAAGGCGGCGGTGGCGAGCGCGAGAGACAGGCTGGAGGCGAGCAGGAGGGGTCGGAGGCTTTTCATGGGGAGGAACGGGTTTGGGTTGAGGCCATGCGGCCAGTTGACCCTAACACACCGCGGCACCGGCCAAAGTTGCAGCGAATGCCGGCAGGGCGGATCCTTCCGCCGTCGCCCAGGCCATGGCGGACAGGCCGGAAGAGCCGGCCCGGGGGGACGATTCGCCCTACCCGGCCAACGCCTTCCCCGTCAATGACCGCGGCTCTGCGGCCAGGCCGGCGACCGGGCCGGCGTAGACGATCTCCCCGCCCTCCGGTCCGCCGCCGGGGCCGAGGTCAATGACCCAGTCCGCCAGGTTGATCACGTCCACGTTGTGCTCGATCACGACGAGGGTGTTGCCGCCGTCCCGCAGCTTGAAGAGCAGATCCATCAGCCGCTGGATGTCCGTCCAGTGCAGCCCGGTGGTCGGCTCGTCGAGAATGTAGAGCGTCGTGCCCTGCTCGCGCTTGCTCAGTTCGAGGGAGAGCTTGATCCGCTGGGCCTCGCCGCCCGAGAGCGTGGTCGCCGACTGGCCCAGCTGCAGGTAGCCGAGGCCGACCGCCTCGAGCGTGGCCAGCTTCTCCGTGATGCGTGGCACGGCGCGGAACAGCTCCATCGCCTCGCGGACGGTGAGCGCGAGCACATCGGCGATGCTCCGGCCGTGGAACCGCACTTCCAGCGTCTCCCGGTTGAAGCGCCGGCCGTCGCAGCTCGGGCACGGCGCGTAGGCGTCGGCCATGAACTGCATGTCGAGCCGGATCTGGCCGTCGCCCTGGCAGCGTTCGCAACGGCCGCCCCGCACGTTGAAGCTGAAGCGGCTGGCCTTGTACCCGCGCACCCGGGCCAGCGGCAGCTTTGCGAACAGGTCGCGCAGGAGGTCGAGCAGCCCGACGTAGCTCGCGGGATTGGAGCGCGGGCTGCGGCCGATGGGCTCCTGGTCCACCACCACGGCCTTCTCGAAATGCTCCAGGCCGGTCAGTCCGCGATACCGGCCGGGGAGGGTCTTCGCGCCGTTCAGCTTCCGGGCGGCGGCCGTCGCCAGGATGTCGTTCACCAGCGAACTCTTGCCCGAGCCGGAAACGCCCGTGACCACGGTGAGCAGTCCCACGGGGAACCGGGCGTCCACGCCCTTGAGGTTGTGTTCCGCCGCGCCCGAGATGGCGAGCCACCGGCCGTCGGGCTCCTTCGCGCGGGCATCCTTCACGACGCCCTCCTTGCCGGCCAGGTATGCCCCGGTCCGGGAGGCCGACGGCGGCAGCTTGGCACAATCCGCGGGCGGGCCCTGGAACAGGATCGCGCCGCCCTCCGTGCCCGCGCCCGGTCCCAGCTCGATCAGTTCATCGGCGATGCGGATGGTGTCCGCATCGTGCTCGACGACGAGGACCGTGTTGCCGCGGTCGCGCAGCTCGCACAGCGTGGCGAGCAGCCGCTGGTTGTCGTGCGGGTGCAGGCCGACGCTCGGCTCGTCGAGCACATAGATGACGCCGACCAGGCCCATGCCGAGCTGCGTCGCGAGCCGCACCCGCTGGGCCTCACCGCCGGAGAGCGTGGTGTATTCGCGGTCCAGCGTGAGGTAGCCCAGACCGGTTTCGCAGAGAAAATGCAGCCGTTGCTCGACCCCGGCGAGCACCTCGCGCACCGCGTCGGTCGCGGGCAGCACCGGGGCCAGGGTCCGCATGAAGTCATGGGCATGGCGGATATCCCGGGCGGTGAACGCGGCGAAGCTCACGCCATTGAGCAGCACCGCGGCGCTGCGGGCGTTCAGCCGCAGCCCGTGACACAGGGGACAATCCCCGCTCGTCATGAAGGTCGCGAGCCGGGCGCGAAAGCCGTCGCTGCTGGTCTCGCGGCGGCTGGCGTCGAGCAGCGCGATCACGCCGGGGAACGGCTTCAGCTCGCTCTTCTGTGTGCGTCGCAGGCGGAAGCTGAACAGCCGCTCGCCCGCGCCGTGCAACAGGGCTTGCCGGGTCGCCGCCGGCAGGTCCTGCCACGGCACCTCCGCGGCAAAGGGCAGCTGCTCGGCCAGCTGCTTGAGCAGCGCGCTGTGCCGGATGATGAGATTCCGGCCGCCGATGCGCCAAGGCTTGATGGCGCCCCCGCGCACCGATTTCTCGGGCTTGGGCACGATGAGCTCCTCGCTGAAGGCCAGCTTGCGGCCCAGGCCGCCGCACTCGGGGCACGCCCCCTCGCTGTGGTTGAAGGAAAAATTCCGCGGCGTGAGCGGATCAAACACGTCCCCGCAGGTCACACAGCTCAGGCTCTGGCTCAGGTGGATCTCGCGCCAGGGCGCCTCCGGGCGGGGCTGCACCAGCACCAACGCCCGGTTCTGGCCCTCGCGCAGCGCCAGCTCCAGAGAATCGGCGAGCCGGCTGCGCTGCTCCGCGGTGATGACGACGCGGTCGACGACGAGCTCCACCACGATTTCCTCCGCGCCCGAGGGCACCAGCTTCGGCTCGTCCAGCGAGCGGATTTCCCCGGCAAGGCGGATCCGCTGGAAACCGCGCTGGCGCAAGCGGGGAAGTTCGTCGCGCAATACGGCCGGCTTGGCCGTCATCCAGGGCGCCAGGATGATGGCGCGTTCCCCCGGCGCCTCCCGCAAAAGCTGGTTGAGGCAGTCGTCAAGGGAGCGCTTGACCACCCGCCCCCCGTCCTTGGGACAGCGTTGCTCGCCGCAGAGGGCCCAGAGGAGGCGGGCATAATCGGCGACCTCGGTCACCGTCGCCACCGTGCTGCGGGGCGAACCGCCCCCGGTGCGCTGCTCGATGGCCAGGACCGGTGATAAGCCATGGATGAAGTCCACGTCCGGCCGCTTCAGTTGCTCGAGCACCTGCCGCGCCTGGGCGGAGAGACTCTCCATGTATTTGCGATAACCTTCGGCGTAGATGGTATCGAAGGCCAGGGAAGATTTGCCCGAACCGCTGGGCCCGGTCAGGACCACCAGCCGGCCGCGCGGGATGCGCAGCTCCAGGTTCCGCAGATTGTGCTCGCGGGCCCCCTTGATATGGATGTGTGACGCCGCGTGCATCCGATCACCGTTACCGATTTGACCCGGGCGTCAAAAGGCAATAGTGAAAAACGTTCCCCGGCAGGAACATGGTTTAGGTCTTGAACTAATTGTTGAAGAATTGCTTCATGCACGCAGTCAAATCCAAGCCACGGGCTTGTTTCCACCCAACCTAACACCCAGCCTTCACCGGGAGACTGTCTCCGTTGCCTCCGAAGTTATGAATCCAAGCAAAGCCATCCATCCCTGCCGGCGCTGGCAAATTATCACTGGCCTCCTTCTTGGCCTCGCGGTCGCTCCGTGCCTCCGGGCGGTGGTCATCGATTTCGGCGACATCACGGGCAGTTTCGACACCACGATTTCGGTCGGCGGCCTCTACCGGCTGGAAAATCCCGATCCGCAGTATTACGGACTGGCCAATGGCGGCCTGCAGAAGTCCGTCAATGCCGACGACGGCGACTTGAACTACCGGAAGGGCTTTGCCTCCGCCTTGGTCAAGGCCTCGCACGACCTGCTGCTCAACTACCGGGATGATGCCGGTCTTTTTGTCCGCGGATTCTATTTCGACGATTTCGTCAATTCCGAGTACACGCGCGCCCATGTGGCCCTGACCAGTGATGCCAACGCGATTGTCAGCAAGAACGCCGAGCTGCTCGATGCCTATCTGTTCTTCAAGTCGACGCCGGGCAGCATGCCGGCCACCCTCCGCATCGGCCGCCAGGTGCTGAGCTGGGGTGAGAGCACCTTCATCCCGAACGGCATCAACTCGGTCAACCCGGTGGACGTCGCCAAGCTGCGGACCCCGGGTTCCGAACTGAAGGAGGCGCTGCTGCCGGTCAACATGGTGTCGACCTCGCTCAGCCTGACCGACGAAGTGACGGTCGAGGCCTTCTACCTCCTCGACTGGGAGCGCACGCGCGTCGATCCGCCCGGCACCTATTTCAGCACCAATGATTTTGTGGCGAAGGGCGGCACCAAGGTTTATCTGGGCTTTGGTTCCATCTCCGACTTTTCCCCGCTCGGCGCGATCTCCCGGGGCAAGGACGTCGAGCCCGGCGCCTCCGGCCAGTACGGCGTCAATGTCCGCTGGCTCGCCCACGGCCTGAAGGACACCGAGTTCGCGCTTTACTACATGAATTACCACAGCCGGCTCCCGCTGGTGTCGGCCCGCACCCCCACCTCGCCGGTCAACACCACCGCGATCAGCGCCGCGGTCCTTTCGGCCGCCACCCGCCTGGGTATGGACCAGCTCCTGCCGGTCCTGGTGGCCAACGGCGTTCCCCCCACCAGCGCGGTCTCGACGGTTGCCACCCTGGAGGGCGCCGCCCTCACCGGTGTGCCGGCCGCCGCCCTGCCCGCCAGCATCCAGCCGTTCTACCCGCAGGCCCAGGCCATCGCCGGCGCGGCGTTGAACGACCCCACGGTCAACGCCCAGAAGACCCTGGCGTTCCTCACCGCCGCCGCCACCGGCAACTACCTGACCGAGTTTCCGAAGGACATCCACCTCTACGGCGCGAGCTTCAACACCAGCGTCAGCGGCATCGCGTTGCAGGGCGAACTGAGCTACCGGCCCAACCAGCCGTTGCAGGTGGATGATGTCGAACTCCTCTTCGCCGCGCTCTCCCCCCTCAATCCCGTGTATGGCCCGAACAATCAGCTGGGCAATTACGCCGGCCAGTACGGCACCTACATCTCCGGCTACCGGCGCAATGAGGTCTGGACCGGCCAGCTCACCGCCACCCGCGTCGGCGGCGGGATCCTGGGCGCGCAGCAGAGCACCCTGCTCGCCGAGGTCGGGTTCGTGCACGCCGACCTCCCGGCCAAGGGCATCCTCCGCTACGACGGCTCCGGCACCTATGTCTCCGGCAGCCCCAGCGAGATGATCAACACCGGCAACGGCGCCGCGGGTTACGACCCGGCCTCCGCCTTCGCCGACAGCTTCTCCTGGGGTTACCAGCTGGTCGGACGCCTCGACTACAACAATGTCTTCGCCGGCGTGAATGTCGCGCCGCTGCTGGTCTTCACCCACGACGTCAATGGCAACACGCCGCTGCCGATGGGCAACTTTGTGCACAACCGCAAGTCGATCACCATCGGCGCGGAATTCACCCTGCGCAACGCCTGGGCCTTTGATCTGCGCTACGTGAATTTCTTCGGGGCCGGCCGCTTCAATCTCCTCGGGGACCGCGACTATGTCTCCTGCAATCTGAAGTATTCGTTCTAACCCGTCGCCCCCTATCCCCATGCGAACGAAAAACCTGTTCCTCTCCTCCCTCGGCTTCCTGGCCGGCGCCCTCGCCGCCGCCGCCGCCATCAGCGCCGCCGATGCCGCC
>Ga0265319_1001796_pt1 | contig 12285 bp, 16 predicted proteins | sample 4824metaG_FD_192443 | JGI IMG/M metagenome (GOLD analysis project Ga0265319, IMG submission 192443) | Rhizosphere microbial communities from Carex aquatilis grown in University of Washington, Seatle, WA, United States - 4-8-24 metaG | ecosystem: Host-associated > Plants > Roots > Rhizosphere >...
ACGGATACCGAACAGGCATAACCACAATGCCTTGGTGACCATACGTGTCACCCTTCACAACACCTTGTGGTCCACTGCAGCTTGGTTGACGCGAGTCCCGCTAAGCTGCAGTGTCACTCCCCCCCCCTTTTGCCAACGGAGACTAGGAAATGGACGCTTCGGCATTTTGGCGTAAAATCAACAAAAATGGCCCAATTCATCCGGTGCTGAAGACACGTTGCTGGTTATGGACCGCCTGTAAAGACAGCAAAGGCTACGGGAATCTGTACTTCGAAGGCAACTGGAGAAAAGCACATCGTGTTGCCTGGTTTCTGCTGCATGGAAAATGGCCAAGTAGGTTCCTGCTGCATCATTGTGACACGCCTCTTTGCGTGCGTGACACGCATTTGTTTGAAGGAACGCAGCAAGACAACGTGACAGACATGTTGAAAAAAGGAAGAGGCGCATGCACACGTTTCAAAGGCAGCGCCAATCCTAACGCCAAACTGACCGAGGCACAGGTGCTGTACATCTACGAAAGTAAAAAGGCTGAGGGAATCCTAAGGAGAATAACCGGGGCAAGTAGTTTCACAATATCTGCTATCAGAACAGGCAAACAGTGGATTAGCGTAACGCAAAAAGGAGCGCAGTAGCTATCGCTAACAACGAGCATGGGCTTCTAAGTTTCATCATCAGACACGGCTTACTCGATGAAGCCATAGAATGGGGCATACGCGAAGAGGATTTTGCTACGCCCATTGGACGAAAAGTATACGGCCAAATGCTGTATATGAAGCGAAGCCGTGGTTACAAGAACGCGCAAATGGGCCCGCGCACGATGGAAGACCAGTTCCCATCGTTCGACCTATGTTACGACCCGAAGATGTCCCTCGAGGCCTACTGCATGAAGGTCAGAAGGGAAAGACTACTACAAATAAACTCAAGCGTTGCCCAGGAACTGATAGACGTAAAGGACGACCCCGTAGCTACTGCGTCCAAGTGCCTCAGCAAATTACAACAAGATGTACTTTCAGTAGGGTACGGACAGCAGGACGACGTTAGCTTCACTAGCGCACTCACTAGAAGTATACAAGAGCATGACCTTCGCGCGACAGGAAAAGACTTGTCGGTGTGCAAGTGGCCATGGGAGCCCTTCAACACAGCCTCAGGTGGGCTTGAGAAGGACGACTACATTTGCTTCTACGGCAGGCCTAAGAGCAAGAAGTCTTGGGTGCTGGCTGAGTTCATTGCTGACGTGTACCGGCAGGGAAAGACCCCGTTGGTTTACACCAAAGAGATGACTGCGGATAACATCTTCAAGCGCGTAGGCGCTTGCATCGAGCATCTACCATACCAAGAGTTTCGTCTAGGCAGACTGAGCAAAGAGGAACGCCTCCGCCTGGAAAAGCTACTAGACGCAGCTGACGACCTTCGCAAGTTTGGAAAGGAGATGATTTGCCTAGATGGCAAAGACACTGACAAGGGTGACACCATTGAGTGGCTAGCTGCGAAAGTACATAAGTACAAGCCGCACGTAGTATTCATCGATGGGTTGTACTTGATGAGTGACAGCCGAGGTTCCAAAGGGCAAAAGGACAACTTCAGGGTCCAGAACATATCAAGAGCCGCGCGACAAATGGTCTTAGACACCGGCGTTCCTTTGATAGCCACCATGCAGGCAACCCGCACTGCAGCTGCACACAAAGGGGCAAACCTAGACGAGATTGCTTACTCCGATGCAATCGGGCAAGACGTAACGGCTGCCATACGTGTTATCAACGAGGACTTCGACGATGACTTGCCAAAAATTACAATGGTCGTTGGTGGTGCGCGTGAGTTCAACTTCCCTGGCTGCCAAATCTACGGAGTACCAGCTACCAACTTCGAATACATCAGGGAGCTAACACAAAAGGAAATCAACAAGGCCAAAGAGCGCGATGAGAACAGAGACGAGAAAGAAGCTGGGGCTGCCAAAAAGCCCAAAGGCCTAGACAAGCCAGGGCTCAAACGTAAGAACGACAAAGCAGAATCAGCCAACTTCTTCGATGGGAATCACTGATGCTAATCTCTAGAGACAAGCAATGCACCACAGCAGTCAAAGACACGGTGCATCGCAATCTGCAACGCGTGCGTCACGCAGGCCCCGATAACCTTGTAGCGCTCTGTCCCTTCCATGACGACTCATCACCGTCATTCGCCATCAGCATCCATACAGGCCTGTGGCTCTGCTATGCCTGCGGTGAGAAAGGAAACTTCCGAAGCTTCCTTTCGAAGCTAGGGATGTCCAAGAGAGACATCGACGACAACTACGGGGATACCCTGGCAGAGCTCAAGCGCAACGCGCCCCCTGAGCCTGACATTGCCAGGCCTGAAATAGTGATGGAGGTGAATCGCCACGTCCCCGAAGAACTCCTCGGCGTTTTTCGTAGCGTCCCAGAAAAGCTGTTACAAGAGGGCTTCTCCGAGGAGGTCCTCCGACACTTCGAGGTTGGCATGGATAACGTGCACCATCGCATCACCTACCCTCTTCGCGACTTAGAGGGCAACCTAGTCGGCATCAGTGGTCGAGCAACGCTAGACAGCCAAGAAGAAAGGTACAAGGTATACAAGAACGAGTATCGAGCCTGGGACTTACCGCCTTACGAAACAGACAAAAGCAACCTGCTTTGGAACTCCAACGTCATTTACCCATTGGCACGAGTCACAGAGATGCCAATCGTAATCGTTGAAGGGTTCAAAGCCTGCATGTGGCTACACCAGGCCGGAGTCACCAATGTACTTGCCCTGATGACCAAACGGATGAGTTGGGCCCAAGAATACATCCTGCAGAGCATGGGCGGGCCCTACATCATGATGCTGGACAACGATGACGCCGGAATTGATGGCACCATAAAAATCAGCAAGGTACTACAAAAGTACTCGCGCGATGTACGAATAGTGGAGTATGAACAGGAGCAACCTACAGACATACCACAGGAGGATGTCCCCGGATTGATTGAAGATGCAACTGACTATCAGCAAATAATGGTTCAATGAACCACAAACAGTCGCCCTTAGTGGCACAAAGTAAGTGAGAAAAATACATGGCATTCGGTAAAGCAAAAGTCAACAACATGAACCTTCGCCAATCAATGCGGCGAGGTACCAAACGCGGTTCTAGCGGAGGGGGTGGCGGCAGGAGCGCGCCTTTCTACGTCAACAAGTACCAACCTCCGGTGAAAGGCCCAGCCGACATCATTCGGCTCATTCCAGGTCAATTCCCCACGCAGAGGATTGACCACGACAACAAAGACTTCGCACGCAGCCCCGATGGAGAACCCGTTGTAGACAACCTCCCGTACTACAAGTACATCTCCTACTTCCATGCCACAAAGCAGAAGAGCCTGATTGGCTCAGAGGGACCACTCGGGGAGTTCAAAGGCAAAGCAGCCCCCTGTATTGCAGCCGACTGGTTCTGGTGGGAGTGGAGGCAGCGCCAAGCCTCTGGCAACAAGGACCATCCCAAATCCATCTCAAGGAGCGAGAAGTTCGCGCTCACCGTACTAGTCCAAGCCCCGTTCTACCAGGTGCCTCAGGTCGACAAGAACACGGGGGCTGTGCGTGTAAACGAGAATACAAAGGAGCCATACTACGACTGGAAGCAAGGCTCCGTGCGCGGTAACGACGAATACGCTGCCGCTGGGTACAAGAAGAAGGATGGACACAGGCAGCACTGGTCTTTGTCATACGGTCACTGGCAGGTACTCAACGACTTCTCGGATGGGCTGGCACGACATTGCCGAGCTTGCGGCGGCCACGACTGTATCGAAGAGGTAGCTCTACTCTGTCAGAATTGCGGTGAAGCCATCGTAATCATGGCGGAGACTTCGTTGAGCGACGAGGACCTAACTCGCCTGCGCAATGAGGAAGTTCAATGCCCGAACTGCAAACACATGGGGTACCTAGAAGATGCCATTCAGTGTACCCAATGTGACCACGGGGAACCCGCAACCATCTTTGACTTCGACCTGGAGGTCAAACGCACGCCTACGGCTAACAGCGAGAACAGCCAGCAAACCACACTAAACATCCTTCGAGCAATTGGTCCGCGTCCAATCGATTCCAAGTACGGGGAAGACCTTCGAAAGGCGCTAAACCTACCGAAGATATTCACGCCGACACCACTGGACGTTCAACGCAAGATGTTCGGTGACCCACCCAGTGACGATGACGCACCTCCACAGCGCTCACCCGTCAACAATAGCTCTCGCGCTTCCTATGAAAATGGGGAAGACGAGTCCGAAACTGAATCCGAGTAACAACTACAAAGGGAGGGCCTTCTCTAACCGAGAGGGCCCTTTTCCATTCTATGGGCTGGAATATACAACTCCCTGATGCCGAATACTATGACCTGTACAGCGCCACCCTCGATGGAATCGTACGGGAAGTACAAGACCAAAAAGCAGTAGCCATCGATACGGAAACAGATGGTCTGAACATCGTAGAGTGCAACCCGTACTACTGGTCATTGAGCTGGACTAGCGAGAACGGCAGAGACCGCAGACTTACACTAAATGCCAATGCCTTCCCTGCCTTCAAGCACATCTTCTCTGACTACGAACGCAACTGGGTTTTCGTAAACGCAAAGTTCGACGCACACATGATGGAGAACGGAAAGCACCCAATAAAAGGGAAGCTCATCGACGTCTCTGTAATGCATGCGCTACTCTATGAGGAAGAACCACACGGCCTGAAAGACATGGCACGTGTGCACTTAGGCTGGAAGTGGACCGACTTCTCCGACACCTTCGGCAAGATACGCAAAGGCTACTGCATGTGTGGTGGCACCTATGCCGCCCACAAACCAAAGATAGACAGCAAGGGAAATCCCATTGAAGGGAAGTACTGCAAGAGCACGGACTGCCACTGCTACATGGAGGCTACAGCACTTGAGGTACTACGCCGCGCTGAAAAGGATAATCACAACCTCCTAGTAGACTACGCGGCTAACGACGCCTACGGGACATGGAAGCTGTTCCACCTGATGAACAAAGAGCTAGCAGAGGCGCCCACTAGCAGCCTCTACCCAGACCGCTGGCCCTACATCAACACACTGTACGACTACTTCTACAAAACAGAAGTGCCGTTCACTCGAGTGCTCTACGCCTGCGAACGCAATGGAATAAAGGTAGACAAGGGTTACCTGCAGGGCATCGCTCCCAACATCGTCAAGGACATGTTGGAACTACGCAAACAAATGGGTGAGCTCTACGGCAAACCCATCATCAAGGTAGGCGGTCAATGGCAAACAGAATACTTCATCAATAAATGTGGTATCCGCCCAACCAAGATGACCAAAGGCGGGGCCTCCGGTATCAAAAAGCCTTCCATTGACGCCAAGTTCTTGACCTACGTAGCAGAATCTTTCCGAGGTGAAGACTCGAGTAAGATGGCGACACTGCTACTAGAGCACGGTGCCATCGCCAAGCAATACAGCACTTACATCCAAAGCATGCCAGGACGCTTGGATGGCAAAGACTACGTCCACATGAAGTTGAACCAGGACGTAGCCCGCACCGGTCGCCTCTCATCAAGCGACCCCAACATGCAGAACGTCACCACTGGCGAGAAGGACCGCTTTCACCTACGTAACGCGTTCATCTGTGAAAAAGGTGAAGACATGGTGGTTGCCGACTATTCTCAGTTAGAGATGCGTCTTTTGGCGGCTGCCTCACAGGAGCCTGGCATGATGGAAATCTTCCATCGTAACTGGGACATCCACATGGGCAACGCCGCATTTGTATTCAACCTCCCTTACGATGACATCGCAGCAGCCAAGGACATTGAGAAGCAAGTCAAGAAAGGAAAACTCCCAGAATCTGCAATGACGCCCTACGTATGGCAGTGCCTCAAAGCTCGCGCGGACGTCAAGAACATTGGCTTCGGTCTCAACTACGGTATGAAAGAGCGCGCGCTAGCAGCCCGCATGGATTGCTCAGTCGAGGAAGCCGTTGATAAAATCAACCAATACATGGCGCGCTACCCTGCGGTACGTGCCTTCTTTGATGAAGCAGTAGAAGAAGTTCGCGACTGTGGCTACGCCTTTACGTTGATGGGGCGCCGACGCAGCCTACCGGATATCCTGGCCCACAAGGACTACATCCGTTTCAGAGCTGAACGACAAGCATCTAACATGCCCATTCAAGGCACGGCAGCTGAAACGTGCAAGATGGCCATGATAAACATCTACGAAGATACAGAACTTCGTACAAAGTACGGCTACAAGATGCGGCTTCAAGTACATGATGAAATCCTAGGGACCTGCCCCAAGGAGTACACGGACATAGTGAAGGAGCGAATACGAGAGTGGATGGAGCATCCATTCCCAACGGACATAGGAGTGCCGCTGCTAGCCGATATAGGCTCGGCAAGCTCCTGGGGTGGCGCCAAATAGCTTTACACACCCCCAAGGAGGATAACCCATGAAAACTGTATTGGTCAAAGGCAATACATACCCAGTACGAACCCAATTATACGAACTCGGAGGTACATGGGATGCCTCCGCCAAAGGCTGGAAAGTACCTGAGGACAAAGAGCAAGAGGCACTTCAACTAGTGGATAATGCTAACCCAACTCTACCAAAAACAACGCGCCGAACGCCGGTAGGTAGACGAACTGGATGTTCCTGCGGTAGTCGTGAAGATAAAAACGGTGACCTAATTCCCAGCCCCCGTAATTGCGCGCAATGCGAGCATGACGCCTGATGACGACCAAAGCAGAACTGGACCGTCAAGTTGCCATGGAGACGGGTGACGACATCCCCACAACAACGGCCACTACAACCTTGTTCCTGCAGAAGATTGTAGCGGCTATTGCCAGCGGCGAAGAGCTCCGCCTTAGAGGGTTCGGTCGCTTTAGGCTAACGCGTACTGGAGGCGTGACCCCCATGCAGTACAAATGGAAGAAAGGGCCGCCTCATAACACGCCAGGAAACAGGAATAACGACGACGATAGGCAGTGCCTACGATTTCGAGTACACTTCTCCAAATCTGAAACGCTCACTCGAGCAATACGGGAGAAGCAACATGGAAAAAAACAACGTTAGTTTTCCATGTTACACTAACCTGTGTCTTACCCTGAAAAATACAAAGCGTACAACAGGCAACAATACGCGCTAAGAGCGCAACTGGGCCTTTGTAGAAACTGCGGGAAACGTAAACCGCTACCTGGGCATGTTAGCTGCCGTATCTGCTACAAACGCATTCAAGCTAGATACGTAACTAGCAAAGAAGCAATCCTCAAATCTCAAAAAAAGTACATAGACGGACTCCGTGATGCCGCATACCGCGCGTACGGAGGTTATATTTGCGCCTGCTGCAAAGAGACCAAAAGGGAGTTTCTAACTATTGACCACGTCAACAACGACGGTGCTGCACATCGGCGAGAGATAGGGAGAGGAGTGTTCACGCTATTTCTCTGGATGAAACGCAATAACTACCCAGAAGGGTTCCGTATCCTTTGCATGAATTGTAATTTCTCGTATGGTATGTACGGCTATTGCCCACACAAAGGAAAGAAGGAATCCGATGGAGAAATATGCAGTCGATGAGTCAGCGAACCAAATAGACCTAGAAAAAGTGGCGGCCCAAGGCTGCCCTGAGTGCGGTGCCAAAGTAGAACGTCATGGCAACGTACTGATGTGCCCCAAACATGGCAGTAAACCGTTCGAGAAACCACAAGGACATGGCGGCTAAGAAGAACAGTAAGAAAGTCCAGAAGCACAAGAAACCCACCCTCCGGCAGCCGAAGAACACACCAGTGGCGCCGGAGAAGGTGGAAGGGGAAAGCAAGCGGCCTGTAGTTGCTACTAGGGGTCGCCTAATTGGCATTCCATCCGTTACTCCGGCACAAAGAGCGTCAAAGCTCCGAGCCGCGATGAACAAAATCAACGAAAAGCATAAGGGCAACGTTGTAGTCCCCGCCGACGAGGCAAGTTCGAACTCCTACCTTCGCCGCCCCTGCGGCATCATGCAAATTGACATCGATACCGGCGGTGGGATGCCTGCCCAGTCCTTCGTGACCATTGGAGGACCTGACAACTCAGGCAAATCCACCTTGATGTACTGCTACTTCGCCATGCACCAACGTCTGTATGGGGAAGACTCGTACATTGCACTGGCGAACTCCGAAGGCAACATCGACTACCTGCAGGCACGCCGCTGTGGATGGGTTGTACCAGTCCCCTGGGACTACATAAAGGCGAAACAGCAGGAACGAGCAGCCCGAGGAGCTCCACTGCTCACCCAGGAAGAAATCGCTGAGCTCAGGCGCAGCGTTGGCACAAATACCGTGGTTGAAGCCTCAACTATGGAGGACATCCTCGATGTCGTAGAGGAACTGCTGGCAACGAACACCTATGGCATCGTGGGAATCGACTCCTACGAAGGGCTATCACCCAAAGCTGAGCTAGCCCTGGACTCGCTGGACGACCATGCCCAACAGGCACTGCGTGCCAACAACATCACCCGCTTCTTTCAGCACTACGGCCCCATCAAGCGTGACCCAAGCCACTTCACCACGCTCATGATGACCACTCAGGTTCGAAGCAACCGCAAAAAGTCCGAACTACCAGGGCCCATAGCGAAGTACGCCAAGGATTGGTCGGACGACGCTAGCTCGTGGGCGCTCAAGCATTGGCGTTCCATCCACTTGAAGGTCTACAGCGGTGGAAAAATCTACGAAGGGCCAAAGGCCAGCCAACGTGTGGTAGGCAAAGACGTCAACTGGGACGTTAGCAAGGGCAAAGAAGGGGCACATGACGGAGTCAAAGGGTCAACCCCCTACTACTACGACCCCCGGTGCTTCGATACGCTGCGGTCAGTCATCGTCTCCGGTTTTCGCTATGGAGTGATAGTGGAGCAAGATGGGTTCCTCACGTTCATGAACAATGGCGAGCCCGATGCCTACCTGTACCGGATACCGGGGCCAGACATGTTCATACAAGCCCTACGTGAAGAACCTGAGAGTGAATGGCAGCTACGTGCGGCCATCCTGGCTTCAGCAAACGTCTCTGGGATTTACCGATGATGCGAGGAATGTCAGCAAAAGCAACCCGCCGTCGTTCACAACGACAGGAAAGAGAGCTGGCGGAAGACACGGGAGGCAGTACCCAGCGCGGGTCAGGCTGCCTTCCGTGGGCTAAGAGCGATGTGACCAAGGTGTTCGGAAAGTTCAGGGCCGAGTGCAAGTTCACTCGAGCCAAGTCCTTCAGCATCACCAAAGCCATCATCGATAAAATCAGAGGCGAGTGCGACTTCAATGAGATACCAATGATTGACGTCACATTTGTAACCCCCGAAGGACGTACAGATGAGCGCTGGGTCTGTCTCCCATACGAGGTCTGGAAGAAGTACAATTCTCAAGGATAAACCCATGAAAAGCCACGGATGCGCTGATGCTAGGCATGGCGCACGTACCAAAGAGTACATAATTTGGTCAAACATGAAATCACGCTGCCTGAACAAAAATAGACCAGATTATAAAAGGTACGGTGGACGTGGCATCAAAGTTTGCATACGCTGATTGAAGTTCGAAAATTTCCTGAAGGACATGGGAAAATGCCCGACAGAAATGACGCTAGACCGAAAACACAATGATAAGAACTACTGCAAAAGCAATTGTCATTGGGCTACAGCATCTTCACAGGCCCTGAACAGACGCACTACAACCAAGCTCACCTACAAAGAAACTACAATGTCTAGAAGTCAGTGGGCAAAACACATCGGTATAACTAAAGCTGGGCTAGCCATGCGGCTAGACACTCTTGGCTGGAGTGTAGGACGGGCTCTGACTACACCAATAAAAGGTGGTGCCAATTGTCGCTAGTAACAATATCCGACTTGTACAACCAACCCAATGACATAGTAGCTAAGTACCTAAGCTGGGCCTCAGACCTGGGTGATATTTACGAAAATTTCATCAAACAGGATGATGAGGACGTAGCCTACATAACCGGATGGCATGGGGCTAAGTCACGCTCTCAGGGAATCCATGCTTCAGAGATGTCAGGTGGCTGCCGCCGCCCAGTCTGGTACTCCATCACAGGGGTAGCCAGACAGGATGGTGACCTTGACCCATTCTGGAAGAAACGCTTTCGAATTGGGCATGCCTATCACGCCATGATTCAAGAAGACTGGCGGCGTATCAGTGAGAAGAGCGGCGGCCTGATGTCGTTCGAAAAAGAGGTCAGGATTGACCCTTCACTACAACTCATTGCAGCCGAATACGACATCCACTCAAGCTGCGATGGAGTCATCATCTTCAGAGACAAACCTTGGGGAGAGGCTGTACTTCGCGTTGGCTTGGAAATCAAGACGGCCTCACCCAAGCAATTCGAAGAACTGAAGAAACCAAAACTCGAGCATGACAGGCAGACCTGCGTTTACATGAAGTGTCTAGACGTCCCTGTACTATGGACAATGTACGTCAATAAAGGCAACCAGAATGTAATTCCCAGTAAGCCACCCTACCTATTCACCTTCGACTACAATCTCTGGAACGTCATCGAAGGAGAAACCAAAGAGGTCATTCACCTAGCCACAATAAACGAGATTCCAGAGCGCTCAGAAAGCATAGTATGCCAATTCTGTGGCTACGCCTGGACCTGCAAACCCGCGTGCCTAGAACAAAAGGCGAAACGGGAACATGCAAAACAGCAACGTGCCGTAATGCAAAAGCGCTTGAAGCAGGTCGGCACTGGAGGTATACGCGTGCCTAGAGTCATCGCAGCGGGAGACGAATAATGAACGGCCCTCACGGAGGATTACGGGTTCCATCCGGTATGGACGATGTTGGAGAAACAGAAGGAGGCATCATCCATCAGCGATGGGACCACTTCGACGGAGTCATCAAATACATAGAGGATGACCTGGGAATACCTCCTCCAAAAGAACCCAATTTTCCTTGCCCAACGCTAACAGCTGAGGACCTAACTGAGCCAGACGGAAAGCGCTACACTGAGCGTTACAATGAATTCCTGGCTTGGTACAACTACCTTTCTGAAGTTCTAGCGAGGCACTCTGCCAAGAAGCTGGAGCACAAGGCTGAGATGGATGACATTGAGGCCAGACTCCGAGAATCCTTCAGAAAGAACACATCCAAAACCACTCGTAGTGGGGACAAGAAGCCACCGTCATCGGCTGAGATGGAAGACAAAATACAAACCCATCCCCGATACGTCGAGCTCAAACAGGCGAACCTAGAAACGTCGGAAACCATTGAGATACTAGATGGCAAGGTGGAATCTCTGAAACAGTCATTGGCCTTACTATCTAGACAGGTGGAAATTCGAAGGCAGAACTTCGATAGTGGTAACAGAGGCTCTAGCATCCAAGGCAATAGGGGGCTACCCGCGGCTGGGATGAGAACACCCTCAAGCGGTGGCTATCAGCGATGATTTACATCCACTTCCCCTGGCTGCCTCCATCGGTGAACGACCTATACAAGCCAGTCATAAAAGGTACTGGCTTCAGAAAAATAGCCATCAAAGTGCTATCCGTGGAAGGAAGGAAATTCAAAGAGGAAGCCATCTCATACCTGACAAAAACCTGCCAGGAGCAAATGAGGTGGTTCAAACCCAATGGAACCTACGTCATTTTTGCCTTGTTCGGCATCCCAACCCTACTAAATAAGGGGTGGCCAAAAACTGCGAAAACCAAGTATAAGAGGGTCGATGCCAGCAACCGCGTCAAGGCCCTTGAAGATGTAATCGCGGAAGCAAGCGCAACAGATGACTCAAACTACATGCTGTCGGCATGCCAAAAACGAATCAGCACGGTCGAAGAAACTGACGTGTGGATTTGGAACCTAGACGACGAAGGATGCCCTTTCAATGCCGCCGCCTTCAGCCTACGACCGATTCAATTACACAGAGCTCTACCAGATGTGCCTACGAGCTCGACTCCCAGTAAGGCCAAACACAGCCAGAGTCGACCTCATCGCGTACTTGGAAGGCTATGAAGAGCCACCAGACGTAGATGAAAACGACAACGTATTCAACTCCTGGAGAAATGCGTTCATCGCCTTCCTGCATGAACACTGGAAGAAAATCGAAACTCAAATCACCTGCCCAGCTAGGGACTTGAAGAGTACAATTCACCCAAACCCGCGGCCATGCTTTGGCTGCATAGACACTCAAGTAGTAACTTGCATCATACAGAATCGTGATGCAGAACAACTGATAAATGCACATCGTTTAGTAAGGAGCCACAGATAATACATGTCAACTACAGCAATGACACTAGCCACCGCCCCTCGTGAACTAGAGCC
>Ga0265319_1001797_pt1 | contig 12282 bp, 26 predicted proteins | sample 4824metaG_FD_192443 | JGI IMG/M metagenome (GOLD analysis project Ga0265319, IMG submission 192443) | Rhizosphere microbial communities from Carex aquatilis grown in University of Washington, Seatle, WA, United States - 4-8-24 metaG | ecosystem: Host-associated > Plants > Roots > Rhizosphere >...
TGTGTCGTCAATCAGACGCCAGGATCGAGTGGCGTTGGCTGTGTTTTGCAAATGTGGTGCAATTTTATTTGAGAGATTACGAGTTGATTATCGGCGATGACGCACACTTTGTTGACGTTTGTTGGGAGAACTGAACAATGAAACGGCTGAAGAAAAAGAAACAAATTAAACACGTTATTCCTCAACTTGATGAAAGACGCGTCATCAGAAAATTTTTATTATTCCCGAAGTGTCTTCCAAAGTATACTGCGACAGAGACAGAAGCAGGATATCACGTCGATGGTACTTTGTAAATAACGAACAAGCAAACGTTGACATTGATTATGTGTATGACATTCACAATGCGCTACTTGAACTTCAACGAATAAAGAGAAATTCATGAACAACATCACATTGACTACGCATCACTCGTTTGGCTACGTTATGATCGAGTTTCGTCCCAAGACGCGAGACTTTGAGCTCGCAGTCAACTTTGACGGCGATGATTTTGACGACAATGACGTGTTGTCATGGACTGACAAAAACTTTAATGTGCTCACGTCTGACTCTGAAAAGACAGTTCACGTCTTTGACAAGGACGGGTTTGAGAGCGATGTTTCATTGAACGAGAATGAAATTCAATGGTGCAAAGATCATTATACGATATCATCGTATGTTTTGTGATTGGATGAATAATGTCTCCTGAAGAAATCAAAGAAAACATTCGCACATACGGAATTCCCTTTACGCAGGTGCCGCCCATCACAGGCGTGTGGGTGCCGCAGATGAAGAGCGTGCCGTGCAAAGAAGAATTTGATGCGTACGTTGAGAGCATTCACTCGCCAAAAGATGATACACCGAAGCGCCCGGAGCTTAGAATCGTAAAATGAAACATTTGTTTATGTTATTTGTGCTAACAAATGTTGGATGTTCGACACTTAATACGTCTGATATTTCTCATTTTACAACTGGCTGTTCAAGCGTGACATATGTTTCAGGAGCAAAAGATTTAAATCCCGTGTGAAGTGGACAAATATTTTGGGTTGTTCGTGGGTGTAATAAAACGTTTTGTTGTGCATACAACATGGGTACTACGTGTAAGGAGTGCAATTGATGACACACATTGGATGGCGATTTGCTTTATGGCGTCGGGGCACGTGGCGAAAGCGTTTTACTCGATGTTTACAGTGCGGGTGCCCAAATCCACGAGGAACCTATCTTGTGATAGGTTACAGACACATTTATCCTGTGTGTGGACATCACATGGGCGATGACTATGCAACGTTGCAGCTCGCGTATTGGAATGCAAACAGAAAAAGCTTGGACTCGAAAGCAGAAAAGAAGAATACGCTCCACCAAAGAAGAGGTAAGTTTATGACGCTCACTGTTCGACAACAACTATTGATAATTCTCGGGCGCGCACCGAAATCAATGACATGTGTTCAGTTAGTCGCTGTGCTCAACAAAACTTTTTCTACGCATCGGTCTTCTGCGACTATTTCAAGCGCCTTGAAGAAGATGCACGACGAGCAACTCGTTGCACGCATTGATAACGCAGGCAAGCGTGGAGGTTACGCGTACAAGTTGTCGCGAGGCGGCATGGGATGGTACATAGGCCTCGTTGCAAAGTTAACTTTCACAAACTTTTCTGAGGCGGTGCGTAGCATCGTCGAGCAATGAAACCACCATCGTGGCTCGTTCACTTTCACTGGCCACACATGTCACAGGGAGCGTGGTTGTTCGTCGCAATAGTCTTGACGTTGTTGTCAATGTACGTGTTTTTGAACGTTCCTGATGTGGAAGAGGACAAATGACACAAAAAGAATTTTTGGGTTATGCATTAAGAATGGGATACATTACTCCAAGAGAATACGTTTTAGCGCCGGACGCGCTTTGTAAAGAAAACCACGAATTAGACGTGTTTAGTGTACGATCGTAGTTGAATAGATTAAAATATTGTCACAATGAAGCAAACTGTGCTATGCGTAATCGGGTCAGATCGTTGCTACAAATCCACGTTGGCACATATCGTTGCTCATGAACTTGGCAATGACAAGTTGTATTACAAGAGCTCAGCCGAGCATGACACTTTTAAAAATCATCAGGACAAGTTCTTGATGGATCTATTATATGCCGATCCCAGGCTGTTGGATTACCTTACACAATCAGGTAATTCAATCGTGATGGATCGTGGGTGGTGCGATGAGTATTGCTACGCTAAATTCTTCAAACGTAAGACTGACATCAACGCGATCTTGTCTCTTGACACTGCATATGCAAAGTTGGGAGCAAAGATAGTTTTTTGCACCCGTCGAAGTTTCAAAGGCGTGTCAGACGACATGCATGTAAAGCTAACAGACGTTGGGTTGCAACAAATCAACAAGATATATGAGGAATTCGTTCACATAACAAAGTGTCAAGTATTACGTGTGTTCACTGACGAAATGGTCATGAAATGTAGCGACGAAGAGCGCCTTGTTGGACGATATGAGACAATTCTTGAAGACAAGCAACGAGAGATCGTGAAGACGATCATGGAGTTCGTGAAATGAACAAGACAAAATTATTATTGATTGATGATGTGTTGCCAAACGTTGATTGGGATTATGTACACGAATTTTTTGCTGAAAGAAATTTCACGTGGGGATTTTACCCAAACGAATTTATTCCAACTGCTGATCAACTTCGTTCATTTGCACAAGAACTGCTTGAAGACATGAATATTTCAGGAGCTGTAAACTCAGGGCGTTTAATGATTTTTAGGAAAAAACGTTTTTTCTTTTTCACAAAATATTACATCAATATTGGAACACCACATTATTACATTGATAATGTACCGAGGAATAAACATGTTTTTGCGCAAAAATGACTACGATCGTTATTATGAATTTGGATCGTACGCGTACAAAGACGACATTCGTGAATGGTATCATGCCGTAGATGGGACGAGGAAAGATTTTCCACCATTCACTCATGAACAAATACGTCGCGACAAGTGGAACTACACGAAAAAGACGTTAATTGAACTTAATGTTGCGAAAGACGTCCTGAAAAGCGATTGGCCTCTCAAGTTGTTAGTTGTCTTTTTGATCAAAAATCCGGGATTTGAATGATATGACAATCTGCAAATATTGTAACGCAAACGAAATTCCTGAACACTCAAACTGGACGTGCTGTGATGAACTCAAGTGTGTCATTGCGATGCACGAAGAAGCGGGATACACTAAACAGTGTCCAAATGGACTCGAACCTCGTTGTTTCACCGCAGACGGGTTGATGCTCGAGTGCGAAGATGCGGATAATCCTGATTATATATTTCCCGTTGAAGTAGAGTACGTAGGCGAGCGTGAAGAGGGCGGTTGCGAATTTGATTACATGAACGAGCAACACGCACTTGTTTACGCAAATCATTGCATTGCTGTAACGTGTTATGAAACTTGTTACTCAACGTGGATGTTGAGCCCATTTAGGGGTGAAAAAGGTTTGTGTTTGGGTGGTCACTTGCATAAAGCGAACGAGTACAAATTGACAGAAAAATCGCTTGTAGAAATTAAAGAATATACAAAGAAGAAAGCGAGATTTTCGAATTTGTTGAAGCGCGTTATGGCATGTAATCCAATTCAACATGTACAATGTGATCCAATCTCTGAAGAATTACTTGAAAAAATTTGGTCGAACGATTTATAATAGGAACATATGCGAGTACTTTTCCAAACTCAACTTTCAAATTTTGTTGGCGATAAAGCAAATTTAGCAGGAGACAGCGGCTGGCAGATGTGTGTCGGTAGAATTCGTGAGATGTTAAAATTGTCTCCCGATCTACTGATTGACATCACAGGGCCACTTCGTGAACAACTTGTTGAACAACCGGAGCAAATAAATCCTGATCTGTTTCAAGATGGTGGACCTGTGTTGTACAAGGCACACCGCGTCATTCCAAGCGCGCTCGCAACTCGCTATGATTTTAGTATAGACGAAATGGACAATGCGTTGAGTTTGACTCGTATGAAGCCATTCACAAGCGTGCACTATGACATCGTCTACATTAACGATCCGCTCTTACTAAGGCATTATAAAGCATTGTTTTTCTTACGTGCGGGTTACATGCCAAAGTTCGTTGTTCACTCACATTTTGTCGACTGTCCAAGTTCTCCCAAATTTCCTCAAGAAACATCATTATGGTTAGGTCAACTTGAGGCGTGTCAACGCGCAGATTATAACTTTTGGCAGTGTCAAACCGCACTAAATCAATTTGAAGACGACGCACGAAAGTTATTGAGAGACGAAGTCGTTGACGAGATCATGAAGAAGAGTTCACCCTATGACGATGGGTACTCGATTGCAGAAATTACGTCTCAAATAAATTACGACAACATTCGATTTGACGTGTGTGAGTTTGAGCAAAAGACAAAAGGAAAGAAAATTCTGTTTTTTCCCAATCGCATTAGTACCGGAAGTAATGATTTTACTCGAGGTATGAAATTTATGTTTGAAATTCTTCCGAAACTTTACGAACATCGACAAGATTTTGTTGTTATCGCAGGAAATCCTAATCAGAAATTTTCAAATAAACAACTTGAAGAAAAGTGTGGCGCACATGGCTATGTTAGTGTTGGCGACGACGCGTTTAATAGAAATGAATATAAATTTGTTGCAAAAAATTCACACGTTGTAATAGGTGCGTACGATGTTGATACGTATGGAGGAACTGCATCAAGAGAGTGTATAACGCTGGGTATGATGCCCATATGGGCGAATTGTAATGAATACGCAGCAATAGCGAAAGAAGCAAAATATCCGTTCTTGTACAATCCGGATTTTTCAAATTTTATTGATACACTCGATAAACTATTGAATACGTTTCAAATATCAAAACAACAACATTTAAACAATTTGCAACGTGTTATCAAAGAACGATGTTCATATGAGGTAACAACGCGAAAAGCAATGGAAATAATGTGTCTTCCCATTATCAATATAATTTAGAACAATTGAAAAGTTTACTTTATGAAAAACATGGTAACATTGTTTCAATTGTTACTGTTAGTTACATTAATAACATAATTGATATGTACACTAAATGTGTATGGAATGATGTTGAATTTGGTGATTGGGATGCAACGCCACGAAAAGTCGTGGTTGAAGGAACGTCACATCCTAAACGAAGTAAACTAAAGCGTAAACAAACGTATTGTGATCGTTATGGATGTGATCATTATTTTCAATCTAAAGAATTTCGTGAAAGTGTAACAAAAACGTGGTTAGAAAAATATGGCGTTGAACACGTTCAACAAAACAAAGAAGTTCGTAGAAAGACTGAACAAACAAATCTTAAAAAGTATGGAGTGATTGCGCCGTATCTTACAAAAGAAGTTTTAGAAAAAGCAAACAAAGCTTCCCATACGTCAGAAGCAATTGAAAAACGTAAACAAACATGTATTGATCGATTTGGTGTAGCATCACCAATGCATCAACAATGGGTACATGAAAAACAATGGACACCTGATGCTCGTGTTCGTCGTAATACAACAAATATCAAAAAATACGGTTACACAAATACGTGGCAACGGCCAAATTGGCATAAATCTCATCCTAAAATTAACGGAGTTGATGCACAACGAAAACGTTGTGAAACGATGAAGAAAAATAATTCGTACGCAAAATCAAATCCGGAAGATGAACTTTATGAAATTTTGTGTAACATTTTTGATAAAGAAAATGTTGAACGACAAAAAATAATTTATAAATGGCCAATTGATTTTTACGTGGTCACAATTGACACATATATACAATACGATGGGCCATATTGGCATGGTCTTGATAGACCCATTGAAGAAATAGCAAAACATCGAACTCCTCGAGACGGACAAATACATCATAAAATGCTTATTGATATAAAACAAAATGAATATTTTGTTAAACACAATATGAAAATTGTTCGTATTTCTCTTTTAAAAGAAGATATTACAATTGAAAATATTTCAAAATTGTTGTGAGTGTAAATTCACGTAACGTGTGATAATATTAAACTATGTTAAGCAATAGAAGAATTGAGCAGCTAAATCCAGACGTTGCAAACGAACTTCGGCACAATTTTGCGTTGTGGTTGGTATATTCTTCATTGTATCACGGTGTAGGGTATGATGCCGATATTGAACCACTACACAATCCCGATTGGTGCAAAAGTCGGGCAGCGTTGGAAGTTGAATTACTTGATACTGCAAAACAACGCTTACTTTTGAGAAATTAACGGAGATCTAAATGCCACAATATCCGTACGTCTGTACTTCGTGTAATAAAGAATTTGAGTACGAACAACGCATCACCGCAGAGCCCTTGAAAACTTGTGAAGCGTGTGGACAACAGACGCTCGTTAGGCAAATCGCCGGTACCTCGTTCGTGTTGAATGGTGGAGGTTGGTACCGCGATGGCTACACGAGTTCGAAGTGTGATGGAAATTGTAAGGGATGTGACAAGTGAACATAGAACGTCCCATAGACACAATCGATGGACTATTTGCGTATTACCTTGGCTTTACGGACTCAGGAATTCATGACGAGGCACTTGAGCGTAGCGTAAAAGAAGAACTTTCAAATATGACACGTCATGAATTTGAAACGTGCGTAGAGTTGTGTATTCGCCACATGGAACTTGTTTCAGACGCCTCTGAATTCAAAGCTTGGATTTCACAAGATCTTATTGTGAGGAAAAATGAAGACAATATCTGACGACATTGAAGACGAACTTTACGAAAAACTCTGTAAGTTTGCCGACAAAACATGTCAACGCGCCGGTATTGTGCGTGAGGCGATCATTTGTTACTTGGCACAAATGGGCGAACTTGAAGTTAGAAAAGACAGATTTAACTACAGACAGTGATTTGAACATGAAAGAAATTCAATCATCGTTTTGTGGAAATATTATTGAAAAAGAAGTCTCTCAAGATTACATTGATTTGCTCGTTGCGTTTGGCGCAAGTGATGACATGATTTCTGCGCTAACATGTCGGCGCATTAGTTTTACGTTTGACTTCATTTGGGATGCGTTGTTTTTGATCTCCGGCGTTGTTGTAGGATATTCGTGGATCGTGTTTCAAATGTTAGGATGACTATGAATAACAAACAAATCGACGCAAAAATTGCTCAACTTGAACAGCAAAAGGGTGACATCAACCTATTGATTGAGTCACTAAAGTCTCAAATACTTGTGAAGTGTTGTTCACCGTGGCATAAAAATCAAGGATGTGGCACATTTCACAAAATATCAGACTTGACGTACATTCAAACACATTATTACGTAAAACCATATTCGTGCACCGGTGGCGATTATTGGTCAGAGAGCGAAGGACAGTTTACGTGTCCCAAGTGCGGGTATTTGAACAGATTGTGCAGTGAGCGTGAACATATAACATCAATGAAACGATATTTTAAGAACGTAAAGGACGTGTACGAATGACGCTTGATTATATAATCATCACAACATCCACTGACGCATTCAAGTGTGCGTGTAAGTTGTCACGTAAAAAGTTGCTCAACGTTGACACTGTGCTCACGAAGACAGTGTGTGGTTGGTGTGACAGCGACAAGATAGACGAACTAAAGAAGTTTGACTTTATCATTGAAGTTGAAGTTGACGACGGGAAGCAAAAGATCGTGTTGTCGCTCCCACCACGAGAAAAGAAGTCACGCAAGCGAAAGAACGTTCCCGAGCAGTGTGTTCTATTTGAGGAGACAAAAAATGAACTTACATGACGTGAACGATGATGAACTCGTTGAAGAGCTAAATCGACGAAAGCGTGTGAAAAAACGATTCCTATTGCAAAAGTCAATGACATTGATTGGAGTTTAACGCAAAAGCTTGCAGCACAAAATATTGAACACATTCGTGATTGTGGGTATGAGCTCAATGACGTTGAACATTGGGTGTACGAAGGTATGATGAAATTTTGGCAACAACGTCTTCAAGTGGGTCAACGAAAACACATGACACTTCTACACACGTTCTTGAACGTTTAGACTTACGTTGTATACAATTAACACCATGCAACATCACACTGTCACAGACATTCGAAAAGAGTTCGTTAGGTTATACAGCGAAAAGAAGTTCACAGGTTATTGTAGGGAAGCGTCAATGACTTCGTTGATGGGCGGTGACACCGTTGAAATCATCAACGCAACGTTCATTGTTGACGAGAACACGATCTTTGGTGAGCTAAATCACGAGTACATTGAGCGAGAGCTCGCGTGGTATAAGTCAATGTCGTTGAACGTGAATGATATTCCGGGCGGCGCGCCGGCGGTGTGGAAAGCAGTTGCCGACAAAGACGGGTTCATCAATTCAAATTATGGACATATTTTGTACTCTCATGAAAATGGCAGACAGTTCGAACACGCAGTTGAAGAACTGAAGAAAAATCCAGAAAGTAGACGTGCGATCATCATTTATACTCGCCCCACGATGTGGAATGAATATAATTTGAACGGTCGCCAAGATTTTGTTTGCACAAATTGTGTTCAATATTTGATGCGTGACGGTAAATTGAACGCAATAGTCACGATGCGCTCAAACGATGCAATTCTGGGATTAAGGAATGATTGTGCATGGCAACGAACTGTTTTAAAAGAATTTGCTGAAGAAATTGGTTATCCTGTCGGTGACCTTTATTGGAATGCTGGTAGTTTACACATCTATTCTCGACACTTTTATCTAATAGATCACTACACAAAGACTGGTGCGATTAGCATCACCAAGCGTTGTTATGAAGACTTGTATGGAAAGTGAACGTCATGGACAACAAACCTTACGAAATCATGATTTTTGAGAGCAAAATTAAAAGTGCCACATCGTGGTACCACATACAGGACGCAGTCAACGAAATATACGACAAGGTGATTGACGGTGTGCTATCAAACGAGTGGATTGCACATGCGTTAGATCTCGCAAAGGCAAAGAGGATTGAAAAATGATCGACATTAGAAAAAATGCGTTTGGCACTGTCACCATTGAAACTTCATTTTTATCAAAATATGATAAGTGGTTAGGTGAAAAATGTGGTGGTGGATATTTTAATACAGCCCACAATGGTAATGGGACAGTAAATTCGTATTTTATTTCACAAAAATTGTTTAAAGAATTCGCCACTTGGGCATTTCAAGGCGAACAGTGCTGCGAGCGAGACTATGATCATGATGGAAATTGTGACAAACACCCGCTTCAATGCCCAGAGTGTTTGTCAAAAAATGTTTCAATGAACGGAAACGGCTATTCAAATTGCAATACGTGTACAAATCATTGGATACCATCACATCACAAAGAATTTGATACCGTACAACTAAAAACAGATCTCAAGTGGGATGAAAAAGACGATCAAAAACTTCAAGAATTGATTTCATTGTGGGAAAACGAACCAAAGTCGTGCTGTGATATTAAAGAACTTCAAAAAGAATTTGAAGAACGATTGTACAAAGTCGTTCGTGATGTGCCAAAAGACGAACGGGATGTTTGTGAACGAATAGAGCCTACACAAAAAGTTTACAAAATTCGTAACAAAAAAGACGGATTATTTCGTTCGCCTAAGTACGGCGTGAAAGCATTCACAAAAGCATTCACAAAGTGTGGAAAAACGTGGTCTACACGTGGTCAGGTTAGTGCACACATCAAGAATTTTAGTTACAATGATGTGTATTATGTCTGCTGCAAGAACAACAATTATGACTGTGAAGTCATCGAGTATGAGCTCGTTGAAGTCTCACGAACGCCTGTAAAAGATTGGAAGTCAAAGAAATGATTGTGATTTTGATGTTGTGGTGGTGCGTATTATGGACTTTAGCGCTAATGATTGAACTAATATTCATAACAGAACGTTGTGATAAACATGATTGAATTCATTGCATGTGTCATGCAAGTGTTGATTCTTGTCAGCATAGCCAGCGCGTTCGTGATGGTTCTCGGCAAGGTAGTTTTTCCAAGCGATAATGACAACAATCCTCCAGGATGAAACATGAAATTATTTGACAATGTCAATTACGCATCTCGAGGTCCGTCGACGATAAAAGATTTGAATGGAAATGACATCGTCGTGTACGACACTTTTCCCTACAATCCCGAGTCGAAGACCACTGGCACAACGGTGCTCGAATGGGCGTCTCGATCACGTTATTATGACAAAAAACAAGAAGAACCTGTGATTGTGCATCGTGTAAACGTGCCATTTTTTGTGACGATTGTTGATCTTGAACATCGATGCGAAGGTGGAAGAGCTTACAAAGTAATTGATGATGGAAATCGACAGTTCGACTTGCGAGAAGATCAGATACTTGAAGTGTTTAGGCTCTCCGGCCTGCAAGCAGGTGGTAGAGTAAATGGTCGGTTTGTGTGGGGAACCGCGGGTTCACAGACGAAAATGGTTTTGGTGGGTGGCGAGCTGTATAACGAGATGAAAGAAGAGACTGAAAAGGCAAAGCAACTCATCGTCAACAGAAAGTTGGGCGTTGCGCCTCGCACAAACACTTTACAAGTTGGACATGTGTACAAGAAACATGATCAATCATGTCACCTGTACATCGGAAAAGTCTTTGTGGGTGATGACAATAAACCAATGTATGCTTTTGTGCAAATTCCCGTCGAACCCACAAGCTATGCGAGCATAGAACTCGATGGAATAGAGGGTTCGGGATGGTCACAAAGATCAAAGGATGCGATCGTTTGGTATAAGGGCGTTCATTGGAATGACGTAGCTGTTCGTGAGCGATGTGAAAAGTTGTTTTATGAGTATGAGTATAATTGTACATTTTTGTCGTCGCCAAAATTTGACGAAGAAGTCGTTGATTTAGTCGACGTTGACTACGCGACTGAAATACGGGAGAACAAATATTTCAAGTTTGGTTACAAAAATGGATTAAACGATGATTTGGTTGACAAATATTGTAATGAACGTAACATACATCGATCATATTATAGAAAGTATCAATGTCAATATTCTTCGTGGCGTAGTTATGGCGACGAAGTAAATTGTTTTAGCAGTGACAACCCAGGTGATGTGTCTTCACGAGCTAACGCTCGAGAACAATACATGCAACAGCTACGATGGGTGACAAAGTGAGCAAGTGGGACGGACGATTTCTTGAGCTCGCGCAGTTGATCTCTACCTGGTCAAAGGATACCTCGACTAAGGTCGGCGCAGTCATAGTCGACGACGTGCGCAACGTTAGGGCAACAGGTTACAACGGTGTGTGTCGTGGGTGCAGTGATGACGTCGCTGAACGCTTTGAACGCCCGACAAAGTATTTCTGGGTTGAGCACGCTGAGCGAAATGCGATATATGCCGCGGCACGTCGTGGTGAAAGTCTCGAGGGTTGCACGTTGTATTGTAACCATTCGCCTTGTGCAGACTGCGCTCGAGCGATCATACAATCGGGAATAAAGACTATCGTGTTTCCCGAGGGCGCCGACGCTCCGACGGGTGGCATGAGCGAGACTTTCGTTATCGCATTGAACATGTTGAGAGAAGCGGGAATTGAAGTGAGAACGTGCAACGGGTAATAATTAATAACATGCGTACGCTCACTGAAGCAGACATCATCAACGTAATGCGAGAAGAATGGACGTCTCGTGTCAAGACGCTGTGCGAGAAGTCAAACGTTACGTTCTCCGGCGTTGTTGGCGACAAGGACACGATATTGGTTGCACCTGAATTAAAAATACAACATCGTGCGAGCGGATTAAAATATACGATCGATAGCGTTTCACCTCGAGATGTCGTGTTGAGAACGCCAGAAGGTAAATTATTCACTGTTGACGCACAAACACTTGAAAACGAATATCTTCTCGAGTAAGTGATATTTATAATGGCTATGAATAAATCGATTGAAGAACTTGTTGGCTCCCTTGACATCAATTCAATTGTCAAGACGAGCGTAAAAGGCGCAAAATCAGACTTGTTGGGCGAAGCATATGTTGCTGAACCCAAACAGTACAAGCAAACGTCTGATCTGACGTCTGAACGCACGAAGAAGTTGCACACCGAACTGTACAAGCAATACGTTGAGACTTTCAACAGAGTTAGTGCCGAACTCGATGGCGTGAACAAAGAAGAAACGAATTCACGTCATAGTACGTTTCGATCATTAAAACTTGATGAAACGTATAATTTAAATGCAGTATATCTACATGAAGCATATTTTGCTAACGCGTTTGATCCTCATTCGGAGTGCTACGTTGACAGTCTCCCATACATGAAGTTGTCGAGCGCCTTTGGAACATTTGACAAGTGGCAGGAAGACTTCATCGCGTGTGCAATGTCTG
>Ga0265319_1001798_pt1 | contig 12272 bp, 8 predicted proteins | sample 4824metaG_FD_192443 | JGI IMG/M metagenome (GOLD analysis project Ga0265319, IMG submission 192443) | Rhizosphere microbial communities from Carex aquatilis grown in University of Washington, Seatle, WA, United States - 4-8-24 metaG | ecosystem: Host-associated > Plants > Roots > Rhizosphere >...
CATGGCGAAGTCCGGCATCAGCGACTGCATCGGGATGCCGGGAAGGGGATTCGGGGGGGTCGTCGTCACGAACGGGGCCGGCTCCCCCCGCTCCGGCTCCTTCGCGGCCTTCACGGACGACCAGATGCTCGCCGTCCGGCGCGAGGAGCAGCGCGAGGCGGCCAGGCTCGGCCACTACTGCATCCAGCTGCAGCTCGCGCACCCGAGCGCCGACGTCAAGCGACCCGGGCATCCCGGGGTTGCGGGAGACCTTGCCTCGATCTTCTCCGGCTGCCGCCCGGAGGTGGTCTTCCTCCACAACCCCGCCGACAAGCACGACACGCATGTCGCCGTGCTCCTGCGGTGCCTGGAGGCCATCCGCTCCCTGCCCGCCGACCGCCGGCCGGTCCGCGTGCTGGGCTGCGAGGTCTGGAGGGACCTGGACTGGCTCCCGGACGCCGACAAGGTCGCGCTCGACTCCGGCAGGCACCCCGAGCTCGCCCGAAAGCTGCTCGCCGTCTTCGACTCGCAGATCAGCGGGGGCAAGCGTTACGACCTCGCGGCCATCGGCCGGCGCTGCGCGAACGCGACCTTCCACACGTCCCATGCGACGGACGCCCTTGCCGGGATCACGTGGGCCGTCGACCTGACGCCCGTCACCCGGGACGGTGGGCCCTCGATCCGCGACTTCACGGCCTCCCTCATTGGCCGCCTCGGCGCGGACGTGTCGCAGCGCCTGAAGACCTGGGCCTGAGGCGCCGGTCGGTCATGTCGCTGTCTTGTGGGCGCGGTCCCCGTGGCGGTAGGCCATCGGCGAGACGCCGTACGCCGTGTGGAACGCGCGGCTGAAGCTGTAAATCGACGTGAAACTGCAGAGCTCAGCGATCTCGGTGACGCGCCTCTGGCTCAGGCGAAGAAGGCCGCACGCCTTCTCGAGGCGAAGGCGCCTCAGGTGCCTCCCCAGGCTCACCCCGCACGAGGCCCGGAACCGGGCCCTCAGGTGGCTCGCGCTGATCCCGAGCGACCGGGCGATCTCCTTCACGCTGAGCGGCTCCTCCTTGCCCTGGGCGAGCTGGTTCACCTGCATGATGAGTCCCGGCGCTACGGGGGGCTTGTGGTGCCTGCGCAGGATAGGCTCGGCCTGCCGGATCCTCTGGAGCAGGACCGAGAGCAGGAGGCTCGTGAGGTCGCCCTCGCCCCGCGTGAGGTACGCCTCGACCAGCTCGGCGCAGGTCTGGCGCACGACATGCGTGACCACGAAGGGCCGGAAGCGCAGCGCCTGGAGCGGGGCCGCGTCGATCGTGTCGAACGTGATGAAGAGCCAGCGCAGCTCCTCGCGCGCGGGCTGGATGTAGTCGTGGAACTGGAAGGGCAGCACGAGAAGGCCCTCGTCCTCGTTCAGGCGGATCGCCCGGTCGTCGACGGCGACGGTGACGGCCGTCTCCATCGCGAGTATGAGCACGAAGCGGTGGTGGAGCGCCCGCCCCCGCTGGGGGCGGTTCAGGTCGGTCGCCGAGCGCCGGCAGAAGCAGATGATGTTGTCGGGAAGCGCGAGCGGCGCCGCGCGCTTGCCGTGCAGCGGCCGCAGCGGCGAGGGCAGAAGGTTCGCGAGTTTCTCGAGCGAAAGGATGCGGGCGTGGGACGATTCTGACATTTTTGTTAAAAACATCGTCATTTATGCCATTTTTTAACGGCGACGCCAGCGTTATGATGGGCGCCGTTAAAAACAAACCGCCTCATTCGTTCTCCCCGGCAATGATTGGCCCCTCAAAATTGAATCAAGACTGTTCACTGCGCGCGCAAGCCACGGACACGGCCCCGGTACGGGCCCGCCCGGGATGCGGCGCCGCCGGGGGAACCCGCCGCTGCGACAGCGGAACATCCGACTGAACCCCACGCGAAGGATCTAAGGCGCCGGCCCAGGGATCGAATCGGATCCCCCGCACGAGACGCCATCTCAGCACTGAAACCGTTTTTTCAGGCCGCCTACCCCGCAGCCTGTCCCTCCCCTGTTTTCTCTAAACACCGCTAGAACCATAACCACCATGAGTACTCAAGACACCCGCGACCCGCTGACCGCCACAGGTCTCCCCGGTCCCCTCACCCCGCTGCACAGGTGTGCGGCGTCAACGCTCCTCGCCCTGGGGATCCTCGTCTCCGCGCACGCGCAGACGGCGCCGGCCCCGGCGACGACCACGACCACGACGACCACGTCCACGACGGTGGCCGCCGCGCCGGCTCAGTCCGACCAGCCCGTCACCATGGGCGAGTTCGTCGTCAACGGCTACGCAAGCAGCCTCGCCACCTCCCTCAACACGAAGAGGGAGTCCGAGGACAACGTCGAGGTGATCACGGCCGAGGATGTCGGCAAGTTCCCCGACAACAACCTCGCGGAGTCCCTCTCCCACCTGCCCGGCATCTCGGTGGACCGCCTCTTCGGCGAGGGCGAGCGCGTCAGCATCGAGGGCGTGGACCCCAACCTGAACCGCGTCCTGCTTAACGGCGAGCCCGTGTCGTCCGCCGACTGGTACGTCCTCGACAACCAGAGCCGGCAGTTCAACTACCTGCTCCTGAGCCCCGACGTCGTGGGCCAGGCGGAGGTCTACAAGACCTGGGAGCCCAGCCTCCTCGAGGGAAGCATCGGGGCCACGGTCAACGTGACCACGCGCAACCCGCTGGACCTCGGGCCCCTCGTCTTCGAGGGCACGATCACCGACGGCTACAACGACCGCTCGAAGAAGAACGAGGGCAGCGAGAACGCCATGCTGAGCTGGCACAATGACGCCAAGACCTTCGGCATCCTGGTCGGCGGCGAGGACAACCGCGAATACCTTCGCCGCGACGGCGTCGAGTCGCTGGTCGAGGACAACAACACGAACCTCGGCGTTGCGGGGCCGCTGCCGGGCCAGCCCGCGGGCCCCTGGGTCACCGCGGAGGTGGTCAATTCCGCGGAATTCCTGCAGCTGCGCCACCACCAGGGCGGCAACGTCGACGCGGTGTGGAAGCCGAATGACCGGCTAACGCTCGAGTTCACGGGCCTCTACGTGAAGCAGACCATGGATAACGTGAACTTCTCGTACTACATCTACCCCGGGGACAACTGGTCCGGCCTGCCCAACATCACGAACCCGACCGTCACGAACGGGGTCCTCGGCAGCTACACGATCAACAGCGCCCCGCTGGTCATCGACGCGTTCAACCGCGCCGCCCAGATCGTGACCCAGGACTACAACCTGAAGGGCGAGTTCAAGGGCGACAACTTCGACCTGACGACGAACGCGGGCTTCACCCGGGCGACCGGCGGCACGCAGCACCAGTTCTTCGCCGAGTACTTCGTCTTCGCGAACGCGAACATCAACGAGGGCAAGGGATCCTCCTCGTTCGCCGTCACCGGGGTTCCCGGCCCCGACCCGACCGCAGCCAACCTGAACAGCGGCGCGGACTTCAGCGCGGCCGGCGAGCCGAGCTTCGACTACGGCAACATCGCCAGCAACCCCGAGGTCGACGACGAGAAGTGGATCAAGATGGACCTCGTCTTCCCCCTCAAGGGGGCGCTCAAGAACGTCAAGGCGGGCCTGCGCTTCAGCGACCACAAGGCCGGTGAGAACGGCGCCGTGGTCAGCGTGCCCGGAGCGGACGAGGTGGTCACGCCCCTGACCGCGATCGGCGTCTCCTCCGCCCCGTCGAACTACCTGTCCGGCCTGCCGAACATCACCTCCTCGATGTCGCAGCACGTCATGACCAACTCGTACGGCGGCGTCGCCAACTTCATCGGGAACCTGCCCGAGGGCAACGGCCAGACGCTGCTGCAGTACTTCAACTCCACGCCGCCGGCGGACGGCGCCGTCTTCACCGCGACGCCCACGTTCACGATCGACGAGCGCATCAACGCCGCGTACGTCGAGAGCAGCTTCTCGGACGGCCCGCTCTCGGGGAACTTCGGCGCGCGCTTCGTGGAGACCACCACGACCAGCGCCAGCTACAACCTGAGCACGACGCCCCCGACCCTCCAGTCGAGCCAGAGCACCTACGACAACGTCCTTCCCGCGGTCAACCTTGCCTACGACATTGCCCAGGACCAGGTGAGCCGGTTCAGCGTGGCCGAGGTCATCGCCCGCCCCAACACGGCGGCGGAGGCCAACTACGTCGAGCTCTATGACTCCACCTTGGGAGGCGTCGGCGGCAACGCCGCCCTGAAGGCAATCCAGTCGACGAACTTCGACTGGGACTACGAGTACTACTTCGCGAAGAACTCCTACTTCGCCGTGGACCTGTTCTACAAGGACTTCTCCAACTACATCGTCAACGCGACGAACCCCGAGCAGTGGACGGACTACTCGCTCGCGGGTCACCCCACGGAGACGTACGAGATCTCGCGCCCCTCGAACGGCGGCTCGGCGACCTCCGAGGGCGCCACGGTCTCCTACCAGCAGACGTTCGCGTACGGGCTCGGACTCATGGCCAACTACACGCTGATGCACACCTCGAGCGCCAGCGGCCCGCTACCCTACTCCTCCAAGAACCTGATCAACATCAGCCCGTTCTATGAGAACAAGTGGGGCATGGTCCGCCTGACGTATTCCTGGCGCGACGACTACCTGACCAGCTCGTTCAACGGCCAGAGCGCGGTGTGGACCTCGCCCTTTGCCGAGGTCGACGCCAACGCGGCGATCAACATCACGAAGAACTTCCAGATTCTTCTGAGCTGCACGAACCTCCTGGACGAGACCTACAAGCAGTACTTCAAGAACACGGGCGCCGGCTCGCTCCTCGCGGACGAGTACAAGTTCGGCCGGACGTACTCCGTCTCGCTCCACTGGAACTTCTGACCCTTGCCCGGGGACGGCAGTACCCCGGGGTGGACTAGGAACTCGGGCCCGGATGCCTCGGCATCCGGGCCCTTTTCTTTGGATGTGCGCCGAAAGAGGTTCGAAAACAGGGTGCTCCCCGGCATAGTCCGCCGCATCCGGCACGAATGAAGGCGATCCTTGGACTCTCCGCCTACTACCACGACTCCGCGGCCGCACTGGTCGTCGACGGGCGGATCGTGGCCGCGGCCCAGGAGGAGCGCTTCAGCCGCGTGAAGCACGACCCCCGCTTCCCGGCCAGCGCGGTCGCCTACTGCCTCGGCGAGGCCGGGATCTCGCCCTCGGACCTGGACCATGTCGTGTTCTATGAGAAGCCGTTCCTGAAGTTCGAGCGGATCCTCGAGACGCACCTGGGGGTCGCCCCCGCCGGGTTCCGCTCGTTCTGCATGGCGATGCCGCAGTGGATCCGCGAGAAGCTCCAGCTCTCCGGGCAGATCAGCCGCGGCCTGGGACCCGGCTACACGGGAAGGTTCGTCTTCACCGAGCACCATGAGTCCCACGCCGCGAGCGCCTTCTATCCCTCGCCGTTCGAGGAGGCCGCGATCCTGACGATGGACGGCGTCGGGGAGTGGGCGACTGCGAGCATCGGCCACGGGAGCGGCGGCCGGATCACCCTCAGCCACGAGATGCGGTTTCCCCACTCGCTCGGCCTGCTCTACTCCGCGTTCACCTATTTCTGCGGGTTCAGGGTGAACAGCGGCGAGTACAAGCTGATGGGGCTGGCCCCGTTCGGTGAGCCGCGGCACGCCGAGACGATCATGGGCGGGCTCATGGACCTGAAGGAGGACGGCTCCTTCCGCCTGGACCTGTCCCACTTCAACTACTGCGCGGGGCTCACGATGACCTCGGGCCGGTTCGACCGGCTGTTCGGCGGGCCGCCGCGCCGCCCCGAGTCCCCCATAACCCAGAGGGAGTGCGACCTCGCCGCCTCCATCCAGAAGGTCACCGAGGAGGTCATGCTCCGGATGGCCGCCCACGCGCACCGGCTCACCGGCTCGAGGAACCTCTGCCTCGCCGGGGGCGTGGCGCTCAACTGCGTCGGAAACGGCAGGATCCTGCGCGAGTCGCCCTTCGAGAGGCTCTGGATCCAGCCGGCCTCCGGCGACGCGGGCGGCGCGCTCGGGGCGGCGCTCTTCGTCTGGCACCAGCTGCTGGGCGCCCCCCGGGTCCCGCAGCAGCCCGACGGCCAGGGGGGCTCGCTCCTCGGGCCCGGGTACAGCCCCGCGCAGATCGAGGGATTCCTGAGGGGCAGGAACGCCGTGTTTCGCCATTTTGAGGGCGGCGACGGGCTCTGCGAGGAGACGGCGCGCCTCGTGGCCGACGGCAAGGTCGTCGGCTGGATGCAGGGCCGGATGGAGTTTGGGCCCAGGGCGCTCGGCGACCGCAGCATCCTCGGCGACGCCCGCAGCCCCGGGATGCAGAGCCTGATGAACCTCAAGATAAAGTTCCGCGAGTCGTTCCGCCCCTTCGCCCCCATCGTGCTCCGGGACCGGGCCCACGAGTATTTCGACATGAAGCCCGGCGAGGAGAGCCCGTACATGCTGATCGTCGCCCCCGTGCGGAAGGAAAAACTGTCGGCCCCCCGCGACGCGGCGCCCGCGGCCGGCCTGGACAGGATCCACGAGGTCCGCTCCGCCCTTCCCGCGGTCACTCACGTCGACAGCTCCGCCCGGGTCCAGACGGTGGACGCTGGGCGCAACCCGAGGCTGACGCGGCTTCTGGAGGCCTTCGACGCCGCCACGGGTTGCCCCGTCATGATCAACACGAGCTTCAATGTCCGCGGCGAGCCCGTCGTCTGCACCCCGCAGGAGGCCTACCACTGCTTCATGGCCACGGACATCGACGTTCTGGTGATCGGCGATTTCCTTCTGATGAAGGACGAGCAGCCTGCGGCCGGGCGGCCCGACCTCGGGGCCTACCTGGGCCGGTACGGAAGGGACTGAGAAACGCCATGCCCCTGGTACGCATCGAGAGGAACCCCACCGCCCGCCAGCTCCTCGTGTTCGGGGCGGCGTGGCTGTCACTCCTCGGGCTCGCGGGCCTCACGTCCTGGACTCGGGGCCGGCACCCCGCCGCGCAGGCGCTGTGGGCCCTGGCCGCCGGCCTGCCGCTCGCCTCCCTGGTCGACCGGAGGATCCTGCGGCTCGCCTACGTCGGGCTCAGCTACGCCACCTACCCGGTGGGGTTCGCCGTCTCGTACGTCGTCCTAGCCGTCGTCTACTTCCTCGTCCTGACTCCGATCGGGCTGGCCATGCGCCTGTTCGGGCACGACCCGCTCACCCGGAAATTTGACCCGCGCGCCCAAAGCTACTGGATTCCGAGGGACGCAAAGAAGACCATGGAGAGCTACTTCAACCAGGGCTAGGCATGCCGGAACCAGAAAACACCTCCTTCAGCGAGAAGGCCGCCGAGAAGCGAAAGGGGCCCGCCGCCGAGTTCCTCTCGTTTGTCCTGCAGAACAAGAAGTGGTGGCTGACCCCGATCATCCTCGTGCTCGCGCTGGTCGCCGTGCTCGTCGTCCTCGGCGGCACCGGCGTGGCGCCCTTCATCTACTCGCTCTTCTGAACCGGCGACTCCCGGCTAGCGCGGCTGCCCCAGCTCAAGGCCCATCCTGGCGATCAGCGTGTCGATGGAGGCGGTCACCGAGGGGTTTCCCTCGAACGCCGATATCCTCTTTGCCTCGGCGAGATGCGCCATCATCTCGCCCCCGCGCTTGAGCTGGTAGAGCTTCAAGGCGAGCGTGAGCTCGAAGGTCGCCGTCACGGGCCCGCTGAGCTCCGCCGCCTCGAGGTTCCGGATTTCGCCGTCGGCGTCGCCCTTGGCGGCGCAGGCCGCCGCGGCCCGCACGCTGTTGTTCTGGTTCCCCGGCTGCCACTGCGCCGCTTCCAGGCTCAGCGCCGCGGCCTCGGGGTCCCGTCCCGCCGCCTTCAGGAGCCCGACGAGCGGCTCGAGGGCGTCCGAGCTCGAGGGGTCCTCCGCCAGCGCCGCCCGAAGCTCGCGCTCGGCGCCGGGGGCGTCGCCCGACGACTTCATGAGGCGCGCGCGCGAGGCGCGAAGCCTGAAGTCGTGGGGCCTCCCTGCGACGGCCCTGTCGAGAAACCGTATGCCCTCCGCCTGCCGCTTCGTCCGCGTCCAGAAATCCTCGAGGACGGGCGCAAGGGTGTCCAGGTCCGCCCCCGATCCCGCCGCACCCATGAGCGCGGCCTCGGCCTCGGGGAAGCGGCCGAGCATCATGAGGAGGGACGCCTCGTCCGCTGCGGCCGCGGGATCGCGGGGGACGAGCTCCCGCACCCGCGCGGCCAGGGCCAGGGCCCCGTCCAGGTGGCCCATGTCCTGTTCGAGTCCCTCGAGTATGCCGGCGAGCCCGGGGTTGCCCGGGTCGCGGTCGAGCGCGGCCCGCGCCGCGGCGGCCCGGGCCGCTGTCCCCGAATCCCTTCGGGAGCCCGACGCGAAGTAAAGGTCCCGGGCCATCCTCGCCTCGTCCTCCACGTAGGTGAGCTGGTGGCTGAACGGGGGCCTGCGCATGAGGACGTCGATCCCCAGGAGCATCGGGAGGCGCTCATGCGCCGAGTAGGCCAGTGCCCCGGCGCAGCCGCCGCTGTCCAGCCAGGCCCCGCCGCCCGGGCGGCCCCCGAGGGCGGCGGCGCAGGCCTCGGCCATCGAGCGGGCAAGGGCGTAGTTTCCGGGCCAGTCGAGGTGCACGTGCTCAAACAAGATCTCCCGCCCGCTTATCGGGGCGGTGGAGGCGGGGTCGGAGCCCATGAGGGCGGCCGAGTCGAGGAGGCTGACATCCCGTCCGCCCTCGAGGGCCACCGCGCGGATGACGTCGTTGATCGCAGGGTCCGGTCGGAACCGGAGCGCGTCCCAGTGCAGGGCATCGCAAAAATGCCGGCGGGCCGAGGATGTGTCGCCGGCCTGGAGGTCAAGCGAACCCATCATGAACAGCGTGTCGGCGAACTGGGGGTCGATGCGCAGCGCCTCGGCGAGGTGCGTCCGCGCCGGTCCCGCGTCCCCGAGGAGCCACGCCAGGTGGCCGGCGTCGAACGCCGCGGCCCATGCCGCGAGCTCGGCTCCGGAGAGTCCCCGACGGTGAACCGAGAGGAAGGGCGGACTGTCCTTCAGGTTCGCCACGACCGTGCAGAGGAGTGTCTTCGCCCCCGCGCCGGAGGCGGCCCCCACGATCCCCCGCAGGTTGGCCCCAAAGTTCCCGTAGACCCTTCCCAGCCTGGGATCGTCGCCGGCCACGGCGTTGTCGACGAACATCGACATGCCGCCCCACTGGGCCGGGCGCCGGACGCGGGACGAGGCCCTGGACATGAGCGAGCCGATCAGCTGGCCGGTGCGCGTCGAGCGCACGAACACGCTCGCCCGGATCACCCAGAGGGGCGGCATCTGCGAGAGGTACGCGCAGCCGGGCCCGTAGGGGCCCACCACCTCGTTGTTGCCCGCGTAGACGACGAACATGTCCGGCTCGTACCGGGCCATCTCGCGGGCGATCTGGTAGGTGACATGGGAGTTGATCGCGACGATCCCCGTGTCGATCACCTCAAACTCCCTTCCGGGGTAGCGCGCGCGCAGCTGGGCGCGCAGCTGCGGGGCGAAGGCGAAGCTCGGCACGGGCACGCCCTGCGCGGCGGATTCGCCGAGGACGACGATCCTGACCGTGTTCGGCGCCTTGCGCGCCTGCATCCTGAAGTTGAGCGGCCGCAGGTCGAAGTTCCCGGGCAGGAACAGGCTCGCGAAGTCGGGGTTCGTCCTCATGTAGCCGGGCCTGTCATCGGGGATGAGGAAGGTCGCCGGCCTTCCGTAGCCCGCCAGGCGCAGGCCCGACTCAAGCGCGAGGAAGAGCGCCAGCGGCACGCCGAGGGCGAGCAGGGCCCGTTTCATCCAGGGGCGCGCGGCGCGGTCACGGGGGTTGGCGTTCCTCTCGGCCATGGTCGGTCCGGCGGGCGCCTAGGGATGCGCCGCCTCGAGGCGATCGAGCGCCCTGCGGGCGAGCTCGAAGTCGGGGCGGATCGCGAGCGCCCGCTCGAGGTGCGCGATCGCCTCCTCGCGACGCTCGCCTCCCATGGCAAGGGCGATCGCCAGCCCGAAGTGGGCCTCGGCCAACCCGGGGTTGAGCCGCACCGCCGCCTCGAACTCCGCGACGGCGTCCTGACGGCGGCCCGGCGCTCCCGAGAGGAGGATGCCAAGGGCGTAGTGCGCCTGGGCGTCGGAGGGGTCGATCTTCAGGGCGGCGGAGTACTCCGCGATAGCCTCGGCGCTGCCGCCGGGCCGCCGCGAGAGCGCGTTCGCCAGGTTGGCGTGGATCTCCTCGCTCCCGGGCTGGAGCCGCAGCGCCAGCCTGTACTCCGCAATCGCCTCGTCGAGGCGGCCCGGCGTGTGGGCCAGCGCCACGCCGAGGTTGCTGTGGGCATCGGCGCGGTCGGGCTCCAGGCCGAGCGCGGCCCTGTACTCGGCCACCGCCTCGGCGAGGCGCGCGGGGGCCTGGGACAGCGCGTTGGCGAGGTCGTAGTGGTAGTCCGCCTCCCGGGGCGCGATCCTGACCGCGGCCTGGAACTCGCGGATCGCCTCCGGCAGCGAGCCCGCCTTCCTCTCGAGGAGCGTGCCCAGGTTGGCGTGGGCGGCGTCGTAGTCCGGCCGCAGGCGGATCGCCTCGCGCAGCTCGGCCTCGGCGTCGGCGAGCCGGCCCGGCGCGTCCTCGAGGGCGATGCCCAAGTTGTTGTGGGCCTCCGCGTAGCCCGGGTTGTAGCGCAGGGCCTGCCCGTACTCGGCGACGGCGTCGGCGGAGCGGCCGGGCACCTTCAGGAGCGCGCTCGCGAGGTTGTTGTGCGCCCTCCAGTGGTCGGGCTTCAGCCTTACGGTCGCCTGGTATTCGGAGATCGCCTCGGCGAGGTGCTCAGGGCCCATCCCGAGGGTCACCGCGAGGTTGAAATGGATCAGCCAGGCCGACGGGTTGCGCGCCAGCGTGGACCGGTAGAGTGTCTCCGAGTCGCGGTAGGTCCCGGCCTGCCTCCACGTGAGGATCCCGAGCACGGCGGGGACCGCGAGCCGCAGCGCGGCGCGCCCGGCGTCCCCCAGCGGCAGGCGCAGGCAGATCCGCCAGACGCCCCAGGCCGCCGGGACGATGATCCCCAGGCTCGCGAGGTACTGGAAGTGGTCCGCGACGAACGAGAACAGGAACGGGTATACGTTCACAAACCCGAGGGCAGGGAAGAGCGTCCCGGCGAAGATCAGGAACCCCGCGAGCGGGCCGCGCATCCTGCGCGCGAGGACAGCGAGGACGGCCAGGAGGGCGAGGATCCCCGCGAGGTACGCCGCGTCCCCCCACCCTGCACCCGGCGACCAGCGCGGGTAGATGAACATCAGGTTCGACGGCCAGAGGACTTTGCCGAGGTAGAAGGCGATCACCCGGCCGGCGAGGAGGAGGCGCTTGAGCGCGCTGAGGGTGAAGTCCGCCCCCTCGGCGCCGATGAAGGTCCTCTCCACCCAGGCCGTGTGGAGGCCGACGGCGAGGCCGGCGGCAAACCAGGGAAGGAGGGGAAGGACGTCGCGCCTCAGGCCGAGGCGCCCCCGCCTCCACCAGAAAACCACGAGGAGCGCCGCCGGCAGGGTCGCCGTCACGGTCTTCGTCAGGAGCGCCATGGCAAACAGCGCAAGCGCGCCCGCATACGCGGATGTCCCGCGCGTCGCGTCGAAGCGCAGGTAGACCCGCGCGGCCAGGAGGTAGAAGACCGCCGAGAGCGTGTTCTTCTGCTCGGAGATCCACGCCACCGACTCCACGCAGACCGGGTGGAAGGCAAAGACAAGGGCCGCGAGGCGCGGCGCGGGAAAGGAGAGGCGGCGAAGGACGTCGTAGACGAGCCAGGCGGCCGCCGCGTGGAGCGCCACGTTCAGCAGGTGGTACGCGAGGACGGAGTCCCCCCAGAGTCGGTGCTCAAGCCAGAACGCGGAATGCAGCAGCGGGTAGTACTGCTGCGTCGCGCCGGGCTCGAACCAGATCCGCCAGAGGCCCCGGAGCGAGCGCAGCGAGAGCTTCGTCACATGGGCGTCGTCGTCCCAGAGGAAACCGCCTCGCAGCGCCGGCAGGTAGGCGAGGAGCAGGCCCGCGAGGAGCAGGCATGCGAAGCCCGCGGCCTCGGGGTCCGCCCAGGCGGGCTTCGCCGATCGGGGGGCTGCGGGGGACTCCACGCCCCAGTCTCGGATCAACGCCGAAGAACGGTCAAGAGCACGCTCGGAGCCCGGAGCGGGGCTGCGGCGCCCCCCTCTGGGGGCGCCCGGGCGTGTAGCAGGGATGTTAAAAACATAGTCATTTCTGCCATTTTTTAACGGCGCCGATGGCAATATCATGCGAGGGTGCCCTTACACCCGGAAATCCGCATGCGCGCCCCCTGACATGACCGGCCCGTCGACAGCCGCCTCCAG
>Ga0265319_1001799_pt1 | contig 12267 bp, 8 predicted proteins | sample 4824metaG_FD_192443 | JGI IMG/M metagenome (GOLD analysis project Ga0265319, IMG submission 192443) | Rhizosphere microbial communities from Carex aquatilis grown in University of Washington, Seatle, WA, United States - 4-8-24 metaG | ecosystem: Host-associated > Plants > Roots > Rhizosphere >...
TGGAGCCGAAGGCCGGGATTGAACCGGCGACCCGCTCATTACGAATGAGCTGCTCTACCACTGAGCTACTTCGGCGTTACAGCCTGGCAACCAGAACCTTTACCTTTGGGGCGCCTCCACCGGCAAGAAAAAAGGTCAGCGCGAGCTGGCGCCGGGCTGCACCGGCTGGGAACCCTTCGCCTCCCGCTTGGGCGTAACCTCCTCGGCGTTGATCCTGCCCTCGATGTCCTCGGGCAGCGCCTGGACGAAGCCGTGGTGCAGCATATTGCCGACGGCCTTCCAGGATCCCGTGCGAAAATCGCTGAAATCGCCGGCGATGGGGATCTTCGTGGCAAACTGGTCCCTCGCCTTGTTCTTGAAGAGCTCGACCAGCGCCCCGACGACCGTTCCCCAGATCTCGCGCCAGACCCCGTTTTTCCTCCCGGACTCGGGGGCGATGACCATGTGCTCGAAGAAGGGCTTCACGTAGCCCTCGTAGCGGCCGCCCCGCGCGGCCACCTCGACGAACAGCCGGAAATTGCCGCTGCTCACCGTGACATTGGTGTAGGCCTCGAGGAAATCATTGAGCGCCGGCAATGCGACGTCCTGTAGGGACAGCGTCAGGTAGAAATGCGGCTGGTCGGCGAGGGGCTCCGCCTGGACATTGATCGTCAGGTGCCCGGCGCCGATGCTGTCGCCCTCGAGGCTGATCGTGGCGGGGAACTCCTGGTTCCCCTTCCCCGCCGGGCGGTTCTGGAGCCCGATCGCCACGGCGTGGAGGTTGCGGATATAGACGTCGACCTTGGGCGTGTTCGCCGTGTCGAGGTAGTGGACCAGGCCGTCCTTGACCTCGAGGCGGGTGATGCTGATCGGGAAGATGGCATTGGCCACGTCCTGCCAGCGGCGGTCGACCTTGAGCTGGCTGCTCGGCTCGGCCGGTCCCTTGACGAAATTGATCTGCGCCCCCTCGAGGTAGATCTTGCTCACGAACTTCCCGTGGAAGAGCTGGCCCCAGGCGAGCGAGAAATCGATGACCGAGGCGGAGAAGAAGGGCTGGGCCACTTCTCCGCTCCGCCGCTCGATCCTCACGTCATGCAGGCTGTAGGCGCCCCGGTAGAGATGGACGCCTACCCGGCCAACCCGCCCCGCATAGCCGGGAACCTCGCCCAGCTTCCGGTTGATCTCGCGCTGCAGCAGCGAGGGCAGGGCCAGGCGGGCGGCGAGGAAGAGCGCCGCGATGATGGCCACGGTCCACATCAACCCTCTCGGCCATGGGGCAAAATGACGGGAAACCGGTGAATCCATCCCGCCACAGACAGCTACTGGGCTCGTTCGTCTCCTGACGGCCCGGCGTCGCCCCGCTGGACGCGTGGCTCCGTCGAACCATGGTTCTCATCGATCGTCGGACGATTTTTCGGCCGCAACGAGGAGGGTCTGAGGAAGTCGATCCGAGGTAAAGTGGTGGTGGGTGATGGATTCGAACCATCGAAGGCGTTAGCCGGCGGATTTACAGTCCGCCCTCGTTGGCCACTTGAGTAACCCACCAAAGGCCGAAGGGTCAGAAAACCCCGGCGGGCGGCGGCCTTCAAGTCCTTAATTGCGCGCGCCCCGTTCAGCCCCCGACGATGGATCGGTCCCCGAGGTAAAAGCACATTTTCGGTTGGAAACCTCCGGGGGAAGGATATGATTCCGGCATTGCCTGGGTCTGTTGCCGGTTGTTTTCGACCAATTCGCCCCTTTTTCGCTTATTTCCTGGTGGTGGTTCCCCATTTTCCCGACGCCCATCTTGTGATCGGCCGCCACATTAAGTTTTTAAATTGTTTGATAACAATCTATTGCGTAACGAAACCTGTTTTCTGGCATGCGTTGGGCAATAGCAAATCAACTGAAGCATGAAAACGAGCAGCCTTACCCTACCCCGCGCCGCCCTGGCTGCGCTCGCCCTCATCCGCCTCCTTCCGGCCGCCACCCGGGCCGCCGACCGCGCCGTCGAACTCCCCGCTTACGAGGTCACGGCCCCGCAGTACTCCTCCGGATATTCCGAATTCGTCGAGAAACTGAACCGGATCTTCGACGCGCCGTGGGTCGATGCCCGCGGCAGCCCGCTGATCCAGGCGATCGTCTGGCGGCACGGCTACCTCTCCGAGCATCCCAGCGACGAGGCCGTGATCTATGTGAACCAGCAGGACGATGGAATGGTGACCCAGGCGACGACGATCTACACGCAGGACGGAAAGCTCTACGCAAACAGCTATGCGCTCGGCGAGCGCATGCGCCTGCGCGGCCTGACGGCGGCCGACATCCACGACCGGAAGAAGATCGAGGGCGCCATCGACGGGATCAATGATGCCTTTGCCCTCAGTGCCGAGCTGGCGACCGCCTCCATCCGCGGGCTCGGCGACCTCGTGGTGGGAGACCACGTTGGCTTCCAGGGAGGCGGCAACGGGATTTTCGAAAGCTACGTGCTCCCCGTAAGCGGCGAACGCGCGACCCGGGTTCCCGGCCAGTTCAGCCCCTATTTCGACACCGTCTACACGAGCGGGGACGGCAACACCGGCCAGGTCGTTCCCACCGGCCTCAATCCCTTTTACCAGGGCTTCCTGGACCCGAGCGGCGGCACGGGCGATCGCTACGTGGCGCCTCCGGCCGCGATGCTCGACAACGTCTATCGCGCCCTCCGCGACCCCAGCCGGGCCGGCCTGGTCCCGGTCGCCCTCAGCCCGGTCAGCTACCAGGTCCAGTCGAAGCGCGGGATCAGGCAGAAGACCATCCCGGCGCTCGTTTTCGATTGGGAGGGCGTCCACTACGTCTACCGGCCCTACAGCGGGACCATCGGCCATGCCATCCCGCGCAATCCGGTCACGGGCCTGCCGTACCTGTGCGTCAAGGACGACGGGCTGATCGAAAGCATCTATTTCTCGGCCACCTACCTGAAGACCCATCCCCAGGAGAAGGCGGTGCCGGTGGCGAGCGACAGCCCGTTCGCGGCCTACACCGTCAACGGCCGGCTCTGCCTCTTCAGCCCCGCGCTCAATCGCTTCGTCGAGCTCAAGACCGTCGACGCGGGGGCGATCGCCAACCCCAGCTCGCTCGCGCCGTCGGTCGCCCGCGCCCGGGCGCTCCTGGCCGCCCAGCCCGGGCCGGTCGCCTCGGCCCGCGTCCGCCACTCGGCGCACGTGCCCAACCGGCTTACCGGCGACACCCCGGACAGCCAGATGCGCCGGATCTTTGTCGCCTTCCAGGACGCCGGCATCCCGAACCTGCACCTCTCCAGCGGGGAATCCTCCACCCTTTCCTTCAGCTGGCAGGGCGTGCACTACGTCTACGGCTCGGACCAGCAGCTGCGGCAAGTGCCGAACGGCTGAGCCCGTGATTGCCTTGCGCCCGCCGCCCGCTTCTCTGGGAGGCGATGCTCGGCCCGCTGCGCGAATCCCTCGGTAGTTTCCTCGCCCGCGGTTACCTCCCGCATTTCTTCGCGATTGCCGGGTTCATCCTGGCATTCTTCCTCGTCGCCCGGCTGCTGAGCGAGAAGCGCGCCCCGGCCAACACCTTCGCGTGGCTGCTGGGGATCATCCTCATGCCCTACGTGGGGGTACCGCTCTACCTGCTCATCGGCGGCCGGAAGCTGCGCCGGATCGCCGGCCAAAAATCCCGGCTCGTCGCGACGCTGCCCGGCGCGGGCGCGGGGTCCAAGCCGCTGGCGCCGGCCGTCGCCGACACCGTGGTGGCCGCGGGGGGCGGGCCGCCGGTCGGCGGCAACCGGCTCCGGCTGACCGTCACGGGCGAGGACGACTTCGCGGAGCTGGAGCAACACATCCGCCGGGCCCGGCACCAGATTCACATCACGACCTTCATCCTCGGCCGGGACGAGACCGGCCGGCGGCTCGTCCAGCTCCTGTCCGAGCGGGCCGCCGCGGGCGTCAAGGTGCGGCTCCTCGTCGACGCCTTCGGCTCCTTTTTCGCCAGCCGGGGCTTCGTCGACCCTCTCCGGCGGGCGGGCGGTGAAGTCGGCCGCTTCATGCCGGTCCTCCCCCTCGGCTCGCGGACCTCGGCCAACCTCCGGAACCACCGGAAGATCGCCATCTTCGACCACACGACCGCCCTGATCGACGGCCGGAATCTGGCCCGGGAATACATGGGGGCCGCGCCCTACCGCAAGCGGTGGCGCGACCTAGGCGCCGTGATCGAGGGGCCGGCCGCCGCGCTGCTGAACGAGGTCTTCATCGCGGACTGGTGCTTTGCCACCCGCCAGCATCCCGACGCCCTGCACGCGGAGATTCCCGCCCATGTGGTCGAACCCCGCGGCTCGGGCGCCCTGCAGGTCGTGCCCAGCGGGCCGGACGTGCCGGGCGACCCGCTCTACGAGGGCATCATCGCGATGATCCAGGAGGCGGAGCGCAGCATCTGGATCGTGACGCCCTACTTCATCCCCGACGACGTCCTCCTGCGCTCGCTCATCGTCAAGGCCCGCGCGGGGCGCGAGGTCACCCTCGTCCTGCCCGCGCGCTCCAACCATCCCGTGACGGATTTCGCGCGGCGCTTCTACACCCGCGAGCTGCGGCGGGCCGGCGGCCGGATACTCCTCTACCCCCGGGTCATGCTGCATGCCAAGGCGATGATCGTCGACGATCGCGTCGCCCTGATCGGCTCGGCCAATTTCGACCTGCGCAGCCTCTTCGTGAACTTCGAGATCGGCGTCCTGGCGCATTCCGCCGCGGAGATCGGGGCCATCAAGGCCTGGGCCGGCGACCTCATGCGGCAGTGCGCGGAGGAGCCGGTCGAGCCCGCCGGCCGGGGGCGCATCCTGGGCAGCCTGGTCGAGGAGCTCAGCCGGCTGCTGGCGCCTTTATTGTGAGCATGTATTCGACGGCGTCGCGGAGCGCCTCCCAGCTGGCGTCGATGACGTTGTCGCTCACCCCGACCGTCGCCCAGATGGCGTGGCCGTCCCCGCTCTCCACGAAGACCCGGGTGCGCGCGGCCGCGCCCTGGTTGCTGTCCAGGATGCGGACCTTGTAGTCGCGCAGGGTCATCTCCCGCAGCTGGGGATAGGTCTTCTCCAGCGCGCGGCGCAGCGCGAGATCGAGGGCGCCGACCGGGCCGGTCGACTCGGCCACGGTGTGGACGGCCTCGCCGCCGATGCGCAATTTCACGGTGGCCTCCGCCCAAAGCTGGCCGTTATGGCGCTCGATGATGACCCGGTAGCCATCGACCTCGAAGAAGGACGGCCGGTGGCCGAGCCATTTGCTGACGAGGAGCTTGAACGAGGCGTCGGCCGCCTCGTACTCGTAGCCGCGGAACTCGCGCTCCTTCAGCTCCTCGATCAAGCCCTTCATCTCCGGGCGCTTCTCGTCGAGGTCCAGCCCGAGCTCCCGCGCCTTGAGGGCGAGGCTGCTCCGGCCGGCCATGTCGGAGACGAGCACGCGGGTGCGGTTCCCGACCAGGGCCGGGTCGATGTGCTCGTAGCTCCGCGCGACCTTCTGGGCGGCGTTGGCGTGCAGGCCGCCCTTGTGGGCGAAGGCCGACTGGCCGACGAAGGGGGCCTTCGGATCGGGCCGCAGGTTCGCCAGCTCGTCGAAGAACAGCGCGAGGTCGCGCAGCTGGCCCAGATTCTCCGCGCAGCGGGCCGTCCGGCCCATCTTGAGGAAGAGGTTGGGCAGGATCGTCGTCAGGTTGGCGTTGCCGACCCGCTCGCCGTAGCCGTTGATCGTGCCCTGGACCAGCGTGGCGCCCGCCTCGACGCCGGCCAGTGTCAGGGCCACGCCCAGCCCGCCGTCATTGTGGCAGTGGACCCCGACCTTGCCGCCGCCGAAGCGGGCGACGGCCGCGGCGACGATGCCCGTGACCTCGGGCACGAGCTTGCCGCCGTTGGTCTCGCAGAGCGACAGGTTGCTCGCGCCGCCCCGCGCCGCGGCGTCGAGCGTGCGCAGCGCATAGTCGGGATCGTCGAGATAGCCGTCGAAGAAGTGCTCCGCATCGTAGACGACCTCGCGTCCCTGCGCCGCGAGGTAGCGCACGGAATCCTCGATCATGGCGAGGTTCTCCTCGGCGGTCGTGCGCAGGATCTCGCGCACGTGGAGGAGCGAGGTTTTGCCCACGATGGTCAGGACCGGCATCCCGCTCTCGAGGAGGGTCCGCAGCTGCGGGTCGTCCTCCGGCTTCGTCCCCGCCCGGCGCGTGGCCCCGAAGGCCGCCAGGCGGGCGTGGCGGAGCTTCAGTTTCCTCGCCTCGGCGAAGAAGGCGATGTCGCGCGGGTTCGAGCCGGGAAAGCCCCCCTCGATGTAGTCCACGCCAAACTGGTCGAGCTTCTCCACGATCAGGAGCTTGTCCGCGACGGAAAAACTGATCCCCTCCCCCTGCGTGCCGTCGCGGAGGGTCGTGTCGTAGATTTTCACGGGAATTTTGCTCATAAAATGAGAAACCCCGGGCGTCGAATTTCGGCCCGGGGTCGGAAGTGGCGGCGGTGAGCGGTCTTGCGTCCGTCTAGGCCATCAGCCCTTCCCCGGGGTGTCCGGGAATAATCGGGAGGCTGATGATCAGGGCGGGAAGCGGGGACATGGCCGGTGGAGGGAAGGAGGACCACGGTAGCCGGACCCCGGCGGATGTCCACCCGATTTTCCCCCGCTCAGGAGACCGCCGCCGCCGCGACCAGGTCGAGGAAGCTCCGGGACTCGAGGCTCGCGCCGCCGATCAGGCCGCCGTCGATGTCCTTCTGGCCGAGGAGTTCGGCGGCGTTGGCCGGCTTCATCGAGCCGCCGTAGAGGATGCGGACCCGCCGGGCCACCGGCTCGGTGAAAAGCTTCGCGAGGAGCCCGCGGATGAAGGCGTGCACCTCCTGGGCCTGCTCCGCCGTGGCGACCTTGCCCGTCCCGATCGCCCAGACCGGCTCGTAGGCCACGACCAGGCCGGCCGCCTGCTCCTTGCTCACGCCCTCGAGGGATCGCTCCGTCTGGGCCTGGATCACCTTGAGCGTCGTGCCCGCCTCGCGCTCCGCCAGGGTCTCGCCCACGCAGACGATGGGGCGCAGCTGGTGCTTGAGCGCGGCCAGGGTCTTCAGGTTGATGAAGGCGTCCGTCTCGGCAAAGTACTGCCGCCGCTCGCTGTGGCCGAGGATGACATGCGTGACAAACAGGGCGCGCAGCATCGGCGCGGAGACCTCGCCCGTGAAGGCCCCCGCGGGCTCCGGATGGAGGTTCTGGGCGCCGAGCTTGATCAGCGAGCCGTCGAGCGCCCGGGCCACGCTTTCCAGCGCGGTGAAGGGCGGGCAGACCACCACCTCGACGCCCGGCTGCTTGCCGACCGCGGCGACGAGCTCCTGCGCCAGGGCGATGCCGTCGGCCGCCGTCTTGTTCATCTTCCAGTTGCCGGCGATGAGTTTCTTGCGGGAGGACATGGGCGGGACCTGGTTCAGGATTCCAGAAAGGCGACCCCAGGCAACACCTTACCCTCGAGATATTCGAGGCTGGCGCCGCCGCCGGTGGAGCAATGGCTGACCTTGCCGGCCACCTTGAACTTCTTGGCGGCGGTGGCGGTGTCGCCGCCGCCGATGATGGTGGTCGCGCCGGCGGCGGTGGCCTCGGCCACGGCCTCGGCCATCGCGCGGGTCGAGCCCGCGAACTTCTCGAATTCGAAGACCCCGGAGGGCCCGTTCCAGACGATGGTCTTTGCCGCCAGGATGGCCTCGCGGTAGAGCGCGATCGACTTCGGGCCGGCATCGAGGCCCATCCAGCCGGCGGGAATGCCGGTCCGGTCGTCGGCCGGCCGCGTCTCCGCGTCGGGGGCGAACCTGCTGGCCGCGACGTAGTCCACCGGGAAGACCAGCCGCACGCCCCGGGCCTTGGCCAGGGCCGCCAGCTCGGCGACGATCTTGGCGCCCTCGGGATCGAAGAGGCTGTCCCCGATCTCCATCCCGTCGATCACCTTCTTGAAGGTGTAGGCCATGCCCCCGCCGATGATCAGCGTGTCGGCCTTCTCGATCAGGTTCTTGATCAGGGGGATCTTGTCGGCGATCTTGGCCCCGCCGAGGATCGCCAGGAGCGGCCGCCGGGGATGCTCCAGCACGGCGGCGAAGGCCTTGAGCTCCGCCTCCATCAGGAAGCCGGCCGCCTTCTGGGGCAGGGCGACGCCGACGATGGAGGAATGGGCCCGGTGGGCGGTGCCGAAGGCGTCGTTGACATAGGCGTCGCCCAGGCGGGAGAGGCTGGCGCGGAAGGCGGCGACCGCCGCCGGGTCGGCCTTCTTCGAAGTGCCGTCCTCGAGCTTCACCTTGCCTTCCTCCTCGATGTGGAAGCGGAGGTTTTCCAGGAGGACGACCTCGCCCGGGGCGAGCCGGGCGCAGGCGGCCTCGATCTCCGGCCCGCAACAGTCGTCCAGGAACTTCACCGGGCGGCCGAGGAGCTTCTCCAGCTCCGCCGCCACCGGCTTCAGCGAGAACTTGGCGATCCGCTGGCCGTCGGGCCGGCCGAGGTGGCTCATCAGGACGACCGACGCGCCCTGCTGGAGGGCATACTGGATCGTGGGCAGGGCCGCGGCGATCCGCTGGTTGTTCGTGATCGCGCCGGTCGCCTTGTCCTGCGGGACATTGAAGTCGACCCGCAGGAGCACGCGGCGGCCCGCGAGGTCGAGGTCGCGGATGGTCTTGAACCTGGCCATCGGCCTACAGCGCCGCGGTGATCTTCTTGAGCAGGTCCACGCAGCGGTTGCTGTAGCCCCACTCGTTGTCGTACCAGCTGATCAGCTTGAAGAAGCGGCTGTTGAGCTCGATGCCGGAGCCGGCGTCGAAGATCGAGGAGGCCGGGTCGTGGATGAAGTCGCTCGAGGCGACCTCGTCCGCGGTCCAGACCAGGATGCCCTTCAGGTAGGTCTCGCTGGCCCGCTTCATCGCCGCGCTGATCTCCTTGTAGGAGGTCTCCTTGACGGTCTTCACCGTCAGGTCGACCACCGACACGGTCGGGGTCGGGACGCGGAAGGACATGCCGGTCAGCTTGCCTTTCACCTCGGGGCACACCAGGCCGACCGCGCGCGCGGCGCCGGTCGTCGAGGGAATGATGTTGATCGCGGCGGAACGGCCCCCCTTCCAGTCCTTCTTCGCGGGGCCGTCCACCGTCTTCTGCGTGGCGGTGTAGGAGTGGACCGTCGTCATGAGCCCCTCCTCGATCCCGTAGCCCTCCTTGAGGAGGACATGGACCAGGGGCGCCAGGCAGTTCGTGGTGCAGGAGGCGTTGGAGATGATGTGGTGCCGGGCCGGGTCGTACTTGTCGTCGTTCACGCCCATCACCAGGGTGATGTCCTCGCCCTTGGCCGGCGCGGAGATGATGACCTTCCGGGCTCCCGCCAGGAGGTGGCCCTTGGCCTTCTCCGCGTCGGTGAACAGACCCGTGGACTCGATGACCACCTGGACGCCCAGGGCGCCCCAGGGCAGCTCGGCGGGGGTCTTGGCGCTGACCACCCTGATCTCGTGGCCGTTGACCACGAGGACGTCGTCCTCGGCCTTGTCCGAGCCCGACTTCTTCGACGTCACCGTGCCGGCGAAGCGGCCCTGGGTGGAATCGTATTTGAGCAGGTAGGCCAGGTTGTCGGCTGGCACGATGTCGCCCACGGCGACGACATCGAGCACCGACCCGAGCAGGTTTTGCTCGACGAGGGCGCGGAAAACGAGGCGGCCGATGCGGCCGAATCCATTGATAGCTACTTTGACAGCCATGGGAGGTCCTATTTGGGCGAAGCGTTGTTTTCTAGGTTACGAGGAAGCTTCGCGCGGGCGCGAAGAAGATCAAAAGAAGACGCGGTCACCCCTCATGGCAAGGGTTTTACCGTCCGCGCCCGGCGGAGGCCTACTCGCCCACCCACAGCCCGCAGCCCAGGGCAGGCAGCGCGAGCGCGGCCGCCGCCTTCCAGGCCTTCGGCGCCTTGCCGGAGAGAAACCGTTCCTGGTCGGCCAGCTGGCGCCAGGATCCGGCGGCCGACCGGCCCAGCGGGATCGAGGCCGGCGCGATCGTCGGGTTGACCGCAAAGAGCAGCCGGACGGGACCGGCCGACCCGTCGGCGTTGTAGATCACGGCCAGGGGCCCCGCCCCGGCCGCCGCGGTGAAGAACTCGAAGAACCGCTCGCCGGGCCGCGTGAAATGCCGCAGCAGCCGGCCGCGCTCGCCACGGCGGAAGGCGATCCAGGCCGCGAAATACTCATGGCTCCCCCGGCGATGCTCCAGGAGGTGGTAGTCGAGGGCGTTGAGGTCGCCCCGCTGGTAGGTGTTGTTCACACCCTGCTTCGAGCGGAGGAAATCCTGCCCGGCGGCCACCATCGGGATCCCCAGCGACATGAACAGGACGGCCGCCATCAGGTGGGTCCGCCGGCGGTCGTTCTCGGTCGGGACGAAGCCGTTGTGGTCCGGGTTCTCGGTGATGACGTCGATCCAGGTCCGGTCGTCATGGGATTCCACGTAGTTCACGGTCTGCGCGGGCCACTTCGCATAGTACCACGGGGAGCCGCGGAGGTAGTACTCCAGCCTTTCCGCCGGACCGCGGCCGACGACGTACTCGCGCAGGAAATCGCGATAGCCGTCGTTCCAGGACGCCCAGCCGGTGTCGCGCAGCACCCCGGCGATGTGCCCGCGGAAGCTCCAGGGCTCGGCAATCAGGATCACGTCCGGCTTGACCTGCTTGAGGGCCCGCTCGATCTCGCGCAGGGCCTCGACCCCGAGGAGCTCCGCCAGGTCGAAGCGGAACCCGTCGACCCCGTAGGCCTCGATCAGGTGCGTGCAGCTGTCGATGATCAGCCGCCGGGCCATGGCGGCCCGCGCCCGCAGGTCGTTGCCGCAGCCGCTCCAGTTGGCCAGCTCGCCGGCGGCGTCCTGCTCGAAATAATAGAGGCGGTCGATCTGCAGGAGATGGGCGGGCAGGCCGACGTGGTTGTAGACGACGTCGAGGAGCACCGCCATGCCCCGCCGGTGGAAGGCGGCCACCAGCGCCTGCAGTTCGCGCACGCCCGAGGCCTCGGCCGGCGCCAGGGCGTAGCTGCTCTCCGGGGCGAAGAAGTTGTTCGTCATGTAGCCCCAGTGGTATTCCTCTGGCGTCGCATTATCGAATTCCTGGACCGGCTGCAGCTCCACGCAATTGACCCCCAGCCGGTGCAGGTAGAAATCGGGGCTCTCCACCCAGCGGCGCAGGCCGGTGAACCCCCGCCGCTCCTCCGGGGTGGCGGGCACGGGCGCGTTGGCGGTGAGATCCCGCACGTGCGCCTCCGCGATCACGAGATCCTGCCAGTCCGGCGTCGCGAAGGCGCGGTCGCCCGCCCCGATCCAGCCGCGGTCCAGCACGATGCCCGGCCCCCCGCGGTCCACCGTCGCAAGGGCGTAGGGATCGAGGACGCGGACGGCGGGATCGAACCGGCGCGACCCGTCGCGCACGCCGTCGATCAGGTACCAGTAGTACCAGCCGGCCATGTTCTGGTCGAGGATGACCTCCCAGACCGCGGCGTCGCCGGAGGCGTCCCCGGCCGCCGTCCGGCGCGCCAGCGGGAAGCGGTGCGCCGCGTCCTGCGCCGCCAGGTCGGCGCAGACGCAGAGCGTGACCGAGCGCGCCCGGGGCGCAAAGAGCCGAAAGACGGTGTCCTCCGCGGCGGTCAGGGCGCCCAGCGGCAGGTCGGTCCGGAGGTCGTAGAAGAAATCCTCGGGGATCAGCTGCACCCGGTCGGCACCCGAGACCAGGGTCCAGCGTTCCGCCAGGTCGACCGCCCGGCCCAGGCCGAAGCGCCAGAGGTGTCGGCCGGTCCGGGTGGCATCGAGCAGCCGGTTGGCGTTGCCGCCCTCGCGGGCCGCGTTCGGGGCGTCGTCGGGCAGCCCGAGCCAGAGGTGCTCGTCGGTCACGAACTTGAAGCGCTGCAGGGTCGGCCAGTAGACCCTCGCCGGGTCGCCCGTCCAGCGCAGGACCGGCGTGCCCTCGAGCTCCGCGGGCTCCAGCAGCCATGCCGGGTTGCCCACCGCCTGCTGCCAGCCGTTGAAGTCCCCGGCCAGGTAGACGCGCTCGCGCGCGGGATCCACCGCGCAGCCGGCCTCCAGGGGCAGGATGAAGGAAAGCTCGCCCGGCGCGCCCAGGAAATACCCGAACTCCCGGCCGACCGCGCAGGCCCCCGCCGGAGCCGGCGCGACGACCTCGACGCCGCCCTCGGCCAGTTTCAGCCCCGGCGCGGCCGCCGGGCCCCAGTCACGGTCGAATTCCGCCACCCCCGTGGAAAGCGAGTCTAGCCAGGCGCGGACAAGGCGGGGAGAGGAGTCAGCCACAAAGGCTTAAAAA
>Ga0265319_1001800_pt1 | contig 12257 bp, 20 predicted proteins | sample 4824metaG_FD_192443 | JGI IMG/M metagenome (GOLD analysis project Ga0265319, IMG submission 192443) | Rhizosphere microbial communities from Carex aquatilis grown in University of Washington, Seatle, WA, United States - 4-8-24 metaG | ecosystem: Host-associated > Plants > Roots > Rhizosphere >...
GATAGCGATACGTTCGAGAACGGGCCGAATAGCGGGCGTGGAAGTCGGGCGCGACCTCCTCGGCGGACACGACGGAGATCGCGTCGGGGAGTCGCGTGTTCAGCGCCTCCGCAGCACGCGCCGCCGGAGGACCGCCCTCGACGTCCACCGATGCCACCTGACCGAGCGCGTGCACACCGGAGTCCGTGCGCCCGGCAACTGCAAGCGTGTCGTACGACGCGAACGTCGTCGCGAGCGCCTCGCGCAACGCCGCCTCCACCGTGGGGCGCCCCGGCTGCACCGCCCAACCCTGGAACGGCGTGCCGTCGTACTCGAGCGCCAGCCGGAGCCGCACGTCAGGCCACCCTGACGCTTCTTGTCAGGAGTGCCTTATGCTCTAGCTGTTTGCACAAGCTTTGATACACTCTACACGAGTGAGCGACCACCAGTCCTTCCTCCTCCAGCGCGTCCAGCCGGCGATGGTCGGCCTCATCGACGGCTCCCTCTCGACCCTCGCCCCGATCTTCTCGATCGCGATCGCGACGCACAACTCGCGCTACGCGTTCATCGCCGGCCTGGCCACGTCCCTCGGCGCCGCCGTGAGCATGGCGTTCTCCGAGGGCCTCTCCGACACCGGGGAGCTCACCGGGCGCGGCAGCCCGATCGTGCGCGGCTCGATCACGGGCGGCGGGACGTTCCTCGGCGGCATCCTGCACTCGCTGCCGTTCCTCATCCCGCAGTTTCATGCTGCGCTCTTCTTCGCGATCGGCGTCGTGGCGTTCGAGCTCTTGATCCTCGCGTACTTCCGCTGGAAGTTCTTCCAGGACACCTTCATCCGCGCGCTTGCGATCGTGACCTTCGCCGGCATCATCATCGCCGCAATCAGCGCCGGCCTCGGCAGCCTGCTCGGCGGCAGCGCGAGCTAGCTTCGCTTCGCCGCTTCACGGGGGAAACCATGTTTCCCCCGTGGACCCCATTCTTCTGCGTGCTCACGGCAGACGGGATCACTGCTGCGCGGAACAAGTTCCGCTCCGCGACGACCTCGGCGAGCGAAGCTGTGCGCTACGGCCGCGAGCTGGGAGCGGCCGGATCGTAGTCCACCAGCTCGAGATAGACCATCTCGGCTGCGTCGCCCGGCCGGTGGCCGATCTTGATGATGCGCGTATAGCCGCCGGGGCGCTCGGCCATGCGCCCGGCGATCTCGGCGAACAGCTTGTGGACGACCTCCTGCGAGCGGAGCGAGGCGAGCGCCTGCCTGCGCGCGTGGAGGTCGCCGCGGCGGCCGAGCGTGATCATCTTCTCCGCGTACGGCTTGACCGCCTTCGCCTTCGCCTGGGTCGTCTTGATCCGCCCGTGCTCGATCAGCGAGCACGCGAGGTTCGCGTACAACGCCTTGCGGTGAGCAGAGTCGCGGCCGAGCTTCTTGCCTGTCTTCGCGTGCCTCATCGAACTACTGCTCCAGGCCCCCGCCGCCGTTGTCGCCGCGGAGATTGAGCCCGTGCTGCTGGAGCGTCTCCTTGACCTCTTCGATCGACTTCTTGCCGAAGTTCGGGATCGCGGCGAGCTCGTTCTCGGTCTTCATGACGAGGTCGCCGATCGTCTCGATGCCGACGCGCTTGAGACAGTTGTACGAGCGGACGCCGAGCTCGAGCTCCTCGATCGGGAAGTTCTCCATCCCGTGCGCGAGCGCAGCCTCGGGGCCGGCGCCTTCGCCGGCGGGCACGGCAGACTCGCCGAAGCCCTCCATCTTCTCGATGTCCGTGAAGATCGCGAGCTGGCGGATCAGGACCTCGGCAGCCTCGCCGAGCGCGTCCTTCGGGTCGACCGAGCCGTCGGTCGTGATGTCGAGCGTCAGCTTGTCGTAGTCGGTGCGCTGACCGACGCGGGCGGACTCGACCTGGTAGGCGACGCGGCGCACGGGCGTGAAGATCGAATCGATCGGGATCACGCCGATGGTGTGCTGCGGGCCGCGGTTGAGCTCGGCGGGCATGTAGCCCCGGCCGCGCCCGATCGTCAGCGTCATCTCCAGCCGGCCGCGGTCGGCCAGGTTGGCGATCTCGAGCTCCGGGTTGAGGATCTCGAGCTCGGCAGGAGCCTCGATGTCCTTCGCCGTGACGACGCCCGGGCCCTTGGCTGCGATGTGCACCTCGACCTCGGGGGAGTCGCCGTGCAGGCGAGACACGAGATTCTTCAGGTTGAGCACGATGTCCGTCACGTCCTCACGCACGCCCGGGAGCGTCGTGAACTCGTGCGCGGTGCCCTCGACCTTCACCGAGGTGACAGCGGCGCCCTCCAGCGAGGAGAGCAGCACGCGGCGCAGAGAGTTGCCGAACGTGTGACCGAAGCCGCGGTCGAGCGGCTCGATGACGAAGACGCCGCGATGGTCGTCGGTGTCCTCGTGAATGATCTTGGGAGTCTGAAAATCGAGTGCGCGAGTTGCCAAAGAGATCCCTTCCCTTACTTCGAATAGAGCTCGACGATGAGCTGTTCCTGCACCGGTGTGTCGATCTCGCCGCGCTCGGGCTGCTTGAGCACCTTGCCGGTGAGGCCGTCGTGGTCGGCCTGCAACCACGGAGCGACGGTGGACACGAGATCGGTGGCGTCCCGAATCACCTGCTGTGCGGCTGAGCTGGGCGGCACGGTGATGACGTCGTTGGGACGAACCTGGAAGCTCGGAATGTTGACGCGGCGCCCGTTCACCTGGAAGTGACCGTGGCGGACGAGCTGACGTGCCTGTGCGCGTGATGCAGCGAAGCCGAGGCGGTAGACGACGTTGTCGAGGCGCGTCTCCAGCATGCGGAGCAGCTCCTCGCCGGTGACGCCGGAGCGCCTGGACGCCTTCTCGTAGTAGCCGCGGAACTGCTTCTCGAGCAGCCCGTAGTAGCGGCGCGCCTTCTGCTTCTCGCGCAGCTGCAACAGATACTCGCTCTGCTTGATGCGGCCGCGACCGTGCTCACCCGGCGGATACGAGCGCCGCTCGATCGCGCACTTCTCTGTGAGACAGCGCTCGCCCTTCAGGAAGAGCTTCATCCCCTCGCGGCGGCAGATGCGGCACTTGGGTCCCAGGTCGCGGGCCATTAGACACGCCTCCGCTTCCGTTGCCGCACGCCGTTGTGAGCCTGCGGGGTGACGTCCTTGACGGACAAGATCTCGAGGCCGGCGGCCTGGAGCGAGCGAATCGCAGTCTCGCGTCCCGAGCCCGGGCCCTTCACGAAGACCTCGACCTTCTGCAGGCCGTGATCCATGCCCTTACGCGCACACGCGTCGGCCGTGACCTGTGCCGCGAACGGCGTCGACTTGCGCGAGCCCTTGAACCCGGCCGAGCCGGCGGACTCCCAGGCGATCACGTTGCCCTCCTTGTCGGTCAGGGCGACGATCGTGTTGTTGAAGCTCGTCTTGATGTGCGCCTGGCCGATGGCGATGTTCTTCTTGACCTTGCGCCGCGTGCGACCGCGCGTGGCGGGAGACTTCCTGGGAGGCGCCATTACTTCGCCTTCTTCCCGCGGCCGACGGTCTTCTTCGGGCCCTTACGCGTGCGTGCGTTGGTCTTCGTGCGCTGCCCGTTGGTCGGAAGCCCGCGCCGGTGGCGCAGGCCGCGGTACGCACCGATCTCCGAGAGCCGCTTGATCGCCTGCTGGCGCTCGCGACGGAGGTCACCCTCGACCTCGACCTCGGCATCGATGTAGTTGCGGAGCTTCGTGACCTCGTCGTCGGTGAGGTCGCGGATCTTCGTGTCCGGCGACAGGCCGAGCGCCGTCGCGATCTTGCGCGCCGTCGGCTGGCCGATGCCGTAGATGTAGGTCAGCCCGATCTCGAGCCGCTTCTGGTTGGGGAGGTTGATCCCCGCGATGCGTGCCATCAGTGGTTCTCCTTGTGGCCATGGTGGATGCCCGGGTCGTCCACACCAAGCGATGCAAGGACGCAGGGAGAATCCAGAATGGTTTTTCTGGCTTCGACCGAGGACGCCGCAGCGCGCAGCGTGTGGGCGGGCCGGGCGCCGCCGATGGTCGCGAGGGGGGCCACTAACTAGCCCTGCCTTTGCTTGTGACGAGGGTTGGACGAGCAGATGACCATGGTCCGGCCGTGCCGCTTGATGACGCGGCAGTTGTCACACATGGCTTTCACAGAGGGGCGTACTTTCATGTCAACGGTGCCTGAAGGTGATCCGACCGCGGTTCAGGTCGTACGGGCTGAGCTCCACCTTGACCTTGTCCCCGGGGAGGATGCGGATGTAGTGCTTCCTCATCTTTCCGGAGATAGTTGCCAGCACGGAGTGGCCGCCGTCTACCTCCACCCTGAACATGGTGCTCGGTAGGGCTTCGACGACCTCGCCTTCGACCTCGATCTTCTCTTCCTTGGAGGGCATTTCCTTTCACGTGGTCAGAACAACAGAGCGTCAGAACGTCAGAGTGATGCGCGCGCACGGCAAAGCCGGTGCGCGGCGGGCCGTCATCGTAGCAAAGCGGCTCCAGCTTTCGTCAGGATCCGGGGCCCCTCGGCCGTTACCGCGACGGTGTGCTCGAAATGCGCGGCGAGGGAGTCGTCGACCGACGAGATCGACCAATCGTCCTCGTGGACGTAGACGTCCGGGGCGCCCGCGGTGATCATCGGCTCGATCGCGAGAGTCATCCCCTCCTGGAGCACAGGCCCGCGGCCGGCAGGGCCGAAGTTCGGGATCTGGGGATCCTCGTGGTAGAAGCGGCCGACGCCGTGGCCGACAAGGCTCCGCACGACCGAGAAGCCGGCCTCCTCGACGATCGCCTGGACGGCGTGCGAGATGTCGGAGAGATGGTTGCCGACCTGCGCCTCCGCGATCCCGGCCGCCAGGGCCTCCTGGCAGACGTCGAGCAGCCGTTGCGCGGCATCGTCGATCTGCCCGACGGGCAGCGTGACAGCACTGTCCGCGACGAGGCCGCCGAGGGTCACGCCGAGGTCGACCGAGATGAGGTCGCCCTCCTGCGCGCGATAGCCGGTCGGGATCCCGTGCACGACCATCGAGTTCGGTGAGAGGCAGAGCGCCGCAGGAAAGCCCTTGTAACCCTTCGAGGTGGGAACGCCGCCCTTCGAGCGAATGTGCTCCTCGGCGATGCGATCGAGCTCGAGCATCGTCATTCCGGGCTCCAACACCTCGGCGCAGAGCGTGAGCGTCTCGTGGACGAGCTCACCGGCAAGCGCCATGCCCTCGATCTCGGCGGCGGACTTGCGAATGATCATGCGCCGGTCCTCGCCTGGACCTGCTCGAGCGCCTCAGCGATCTCGGCCCACACGTCGTCGATCGAGCGCTCAGCGTGCAGCTTGACCAGGTTGCCGGTCGCGCGATAGTGCTCGACGACCGGTTCGGTCCGCTCGTGGTACGTCGCGAGACGCTCGTCGATCACGGCAGGCGTGTCGTCGGCTCGACCTTCGATCTCTGCGCGCTTCAACAAGCGTTCGCGGGCGACGTCGTCCGGCAACTCGAGCAGGAGGACGATCGAAAGCGGCCGGTCGATCTCGTCCAGCAGATCGTCGAGGGCCTCCGCTTGTACGAGGTTGCGGGGATAGCCGTCGAGCACGAAGCCGCGCTCCGCCTTCGACACCTCGTCGCGGATCAACGGAATCGTGATGTCGTCGGGGACGAGCTTCCCCTCCGCAAGGATCGGCGCAACGAGCTTGCCGAGCTCCGTTCCCGCAGCGATCGCGGCGCGATACAGATCACCGGTTGCGATGTGCGGAACGTCGTACGCGGCGGCGACCCTCACCGCCTGCGTGCCCTTACCGGAGCCTTGCGGGCCGAGCATCAGGACGTTCATCGGTGGGGCACTACCGAAGGAAGCCCTCGTAGTGACGCATCATCATCTGCGACTCCATCTGGCGCATCGTGTCGAGCGCGACGCCGACGACGATCAGCACCGAGGTGCCGCCGAGCGCGCGGCTGGTCGCCTGTGAGAAGCCGAACTCGCGGATGAAGATGCTCGGAGCGACTGCGATGGACGCGAGGAAGAGGGCGCCGAAGAGCGTCAGGCGCTGCAGCACGCGGTCGAGATAGGCCGCAGTCGGCGGGCCCGGCCGGATGCCCGGGATGTAACCGCCGTTCTTGCGCAGGTTGTCGGCCTGATCGACCGGGTTGAACTGGACCGACGTGTAGAAGTACGTGAAGACGATGATCAGAGTCGCCTCGACGCCGAGGTAGATCCAGCTCGTCGGCAGGAAGTTTCGGTTCACGAAGCCCGTCCACGACGGCACGAACTGCGCGAGCGTCGGCGGGAGCGCCATGATCGCCGCCGCAAAGATCACGGGGATGACACCGGCCATGTTCACGCGAAGGGGCATGTACGTCGAGCCGCCCGTCGTCTGCCGGTTCCCGAGCTGCCTGCGGGCGTACTGCACGGGGATGCGCCGCTGGCCCTCCTGCACGAAGACGACGACCACGACGACCGAGATTGCGAGAATCGGGAAGAACAGCCGCTCGAGCGTGCCGCCGTTGATCCACGCCGTGACGCCGGCGGGCGCAGCCGAGAGGATGGATGCGAAGATCAGCAGTGAGATGCCGTTGCCGATCCCGCGCTTCGTGATCATCTCGCCCATCCACATCAGCAGCGCGGTGCCCCCGGTGAGCGTGAGCACGATGATCACGAGCTTGCCCGAGTTCACGTTCGGCAGCGCGCCCTGACGCTTGAAGAGGAATGCGTAACCGGTCGCCTGAGCCGCGGCGAGGACGATCGTCAGGTAGCGCGTGTATTGCGTGATCTTCGCGTAACCCGCCTCGCCCTCCTTTTGCAGCCGCTCGAGCGTGGGGACGACGACCGTCATGAGCTGCACGATGATCGACGCGGTGACGTACGGCATGATCCCGAGCGCGAAGAGCGAGAAACGCGACAGCGCCGACCCCGAGAAGAGGTTCAGCAGCGCGAAGACGCCGCCGCCGCCGCCGCCGCCGAAGTACGACTTGATCGCGGCCTGGTCGATGCCCGGCGCGGGAAGCCACGAGCCGAAGCGGTAGATCGCGAGGACAACCGCCGTGAAGAGCACGCGGCGACGCAACTCCGGGACGCGCCACGCGTTGGCGAGCCAGGAGAGCACTACGCGTCCGGAGTCGCCGCTTCGGTGTCCTCGGCCGCGACGTCGGCCTCGGCGGCCGCCTCGTCTGCTGCGTCAGCCTCGGCGGCGGCAGGCGCCGCGGCCGGAGCCGACTTGCCCTTGTGGTGCTTGTGCTTGCGCACCTTCGGCTCGCGCAGCAGCTCGACGGTCCCTCCCGCAGCCTCGATCTTCTCGCGGGCGGTCGCCGAGATGCCGTGCACGCGGACGGTGAGCTTCTTCGAGATCTCGCCCGTGCCGAGCAGCTTCACGTCGATCTTCGTGTTCTTGATCAGGCGCTTCTCGACGAGAGCCTCCGGTGTGACCACGTCGCCGGCGTCGAACCGGTCGAGGTCGCGCAGGTTCACGGGCACGGTCTCGGTGCGGAACGGGCCCACGGGCATCGCGTCCTTCGACGTCGCGCCGCGCAGCTTGCCGATGCGCATGTAGATCGGCATCTGGCCGCCCTCGAAGCCGGCGCGCATCTTGTGCGAGCCCGCGCGCGACTTCTGGCCCTTGTTGCCACGGCCGGCGTACTTGCCCTTGCCGGAGCCGGGCCCGCGCCCGACGCGCTTGCGGTCCTTGCGCGGCTGCGCCGGCTGCAGATCCGTCAGGTTCAGTGCTCTCTCACCCATTTACGACGCCTCCTCCACCTTTACGAGGTGGCGGACCTTGCGCAGCATCCCGGCGAGCACCGGCGACTCCGTCTGCTCGACGCTGTGGCCGATCCTGTCGAGCCCGAGCGCGCGCAGCGTGCCGCGATGCCGCTCGCTCTGGCCGATCTTGCTCTTGACCTGGGTGATCTTGACCTTCGCCATCTAGTCGCGCCCCTTCTTCGGCTGGTCGCCCTCGGGGATCACGGTCTTCTTGAGCCGCTTCGCGACGCTCGTCTTCTTCTTCGGCTCCTCGACAGGCGCCTCGACGACGGCCTCGACCGGGGCGCTCGCCTCGGCGGGCGCTTCCTCGACGACCGCGGCCGCCTTGGGCTTCGCGGCGCGCTTCGGCTTGGCGGGCGCCTCCGCTGCCGGTGCCTCCACCGCCGGGGCCTCCACAGCCGGGGCCTCCACAGCCGGGGCTGCTGCTGCCGGGGCCTCCAGCGCAGGAGTCTCCACAGGCGCGTCAGGCTCGACGACGACGATGCCGGTGGCAGCGGCGGCGGCGACAACCGCAGCGGCAGCCTGGTCGAGCTGCTGCTTCGTCTTGATCGACGGCAGCGGCAGGACTTCGCTGATCTGCTTGCCGCGGATCCGCGCGACGTCCTCGGGGCGACGGAGCTCGTGGAGCGCCGCCATGGTCGCCTTCGCCATGTTGATCGGGTTCGTCGTACCGAGGCTCTTCGCGAGCACGTTGCGCACGCCGGCGAGCTCGAGCACGGCACGCACGCCGCCTCCGGCGATCACACCCGTACCGTCTGAGGCCGGGCGGAGCATCACGCGCGCCGCATCGAACCGGCCGAGCACCTCATGGGTGATCGTCGAGCCGTGCTTCGGCACCGTGTACAGGTTCTTCTTGGCGTCTTCCACCGCTTTGGTGATCGCGAGTGGAACCTCGCGCGCCTTGCCGTAGCCGACGCCGACGCGATCGATCTCGTCGCCGACGACGACGAGCGCCGTGAACGAGAATCGCCGGCCGCCCTTGACGACCTTCGCGACGCGGTTGATCTCGACCACGCGCTCCTTCAGCTCACGCGTCTCTGAAAATTCGACAGCCATCAGAACTGCAGCCCTCCCTCGCGCGCGCCGTCGGCGAGCGCTTTGACACGTCCGTGGTACAGGTAGCCGCCACGGTCGAAGACCACAGCCTCGACGCCGGCCTGCTTTGCATTGGCGGCGAGGAGCTTGCCAACCTCGGCCGCCTGGGCGGACTTGTCGCCCTTGAACGATTTCCCGAGGCTGATCCACGAGGCTGCCGCAAGCGTCCGACCGGTCTGGTCGTCGACGAGCTGCGCCTCGATGCCGCGGTTGGAGCGGAACACGGCGAGACGAGGCCGCTCGGCCGTGCCTGCCACCTTGCCGCGCACGCGGCGATGCCGCCGGGCGCGCGATTGACTGACCGTCAAACTAGGCACGCTTGCCTACCTTCCTGCGGACGAATTCGCCCTCGTAGCGGATGCCCTTGCCCTTGTAGGGCTCCGGCGGCCGCACCTTGCGAACCTCGGCAGCGGTCTGACCGACCTGCTGCTTGTCGGTTCCCTTGACGACGACCTGCGTCGGCGCAGGAACCTCAAACGTGATGCCCGTGCGCGGCTTGATCGTCACGGAGTGCGAGTAGCCGACCTGCAGCTCGAGGTCGTCGCCCTTGAGCGCGGCGCGGTAGCCGACGCCCTGGATCTCCAGCCGCTTCTCGAAGCCCTTCGTGACACCCTCGACCATGTTCGCGATCAGGGTGCGCGTCAGGCCGTGCAGCTCACGGTCGGGAGCGCGCTCGGTCGGGCGGGACACCGTGAGCGTGCCGTCCTCCTGCTCGATCTTCATGCGCTGCGGCACGACCTGCTGGAGCGAGCCGAGCGGGCCCGTGACCGCGACGCGGCCGGGCTCCAGCTGAATGCTCACGCCGGTGGGGATTTCGATGGGGGCTTTTCCGATTCGGCTCATGTGATCACCAGATGAAGCAAACGACCTCGCCGCCGACACCGCGCTCCTGCGCGGTTCGGCCGGTCACGAGACCGGACGACGTCGACAGAACGGCGACACCCATTCCGCCCAAGACACGCGGCAGACGATCTTTCCGCGCGTAGACCCGGCGGCCCGGCTTCGACACGCGCTTCAGGCCGGAGATGACCCGCTCGCGATTGCGGCCGAACTTGAGGTCGACGACCAGGGTATCGAAGGACTCGCCCTTCTCGACGTGGTAGTCCCGGATGTAGCCCTCCTCCTTCAGGAGGCGGGCGAGCTCCACCTTCATCTTCGAGCTCGGCATCGTTGCCTTCTCGTGGAGCGCCTTGTTGGCGTTCCGGATGCGGGTGAGCATGTCTGCGATCGGATCTGTCAGCACGTCTTCTCTCCTACCAACTGGACTTCGTCATGCCGGGGATGCTGCCCTGGTGGGCGAGCTCCCGCAGGCAGATGCGGCACACGCCGAACTTGCGGAAGACGGCACGCGGCCGCCCACAACGGTTACAGCGGGTGTATGCGCGGACCTTGTACTTCTGAGGCCGCTTTTGCTTGACAACGAGGCTCGTTTTCGCCACGTGGTGTTAGTCCCTCCTCTGGCCGTCGGCGCTCGCAAACGGCAGGCCGAGAGCCTGCAGCAGCGCGCGCGCCTCCACATCGGTCTTGGCGCTCGTCGTGATCGTCACGTCGAGGCCTCGAACCTGCTGGATGGCGTCGTAGTCGATTTCCGGAAAGATGATCTGCTCGCGGACGCCGAGCGAGTAATTGCCGCGTCCGTCGAACGAGCGGGGGTTCAGCCCGCGGAAGTCGCGAATTCGCGGCAGCGCAATCGAGACCAGCCGGTCGAGGAAGTCGTACATGCGCGTCCCACGCAGCGTCACCTTCGCGCCGATGGGCATGCCCTCGCGGATCTTGAACTGCGCGACCGACTTGGTCGCCTTGCGAATCTGCGGGCGCTGGCCGGCGATGATCGTCAGCTCGTCCATCGCCGCGTCGAGCTGCTTCGCGTCGGTCTTCGCCTCGCCGACTCCCATGTTGAGCGTGATCTTCTCGATCCGCGGCACCTGCATGATCGAGCTCAGGCCGAGCTCGTCCTTCAACGCGGGACGGATCTCGTTCTCGTACTGCTCTTTCATGCGCGGGACGTACGTGTCGGTTGCCATTACTTGTCGATCTCCTGACCGCACTCCGGGTTCTTGCAGACCCGAACGCGGATCGTCTTGTCCTTGACCGTCTTCGTGACGGTGCCGACGCGGGTCGCCTTCTTGCAGGTCGGGCAGACCACCATCACGTTCGACACCTGCAGCGGCGCCGACCTCTCGATGATCCCGCCGGGGATGATCGACGGGCCGCCCATCCGGCTCGAGTTCTGGATCGGGCGGGGCCGCTGATGCCGCTTGACGATGTTCACGTTCTCGACGAGGACGCGGCCCTGCTTGGGGAGCGACTCGATCACACGGCCGCGCTTGCCCCGGTCCTTGCCGGTGCGCACCTCGACGGTGTCTCCGGTGCGGATCTTCATTGTCTGGGCCACGGCTAGAGCACCTCCGGGGCGAGCGAGACGATCTTCATGAAGTTGCGCTCGCGCAGCTCACGCGCGACCGGCCCGAAGATGCGGGTGCCGCGCGGGTTGCGCGCGTTGTCGATGATCACGGCGGCGTTCTCGTCGAACGCGATCGACGTGCCGTCGGTGCGGCCGAACGGCTTCTTCGTGCGCACGACGACCGCGCGCACGACCTCGCCCTTCTTGATCGCACCCTGTGGCGTCGCCGTCTTGACGGTGCCGACGATGATGTCTCCCACCCGCGCGTAGCGGCGGTGATGGCCGCCCATCACGCGGATGCAGAGGATCTCGCGGGCGCCGGTGTTGTCGGCCACCTTGAGACGGGACTCCTGCTGGATCACTGAGCGTCACCTCCCGCGCAATTCGTGCCCTGGGACGGCGAAAACCGAGCAGCGCAAGGACGCAGGGAGCCTCGATGGTGGTTTCCCATCGGGGCGACTGAGGACGCGGCGATGCGACAGTTTGCAGCCGTATCCAGGGTGCGAAGGGTGTGGGTGGTGGTGCTCACTTAGCGGCCTCGACGATCTCGGCCAGACGCCAGTTCTTCGTCTTCGACAGCGGCCGTGTCTCGACGATGCGGACGAGGTCGCCGATCTTGGCGGTGTTCGACTCGTCATGCGCATGGAACTTCGTCGAGCGGCGAATCACTTTCTTGTACCGGGGGTGCGCACGGATGGTGTCGACCTTGACGACGATCGTCTTGTCCATCGCGTCGGAGACGACGACGCCGCGCCGCTCCTGCCGGCGGCCGCGATCGTGCTCCGGCTTCGGCTCGCGCGAGATCGGCTTGCGCTCACCGGTCGCGGGCGCGCGCTTCGGCCGCGTCTTCTGCGGGCGGAGGGGGCGCGGGGGCCGCTTGAACTTCTTCTTCGGCTGCGACTGCGCCTGCGGCTCTGCCGGTGCTTCCGGCTCAGCGACAGCGGCAGGCGCCGCCTCTGCAGCGGGCTCCTCGGCAGCGGGCTCAGCCTCGGCGGCAGGCTCGGCGACCGCAGGGGTCTCCTCGACCGCAGGGGCCTCTTCGGCCGCCGGGGCGTCCTCGACCGCAGGGG
>Ga0265319_1001801_pt1 | contig 12257 bp, 12 predicted proteins | sample 4824metaG_FD_192443 | JGI IMG/M metagenome (GOLD analysis project Ga0265319, IMG submission 192443) | Rhizosphere microbial communities from Carex aquatilis grown in University of Washington, Seatle, WA, United States - 4-8-24 metaG | ecosystem: Host-associated > Plants > Roots > Rhizosphere >...
CACCTGCAGACGAAGGAGCGCGACGAGCCGCGCCCGCGCGCGGGGGTCCTGCGCACGCGCGAGTTCACGATGAAGGACGCCTACTCGTTCGACCGCGACGAGGAGGGGCTCGACGTCTCCTACCAGAAGCACATCGTCGCCTACGACCGCATCTTCGACCGCACTGGGCTGGAGTGGTACCGCGTCGAGTCCGACGTCGGGATGATGGGCGGCTCCGGCGCGCACGAGTACATGGCGCCGTGCGCGGCGGGGGAGGACGCGGTCGCGCTCGCGCCCGGCTACGCGGCGAACGTCGAGGTCGCCAGCGCCGATCCGCAGCCGGTCCAGCTGCCCGCGCCGCTGAGCGCGCCGCAAGAGGTCCACACGCCCGGCCTGACGACCGTCGAGGAGGTCGCCGGCAACCTCGGCGTGCCCGCCGGCGCGCTGCTGAAGGCGTATCCGGTGATCGCCGAGGGGCGCGGGCTGGTGCTCGTCGTCGTGCGCGGCGACCACCGCGTCAACGAGATCAAGCTGCGCAACGCGCTCGGCGCCGACTGCCGCCCGGCGGGGCCCGAGGAGTTCGCGCAGAAGATCGGCCCGGCCGGCTTCATCGGCCCGGTCGGCGCGAACGCGCCCGTGCTGCTCGACGCGGCCGTGACCGAAGGCGGCTACGTGACCGGCGCCAACCGCGCCGACTTCCACCTGCGCGGCGTCGAGCCGGGCCGCGACTTCGCGTTCGAGCGCGCGGACGTGCGCACGGTCGAGGCGGGGGACACGGTCGGCGGGCAGGCGATCCGCATCGAGACGGCGATCGAGCTGGCGAACATCTTCAAGCTCGGCACCCGCTACAGCGAGCCGCTCGGGGCCACCTACCTCGACGAGGCGGGCACGTCGAAGCCGATCGTGATGGGCTCCTACGGGATCGGGCCGGCGCGCATCGCCGCCGCCGCCGCCGAGCAGCAGGCGGACGAGGCCGGCATCGCGTGGCCGCGCGCGCTCGCGCCGTTCGACGTCGAGCTGGTCGGGCTCGGCAGAGCCAGCACCGAGGAACAGGCGTACGCCGACAAGCTGTACGACGAGCTGCGGGCGCTCGGCGCCGACGTGCTGTACGACGACCGCGACCTCGGCCCCGGCCAGAAGTTCGCCGACGCGGAGCTGCTCGGCTGTCCGCTGCGCGTCACCGTCGGCAAGCGCACGCTGTCGGGCGGCGAGCTGGAGCTGCAGGTGCGCCGCGGCCGCGAGACGCGCGGCGTGCCGCTCGAGGGGGCCGCCGAGGCGGTGCTCGAGCTGTGGCGGACGCTCCCGTAGAGAAGCGCCCGCTGACGGCGCGCCGCCTGCTCGGGCTCGACCGCTCCGGCCCGCCGCCGGCCGCCACGGTCGCCGGCGCGCCGCTCAACCCGTGGACGATCCCGAACGCGATCGGCTTCGTGCGCCTGCTGCTGATCCCCGTCTTCCTCGTCGTCGCGCTGTCGAGCGACGACGGCGTCGGCGCGCCGCAGGCGATCCTCTTCGCCGTCATCGGGTGGGGCGACTACGCCGACGGGATGGCGGCTCGCATCACGCGCCAGTACAGCCGCCTCGGCGCGCTGATGGACCCGGTCACCGACCGCCTGCTCGTGATCTGCGGCGTCGTCGTGAACTGGCACTTCTGCCTGCTGCCGCGGTGGGCGCTCGCCGTGCTCGTCGCGCGCGAGCTGCTGATGCTCGTGCTCGGCCGCTACGGGCTCAAGCGCGGGGTGGACCTGCGCATCAACTGGCCCGGCCGCCTCGCGGTGGCGCCCGTGATGGGCGGCCTGTTCTTCCCGATGTGCGGGCTGCAGACGCTCGGCGAGGTGCTGCTGTACGCCGGCCTCGCGCTCGCGCTGACGGCGACCGCGCTGTACCTGCGCGACGGCCTGCGCACGACGCGCAGCGCTAGACCCTCAAGCTGACGTTGAGGTTGTGGCCGCGCGCGGCTATACTCGCGCGTCCCGCCAGTGAGGAACGGAGACCTAGCGTGACGATGGACACCTTCCCCGACCTCGGCTCCCTGACCGATCAGGAGCTGAAGGATCTGATTCAGCAGCTCACCGAGGAGGAGCTGGAGATCTCCTACAAGCGCCGGATCCTCCACGGCAAGATCGACATCCTGCGCGCCGAGCTCGTCAACCGCCTGCGCAAGAAGCACGAAGGCGGCGAGGACGTCTTCTCCGGCGCCGACGTCGAGAAGCTCACGAACATCCTCGCGGGCCGCGGGCCCAAGCTGGACGAGGAGTAGCCGGCGGGCTCACCGCCCACCGGAGGGACCCGTGGCGCTCCACTGCCCCGAATGCGGCTTCGCGAACGCGGTCGGAGCCAACTACTGCCAGAAGTGCGGCGCGTTCCTGGCCGTCTCGGAGGGAACGGGCGCCGAGACGACCGCGACCTACCGCATCGGCGAGACCGGCGAGATCGAGCCGGTCGCGCTCGAACAGGTCGTGGCGCGCGGCGCCGCGCTCGTGATCCGCTCCGGCGGCGGGCGCGCGGGCGAGAGCTTCGCGATCGACGGCGAGCGGCTGTCGATCGGCCGCCGCCCCGACAGCGACGTGTTCCTCGACGACGTGACCGTCTCGCGCGACCACGCGCTGCTCGTGCGCCGCGGCGACGACTGGTACCTCGACGACTGCGGCTCGCTCAACGGCACCTACGTGAACCGCACGCGGATCGAGTCGCACCGCCTGCAGGACGGCGACGAGCTGCAGATCGGCAAGTACAAGCTCGCCTACCTGGCTCGCTGACGATGCCCCCGCACGCATCGGACACCGAGCTGGACCCGGCCGCCGTCGCGCACGACGCGGACACGGAGGGGCCGCTCGACGCCGTGGACGCCTCCGAAGCGGCTCCCGCTCCCCGCGCGCGGCAGAAGTCGCTGACGATCGGCGCCGTCTGCAAGGCGCTCAGACAAGAGTTCCCCGACATCTCGATCTCGAAGATCCGCTACCTCGAGGATCAGAAGCTGCTCACGCCGCGCCGCACGCAGGGCGGCTACCGCCTCTACACGCAGAACGACGTCCAGCGCCTGCGCACGATCCTGCGCCTGCAGCGCGACGAGTTCCTGCCGCTGCGCGTGATCCGCCAGGAGCTGGCGGGAGGGCGCACCGACGGCGAGACGGCGCCGGAGCGGGCGTCGCAGAGACCGGACATCCGCCACCTGCGCCGCACGGCCGTCGCCGTCAAGGGCCCGGGCGCCGTCTACTCGCTCGAGGATGTCGTCGAGGAGACGGGCGCCGCGCCGAGACTGGTCGGCGAGCTGGAGGAGTTCGGCGTCATCAGAGGCGAGCAGCGCGCGGGCGTGCGCTACTACGACGAGACGGAGCGCGAGATCGTGCGCGCGGTCGCCGAGCTGGCGCGCTACGGCGTGGCCGGGCGCAACCTGCGCGTCTTCCGCACCTCGGCCGACCGCGAGGCGGCGCTGCTGCAGCAGATCCTCGCGCCGGCGTTGAGGTCGCGCAATCCGGAGCGGCGCAGAGAAGCGGTCGAGACGCTCGAGAACCTCGCCGCCGTCGCGACGTACCTCAAGCACCTGCTGCTGATACGCGACCTGCGCAACATCGCGGGCTGAGTCCGTACGCTGCGGCGCGTGCCGACGACGCGCGTCAGCCGCACGCTCGCGGCCTCGCCCGACGCGGTGTGGGCCGTGCTCGCCGACCCCTGGCACCAGGCGCGCTGGTGGCCGCGCGTGGTGCGGATGGAGGCGGTCGAGGAGGAGCGCTTCACGCAGGTGCTCGGGACGGCGGCCGGCAGAGGCGTGCGCGCCGACTACCGCGTGCTCGAGCGCGAGGAGCCGCGGCGCCTGGCGTGGGAGCAGGAGCTGGCCGGCACGCCGTTCCAGCGGCTGTTGGCGGAGGCGGTCACGACGGTGGAGCTGGCGTCCGCGGACGGCGGCGCGACGACGGTGACGATCGAGCTGCGCCAGCGGCTGCTCGGCTGGTCGCGGCTGGCGCCGTTCCTGTTCAAGCGCGCGGCGCGCAGACAGCTCGCCGAGGCGCTCGCGGCGCTGGACGGCCTGCTCAGCCCGTCGATCTGAGGGCGCCGCTGAGGACGACGGTGCTGGGGGCCTTCGGCACGGCGGTCACGCCCTCGCGCGTGACGAGCAGCGTCGCGTAGCTCGCCAGGTTCAGGCCTCTGGCGATCGAGGCGCTGACGGTGAAGGTGCCGTCGGAGCCGACGCGGCTGGGGACGAAGCCCATGAATCTGCTGCCGGCGCTGCCCTGCAGCCAGATCGCGTAGATGTCGCTCGTGCTGTTGGGGGCGAGTTTCGCCGCCTCGACGGCCAGCAGGCGGCTGCCGTTCGCGCCCGGCTGGACGATGCCGGCGCCGATGGCGCTGCCGCCGGCGGGCGGTCTCAGGACGGCGGCGGCGATCGGTCTCGCGGCCGGTGCTCTGCCGGCGGCGGTGGTCGTCCCGTTCGTGCTGGTCGACGCCTGCGTGCTCGTGTTCGCCTGCGTCTGCGCGCCGTTGGTGGCGGACGTGGCGGATCTGCCGTCGTTGCCACCGCCGATCAGGACGATCGCCAGCACGATCGCGAGCGCGGCGGCGCCGGCGATCAGGATCGCGCCGCCGAGGCGCGAGGGGCGCGGGCCGTTCGGTCCGCCCGGCGGGGCGGGGACAGTGCTCGGAGGGCTCGGCGGGGCGGTGCCGCCGGGTGTCGGCGCGGCCGGCGCCGAGGTCGGTGCGGCGGCGGGAATCGGCACGGGCGCCACTGCCGCGATGGCGGTCGGCTGCGGCGTCACGGGGGGCGCCGGCGCAACGGGGGCCGCGGCCAGCGCGGTCGCGACCTCGGCGTGCGCGGCGCTGCCGTTCGTCGCGGGCGCGACGGCGGAGGCGGGCACCTCGGGCAGCTCCTCGCGCGCGATCGGCGCGAGCCGCTCGCGCAGCGCCTGCGCCCAGCGACAGGCGGCGGGCGACTCGCCCAGCTCCGCGAACGCGACGATCCGCTCGCCGTCGCCGAGCTGGCCGAGCATGTAGTCGACGATGCGGCCGCGCGTGGCCTCGTCGACGTCGCCGGTGCCCGGCAGGCCGAAGGCCGCGGTCCCGGCGACCGCGCGCTCGCGCACCGCGGCGGCGTCGAGCTTCAACGTCGTCGCGAGGTCGCCGTAGCCGCGACCCTGCACGAGGATCAGCTGCAGGACGGCGCGCTGGTCGGGGGGAAGCGTCTCCAGGCCGCTCACTGCCATCAAGCGTAGAGGACGGCGGCGCTCGGCCAGGCCGGTTCGCTCTATCGTTGCGCGCCGTGAGCGCCGAGCCCCAGCCCCCGACGTTCGACGCGCTCATCGGCATGCACGACGTGCGCGTCGCCGACGACGGCTCGATCACCGCGACCGTCCCCGTCAGACCGGAGCTGAAGCAGCCGTTCGGGCTCGTCCACGGCGGCGTGTTCGCCTCGGTCGCCGAGTCGCTCGCCTCGATGGGCACGTTCCTCGGCGTCCACGAGCAGGGCATGCACGCGATGGGCCTGTCGAACAGCACGAGCTTCCTGCGCCCGATGTTCGACGGCACAATCCACGCGACCGCGCGCCCGTTTCACAGAGGCAGAACGACGTGGCTGTGGGACGTCGAGATCCGCGACGACGACGACCGCCTGTGCGCGACGACGCGCATGACGATCGCGGTGCGGAGACCGAGGGCCTAGCGGCCCCCGGGGGGTTTCGCGCTCCGGCGATCGCAAGCGACCGCCTGCGCGCGACGTCACCCTCCGTAGCGATTCGTGATCGGCACGCGGCGGTCGCGGCCGAAGGCGCGGCTGGTGACCTTGATGCCCGGCGGGGCCTGACGGCGCTTGTACTCGGCGCGGTCGACGAGCGCGATCACGCGGTCGACGTCGGCGGCGTCGAAGCCGCGCAGCAGCAGCTGCTCGCGCCCGAGGTCGTCCTCGACGTAGGCGTCGAGGATCGGGTCGAGCACGGCGTAGGGGGGCAGCGAGTCCTCGTCGCGCTGGTCGGGGCGCAGCTCGGCGCTCGGGGCGCGGTCGATGATCGAGGCCGGGATCCGCTCCCCGCCGGCGACCTCGTTCAGATGCTGCGCCAGCTCGTAGACGACCGTCTTCGGACAGTCCTTGATGACGGCGAGGCCGCCGGCGAGGTCGCCGTAGAGCGTCGAGTAGCCGACCGACATCTCCGACTTGTTGCCGGTCGCCAGCACGAGCCAGCCGAACTTGTTCGACAGCGCCATCACGAGGTTGCCGCGGATGCGCGCCTGGACGTTCTCCTCGGCGAGGCCGGGCTCGGTGCCGGCGAAGACCTCGGCGAGCGCGGCGTCGTAGGCGCGCATCGCCGGCTCGATGGCGATGTCGTACAGCTCGATGCCGAGGTGCTTGGCGAGCGAGCGCGCGTCGTCCTGGGTCTCGCTCGACGAGTAGGGCGACGGCATCACGACGGCGACGACGCCGTCGGGACCGAGCGCGTCGGCGGCGATGCACGCGACGAGGGCGGAGTCGATCCCGCCGGAGAGGCCGAGCACCACCCGTCTGAAGCCGTTCTTGCCGACGTAGTCGCGCAGGCCGGTGACGAGGGCGGCGTAGACCTCTGCGGGCGGAGCGAGCAGCGGCGCGATCGCGCCGCCGACGTGGTCCTCCGGCGCGCCACTGCCGGCCGGCTGCGGGAGCGCCAGCCGCGCCAGCATCGGCACCGCCTCGCGCGCCTCGCGGGCGGGGGCGCGGTGCCGCGCGTCACGCAGGCGCTGGGTCTGCGCCGCCTCGAGGTCGATCGTCGCGAACAGCAGCTCCTCGTCGAACTGAGCGGCGCGCGCGATCGTCTCGCCCTCGTGGTCGAGCACGAGCGAGTGGCCGTCGAAGACCAGCTCGTCCTGCCCGCCGACGAGCGCGCAGAAGGCGATCGCGCAGAGGTTGTCGCGCGCGCGCTGGGCCAGCATCCGCTCGCGCTCCAGGCCCTTGCCGCGGTGGTATGGCGAGGCCGAGACGTTGACGATCAGCGTCGCGCCGGCGCGCGCCTCCAGCGACGCCGGCGGCCCCGGCTCCCAGATGTCCTCGCAGACCGTCAGGCCGACCTTGTGCCCGCCCAGCTCGATCAGCGCGGGGCCGGTGCCGCTCTGGAAGTAGCGCTGCTCGTCGAAGACGCCGTAGTTGGGCAGGTGGACCTTGCGGTACACGGCCTGCACCGCGCCGTCGGCGAGCACCGCCAGTGCGTTGTAGACGTCGTCCTCGCGCTCGGGGAAGCCGACGAGCGCGACGATCCCGGTCGTGGCGGCGGCGATGCGCTCCAGCGCCGCGCGCGCGTCGCGCAGGAAGTGCTCCTTGAGCAGCAGGTCCTCGGGCGGGTAGCCGGTCAGCGCCAGCTCGGGGAACAGCACGAGCTGCGCGCCGCCGTCGCGGGCGCGGTCGATCGCGTCGAGGATCGCGCGCTCGTTGCCGGCGATGTCGCCCACGACGGCGTTCATCTGGCTGAGCGCGATGCGCAGGGGGCCGCTCGACGGTGCCATGGGCGGGATCATCGCAACCGCCGATGCGCGATGACGGGCGCCCGCGTGCAGGCGCGGCGCCGCTCAGCCGCTGCCGCTGCGCCCGAGCCAGTAGTTGGCGAACTGAGTGAGCGCCGGGTCCGAGGCGCTCGGCGTGCGCAGCTCGCGCCGCCAGGCGAGCGCGGTCACGCCGTTCGTCCCCGGCTGATAGCCGAGGATCACGGCGGCCCCGTTGGCCGCGAGCACCGGGTCGAACGAGCCGCTGACCTGCTGCTGCAGCGCGCGCAGCGCGGGCGGCGGCGCACCCGTCCCGCCGTACAGCAGGACGACGTCGCCGACCTGGAGCGCGTGCAGGAGCTGGTCCTCGCTCAGGCGCGTGCCGTCGCGCTCGATCCGCGCCGGCGTTTGCGCGCTGCGCTGGTCGGCGACCGGTTGGCCGGGCCCTTGCGCGGCGTTCGTCGCGTTCGGCACCTGCGAGCTGTCGCGGCCCTCGAAGAACAGCAGCACCAGCACGAACCCGCCGATCGCGACGAGCAGCGTCAGCAGCCCGACGCCGATGCGGCGCAGGCGGTTGTGCGACGGTTTGGGGGAGGGGCTGGCGGAGGACTCCATGGACGCTGACGTGGACGATGCCACGCCGGGCCGACGGAGCGTCAGCTCGCCGTGCCCGCCTGTGCCGCGAGGCGGCCGTTGCTGCTCGCCGAGCGGCGCCGCGCACCGCGTCCCCGTCCGCCGCGGCGCGGCGGCAGGCCGGCCGCGACGGCCAGCTCGTCGAGCGCTTCGGCGAGCTGGGCGGCGAGCAGCTCGAGGTCGGGGAGCGCGTCGAAGTCGGCGTTGAGCCCGAAGGCGAGCGTGCCGTCGTAGCTCATGATCGCGATCCCCAGCGCGAGGTTCTGGGCGAGCGGCACCATCGGGTAGATCGCGCGCATGCGGCGCCCGAGCACGAACAGCGGGAACTGCGGGCCGGGCACGTTCGTGACGACGAGGTTGAAGTATCGCTGGCGCGCCTGCAGCCGCGCCGCCTGCGCCATCACCGTCGGCGGCGCGAAGCCGGTCAGCTCGGTCAGCAGGCGCGCCCCGACCGCCTGGTGGGACTCCTTCAGCCCCTCCATCTCGCCGCGCACCAGCGCGAGCCGCTCGATCGGATCGGTCTCGCCGACCGGCAGGCTCGCCCACACGGCCGCGACCTGGTTGCCGAGCGCGCCGCGCGCCTCCTCGCTGCGCACCGAGACGGGGATCATCGCGCGCAGCAGCAGGTCGATCGTCGGATGCCCGTGCGCCCGCAGGTAGCGGCCGAGGCCGCCGGCGACGGTCGCCAGCACGACGTCGTTGACGGTCCCGCCGAGCGCGTTCTTGATCGCCTTGATGCGCTCGAGGTCCTCCTCGGCCCAGGTGAAGCGGCGGTGCGGGCCGATCGGCACGTTGAGCGGGCTCGGCGGGGCGCTGCGCGCGCCGGGCAGCGTGAACGAGCCGACGGCCGTCAGGTCGCCCAGCAGCTCCTTCGCGACGCGGCGCGGCCGGCTCACGAGCGAGCGCACGCCGCGCACGACCTCGGCCGGCACCGTCGCGCGCTCCAGCAGCGCGTCGGCCAGCAGCTGCGCGCCGCTCGGCAGCGGGCGCGGGACCCACGGCTGCTCGGGCCCGGGCGTCGGCGCCGGGTCGGCGGTCACGTCGAACAGCACCGTCGTGATGTCCACGCCGGAGATGCCGTCGACGAGCGCGTGGTGCGTCTTGGCGAGGATCGCGAAGCGGCCGTCTTCGAGCCCCTCGACGAGCCACAGCTCCCACAGCGGCTTGTTGCGGTCGAGCTGCTGCGAGAAGGCGCGGCCGGCGAGGTGCTTGAGCTGCTCGTCGCTGCCCGGCGGCGGCAGCGCGTGGTGCTGCACGTGGTAGCGGGTGTTGAAGTGCGGATCGTCCACCCACACGGGGCGGCCTTGGCCGAACGGGACGAACGCGAGCCGCTGCCGGTAGCGCGGCACGAGGTGCAGGCGCGCCTCGACGTGCCCGACCAGCTCGTCGTGCGTCGGCGGCGGCCCGTCGAACACCATGCAGGACGCCACGTGCATGTGCGTCGCGGCGTCATGCTCCAGGTGCAGGAAGGAGCTGTCGAGCCCGGTCAGGCGGTCGCGGTTGGCCACGCAGCCATTGTGGCAGCCCAGCCAAGTGTGCGATTGGGCACACAGCTTGCTTGCCGAGACCCTGTACCCTGCTTGGGTCATCGACTTGCCGAGTCGTCGCCGCCCGGTGCGGAGACGAGCGGGGGAACCACTGCCGAGCGAGTGCGATCCGCTTGGCTGGGGCGAATCGGCGGCTGCTGCCGCCGTAGCGCGATTGTCGCGCCTGCATTCACAGTGAATGCAGGCGCAATCAAGACAGTTTTGCGAGCCCGACAGCTAACCCCGTAGGCGCGGTCGAACCGAAGGAGGCACGACCTGTTGCGCTCGCAACGAGCGGGTCGCATCGCGCCGCGGCATGCCGCGATCGGTGCGCTCGCACTTGGAATGACCCTGTCCGTCACGGCGCTCGCGTTGGCCAAGCCCACGCAGGCGCCTGGTTCGTCCACCGTCCCGCCCGCCCCGGTGCTGCGGGACCCGACCCTGCGACTCGGCCAGCGGGCCGACGTGCGCGGCCGCTTCCAGGCGGCTGACGCCGGTCGCAGCGTGGCGTTGCAGTTCGCTCCGCGCGGCGCGCGCTGGCGGCCGCTCGCGACGGCGACGCTCGACGCCGGCGGCCGCTACCGCTTCCGCGTGCGCCTGGAACGCTCGGGCGCGCTGCGGATCGTGCTGCTGCCCGAAGGCGCGGCGGCCGCGGCGGCCGCGGCGGCCGTCGCGCCTGCCGGCGCGTCGCCGGCCAGCCGTGTGCTGCGCGTCGCCGTCGCCGGCCGGCTCGTCATCGGCCAGCACGGCTTCGACGTGCACGCCGGCGGCGCGGCCGACGTGCGCGGGACGCTGCTGCCGCGCCTGCACGGGCGCCGGATCGTCGTCGAGGCGGGCTCCGGCGGCCACTGGCGCGTCGTCGCGCGCGCCCGCACGCGCGCCGACGGCCACTTCGACGCGCACGTCGTCGCCGGCGGTCCCGGTGCGCAGAAGCTGCGTGTGCGCTTCGCGGGCGACGACCGCAACGCCGCCACGCGCGCCGGCGCCGGAACGCTGCGCGCGTTCCGCCCGACGCTCGCGTCGTGGTACGACCTGTACGGCGGCGCGCTCGCGTGCGGCGGAACCCTCGGCTACGGCACGCTCGGCGTCGCGAACAAGACGCTGCCGTGCGGCACCCAGGTGACGCTGCGCTACCGCGGCCGCGAGGTCACGGTCCCCGTGATCGACCGCGGGCCGTACGTCGGCGGGCGCGAATGGGACCTGACGGGCGCGACGGCGCGCCGGCTCGGGTTCGACGGCGTCGGCGTGGTGTGGAGCACGCGGTAGCTCGGCACCTGTCCGCATGCGAACACATGTTCGTGTGATCTGACCGGTGGGCGGCGTACTCTCGGGGCTGCATGTCCGAGGGTTCGCCGCCTGCCGTGGCCGATACCGCGCCCGCACCGACGCCCAAGCGCGTGATCGCGCACCTCGACTGCGACGCCTTCTACGCGTCGGTCGAGCTGCTGCGGCGACCCGAGCTGCGCGGCAAGGCGGTGATCGTCGCCGGCTCGGGGCCGCGCGCCGTCGTCACGACCGCCTCCTACGAGGCGCGCAGATACGGCGTCGGCTCCGCCATGCCGGCCTCGCGGGCGCGCCGCCTGTGCCCGCACGCGATCGTCCTGCCGCCGGACTTCGAGGCCTATCGTGCGGCCTCGCGCGCGGTGTGGGAGATCGTCGTGGAGCGGCTCGGCCCGCTCCAGCACCTCGGCCTCGACGAGGCCTACGCCGACCTGACCGGCGTCGAGAAGCCGCTGCGCGTGCTGCGCGAGCTGGTCGCCGCCGTGCTCGAGCGGACCGGCATCTCGCTGTCGGTCGGTGTCGCGCCGAATCGCCTGATCGCGAAGATCTGCAGCGACCTCGGCAAGCCAAGAGGGTTCGTCGCGATGGGGCGCGAGGAGGCGGCGCAGCGCTTCGCCGGCGACCCGCCGAGCCGGCTGCCGGGGATCGGCCCGAAGACGGCCGAGCGCCTGCGCGAGCACGGCATCGAGACGATCGGCGCGCTCCAGCGGATGCCGGAGGCCGAGCTGGCCGCGCGCTTCGGCGCGCGCCACGGCCGCGAGCTGCACGCGAGGGCGTGGTTCCACGACGACTCGCCGGTCAGCACCGATCGCGTGCTGAAGTCGCGCTCGAACGAGCGCACGTTCGACGAGGACATCGCGTCGCTGTCCGAGCTGGAGGAGATCCTGCGGCGGCTCGCGCGCGAGCTGTGCGAGGGGCTGGCGAGACGCGGCAAGCGCGGGCGCACGATCGGCATCAAGGTGCGGCTCGACGACTGGACGAACGTGACGCGGGCGCGCACGCTCGACGCGCCGACGTGCGACGCCGAGGTCGTGACGAGCGTCGCGCTCGAGCTGCTGCGCGCCTATGCGCCGCCGCGGCCGGTGCGGCTGCTGGGCGTGCGGGTGGCGTCCTTCGCAGACGAGGACGCGACAGCCGGGGCGGGCGCGAGCGCGCCGCCGCCGACCGATCAGCTCGCGCTGCCGCTCGAGGCCGCCGCTCAGTAGAGCGCGGCCGCGAGGCGCCGGCGCGCGTCGCGCGCGAGGGGGTGCTCGACGCCGAGCTCGTCGAGCACGCCGACGACGACCTTGCGGATCTCGTCCTTCGCGCCGTCGGCGCTCGGCAGCGCCGCGATCAGCAGGTCGAGCGCGCGCTCGTGGTCGCCGGCGTCGAGCGCGGCGAACGCGTCGCCCAGGTCGGGCGTGCCGG